>Ga0114950_10001454_pt1 | contig 17852 bp, 17 predicted proteins | sample N075metaG_FD_83503 | JGI IMG/M metagenome (GOLD analysis project Ga0114950, IMG submission 83503) | Deep subsurface microbial communities from Kermadec Trench to uncover new lineages of life (NeLLi) - N075 metaG | ecosystem: Environmental > Aquatic > Marine > Ocean trench > Sediment | place... | reverse complement strand
GTGATCTTGAGGTTTTTGATCACGTTCTCCTTGATTTGCAGCGTTTCGATGAGGTAGTCGTCGACCCTGAGGCACAGGTTGCTCTCGGGAATGGTTTCCAGATGCTCCAGCACGAAACCGTTCAACGTCTTCGGGCCCTGGGTGGCGAGATCCCACCCAAGCGCCCGGTTGATGTCGCGCAGCAGCGCCATGCCGTCGATATAGTACGAACCGTCATCCTGGGGGTGGATCTCGGGGATGTTTGAGGCGAAGTCCGTGGTGAACTCGCCGACGATCTCCTCGAGGATGTCGTCGAGCGTGACGATGCCCTGCACCTCGCCGTATTCGTCCACGACCAGCGCGATGCGCTCTTTCTCCTTCTGGAAGTTGACGAGCTGGGTGTGTAGCGGGGTCGCCTCGGGCACGTAGTAGGGTTCATCGGTCAGCAGCATCAGGTCCGCTTTACTGATCTCGTTTTCTCTTTCTTTTTTCTGCAGGTGACGGGCGACTCTGCGCAGGTGCAGGATGCCGAGAACGTTGTTGACGTTGTCTTTATAAATGGGTAGCCGCGTGTGCTGGCTGTTGCCCATCAGAATCAGAATCTCATTCATATCGTCGTCGATATCGATTCCGACGATCTCGCTGCGCGGCACCATAATGTCGTTTACCGAAACCTTTTCCAGGTCGAGAACGCTGAGCAACATGTTCTGACCCTGCCCTGGAATGCCCACACCTTCGTTGACCACGGTTCTGAGTTCTTCCACGCTCAGGTTGTCCTCGCCATCTGCCGAATGTTCCCGCGGTAGAAAGGGTTTGACCAATGCATTGGCGATGGCGTTGATGAACAACACGCCCGGGTACATAAGTTTGAGCAGTGGTTCCAGAATGTATGCAGAAGGAAACGCGATCCGTTCTGGAATTTTTGCTGCAATCGTCTTCGGTGCGACTTCTGCGAATATCAGAAAGAACACCGTGAGCACGATGGGCGCGAGCACAATACCGGAATTGCCGAAGAGTCGCAGGCCGATCACGGTGGCTAGGCTGGCCGCCGTGAAGTTCGCGAGATTGTTGCCAATCAGGATCACACCCAGCAGGCGGTCAGGTCTGCGCAGGAGCCGATTCACCTTGCGGGCGCCCCGGTGCTTCTGCTTCACGAGATGGCGCAATCGGTAACGGTTGATAGCCATCATCGCGGTCTCAGATCCTGAGAAGTAGGCCGAAAGCGCCGTCAGCACGAGAATGAAGGCAAACAGCAGTTCAGATGGTAGTTCGGTAAGCGACATCAGCGTTGCAACAATATCTCCAACACAAACTTGCTCCCGAAGTAGCCAAGCACCAGCAACATAAACGCGATCAATGTCCAGCGTACTGCGGAAACTCCGCGCCACCCCAAAAGTTTGTGCCCGGCCAACAGAATCACATACATTACCCAGGACATGGACGATAGAATCGTGTGGTGCGCCACATGCTGATCAAACATATTGTCGAGAAATGCAAAACCGCTGGCGATGGCGACGCTGAGCGCGGCAAGCCCGGTCCATAACATGGAAAACAATAATGTTTCCATGGTTTCAAGCGGCGGCAGCAACCGGATGAGCGCAATCCCGTTTTTGGAGCGCAGATAATGCTCCTGAACGCCCAGCACGACCGACTGACAAGCTGCCATGAACAATATGCTGTATGCAGCAATAGATACCAGGATATGAAAGATCAGATTCGCCGATAGCTGTTCAAGCGGAACGAATGTCGATTCGCCAACAAGAGTGCCCGTTACGCCGAGCGCGCTGATGGGAAACACCAGCACCAGTAGGTTGTGCACGGGTAGCCGCAAGGAGGCCAGCAGGACGAACGCCGCCATCACCAGGGTCACGAGGCTGGCCGTGGTGAACAAGCCCAGATGTATGCCTTGTGGTGAAGCGATCGCCCAGTATGTTGTGATGCCGTGAAGCAGCAGCGCCGGAATGGCGAGCCCAAGCAGCGGCTTTACGTCCGTGGGGGTCGACTGTGACAGGCCACGCAACTGCATCACGCTGCCAACCAGATACAAGATCGCCGCGGCAATGCCGGCGACGAGGCTCGAAGTTGTAGCAACCATCAAAACGGAGTCATCAAGTGCCTTTGCTTGAGGGAGTTTGGCATAACGCACTTTGAGCGTGAAGCGCTATAATTCACGCCCGCTCGACCGGGCGGGCACTTGCGGGCGGCTGCTCTGTGCGACGAGGTCACGCATGTTTGAAAACCTGTCTGAACGGCTCACCCAGACGTTAAGAGGTCTATCGGGTAAGGCGCGACTCTCCGAAGACAACGTCAGCGCAGCGCTGCGCGATGTGCGTATGGCGCTGTTGGAGGCAGACGTCGCGCTGCCGGTGGTGAAGGACTTCATCGAAGGGGTCAAGATGCGCGCTCTCGGGCAAGCGGTTTCCGCCGCGCTGAATCCCGGCGAAGCGTTCGTGAAGATCGTGCACGAGGAACTCGTGCACCTGATGGGTGACGCCAACAGCGGTCTCAATCTGGCCACCACCCCGCCGGCCGTGGTGCTCATGGCCGGTTTGCAGGGTGTGGGCAAAACTACCACCGTTGCCAAGCTTGCTTTGTTTTTGAAAGACCGTGAGCGCAAGAAGGTCGCCGTCGTTAGCGTCGATGTCTATCGGCCGGCAGCAATTGACCAGCTTGAAACCCTGGCCGCCGAGGTGGGGGCATATTTCGTAGCTTCCAGCCCCGACGAAGCGCCGCTGGAGATTGCGCGCCGCGCAGTGCAAGAGGCGAGCAACCAGTTTGCCGATGTGCTGCTGGTCGATACCGCAGGGCGCCTGGCCATCGACGCAGACATGATGGCCGAGATCAAGCTGCTTCAGGAGCAACTCAATCCCATCGAGACCCTGTTCGTGGTGGATGCCATGACCGGCCAGGACGCCGCCAATTCGGCCAAGGCGTTCAACGACGCGTTAGCACTCACCGGCGTAATACTTGCGAAGGCAGACGGCGATGCTCGCGGTGGAGCCGCGCTTTCGGTGCGCGCCATTACCGGCAAGCCGATAAAGTTCATCGGCATGGGTGAGAAGGTGGACGCGCTCGAACCGTTTCATCCGGATCGGTTGGCCTCGCGCATCCTCGGCATGGGCGATGTGCTCACGCTCATTGAAGAAGCCGAGCGCAAGGTCGATAAAAAGAAGGCCGAAAAACTTGCGAAAAAGATTCAGCGCGGCAAAAAATTCGATCTGGAAGACTTCCGAGACCAGCTTCAGCAGATGGCCAATATGGGCGGAATCAGCAACATGCTCGATAAAATGCCCGGTATGAATCAGCTTCCCCAGGCTGCTAGGGCCCAGGTCGACGATGGCATGTTCAAAAGGATGGAGGTCATCATCGATTCAATGACCGCACAGGAACGGCGTTTTCCGGACGTGGTCAACGGTTCCCGCAAGCAACGCATCGCCAAGGGCAGCGGAACCCTCGTTCCAGACGTGAACCGGATGCTCAAGCAGCACAAGCAGATGCAGAAGATGATGAAGAAGGTCACGCGAAAGGGCGGTATGCAGAAGATGATGCGTGGGCTCCAGGGCATGCGGCCACCTTCTGGAATGCCTCCTTCAGCTCGAAGCTGATTCGCGTCGGGCCTTGCAAGCACGGCGCGTTTCATTACAATACCGCGCCTTCCAACGCTCAAGTCCCGGTGTGGGTCTGCGCTTTCCAGGTGACTATAGGCACATAGTAAATGGTAACGATTCGCCTCGCGCGTCACGGTTCCAAGAAGAACCCGTTCTATCACATTACCGTGGCCGATCGCCGCGCCAAACGCGATGGTCGGTTCGTGGAACGTGTAGGGTTCTTCAATCCGGTGGCCCGAGGTAATTCCGAAACGCTTCGCGTCGATCTGGAACGGGTCGACTATTGGCTGTCGGTGGGCGCGAAGCCCTCGGATCGCGTGCAAAAGCTGATCCGCCAGGCGCGCGATTACGAGTCTGCGGTTGCCCGCGCGGCAGCGACCGAAGCTGTTTCATAGGGTCACGCGCTCGAGTGGCGAACCGGTGGTGCCTTGCAAGCTATCAGACGTCGTCGTCGTAGGCAGAATCGGTGCACCCTACGGTGTTCGGGGCTGGGTTCGAGTGAGTTCGTTCACGCAGCCTGCTGGCAATCTTCTGGACTACCAACCTTGGTTGCTGGAGACCGATGGTGCGTGGCGCAGCCACCATCCACTCGAAACCAAGCCCTACAAACAGGGTTGCATCGCGAGATTTGCGGACATTCAGGATCGCGAAGAAGCGGCAGGTTTGACCGGAACACATGTGGCCGTCGCCCGGGCGCAGTTGCCGGACCTGGAGCACCACGAGTATTACTGGCGTGACCTGGAGGGTCTTGCCGTATGGAACCAGGGCGAGAGGCTTGGCGTTGTGGATCATCTGATCGATACGGGCGCGAATCCGGTACTCGTCGTGCGTAATGTTGTCGGTAGCGAGGCGGCGGCCGAGACGCTGATCCCGTTCGTGGATCAATATGTGGCCGAGGTGGATCTTGAGGCGGGCCGGATTTATGTCAATTGGGTCAGTTGGGAAGAGGGCGATTAGGCATGTGGCTGGGTATCGTCAGCCTGTTTCCAGAGATGATTCTTAGCGTGGCAAAAACAGGCGTCGTCGGTCGGGCGCTGGACAATCGGGTGTTGGATTTGGAAGTGTTCAACCCCAGGGATTTTGCCGAGGATAAGCACCGCACCGTGGATGATCGTCCGTACGGCGGTGGCCCCGGCATGGTCATGATGGTGAAGCCACTGCTGGCGGCTATCGAGGCGGCCCGGCAGGCGGCGATTGCCGCCTTGGATAGCGATGCGGCTGGTGCAAATGGTGCAGCAGGGCCAAGCGTGATTTATCTCAGCCCGCAGGGTCCGCGTCTGTCCCAGCGCAGGGCTGGCGAGCTCGCCGGGCGCGAGGCGCTGATCCTCGTCGCAGGACGCTACGAAGGCATCGATGAGCGAATAGCGGAGCTGGGTGTGGATGAGGAGCTGTCCGTTGGCGACTACGTCTTGACCGGCGGGGAGTTGCCGGCCCTGGTCGTGCTCGATGCGGTTTGTCGCCTGTTGCCGGGCACGTTGGGCAACTCGGCGTCGGCCGTTGAGGAATCCTATCTTGATGGATTGCTCGATTACCCGCACTATACGCGCCCCGAAAGTGCCTGCAGCCGAGATGTGCCGGCGGTGCTGTTGAGCGGTGATCATCGGGCAATACAACGCTGGCGCCGTAAGGCGGCGTTGCAGCGCACGTGGGAACGGCGCCCCGATCTTCTGGTCGGGCGCGAGCTGAGCGGTGAGGACCGGAAGCTGTTGCAAGAGAGTTTGGCCGAAACCTCGGATTTGGCCGCAGCGGACGAGGAGTAAGAATCGTGCGAAGGAACAAGATTATCGAACAGCTGGAAAACGAGCAGCTCAAGGCGGATATCCCCGAGTTTTCGACCGGCGACACGGTCGTTGTGCAGGTAAAGGTCCGAGAAGGTAGTCGCGAACGCCTGCAGGCGTTTGAAGGCGTCGTCATCGGCAAACGCAATCGTGGCCTGAACTCGGCGTTTACGGTACGGAAAATCTCTCACGGGGTTGGTGTAGAGCGTACCTTCCAGTCTCACAGCCCGCTCATCGCTTCGATATCGGTGAAGCGCAGGGGCGACGTTCGCCAGGCTAAGCTTTACTACCTCAGAGACCGCTCCGGTCGCTCCGCCCGCATCAAAGAAAAGGTTTAACTTTTGCAGGTTGTCCGAACACGCGCTGGGCCCGGGTGCCCGGCGCTGCGCGGTTGTGGCCGAGCAAAAGGGAGCCAGCTTGCTAGGCTTGGGGGACAAGGGAGGGGAGAGATCAGCCTAGCAAGCTGGACATGTCCGGATACCGGGGAGAGACGACGGTCACCGGACCTTCGATGAACCCAGGGGGACAGCTGGTTGACGTCATCGAAGCTGCTATCAGGGTTGCAGTTCCCGTGCCAGAATGGGCATCTTTCCGATCTTTCTAATTAAGTTGATATCTATCAACTGGTTAAAGAGAATTAGCAGTCTGGATCTAGAATACTGATCTGCGACAAACTGCGTCACAAAGTGTCAGCAATGGTTGCCAAAGGAGACCACATGGGCGTGTCGGCGCAAGATGGTTCCAGCGAATCTGCCATCCGTACCATCGAGGGGTACATCGATGCGGTATGGCTGGAACGCGGATTGAGCGAAAACACGTTGCTAGCGTACCGTCGGGACCTGAATCAGCTGGCGCAATGGCTGGGTCGTGACCTCCTCGAGGCATCCCAAGGCGATCTGTTGGGTTGTCTGGCTCACCGCTACCAACACGGCTACGCGACGAGTTCCGCCGCGCGGTTCATATCTTCCATCAAAGTTTTTTATCGGCACATGCTCCTTTCTGGGCGCATAACCGCGGACCCGAGCGCCCACCTGCAACACCCGAAAATGGGGCGCCGGTTGCCGGGTTCGTTGTCCGAGGCGGAAGTCCGTGCCCTGCTGGCCGCACCCCCGCTGGACCAGCCTCTGGGATTGCGCGATCGCGCCATGCTGGAGGTTCTATACGCCTCGGGGTTGCGTATCTCGGAGCTGGTAGGCTTGACTACCGCGGCGGTCAATCTGCGCCAGGGCGTGGTCAGGATCATCGGCAAAGGTGGCAAGGAGCGACTCGTACCTATGGGCCAGGAAGCCATGCGCTGGCTGTCACGCTACCTGGCCGATGGGCGTGGCCAGCTGCCCGGCAGTACAGATACCCCAGCGCTTTTTCCGAGTCGTCGTGGCGGCCATATGACGCGCCAGAACTTCTGGCATGCGATCAAACGATACGCCGCCAAGGCGGGCATCAGCCGTGCTATCTCCCCGCATACCCTGCGTCATGCGTTCGCTACCCATCTGCTCAATCATGGCGCAGATCTGCGTGCGGTGCAGATGATGCTGGGCCATGCAGACTTATCCACAACCCAGATCTATACTCACATCGCGCAAGCCCGGCTCAAGGACCTCCACCGCACACACCATCCGAGAGGCTAGTCCCAATAAATCAACGAAAACTGGATATTGGGACCCGAACTATGGTCTAACACGCCGGCATTCAAAGGAAACATCGTGAACAAAACCGGAACCCTGCTATCGACTGGTTGGCTCATGGGCTTTCTCGCCCTGTTCTGCGTTGAATGCGCATCGGCCGACGAAGCTGATGGTGGACAGAAGCTGGCCGCCAAACTGCAGGCGTTACGACCGGGCATCTTCATTGAAAAAGTCAGTGCCACCCCGATTCCGGGCATATACGCGCTGGAGATTGGCGGCGGAACGGTTTTCTACGGAACCGGAGACGGACGCTATCTGTTTGCCGGCGACATGTACGAGCTGGGAGAAACAGAACTGGTGAATCTGGCAGAAGCTGATCGCACCGTGAAGCGCCAGGCGCTCATGGCCGAGGTCGCGCTTGAGGATATGGTGGTGTTTGCCCCTGAAGGCAAGACCAAGGCGGTGGTCAGCGTGTTCACGGACGTGGATTGCGGCTTCTGCCAAAGGCTGCATCTCGAAGTGCCCAAGCTCAACGCCATGGGGATCGAAGTTCGTTATCTGGCTTATCCGCGCGCGGGCATCGGCTCACAGTCTTATGAGAAGATCGTGTCCGCCTGGTGTGCGGAGGATCCCAACGCGGCCATCACCCGGCTGAAGGCCCGCAAAACCATTCCCAGCGCCACGTGCGACAATCCGGTGGCCGCTCAGTTTGATCTCGCGCGTCAACTTGGCGTGACCGGCACCCCGTCGATCGTTTTGGAGGACGGGCGCTTGCTGTCCGGTTACCTGACTGCCGATCAGCTGGCTGAAACGCTTGGTATCTAGCCCGCTGTCCGACTAATTCTGCCCGGTTAGTTTGAGCACCAGCCAGCCGGCCATTAGACTGGGCGCCTCATTTCCCACGGATCCAGGTGGTTGCGATTGGAGCCGCTCAAAGTTGGCATTTGCGGCCTGGGCACGGTTGCTCAGGGCGTGCTCAAGGTCTTGGCCGGAAATCGTGCAGGCATTACCCGACGCGCAGGCCGTGAGATCCGCGTGGTGGCGGTGGCTAGCCGCCGGGCGAAGCCGGAAGTCGATCTGGGCGATTGCGTGTTTTCAACCGATGTACGGGCGCTGGCGGCCAGCGACGACATCGATGTGCTCGTCGAGCTGATTGGTGGAGAAGACACCGCTTTAGAGCTGGTGCAGACCGCGCTCGCCAACGGGACCGCCGTGGTCACCGGCAACAAAGCCGTCATCGCGCTGCATGGTAACGAGCTGTTGCCTCTGGCTGTAGCCCACCATGCTCATCTAGGCTTCGAAGCAGCGGTGGCCGGGAGCATTCCGATCATCGCCAATCTCACTCACTCGCTGGTGGCAGACGAACTCCAATGGCTTGCCGGGATTATCAACGGCACTTCGAATTTCATCCTCAGCGCGATGTGCGAGCGGGGCGAATCATTTGCCGATGCGCTGACACAGGCGCAAACGCTAGGTTACGCAGAAGCTGATCCGAGCTTTGACGTGGAAGGTATCGACGCTGCGCACAAGCTCACGATCCTGACCGCGCTGGCTTTCGATACGGGGTTCAATTTTGGCGATATCTACACCGAAGGTATCTCCAGATTGACGGTCGAGGACATAGAATACGCGCGCCAGCTTGGATATCGGATCAAGCACTTGGGTCTGGCCCGGCGCCGTAGCGACGGCATTGAGGCGCGCGTCCACCCGACCCTTGTACCGAATAATCATCTGCTGGCCAACATTGATGGCGCCATGAACGCGGTGCTGGTGAACAGCAACGCAGCCGGCGACACCCTTTACAGCGGCGCGGGCGCAGGACAACTGCCCACGGCATCTGCCGTGGTGGCTGATCTGGTGGACGTGGCGAGAGGTACGGCGCGGCTGCCTGTACCGAATTCTGATGCCCAGACCTCGATCCTGCCCATCGAGGCCATCACTAGTGCGTACTATCTGCGCATCCCGTCCCTGGATAGACCCGGGGTTTTTGCCCGAGTCGCCACCATTCTGAGCGAACGCAACATCAGCATCGAAGCGGCGATCCAGCGCGAACAAGCGCGAGTGCAGCCCCGAATGTCGAGCGATGTGGGCAACGCCTCTGACAAAGCCTGGGTGCCGATTGTGATTCTCACCCACACCGTACGCGAATTGGTGATGAATGACGCGTTGGAGGCTGTGCAGGCCTTGCCCGATGTGGTGGGGGACATCATGCGAATCCGGGTCGAGCATTTCCCGGCAGCGTCCGCCTGAGTACGGCTGATGACGTCGATCGAAAATCAGGTTCAGATTGTGACTCGTCCGGCGAACGCGGCGGCGTCGCTGGATGTTCTACCCGCCGTGCTCAGGCGCATCTACGCAGGCCGTGGTGTCGACGATCCTGCTGAGCTTGACCGATCGTTGCGCCATCTGCATGCGCCCGACACCCTGCCCGATATCAAGTCTGCCGCAGCCCGGCTGGCTCGGGCGATCATGGATTCAGAGTCGATATTGATTGTCGGCGACTTCGATGCCGACGGCGCGACCTCCGTCGCACTCGCGCTCACGCTGCTGCGCGCAATGGGTGCCGAGCACGTCGACTTTGTGGTACCGAACCGTTTTGAGTTCGGCTATGGCCTGTCTCCTGAGATCGTCCAGCTGGCGGCCGCATTCCAGCCTGCGGTTCTCGTCACCGTGGACAACGGTGTCTCGAGCACTGCGGGCGTGGCCAAGGCGAACGGTCTCGGCATGGATGTGATTGTCACCGATCACCACCTGCCGGGCCGCGAGTTGCCCAACGCCTATGCAATCGTCAATCCCAATCTTGCCAACTGTGCGTTTCCCAGTAAATCACTTGCCGGGGTCGGAGTCATTTACTACCTGCTCAGCGTCGTCCGGGCGCGACTGCGAAGCCTGGGATGGTTCGAGGCCCGGCCCGAGCCAAACATGGCCGATTGGCTGGATCTGGTTGCGTTGGGCACGGTCGCAGACGTGGTCCCGCTGGACCGCAACAACCGCATACTCGTCTATCAGGGTCTCAAACGTATTCGCGGTGGCCGCTGTCGGCCGGGCATTCAGGCTCTGTGCGAGGTTGCCGGGCGCGACATGCGCAAACTGTCCGCCAGCGATATGGGATTTGCGCTGGGACCACGCCTGAATGCCGCCGGTCGACTCGACGATATGACGATCGGCATTCGTTGTCTGGTCGCCGATAACCTTGCCACCGCTCGCGAACTCGCCCGGGCCCTGGATGAGTTGAACAGCACCCGTCGTCAGTTGGAGCAGGCCATGGTCAATGACGCTGAGCTGATTGTGGCGAACCATTCAGCTGACGTTGAGGATCGCTACGGGGTGTGCGTGTACGATCCGAGTTGGCACCAGGGCATCGTCGGCATTGTCGCGGGCCGACTCAGGGAAAAGTTCCATCGCCCCGTTATCGCGTTCGCCCAAGCCGGTGACCTTGCCCCGGATGAACTCAAGGGCTCGGCACGATCGCTTCCTGAGCTGCATGTTCGGGATGTCCTTGATGCCATTGCGACGCGCTATCCGGGCATGCTCAAAAAGTTCGGTGGCCACGCCATGGCGGCGGGTCTGAGCCTCAAGCGCGTGCACTACGAGCGATTTGCCAAGGCGTTTGATGATCAGGTACGCCAGGTACTCCCCGCAGATGCGTTGCAGTCGACCATTACCACCGACGGGGTTTTAGAGGATGGAGAGTTCAACCTCGATGTTGCTCGGCTTCTGAAGGATGCAGGTCCCTGGGGCCAGGGCTTTCCGGAGCCTCAGTTTTACGACGAGTTTCGCATCGTCAGCCAGCGGGTGGTTGGCGAGCATCATCTGAAGCTGGTACTAAAGCGTGGTGATCGATTGTTCGATGCCATTGCGTTTCGCCAGGCTCCGCTGATCGACACCAATCTGATTGCCGCAGTATTTCGTCTAAGTGAAAATGACTACCGCGAGTTGCCGACGTTGCAGTTGGTGGTGGAGCATATAGCGGCGTTGGCATAGACTTGCGCGCTTTTGCGCCTGCGGGGAACGCCGCGAAGTTGGTTTCGTGCGCTGAATTCAGGAGTAGTGAAATGGCTGAAATAACCTCCGTGCGCGAGCGCATCAAACAACTGAGTGAGCGTGACGTTGCGTTGAGGGGGTATCTTTGACTTTGCCGACAAAGAGCACCGCTTGGCAGAGGTGGAACTAACCCTGGCCGATCCCGATATCTGGAACGACCCGGACAAGGCGCAGTCGCTCAGCAAGGAGCGTGCGGCGCTCGAGCAGATCGTCAACGTACTCGCCACCCTGCACGTCAGCCTCAACGACCTTAGGGAGCTGGCGGAGCTGGCAGCTGCGGAAAGTGACCAAGCCGCGCTGGCCGACGTGGATGAGGATCTTGATGGGTTGCAGCAACGCCTGGAGGTCCTCGAGTTCCGCCGAATGTTCCGGGGCGAGATGGATCCTGCAAACGCGTTCATGGAGATTCAACCGGGTTCGGGTGGAACCGAGGCCCAGGACTGGGCTGAGATGCTGCTGCGCATGTATCTGCGCTGGGGAGAGAAGCACGGTTTTAAAACCGAGATTGTCGAGCTGTCACCAGCGGATATAGCCGGCATCAAGGGGGCAACGGTGCGGTTTTCGGGGGACCACGCGTTCGGCTGGCTGCGTACAGAAACAGGCGTGCACCGATTGGTACGTAAATCACCCTTCGATTCGGGAAATCGTCGCCACACTTCTTTTGCGTCTGTGTTCGTGTCTCCCGAAATCGACGACGAAATCGAGATCGAGATCAATCCTGCAGAAGTTCGCGTGGACACCTATCGTGCCAGCGGGGCTGGTGGTCAGCACGTCAACCGAACCGACTCGGCCGTGCGCCTGACGCATATTCCAACCAGTACGGTAGTGCAATGCCAGAGCGAGCGATCACAGCATCAGAACAAGGACAAGGCGTACAAACAACTGCGTGCCAAGCTTTATGAGCTTGAAGTGCTCAAACGCAGGGCCGAGCAGCAGGTCATCGAGGATTCCAAAGCCGACATAGGCTGGGGCAGCCAAATCCGCTCGTACGTGCTCGATCAATCGCGCGTCAAGGACCTGCGCACCAACATCGAGCACTCGGACCCGGCCCGCGTCCTGGATGGAGACCTGGACAATTTCATCGAAGCGAGTTTGAAGGCCGGTCTATAAAGGTTACACAGCCAATGACGGACGAGAACGAGATCATCAAGACGCGTCGCGAAAAACTTGCGCGGTGGCGTGCTGGTGGCGGCGCATACGGCAACCACTTTCGCCGTGACGCGCTCGCACAGGAACTGCATGAGCGCTGCCGGCAGATGGACAAGCAGGCGCTGGAGCAGTCCGGAATACGGGCCGCGGTGGCGGGGCGCGTGATGCTGCGTCGGGTCATGGGGAAGGCCAGCTTTATCACCCTGCAGGACGTCAGCGGCAGAATTCAGTGTTACCTGCGCCGTGACGAGATCGGCGCCGATGCCTATCAGCAGTTCAACGATCTGTGGGATATTGGAGATATCGTTGGGGTGCGTGGGGGCGTGATGCGCACCAACAAGGGCGAGCTGACCGTTCAGGCCGATAGCATCGAGTTGTTGAACAAAACGTTGCGCCCGCTGCCCGAGAAATATCACCGGCTTGCCGATCAGGAGATCAGATACCGACAGCGCTATCTGGATCTGATCATGAACGAAGATTCACGTCGGGTGTTTCAGATTCGTTCCCGGTTGGTCAGCCTCATCCGTGATTTCTTTATCGCCCGGGACTTTCTTGAAGTGGAAACGCCGATGATGCAGGTGGTTCCGGGCGGCGCGTCGGCTCGGCCATTCATAACCCACCACAACGCTCTGGATCTGGACCTGTACCTGCGCGTTGCCCCCGAGTTGTTCTTGAAACGGCTCACGATTGGCGGATTGGAACGCGTGTTCGAGATCAACCGTAGCTTTCGCAACGAAGGGCTATCAACGCGGCACAACCCCGAGTTCACCATGCTCGAGTTCTACTGGGCCTATGCCGACTTCGAGGATCTCATCGCGCTGACTCAGGAGCTGTTGCAGCTGCTGGCACGAGAGATCACCGGTGCCGGCACCATTCGCTATCAGGGGGATGATATCGACCTGTCCCGTCCGGCCGATCGGTTTACGATGGTTGAGGCCATTGCTCACCATACCGACATTCCGAGCGCTGACATCGGGGATGAAAAACGCCTCGTAGAGATTCTCAAAGGTATGAACCTGGCGCCGGATCCTGACTGGGGGCTTGGCAAGCTGCAGATGGAACTGTTTGAAGCGCGGGTGGAAGATCGCCTGGTGCAGCCTACCTTCATCACCCATTACCCGACCGAGGTCTCACCTTTGGCTCGGCGCAACGATGACAACCCCGAGGTTACGGACCGCTTCGAGCTGTTTGTCGGCGGTCGGGAAATCGCCAACGGGTTCTCAGAACTCAATGACCCCGAAGACCAGGCCGAACGCTTCACTCAGCAGGCGTTGAAAAAGACCAGCGGCGACCCGGAGGCCATGCATTTCGATCAGGATTACATCACAGCACTCGAGTATGGCCTGCCGCCGACGGCTGGGGAGGGGCTCGGCATCGACCGGTTGGTGATGCTGTTGACGGATTCGCCATCCATCCGCGATGTACTGCTGTTCCCGCTCATGAAACCCGTTGCAGAATCAGGCCGATGAGCGAAGATCGCGTACGCCTGGAAGCGTCCTGGAAAGAAGCCCTTGGGGACGAGTTTGGCAAATCGTACATGCGCAAGCTACGCGAGTTTCTCGCCCAGGAGAAACGCGCGCGCAAAGTCATTTTTCCCAAGGGCGAGAACATCTTCGCAGCCCTCGACCTGACCCCCCTGCCGGCTGTCAAAGTGGTGATTATTGGTCAGGATCCATACCACGGTGCGAACCAGGCGCATGGATTGTGTTTTTCAGTACAACCCGGGGTCGCCCAGCCGCCATCCTTGGTTAACATCTTTCGGGAGATCAACGATGAGCTGGGCTCGCAGGAGCGGCGTATGGACGGCGCGCGCGGGTGCCTGGAACCATGGGCGCGACAGGGTGTACTGTTGCTCAACGCAGTGCTTACGGTAGAGCGAGGGCGCGCTGGATCGCATCAGGGTCGTGGTTGGGAAACATTCACCGATCGGATCGTAGAAATCTTGAACGAAAATCGATCGGGCCTGGTGTTCCTGTTGTGGGGCAGCTACGCGCAGAAAAAGGGGGCGATCGTCGACCGACAAAGGCATTGTGTGCTCGCCGCTCCGCATCCGTCACCGTTGTCGGCGCATCGGGGCTTCATTGGCTGCGGGCATTTTTCCCGGGCTAATCGCTATCTCGAAGAGCATGGCCAGCCCTCCGTGGACTGGTTCGACGTAGCATGAGCGGTAGTTGAAAGTCACGATATCCGAAGTTGTTTGTAGGTTCGTTCCTGATTAATTATTTTTTGAATACAGAGAGTATTTTCAATGATTGAATCGCCGACCGAGAAGCTGATTGTGGAGCAACGTGGCCACACATTGTTGATTACCATCAATACCCCGCCTGCTAACACGTGGGACGCAGACAACCTGTCGGGATTGGTGAGCATCATTGAACAGTGTAACCAAGAGCGCAGCGTGTATGCCCTTGTCATCACGGGCCAGGGCGAGAAGTTCTTTTCTGCGGGAGCGGATCTGAAGTTGTTTGCCGACGGCGATAAGCGGGTAGCCTCTTCAATGGCGGCCAGCTTTGGTTCGGCATTCGAGACGCTGGCAAACTTTCGCGGGGTAAGCATCGCGGCGATCAATGGATTTGCCATGGGCGGTGGCCTGGAATGTGCTCTTGCCTGTGACACGCGGATCGTTGAAGCCCAGGCCCAGCTGGCGTTGCCCGAGGCTTCTGTGGGCCTGTTGCCGTGTGGCGGGGGCACTCAGAACCTTGCCTGGTTGGTGGGCGAGGGTTGGGCCAAGCGCATGATCCTGTGCGGTGAGCGTGTGAACTCGGAAACCGCAGTACGAATCGGGCTGGTGGAAGAGGTTGTCGATGCGGGGCAGTCGCTCGGGCGCGGTCTGGAGCTGGCGGAGCTCGTCGGCAATCAGAGCCCCCCCGCGGTTGCTGCCTGCAAGGAATTGATCCAGCAAGCCCGCGGCGGAAGCATCAACGCTGCTTACGACACCGAACGCGGTGCGTTTGTTAGCTTGTTCGACACCCAGGACCAGAAAGAAGGGGTCACCGCCTTTCTAGAAAAACGGTCTCCAGAGTGGGTAAACGGCTGAACTACTGATGCAACCCAGCAACGATAAACACGCCCCAGTCCTGTTGTTCGAACATGCTTCACGGTCCGGTCACATTGTGGCTGAAGCCCACCTCAACCTCGAGGCGACGCTGAATTCACTAAGCCTGGAGATGATCGATATCATCAATCCGGCGCTCCAGGAATGGGCCGCAAGGCCCGAGGTTGTTGCCGTGCTCTTCACCGGGGCTGGCGAGCGGGCGTTCTGTGCGGGAGGCGACATTCAGGCCCTGTACCACGCGATGGTAAAAAATCACGAGCAGGGCGAGGTGGTGGACGAATACCCGTTTGAGTTCTTCGAGCGCGAGTATCGCCTCGATTACCAGATTCACACGTATCCCAAGCCGGTAATCGTCCTGGGCCACGGAGTGGTCATGGGGGGGGGACTCGGCATTCTATCCGCGGCCCGTTACCGGCTGGTCACCGAACGCTCCCGTATCGCCATGCCGGAGGTCACGATCGGTCTGTTCCCGGACGCAGGGCAAACCTGGCTGCTGCGCAGCATGCCACAACATCAGGCGACCTTTCTGGGTGTTACTGGCAGCCACATGAATGGCGCGGACGCCCTGGCCGTTGGCGTGGCGACCCATCGAGTGGCGGGAGAGTCACGCCACGCGATTGCAGACGCGTTGTGTGCGGCTGCGTGGGGCGGTGACGCCGACATGGCGGTGAGCGACGTGCTGGCAGGACTGGCACCGGGCGAGTTCCCGGACAGCCAGGTGCACCTCATTCCCGAAAGTCTCAGCCCTGGCGGCGAGCTCGGTGAGGTGGTCGCGGCTATCGATGCCCTCAGAGGAACCAGCGATTGGATAGATCGCGGGATTGCAACAATGCACACCGGTTGTCCTACTACGGTGGGGATCGTGGTCGAGCAGCTCAAACGTGCGGGCTCCATCGAACTGGCCGATGCGTTTCGTCTGGAGATGACCGTTGCCACCCATTGCGCCAACAATCATGATTTTGCCGAAGGCGTGCGGGCCTTGCTCATCGAGAAAGATAACGCGCCGCGCTGGCAATTCGATGATCTCGCATCCTTGCCCAAGGCCTATGTCGACAGCCATTTCGTCGAGCCGTGGCCGCTGAATCCGCTATCTGATCTGGAATAACCGACTGGAAAAAAGACAGGGAGTTCAACGATGAGCAGAATTGGTTTTGTCGGTCTCGGCAATATGGGCGGGCACATGGCCCGCAATCTGGTGAGCGCCGGCCACGAGGTGAAAGTGTTCGATTTGGTGGCCGAATTGATGGCCGGGGTGGGGGGAGGACAACCGCAGGACTCCGCTGCGGCGACTGCGGCGGACGTGGAGATCTTTATCAGCATGCTGCCGGCCGGGCGTCATGTGGCGGGATTGTATGGAGGCGATGACGGTGTCATCGCCTCAGTCACCGCCGACACCTTGCTCATCGATTGCAGCACCATAGATCCGCCGACCGCGCGCGATGTGGCCAAGCAGGCCGCGGATCGGGGGCTGGCCATGTTGGATGCGCCGGTGTCCGGCGGAACTGCTGGTGCACAAGCCGGCACGTTGTCGTTCATCGTTGGTGGCGAGTCGGCGGCCTTCGAGCGCGCGCAGAACGTGCTCGATGTCATGGGTGCCAACATCTTTCATGCCGGTGACAATGGTGCGGGTCAGGTTGCTAAGATCTGCAACAACATGTTGCTGGCCGTACTCATGGCAGGGACCGCCGAAGCGCTCGCGCTCGGAGTCAACAACGGGCTCGATCCGGCAGTACTTTCAGAGGTCATGAAGCAGTCCTCGGGCGGCAACTGGTCGCTCAACGTGTACAACCCGTATCCAGGCGTGATGGATGGTGCGCCCGCTTCCCGGGGGTATGAGGGTGGGTTCCTGGTCGACCTGATGACCAAGGATCTGGGGCTGGCCATGGATGCGGCGGAGCAATCGAGGAGTTCGGTACCATTGGGCGCGCTGGCGAAGAATCTGTATCGCGTCCATCAGCAGTTGAACGACGCTGGCGGGTTGGATTTCTCCAGTATTCAGTGGCTGTTCAAGGCGGATCTGCGACCGTAGTCGGCCTGGCGGCGCATACGTCTTCCTAGAGATCTTACGTCGATGTCGGCGGCGTGTGCCCGCGGCGCGTGCAGATTGCGGTCGATGACTTCATGGGTCGCCTGAAACATCTGGCTCATGGCCACGCCCGACATTGGGGCAAAGACAGCGGCCTGATTTCAATATAGACAGTCTTCAGTTGACCCGGTTGAGAATTGTGTCTTGATGTTGGAACGGGCCTGGGGCGTCGTTCGCCAGTACCGCGAGGCACGCTCCGGCCTCATGCCTCGTCGTGACGGAGGTGATGATCGTTCCCAGATGGCGGGCCGCGTCCTCCCGCGTACCGAACTTTACGCCCGGTTCCGGTGCTGTGGGGCCGGTCCAGTCCAACTGCTGTAGCCGTCGCTTTACCTCGCCACGATGTTGAGCGCGGGCCACGACCTCCTGGCCGAGATAGCAACCCTTGTCGAAGTTCACCGCACCGACCCGCTCGAGGTCGAGCATCTGCGGCAGAAACACTTCGCTGGTTGCATCCGATGTCAGTGGAATACCCGCCCGGATCAGCCCGAGCCACCACGACGCAGCACGAGCATGCGGATGGCGCTG
>Ga0114950_10001452_pt1 | contig 17855 bp, 10 predicted proteins | sample N075metaG_FD_83503 | JGI IMG/M metagenome (GOLD analysis project Ga0114950, IMG submission 83503) | Deep subsurface microbial communities from Kermadec Trench to uncover new lineages of life (NeLLi) - N075 metaG | ecosystem: Environmental > Aquatic > Marine > Ocean trench > Sediment | place... | reverse complement strand
CCGTCCAGGAGAGCGCCAGGGCGGAGAGCTCGGGGGTCAAGCCCGTCTCCGTGTTGGACAGGAAGCTGATCCGGATCTGGTAGAACTGCGAACCGTCGACCGCGAAGGTCGCGCCGGAGTCGTCGGGTGCGGGATAGGCGTGCCAGTCGGCATCGTCGAGCGAGAATGCGATCCCGACGTTGGCGAATTCCGAGTCGTGGATACCCCTCGGGAAAGTGACGAGGCCGGCCAGGGAGGAGTCGTAGTAGTCGCCGTAGCCGTCCAGGGTGCTCGCGTTCTGCTGCGGGTCGAGTGGGATGACGGACCCGGCACCGCGGAACGCGAGCGCGATCTCCGTGCCCTGCGGCTGATCTTCGGCGCGCGGTTCGAGCACCGGACGGCTGTAGGTCGGCGAGGCGATCACGGTCGGGAAACCTTCGCCATCGAGCGGCCCGAGCGTCTCGAACCACAGCGAGTAGCTTCGGCTGACGCGGACGACGAGGTCCATGGCACCGATGTAGAACACGGGGTCCTGACCCGGCAGCCCCGCCCCAGGCGGGGCTGAGGTCGGGTTGAAGCCTCCGTTGGCGTGGGTTTCGATGTCGGGATCGACGCGCACGACGTTGCCGCCCTGATCCGTCCCGCCGGTCGACCAGGCGCGGAAGTACGGGCGCGCGGACGAGTTCGTAGCGATCGATATATCGAAGGAGTTGAGCCCGATCGAATCGTCGTCGGGATAGCACCGGAACTCCATGAGCAGCGGCAGGCCCGCCGTCGGGATCTGTCCCGAGCCGTACGTCTGGAGCGTCACCATCCCCGGGTTGACGAACGGAGGCAGTTGGCCACCCGTAGCGACGAGGTTCTGCCAGAACTCGGCCCCCCCGTTCTGGTTGCCCCCGCGCTTGAGGATGGCGGTGTCGCGCCATGTGTAATACCTGAACTCGCTCTGCGGGAGCGTCCGGTTGAGCGGGAACGGCATGAGGAGAGTGCCACCGGGGTCCGCGAACAGGTCGCCGGGCGACACGGTGTAGCCGAGGATCTTCGGGTGCGAGACCACCTGCAGGGGAGATTGCTCCTGGAGCGGGTTGTTCAAGAACTGCGGCTTCAGCCCCGAGTTGAACCACTTCGGGAACAGGGAGGCCGGGTCGATGTACTCGTCGGGCAGCACCTTCGCGTGGGACAGGCGGATCTCGAATTCCGCATAGTTGTCAGCGATGACCTGCCCCCCGATGGGCGACCAGTTGAGGCCCTCGACGTCGACGTTGTAGTTGGTCGTGTCCTCGAGCGAGAAGCCCACGTCGGCGTAGCGCCATACGGTCTGCATCTTGCTCCCGAGGTTGGAGAGCGGCGTCTGCACGCCCCCGGCGATCGGGCTCATGATGGCCGGGACGAGCTGGTTGCGGTCGGCCAGCACGGAGAAGTGGAGCACCGGACGTGGCCGGATGAGCTGGCGCAAGATGTCGTACAGATGCTGGCCAGTCCATTCCGGCTTCGGACCGAAGTCATCGCCGAACGGCGGCTCCTCGTCGGCCGAGGTGAACCGGGCCACGCGGCCGCCGTTGATCTGCGTCGGCTGGAAGACATCGATGATCGCGATCACTTCGGGGAGGCTCAGGAGGATCTCGTTGCCGGCGAGGTCCGTCGGGCCCTGGTCGCCGTCCGCCAGGTTCAGGTAGTACCGCTCTTCGGTGGGTCCGTTCGGTCCGCCCACGCCCGAGTGGGCCAGGTCGAGGTCCGGATTGAAGGTGAACTCCTGCAGGTCGAGGGACTGGGAAACCCGACCCACGACGAAGTCGCTCGTGCTGAGCGGATCGTCGAGCAGGCTGGTCGGGACCGGCCGGCGCGTCAACGTGAGGGAGTCGAAGGCCGTGAGCGACGTCGGGTCCATCGGCTCGCTGAACCGCACCAGGAAGGCGGAGTTCGTCGCGATTCCACCGGTCGGGTTGTTCGGAGCGCCGGTCGGCGGAATGTTCGACACGATCCGGATGAAACAGGACTCCTTGCCGGAGTCCGCGCCGGGCTGGAACGCCGACAGGAACTGCGCGCCGCCCACGGCGGAGGTGAGCCACTGCTGGGGCGAGGTCCATTGGACGGGCCAGAGCAGGAGCCGGACCTCGAGGTTCTGGACGAGCCCGTCCTGCTGCGGGGCGGAGAGAGCTGTGACTTCCGCGAATACGCCCGACTGGCGGATGATGTCACCGAGTGAGGGCGTCTGCGCGCAGAACTCCGACTGGAACTGCATCCCGACGAGCACGAACTTCGTGGGCTCGTTCACCGGATCGACCGGCTCGATGCTCAGGATGGTCACCGCCTGGGTGCCGATGACCTCGGGGAATTCCTCGTCCTTCAGGAAACCGTTGAACGGGTCACCCGTGATCTCCTGGTTGCCGCCCGAGCGCATGAGCCGGACGACGTCCTCGGTGCTCGTGCTGAAGTCGACCGTCCCGTTCCCCGTGTTCGAGAGGGGGTGACCGGAGGGGTTCCGGACGAGGAACTCCTGCAGGGCGATGGGATCGATGCGGGTCGGAATCCGGATGGCGACGTTCGAGGTCGAGACGTTGAGACTGGCCGGGAATCCGACGCCGTTCAGCGGCAGCGGCGGGTCTGAGTTGAAGGCCTCGAGCTCGGTGACGGTGGTGTCGATGATGGCGCGGGTCGAGTAGAACTCGGGTTCATCGTCGCCCTCGAAATCCGCCAGGTCGCCATGGTTCGGGTCGATGAAGATGCGGCCCTCGAACGGAATGGTCGTCGGAAGACCCGTGAGCACGTGAATCGTCTCGGAAGAGACGAGGTCGGGATCGAGGAGATCGTCGAACTGGAGGATGACCGCCGAGTTGCGCGGCACCATCGAGAAGATCCCTGCGCCTCCCAGGCCGTTGTCGAAGATGGGGTTCAGGTTTGCGTCGAGCTGCGTGAACGCCATCCAGTACTCGGTGCCCGGCGTGAGATCGTACGGATGGAGGATCGTCAGGTTCTCCTCACCCGTAACCGCGTTGCGCACGAGCCGGTAGTCCTGGAGGTCCGACTCGATGTCGTCCCCGATCACGAAGTTCTGGCTGCGGAGTTGGATACTCCCGTCCGCCTCCGCCGAGAAGACGTTGACCAGCCGGCCCCAGGCGGTCCGAACGAGGCGGACGCGCTGTCCCACGCCGCTGTTGTTGGCATCGACGATGAAGATGCCCCCGGCGGGATTCTCCAGGATCTGACCCTGCGGGTTGCTGCCGCCGTGGGGGGAACTGCCGGAACCGCATCCGGCACCGCCGGCGAGCGCGAGCAGCGCGCCAGCCAGGCAGAGGCGTCCGAAGCTTGCCGAGGTCCCAACTGCGTTTGCGTTGCGAGTTGTATTGTTCATCGTGCTTCCCGGTGCTCGTGGCGAACGGCGGCTCAGGGGCCGGTGGACGACCCAGCGGAACGCCGTAGTCGTCTTCGAGGATGGACGGCTCGGCCACGCCGGGGAGGATCTACAGCGGACGCTAGCCCGTAGCGTCCACATGGTCCCGATGGTCCCGAGGCGTGGCAGAGCCACTATGTTTTCGTGCCCAGGGCTTCCGGTCAAGACCGTGGACCCCGGCGAGAGCCGATCCAGCGCCCCTCCTCGTTCGCAAAGGAACCCCGCGCACCGTCGCGAGGAACGCGGAGGGTGCTGCGGGGACCGCTCGCCACTCGTAGAGAGACCGGACCAGCGTGGGGAGTACAAACCGCGTGCCGCCCGCGAGAAGCGTCGCTGCTTGCATCTAAGTCACTTTGAGAAAATGGGTTAGGATCTGTCGAGGGCGGCGGCCCGCAGCCTGTGGAGGCCCCCGACGTGCGCCGTCGACCAGAATTCCGGGTGCCTGGTGCGAAATCGCACAGGAAGCTCACCCGCGGGTCGCCTGCGGGGAGGGGCGGCGGCCTGCGAACTTCAGAACCACGTCAGCCCCAGGCTCGAGAGCTCGGGCAACGCCCCCGTCACCGGGTCCGCCACGAAGGTGATCCGCACCTGGTAGAAGCGCGCCCCGTCGAGTTCCCCCACGTCGTCGAACCAGCCCGCGTCGCCGTTCAGGAACGAGATGCCCACGTTGGCCATGTCCGCATCGTGGTTGAGCGGCGGCAACAGGTCGGCGTAATGGTCGCCGTACGCGTCGAGGGACGTCGCGTCGGTGACCGCGTCGAAGTTGACCACGTCGGTCGCGCCGCGGAACGCGAGCTCGATGTGCGTGCCCGGGGGCTGATCATCCGCGCGCGGCCCGACGAGCGCGCGTGGGTACTCGGGCGCGGGGATCGCGACGCCGTCCGGCCCGACCGCTTCGAACCAGATCGAGTAGGAGCGACTCACGCGCACGACGAGGTCCATGGCACCGATGTAGAACACGGGGTCCTGACCCGGCAGGCCCGCCCCAGGCGGGACTGAAGTCGGGTTGTAGCCGCCGTTCCCCTGGATCTCCAGGTCCGGGTCGACGATGTGCGCAACACCGGCTTGGTCCACGCCACCCGTGCTGAACGTCCGGAAGAAGGGCCGTGCCGAGCTGTTCGCGGCGAGGGAAATGTCGAACGAATTGAGGCCGAGCGCGGAAGCTTCGGGGTAGGTGCGGAACTCCATGAGGAGTGGCAGCCCCACCGACGGCACCTGGCCCACACTGTAGAACGGGGGCGGCGGCGGCTGCCCGAAGCTCGCGGCGAGCTGCCACGGATCGGCCCCTCCGCCCTGGGGTCCGTGGCGCGCCAGGATCGCCGTGTCACGCCATGTGTAGTAGCGGAACTCGTCCGCTGGAACGGTGCGGTTGAGGGGGAACGGCATCATGACCGTGCCCGAGACGGCCGTGTAGAGATCGCCGGGGGTGACCGTGTACCCGAGGCCGCGGGGATGCACGACCGCCTGGGGGTGCACGTCCGGGTCCGCCACGTTGTTCAGGAATTGCGTCTTCAGCCCCGAGTTGAACCACTTCGGGAACAGCGAGGCCGGGTCGATGTACTCGTCGGGCAGGAGCCGCGAGTGCGCGAGCCGGATCTCGAATCGATCGAAGTGGTCGGCGATGACCTGGCCGCCGATCGGCGCCCAGCTGAGCCCCTCGACGTCGATGTTGAACTCCGTCGCGTCCGTCAGCGACATGCCGACGTCGACGTAGCGCCACACGGTCTGCACGATGCTGCCGAGCGGCGCGAGCGGCGATTGCACGCCCCGCTCGAAGGGCTCCATCAGCGCCGGGAGCGCACGCGATCGGTCGGCGACCGACGGGTAGTGGATCACGGGCCGCGGCCGGATCAGCTCCTCCCCGAGCGGATAGAAGTGCTGGCCCGAGAACTCGCGCATGGGATCGAAGGGGCCCCCGAACGGCGGCTCCTCGTCGTCGGAGAGGAAGCGCGCGAGCCGCCCACCGTTGAGCTCCTCGGGTGCGAACGCGGCGAGGGTGAGGAGGACGTGTTCGAGGCCGGCCGCGAGCTCGTTCCCGGCGATGTCCTTCGGTCCCATGGGCCCCGCGGCCAGGGTGAGGAAGTAGTCGTCCTCCGCGCCGAAGACGTGCGCCAACGGGAGCTCGGGGACGAAGGTGAGCGAGGCGAGGCCCACGCCGAGCGCGGTCTCCCCCACCACGAAGTCCGACAGGAGCTCGGCGTCCGCCTCGCGGGTCAGGAGCAACGTGTCGAAGGGCGCGATGCTCTCCCGCTGGATCGGCTCGGTGAAGCGCACCCCGATCTCCGACGCCGGGGACACGCCGAGCACCGGATTCGCCGGATAGCCGGCCGCCAGGGGCGTGATCTCGAGGAAGCAGCCCGCCTGCCCCGCGTTGTCGACGGGGTCGTAGGTCGTGAGGAGCTGAGCCGAACCCGCCCCGCCCGTGATCCAGTCCGTCGGATTGCCCGCGAGCAGCATCACCCTCAACCGGAACACGGACCCGTTCGAGACGGGGTTCGGCGCCTCCACGACTTCCGCCAGGAAGCTCGCCTGCTGGATCAGGTCCCCGCGCTCGGGCGTCGTGGCGCAGAGGTTCGACAGGAAGTCGACCTGGGGCAGGAAGAAGTCCTGCGGCCCGCCTCCGGGCGCGCGCCGCGGCGGTACCACGATGTCCACGATCTGCGTGCCCACGATCTCCGGCGGAGTCACGTCGCCCAGGAAGGCGAGCGCGTCCCCGCCGCGCGCGAGCGCGGGCAGGGCCGACTGCGTACGGAACACGATGTCGCGGGTCGGCGTCGCCAGGTCGACGCCGGGTCCGGCGAGCGGCCGGCCGGCGAGGTTGACGAGCGCACCCCCGGAGCCCTCGGCCACGGTCGGCAGGCGAAGCTCGACTCGCGTCCTGCCGTCCGCGTCCATGGGCAGCCCGACGAGGTTCAGGGGGAGCGGGCTCGAGCGCCGCTCGATCGGACCGACGGTCGGATCGACGATCACGCGCGTCGAGTGGAACGTCTCGCGCCCGCCCTCGCGCACGAGCCCGCCGTGGTTCGCGTCGGCGAAGACCCGCGCCGCGAACGGCACGACCGTGGGCGAGCCGGTCAGCAGGCGCACGGACTCGACCGAGACCGAGCGCGCGTCGAGGAGGTCGTCGAGCATGACGACGAGCACCGCGTTCGGGGGAATCTCCGGCCCTTCCCCGCGGGGCTGGGACTCGGGCAAGGCGAGCAGGCTCGCGTCGAGCGCGACGACCGCATCACGGAAGGCGGCCGTGTCCGCGCCGTGCGGGATCACGAGCTGCGTGCGCTGCGTGAGCGGGTTGGTCTCGACCAGGGTCCCCGCGGCCGCGTCGGGCCCGACGGCGAAGCGGGCGAACTGGAGCTCGCGCTCGCCGGACGGCTCGAGCGAGTGGAGCTCGACCAGGCGTCCCCAGCGCACACCGACGACGCGGGGCGCGGCGGCCTGTCCCGAGCTGTGCGGCTCCACGAAGAACCACCGGCTGCCCGAGCCCGCGTAGGCGGGGTGCGCGACCAGCTCGCCGGGCGGGCGCCCCGTCCCGGACTCCTCCGGCGGCGGATCCTCGTGCTCGAGCGGCACGTCGATGCGCTCGCAGGCGGAGAAACCGGCGACCGCGAACAGGGCGGCGGGGAGCGCGAGGGCGAGCACCCGGGCCGGGGACGGGGACGGGCGTGCGATAGCGTGGTTCATGATCGCTCCATATCGCTCCATCGAATCGTGCGTTCCGACTCAGTCGTCCCAGCCGCCGCCCGGGCCCGGAGCCCGGGGAGCGGGTCGGAGAACGACGTGACCCGGACCTGATGATACTGCGCACCGCTGAACCGGGAGGGTTCGCCTGTCCGATTGCGCGCCGCCGGGGCCGCGCGGGAGGAGCTCGGCTCCTCGCTCGCCGTCACGGGCTCCCGAGGCCCCTCGCGCTGCCCACGGGCTTGAAGCCGAGGGCCGCGGCCTGGGCCTCGTCCGCGAAGAAGACGAGGTGGTCGGGCCGAACCTTGCGGAGCATCGTCGAGTCCGGGGCGTGGTAGTTGCGCGTCGACGAGCAGCCGACCAGGCGGAAGGACAACTGACGCGAGCAGTACGCGCAGTGCGCCCTGAGCGGCGAACGCGAGGTGAGCTTGAACTTGGCCTGCACGTGCCGCTGCTCGGTGTGCGACACGCAGGAGGGGTTGGGGCAGGGATTCTCGCCGATCGCTACCTCGTAGTGACGCGGCAGCGGCGGCGCGGCTTGGGGGTGCTCGACGTGGCCCGTCAGCCGCGCGAGGATCGCCATGCGGATCGGGACGCCGCGCGCCGCTTGCTTGAAGTAGATGCTGCGCGGATCCGAGTCGATCTCGGAGCTGATCTCGTCGCGGCGTGGAAGGGGGTGCATCACGATGGCGTCGCGCAGTGACTCCGCCGCCATCGAACCCTTCTCGAGCCGCAGGTAGCCGCCCCCCACACCCTCTTCGGACTCGTAGCGTTCCGTCTGGGGCCGGGTCATGTACACCGCGTCGACGCTCTGGACCTCCCAACCCTTCGCGTCCGTGAACAGCGAGAGCTGGTGCGGCTTCTGGGGCGTGAGGTACACGGCGTCACTCTCGGCGGCGAGGCTGCCCAGCCGACGCACATCGGCGCGCACGGGCTCGACCCCGAACTCCTCGCGCAGGCGTTGGATGACGTAGGGCGGCATCTCGAACCCGTGCTGCGGCACGCAGACGATGTTGGCCCCGAACCGTGCGAGGGCATAGGCGAAGGAGTGGACCGTCCGGCTGTACTTCAGGTCCCCCGCGAGCACGACGTCGAGCCCCTCGATCCGGCCGCGCTCGACGTGGAGGTTGTAGAGGTCACAGAGGGTCTGGGTCGGGTGCTCGTGGCTCCCATCGCCCCCGTTGATCACGGGCACCTGCGAGTACTCGGCGGCCAGCCGCGCGGAGCCCTCGCTCGGGTGCCGCAGCACGATCACGTCCGCATAGGCGCCCCCGACCACGCGGATGGTGTCCGCCAGCGACTCGCCCTTGACGGCGCTGGAGGAGGTCATCTCGGCCGCGCTGATGACGCCCCCGCCGAGGCGCAACATCGCGGATTCGAACGAGAGCCGGGTCCGCGTCGAGGGTTCGTAGAACAGGCTCGCGACGATCATCCCGGCGCACAACTGGGAGGAACCGCGGGGATCGGACGCGAATCGATCCGCTTGCTCGAACAGCTCACGAATCTCTGCCAGGGAGAGGTCGTCGATCGAGACGAGGTGGCGGATCGCGGTCATTCGGGGCGGGCGCGGAGCCCGCGCGGCGCGTCGCGGGGCGGCTCGTGCTCCAGTCTACGCTCCGGATCTGCGGGCATCCAATCGGCCGGGGTCCGCCGCGCGGACGTCCGCCGGGTCGAGGAGACCGGCGAGCGCGCGCTCGAACTCCACCTCGCCCGCCGGCCGGTCCGTGCCCGCGCGCGCGAGGAGCCCGGCGAGGACCGCGCGCTGCGCCGCTTCGAACGGCACTCCGGCCCCTGGCTCGTGGCCGTGCTCGGGCAGGCCGAAGCGTGCCCGGAACGCGCGCTCCACGACGGCCCGCGCCCCCGCGGGGTCCGCGAGCGCGGAGAGGGCGTCGCGCGGCCGATCCGCGGACGTGCCGGAGAGCCGATCGGCGAAGGTCCGAAGGAGCGCGGCGTCGCGCGGCGCCTCCGCATCCGCTCCCACGGGCACGAGCCAGAGCACGAGGTCGGCGGCGGCCCGCACCTCCCGGGCCAGGTCCTGACCGGCGCGCTCGATGGCGTCCACCGGACGGACATCCGACGGGCCGCCGCCCTGCCCGTGGATGCCGTCGGGTGCGCGCTCCCCAGCCGTGTCGACGAGCTCGATCGGCCATGCCCCGAGCGTGGCCGGCGCACGGATCACGTCCCGCGTCGTGCCCGCTTCCGCGCTGACCACGACGCGCCGCTCCCCGACGAGCACGTTGAATAGGGTCGACTTCCCCGCGTTCACGGCGCCCGCCAACACGACGAGCGGGGGCTCGAACAGGAAGCGGGCGTTGCGACCGCGCTCGACGAGCCGCCCGAGCTCCCGGACCCGGGCCTCCCCCGCCAGTCCGGTCAAGGCGCGGAGTGACCGGCGCAGGGCTCCGCCCGCCTGGTCGAGCAGGACGCGGGCGCCAGCTTCCGACGGCGCATCTGCCGTTCGCTCGAGGGCGCGCTCCTCGAGCGATCGGGGCCCGCAGGGCGCCGGGTCGTCCCCGGCGAGGAGTCCCGCGAGCTCTTCGACGAGGGGTGGGCTGCCGTGGAGGTGCAGCTCGATCTCCACCTCCGACCGGACGCAGACGATGCCCTCGTCGAGGTCCTCCTCACCGCGCACGAGCCGGACGACGCGCAGTCCACCCGGCGCCGGGAGCTCGCCCACCACGAGCGCCGCGACTCGCGCGCGCGCATCCGGCCCGCGCACCGAAAGCACCGCGATCCCGCCCGGGCCCGGCGGGGTGAGCACGCGGACCTCCGCCATCACCTGGCGCCGGCCCGGGGTGTGGAGCGATCGCACGCGGCGCGGAGCCCGAGCCCGACGAGCTCGGGCTCGACCTGCACGGGGCGGCCGGAGTCGATGAGCGCGCCACGGGCGAACTCGAGCGCACCGCCCGTCAGAGCGATCCTCGGAGCGTCGAAGCCGCACTCCGCGGCGATGCGCTCCACGAGCCTGAGGACCGTCCCCTCGAACCCGACGCCGACGCCGGCCGCGAGTGCGTCCTCGGTCGCCTTGCCGAGGGCGGCCGCGCCCGGGCGGGGCGCCACCATGGGCAGCCGGGCGCCGCCGCGTGCGAGCGCTTCGGCGAGGAGCGCCGGTCCCGGCGCGATCGCTCCGCCCAGGAACGTGCCGACCGTCCCCGGTGGACCCTCCGGCGTCACGGCGTCCACGGTGAGGGCCGTGCCGGCGTCGACCACGATCGTCGGGCCCGCGAAGAGGGACAGCGCGCCGCGCGCGGCGAACAGACGGTCGCGCCCGACGGTCGCGGGGGAGCGCACGTCGAGGTGGAGACCGGGATCGGGGTCCACCGCGACCGTCGCGATGCGCGCCGTGAGGAGCGCGTGGAGCTCGCGCTCCAGCGCTGCGTCCCCCACCGCGCAGACGGCGGCGCTCCGCGGCACGGGACCCGCATCGAGCCACTCGGCGAGGGCGGAACCCAGCCCCTCACGGGCGGGGAGCGCGGCGGCGCGGGGCCGGTCCCCGCCGAAGATCCGCGCGTGGCACGTCGTGTTGCCGAGGTCGACGGTGAGCAAGGGGGCGTTCACGCGATTGGGAGGCTTCGTCTCCACCCGCGCCCCCGGGGCGGATCCTACTCCGGCGACTCGAAGATGAGGGTCTTCTCCTTGCCCATGCTCAGGACGACGACCGACCAGACCGAGTACTTGTCCTGGTTGGTCTTGAAGAACTTGATCGCCTCGTGCTCGCTCGTCACGGCATGGCCGTTGACGCTCTTGATGATGTCGCCGGACTGGATGCCGTGGTTGGCGGCCATGGAGCCGGCCTTGATGCTCTGGATCTCGATCCCGGCGCGGCGCCCGTCCTCGTAGTAGGTCTTGGTGCGCACGTCGTTGGTGAGGATCGCAGCGTAGTTGTCGTTGAAGTACTTCGCGTCATCCCTGCCGATGCGGTACTTGTTGGTTCCGATGAGCCTCGTGTGCTCGAAAGACGGCGGGCGCGTGTCGATCGCGGTCGGGAACTTCCGCCGGACTGGGTAGCGAACCCCGTCGGGCCCGACCTGGACGATCAGGTTCTCGTCCCCGGCGGACGAGGGCTGGAGCGTCTCAGTGTCACGGCCCTCCTGGTCGAACTCGAACTCCACGCCATCGATGCGAATCGAGCTCACCTTCACGCCCTGGTGCGGACTCGGGAGTGGGTCGCCCTCCGTGAGGGTGCCCTCCTGCGCCTTGATCCCGGCGCCGCGGTAATTGACGCGGATCGTGCTGGTCGACGGGTCGGAGGTGTCGACCGAGATCATGAGGATCGTCAAGAGGTCCGCGACCGGGGTGTGGATCGGAGGCGCATCTTTGAGCTCCACCTCATCGACCGGGGGCGGCGCTGGGGCGACGTCACCCGTCCAGTTCATGTGGATGAAGGTGCGCTTGATCTCGTCGTAACTGATGCCATGCTCGACCTTGCCCCCCGAGTGCTCCGCGCTCTCTTCCAAGATCAGCCCGACGTGGTCGTGGTCCAGGGGCATACGCTTCGCCTTGATGTTCGAGAAGAAGTCGTAGGCGTAGCCCACGAGCCCGGCGGTGAGGCCGGCGGACGTGAGCCAGCAGAGGAGCTTGACGGTGGTGACGTTCAATGGGAGCCTCCGGCACATCGTAGCCCCGGAGCCGCGGCCCTGCCAGCGGGGCAGGGGCCGGATCGGGGCCTGAGCGGGATCCGCGGGACCTCGGAGGGCGCCCGCGGGAGCTGTGGACGCCGGACGGACCGCCCTATTCCCCGCCGGCCATGCGCAATCCGTCGGGACCCGGCTCGGCCTTGACCTGGCTGGGCTTCGGGCCCTTGACGCGCTCCTTGCTGCCGCGGATGCCGCGGAGCGCGAGCAACAGCTCGTCGGGCCGGTCGCTGGTCGCCAAGGCGTCGTTCAGCTCGATCATGTGCCCTTCGACCAGGCCGCGGAGACACTCGTTGAACGACACGAGACCCGGCTCGGTGCCCGATTCGATGACCCGCGCCAGCTCGCTCGTCTTGCCCTCCTCGATGAGCTCGCGGATGTGCGGGGTCGAGATCATGAGCTCGAAGGCCGGCACGAGGCCGGGCTCGCCGCGCCGCGGCACGAGGCGCTGGCTGAGCACTCCCACAAGGTTGTCGGCGAGGCGCTGACGAAGCTGCTTGTGGCGCTCGACGGGGAAGAAGCCCAGGATCCGGTCGACCGTCTGAGCTGCGTTCACGGTGTGCATGGTCGACATGACCATGTGGCCCGTCTCCGTCGCTTCGAGCGCGGCGACGACCGTTTCGGCGTCGCGGACCTCCCCGATCAGCATCAGGTCAGGGCTCTGCCGCAGCGCGTGCCGCAGGCCGTCCTTGAAGCTCTTCGTGTCGGTCCCGACCTCGCGCTGACTGATGACGCACCGGTCTTCCTTGAAGAGCAGCTCGACGGGATCCTCGAGCGTGATGATGTGCCGCTCCACGGTCTGGTTCACGTACTGGATCATCGCGGCGAGGGTCGTCGACTTACCCGAGCCGGCGACGCCGGTGACGACGACGAAGCCGCGCTTCTTGAGCGCGAGTTTCTTCAGGCTCTCGGAGGGCAGGTCGAGCTCGTCGAGGTTGGGCGCGTGCTCGGCGATCCGGCGGATCACGACGGCGGGCTCGCCCATCTGCTTGTACGCGTTGAGCCGGAAGCGTCCCAGGCCGTCGAGGCTGATGGCCGCGTCGGCCGAGCCGGACTTGTGCCAGGCCTCCATGCGCTTCTCGCCGATGACCCCCTCGAGGACCTCGAGCAGGGGCCCGGGCCCGGGCACGCGCCCCGGGAGGAACGAGATCTTGCCGCTGATCCGCTGCGAAGGGCGTCCACCGGCGCGCAGGATCAGGTCGCTGGCGCCCGACTTCACCATGACCGCGAGCCAGGCCTCGACCTGGTGACGCGGAGAGGAGGTCGATACGTGAGTGATGTGCCGCTCGAGCCGGCGACGTTTGGTGCCCGGCTTCTTCTTGGAGGCCTCCCCAGCCTTCCGCGCATCCGGACCGGCGGGCTTCGAGCCGCTCGCGCGCGGCTCCGGTTTGGACGAGCCCTTGTTGGACGAGCCCTTGCGCGCTCCGGACGCGGAGCTGGACCCCTGCCCCGCGGGGCGACTCGGGTCCTTCGGCCCATCGACACGCTTCGGTCCCCCCGTTCCCTTGGGAGCGGGCGCGCCGGACTTGGGTCCGGGGGTGGTCTGCTTGATCTGGGGCCCGGCGGCTCCCGATCCGGTGGCCGGCGGCGGCTCGGGTTTGCGCGCTGCACCTTCGCCCCCCGGCCGGGAACCGGCGCCGGGCGACTTGGGACCGGCGCCGGGCGGGGTGCCGAGCGGACCGCGCGGGGGAGCCGGCGGGAGCTTGGGCCCCGCCTTCGGGTCGGGGCTCTGCTTGCCCACGTCCTTGAAGCTGAATTCGTCGTCGGAGAACTTGAAGTTCGCGCTCATCGTGGTCGGGCCGTCCGGGGGGGGTGATCGGGGAGTGACTCGTCCCATGATCGACGCCTGGACGGCCCGCGCTTGAGGGCGCAACGGCAAGTCGAGTGCCTCCAGGGGGCCCGGGTGCTCGCGCGCGGTCTCAAGGCCCGATTCGGTATACATCGGCCCAGTGACGGTCTCTCCCACGAGCCCGTGCACCGGCCCCACGCCACGACCGGTCGGGCCCGGGCACGTTGGGCCGATCGCCACCCCGCCCGGGTGAACGGCATCGGGTCCGGCCCGGACGGACGCCTATATGGCGCGGGCTTCTCCGCGGACGATGGCGCGCGCCGCCTCCAGGAGCGCCGCGAGGCCCGTGCCCTTCACGGCCGAGATCCTGAGGGCCGGGATTCCCGCGGCCTGCTCCAGGGCGCGGACGCGCTCGTCGCACGACTCCTCCTCCGCCTTGGTGGCCACGAGGAGCCGCGGCTTGCGCGCGAGCTCCGGGGAGAAAGCGCCGAGCTCGTGGTCGACGACGCACCAGGCCGCGCCGGGCTCCTCGAGGGCGCCGCTCGAGACGTCGACGAGCAGGAGGATGACCCGGCAGCGTTCGACGTGCTTCAGGAACCGGTGACCGAGACCCACGCCCTCCGCGGCACCCCCGATGAGACCGGGCAGGTCGGCGATCACGAGGGTGTCGTAGTCCCCCACCTCGGCGATGCCGACTTCCGGTTGGAGCGTGGTGAACGGGTAGTCCGCGATCTTCGGCCGCGCGGCCGTGACGCGCGCGAGGAAGGTCGACTTGCCTGCGTTGGGCAGGCCGACGAGCCCGACCTCCGCCAGGAGCTTCAGCTCGAGCCGGAGCTCGCGACGCTCCCCTTCCCCACCCCTGCGCGCGACCCTCGGCACCTGGTTCACCGAGGTCGCGAAGTGCACGTTGCCGCGTCCGCCGCGGCCCCCCTTCGCGACGACCAGGCGGGCGCCGTCCTCCGCGAGGTCGCGCAGGAGGTTTCCGCGCTGCGCATCGTAGACCTGGGTCCCGACGGGGACCTCGACGAGGAGATCCTCGGCCGACGCCCCCGTGCGCTTCCGCGGGCCGCCGGGCTGGCCGTTCCCCGCGGCGAATCGGAACCGGCGTCCGATGCGGAGCAGGGAGGTGTGTTCCCTCGAAGCGAGGAACACGACGTCCCCGCCGGCGCCACCGTCCCCGCCGTCCGGCCCGCCCTGCGGGACGTACTTTTCACGGCGGAAGGAGACGAGTCCGTCCCCGCCGTTCCCGGCGATCACCTCGATGACGGCTTCGTCGCGCAGCATGACGTGGAGTCGGTCGAGCCCTCAACCCACAGCCCGCAGGGAGAGCTGTCGACGCGGTGCTCGACGGGGAGCCACCCGGAGCGGCCCCCGCGGCGAGCGCTCAGCTCTCGACGGCGGGGTCGACGTGGACCCGTCGACCCTCCTGGTATCGCACGGTGCCGTCGACGAGCGCGAAGATCGTGTAGTCCTTCCCGAGGCCCGTGTGCTTGCCCGGCTTGTACCGCGTCCCGCACTGCCGCACGAGAATCGTGCCCGCGGTGACCATCTGCCCACCGAAGCGCTTGACGCCGCGGAATTGCGGGTTCGAGGTCCGCCCGTTGCGCGTGGAGCCCTGTCCCTTCTTGTGTGCCATGGACCGTTCTCCTGACTAGGCGTTGATCTCGGTGATGCGGACGCGCGTATACCGCTGACGGTGCCCCGTCTTCGAGCGCACGTTCTTGCGGCGCTTGAAGCGGAAGATCACGAGCTTCTTGCCCTTGGACTCGCCGATCACCTCGCCGGTGACGGTGGCGCCGGCGACGGTGGGCTTGCCGACCTTCGTGCCGCCCTCGTCGCCAATGAGCAGCACGCGGTCGAAGGAGATCGTGGAGCCGGGGGACATCTTGTCCATGAGGTCGCAGACGACCTCGTCGCCCACGCGGACTATGGTTTGGTTGTTGCGGTCGCTGATGATTGCGTACAAGAGTCGATCTCCTGTTTTCCTGCGGTGGAACCCGCCCGCAGGCAGCCTCTTCGGCCATGAAGGGCGAAGAGTCTAGCGAGCCCCCTGCGCCCTTGGAAAGGGCACGCCGGGAATATGTGGCCCTTTCCTCGCCCTTCCCCCTCCCCGCCGTACCTGCTCTCCTGCGTTCCTAGCGCTTCCGCCGCCCGCCCGGCCGAACCTCGCGGTCGTCGGCCCGGAGGTAGCGCAAGACGCTGTCCTCCGTCTGGTCGGGGGCCGGGATGAGCCGGATCTCCTTCCCGAAGCGGTGTTCGAGCGCCCGGACGTAGTCGAACAGGTCCTCCTTCAGGTAGTCGATCACCTCGGGGTGCGCGCGCAGCTCGACGGACGAGAAGCCTTTCTGGGTGAGCGCGGAGCCGAGCCGGCGCAGGATTGCCGCGGAGCGGGACTCCACCGTCCGGATGCGAGCCGTGCCCCTGCAGCGCGGACAGGCCTGGAAGACTTTCTTGTGGGTGCCGGGCCCCATGCGCTGACGGGTCATCTCGAGCAGCCCGAACTGGGAGATCCGTCCCATCTTGCTGCGGGCCCGATCGCCGCTCAGCGCGGCGCGGAACGCCCGCTCGACCTGGCGATTGCTCGAGGACTTCATCATGTCGATGAAGTCACACACGATGATCCCGCCGAGGTCGCGCAGGCGGATCTGGCGCGCCATCTCGGGCACCGCCTCCATGTTCGTCTTGAGCGCGATCGCCTCGAAGTCGAAGCCGCTGGTGCGCGTCCGTCCCGAGTTCACGTCGATGGCGACGAGCGCCTCGGTCTGATCGAACACGATCGAGCCGCCCGACGGCAGCTCGGCACGGCGCGTGAAGATCCTCTCGAAGTCCTGCTCGACGCCGTAGTGGTGAAAGATGGGTCGCTCGCCCGTGTGCTGCTTGATGAGCTCCACCTGTTCGGGCATGAGCTGTTCAGCGAATTCGATGAGCTGGTCGTAGACCAACGGGTCGTCGACGACAACCTCCTTCGTTTGCGTGTTGAACAGGTCCCGCAGCGTGCGGATCGCGACGTCCGACTCCTGATAGAGCGGCACGGGACCGCGGCCCGCGCGCAAGCGCTTGCCGAAGGAATCCCAGACCCCGAGCAGGTAGTCGAGGTCGCGCTTCAAGTCCGTCTTCGTCTTGCCCACGCCGGCGGTCCGGACGATGACGCCCATGTTGCTCGGGACCGACAGCGAGGTGAGGATGCGCTTCAGGCGGCGCCGCTCCTTGTCGTCGGGGATCTTGCGGCTGACCCCCGTGTGGGCCATCGAGGGCATGAGCACCAGATAGCGCCCGGGGATCGAGATGTAGGTCGTCAGGGTCGGTCCCTTGTCCCCGATCGCATCCTTGGTGACCTGCACGACGACCGGGTCGCCGATCTTGACGAGCTCGGTGATCGGGCGACGCTCGCGGGCGCGGTGGTGGGAGCGGCGCTTGGGCTCGTCCTTGGTCTCGTCCTTGGTCTCGTCCTTGGTCTCGTCCGACTTCTCCCCCGCTTCATCCTCGCCATCCGTGAGGTCCGCCTCGCTCGAGCTCTCTTCCCACTCGTCGGCGTCCACGGTGGTGGTCAACAGCTTCTGCAGGGTGAAGCCCTCTTCGCCGTACACACCGAGCACGTCCGACGTGTGGAGGAAGCCGTTCCGGCCCTGGCCGAAGTCCACGAAGGCCGCCCCGATGGCCGGCTCGAGGTTGACGACCCTGCCGCGGTAGATGTCATTGACCAACGTCTTCTGGCTGTCGGCCGTCATGAGCAGGTCGATGATCCGCCCTTCATCGATGACGGCGATGCGCTTCTCCTCCTTGTCGACCGCATTCACGAGGATGACCTGATTGCACTCGACGGCGGCGGCCGGTGTGTCGACCTCCTTCTTCGCCCGGGTCCTCCGCGCTTTCTTCTTGCTCGCGCCTCTCGCCCCGGACTCGTCGGTGCGCGTCGCGGTCTTCTTCCGCGCCGAACGCCCGCGCTTCTTCTTGGCCTTTTCTTGCAGGAGCTCCGAGCCCTCGGGCAGCTCGGGGATCTCCGGCAGCTCGTCGTCCTCGAAGGGAATGGTCTCGACCTCCACGGCGGAGTCCTGGCTCTTTCGCCGGCGGCCGCCACGGCTCCCACGGCGACGGCGACGGGTGGCTGTCGGACTGTTCTCCTCGGGCGATGCGGACTTCGCGGTCTCCGCCGCGGACCTGTCCGCTCGAGCTTCCGGCGCAACCTCACCGCTGCCGCTCGCGGCGGCCTGCTTGCGACCGCGGCCGCCACGACGGGAGCGCTTGCGTCGACCCGCTGCCGGCTCGGACGCTCGCTCAGCCGGCGCGTCTCGCTCAGCCGGCGCGTCTCGCTCAGCCGGCGCGTCTCGCTCAGCCGGCGCGTCTCGCTCTGCCGGCGCGTCTCGCTCTGCGGGCGCGTCTCGCT
>Ga0114950_10001448_pt1 | contig 17882 bp, 17 predicted proteins | sample N075metaG_FD_83503 | JGI IMG/M metagenome (GOLD analysis project Ga0114950, IMG submission 83503) | Deep subsurface microbial communities from Kermadec Trench to uncover new lineages of life (NeLLi) - N075 metaG | ecosystem: Environmental > Aquatic > Marine > Ocean trench > Sediment | place... | reverse complement strand
GCCCTGCCGACGGTGCGGTCGTATTGTTGTTGCATGGCGAACCGAGCTGGTCGTACCTGTACCGCAAAATGATTCCGCCGCTTCGTGACGCCGGGTTTCGTGTGATCGCACCCGACCTGATCGGCTTTGGCAAATCGGATAAACCCGTGCGGCAATCCGATTACAGCTATGCCGGACACGTGGCCTGGATGCGGAAATTTATTGAAGCGTCGAATCTCAATGACATCACTCTGTTTTGCCAGGATTGGGGGGCATTGATCGGAATTCGCGTTGCCGCCGAAAACGAGCATCGCTTCGCGAGAGTTGCAGTAGGAAACGGAGCCATGCCAACCGGTGACGAAGAGTTTCCGATGGCGTTCAAAATCTGGCGCACGTTTGCTCGCTGGAGCCCATGGTTTCCGATCGGTCGAATCGTTCAGTCCGGGTCGGTCTCAGACTTATCGAAGGAAGAAGTTGCCGCTTATGACGCACCTTTTCCTTCGACGAGATACAAAGCAGGGGCGCGGGCCTTCCCGAAGCTGGTGCCCACTGAGCCGGATAACCCGGCGAGCGAGGATAATCGTCGTGCGTGGGAGTTGTTGTCACGCTGGGAGAAACCGTTTCTGACTACCTTCAGCAACCGCGACCCCATCACTCGCGGTGCCGAGCATCCGTTTCAGACCCGTATCCCGGGCGCGAGGAATCGCGAGCACGTAAGAATCCGCAATGCCGGCCACTTTTTACAGGAGGACAAAGGCAAAGAGCTGGCTGAAGTCCTGATCTCATTCATCGAAACCAAATAGGCCCCGCGAACGAGATGTTTGTCGAGGGAAGTAAAGCGCAGCATCGCGAGCCATGACTGAGACAAATATGTCGTTCGCGGGGCCTTTGACTACTTTTCGAGGTACTTCAGCTTGTCTTTGACATCGCGCCAGTCGTCGGCGTCCGCGGGCGGATCCTGCATCTCGGTAATGACAGGCCACTCCAGCGACAATTCCGCATTTAGCTTGAGAAATTGCTCCTGGCCCTCGGGAACTTCGTCCTCCGAATAGATTGCCTCGACCGGGCATTCCGGCTCGCACAAGGTGCAGTCGATACACTCATCGGGATCGATGACGAGAAAATTCGGCCCTTCGTGGAAGCAGTCCACGGGACAGACCTCGACGCAATCGGTCAATTTGCATTTGATGCAGGTTTCGGTGACGACGAACGTCATTTACAGCTACCTCGAAGCGGACGGCGTACGCTATGTGAAGTATGGCAGCATTTCAAGACGCTAGACCCGCGAACGACATATTTATCTCAGTCATGGCTCGCGATGCTGCGCTTTACTTCCCTCGACAAACATCTCGTCCGCGGGTCTCATATTCTCCACCGTCCATTGGTAGAGTGAGCGACGCCGTCCGCCTCCAATTTGAGGACGTGGGCGAGTAACGAGCGCTCGGCCCAGCCATACAGTTTCGGGTCGACGTCCTGGTAGACGAGCGGTACGAGTTCGCGCGTTGTCAGTTTGGGGTTGGCCTCGATGGCTGCGACCACTTTCGCTTCGCGCTCAAGGCGATGCTCAATGATCCAGTCAATCGCACGGCTCGGGTCTTCGATCAGTTCACCGTGGCCCGGCGCCAGCGCGTCGCAAGCCAGATTCCTGCAGCGGCGCAGAGAGTCAATGTAGTGCTGCATATTGCCGTCGGGTGGGTCGATGACGACCGTCGAACCGTCGATCACGTGGTCGCCCGTGAACAACCAGTTGTGCTGTTCGAGCCGGTAGCACAGGTGATTCGACGCATGTCCCGGCGTGTGCACAGCCTCAAGACGAAACTCATCGGTCAGTAGTACATCGCCATCGGCTAACTCACGTGTCGGTGTGAACGTCTTGTCTTGATGTTGACCCTGCGGCGCCGGCATGCCCAGAACCTCGGCGCCCGTACGCTCGGCCAGTGCAAGAACGCCCGGCGAATGATCAGGGTGCGTATGCGTGACCAGAATCCATCGTATGGAACCCGTTGATTTTAAAAGAATATTCTCCATATGCTCCGGTATTGCAGGCCCCGGATCAAGCACGGCAACTTGCTTCTCGCCGAGCAGATAGGTGTTTGTTCCCGGTCCGGTCATCATGGACGGATTGGGCGCGAGGACCCGGCGAACGCCTGCCGCGAGTTCAGTGAACGCCATCATGCGAGTTCTTCCGGCGAAAATGCGGGCTGGTCACAGATCACACCTTTTTCCCCGCAGGCCCGCGCCCATTCAAGCATCGGCGATATCGAATCAAACCGGGCCAAGCGCTTCAGTGTCTTGCGTGTCGGGTACGGAACTTTCATCACCTTATTCTTACGCGCCTTGAGAATCTCAGCCGCCGGCATCCAGCACGATTCGGTGAGCTCGCCGCCGTCATGGCTGGCCGCCTGTGCCTCCGGCACTTCCGCCAGAAAAAACCGTGTCGAGTATCGCTTGGGCGAGCCCACGGGCGTTAACCAGTAGCTGAAGTATTGCAATCGATCGCAGCGCAGCGACAATGCATTGTCGATCGCGAACCGCTCCCAATCCAACGAGCCTGCATTGAGCGCTGCCCGCGCGACGACCAGTTCGTCCGCGCTCAAGTTATGGTCCGCAAGCAGCACGCCCGATTCTTCGAACAATTCACGAATGGCAGCACTGTAGTAGTCGAGTGCATCCCGTTCGATGTGGAGCAGGCGATTAGCCACGTCGGCCGACACGCCGCTGCAGATTGCATGAACCTGTGAGTCCGAGTCTTCCAGCACTCCGCCAGGAAACGCGAAGGTTGAGCCGAACGATGCATGTTTGTGACGTTTCACCATGAATACTTCCGGAGCGCCTGCTGCCGGGCGAACGAGTACTACCGTCGATGACGGCCGGGGATTCGAATCGTCAGCCGGCATCGGCGTTGTTTGCATCGCCTGTTTCGATGTACGCCTTGAGTCGTTGCAATGCTTCGCCGATCACAGCGTCGACGGGTCCAGCAATACTGTCGAGCCCGCCCGCCGAATAGCCGCCAACCGCGTAGAAAAATTTGATCTTCGTACCCCCGTCATCATCGGAAAACTCCCAGGTCATGTTACCGTTCACGCCCATGAGCCCTAACGGACCCAGGCCTCCGGTCATGCGCAAGATAGCGTTTCGGCTAACCCATGTCACAGTCAGGTGCACGACACCACCGCCGGCCGCCTCACAAAAGCAGCCCAAAGGTCGCGCATCGATACTCAGCAATTCGGCATTGCCCGAAATAGTGTGCGCCGGATTCCACCAACTACCGACATCGTGCACTGCTGCTGACCACGCATCGGCACGACTGGTGGCGACGCTTACTTCGTGCACAAGCGTAAAACCACTTGCGCCCGCGTCGGTGACCTCGGCCGTTGCAATGCCGGTGATCGCCCCAAGAATGACGATGATGTACAAACGTAGAAACTGCATTAGCGCACCTCTTAAATTACTGCCACCTAGCTTAACTCAATAATTGAAAGCGACTGAAAATGAACGACGACTTGCGAGTGGTGTACGAGAGCCGCAATCGGGCTGAGTGTTCAGATCGAGCGCTGGTCCTCGCGTCACTTCGAATTCCCTACCAGATCGTTGACGACATAAACTCCTGCGCGCTGATCGTGCCGGCTGAATATTCGGCGCAGGCAATGGACCAGCTAATTCAATACGACGACGAAAATCCGCCGGCCATCGTTCGCAAACCTGCAGCCATCCAATATCAAAACGCTGCACCAGGACTGATCGGCTACGCGCTGATCGTGTGCGGCGTCGCCCTGCTGGCCGGCTTTTCCGTATCAAACTCGGAGTGGATCACGGCAGGGCGTGTCGATGGTGTATTAATTCGCGCCGGCGAATGGTGGCGGACGATCACCGCCCTGACTCTGCATTCGGGCCCGCGACATATTGTCAGCAACCTGGTCTTCGGCGCTATGTTCGGGCTGTTCGCCGGTCGGCTGCTCGGGTCGGGCGTCGCCTGGCTTGCGATCGTGCTTGCCGCGGCAATGGGCAACGTGCTGAACACCTTGTTGCTCGATTCCGCGCACCGCGCGGTCGGTGCGTCAACGGCCGTTTTTGCGGCGCTTGGGCTGGTCGCCGGATATGTCTGGCGTGGCAAATTGATGGCCCAGGACCGCTGGCCGTACCGGATCGGACCGATCGTCGGCGGTTTCGCCCTGCTGATGTACACGGGCACGGGTGGAGAAAACACGGATGTCGGTGCACACCTCATGGGTTTCCTGTGTGGGCTTGGCGGTGGCATCCTTTTGTCACGGGTGCGAACCCGACTGGTAAGTGCAAAGCTACAGGCCGTGAGTGGCTTGGTCGCCATCGCAATCGTCTGCGGCGCCTGGATTGCCGCGTTGCAATCCTGATTCGGCGTCGCATTCCTGTAGAATTTCGCATCGAATGAAGAAAATCCTGTTGTTCCTTTCTGTGCTGGGAATGGTCCTGGCCGCCGTACTTTGGATCCGTTACGGCGGTGGCGAGCCATACCCGGACCTCACAGGACCACCGCTGCTCGCGGAAGACGCACTCGAGGAAGTGCTGTCGTACCCCGAACCGATAGGCAACGTCGCAGTCAGCAAGGATGGCCGTGTTTTCTTCACGGTGCACCCGGAGTCCAGACCTCAAGGCAACAAGCTACTGCAGTACGTCAATGGCGCAGCGGAGCCGTTTCCCGATGTTCAGTCGCAAAGCGAATTGTTCGACACGGTTTTGGGCGTCGTCATTGATCGTCAAAATCGTTTGTGGACGATCGATCATGGCAATCATGGGCTGCGTACTGCACGTTTGCTCGCATTCGATCTCGATTCCGGCGATCTCATTCACGACCAGACGTTTGACGAATCTATTGCGCCGGCCGGGTCGTTTTTGCAAGATCTTCAAGTGAGTGCCGACGGGCGAACAATCGTCATCGCCGACGCCAGTTTTTGGCGAAAGAGTCCGGCGTTGATCGTCTACGATATCGGCACTGCAACGGCGCGGCGTGTACTCGAACAACATGCATCGGTATCCGCCGAGAATTACGTTATTCGCAATCACGGCAACGCAATGTCGTTCATCGGCGGCATTGTCACATTGCGTGGTGGCGTCGACGGCATCGCGCTCACCGACGAGTGGCTATACTACGGCGCAATAACCGCGTCGGGGTTGTATCGGATACCACTGCGCCAACTGGTCAACCCGGAAATTCCGGATGCCCAACTCGACGCACATGCAGAACGCTACTCAAACAAACCCATCAGTGACGGACTTAGCGTCGACCAGGAAGGCAATGTCTACATCACCGATATCGAACACGGCGCAATCTTCCGCGTGGCCGAAAATCGCAAGCCCGAGACACTGATTCGTTCACAGAAGATTCGTTGGGCCGATGCCTTGTCGTACGGACCCGACGGCTGGCTGTATGTCGCCGACAGCGCACTATACGATGTCGTCCTTCGTCCCCGTGATCACATCAAGGCTCAGGGACCCTACAAAATATTCCGCTTCCAGACGGGCATCGAGGGAACACCAGGTCAGTAAATAATGCAGGTTTTTGTTCTTTACGCCACGGTCGTGCTGATCTGGGGCTCGACCTGGGCTGTGATCCCCTATCAACTGGGCGACGTCGCCGCTGAACTGTCGGTCGGCTATCGATTTGGCATCGCAGCCATTCTTTTGTATCTCTATGGGTTAGTAACCCGCCGCAAGCTTGCGTTACCTGCAGATGCCTATCCGTTTGTAGTCCTGCAAGGACTTCTGCTGTTTTCTCTAAACTATTTCCTGGTCTACTACGGCACCGCGTACATTACGACAGGCCTGGTCGCCGTCGTGTTCAGCAGCGTGGTCGTCTTTAACGCCTTGTTTGAAAGGATCTTCTTCAAATCGGCCCTCGAGTCGCGCGTACTGCTCGCTGCCGCGATCGGGTTCACGGGCATCGCGATGATCTTCTGGCCCGAAATCTCGTCGATCAACCTGCAGGACGATACCGTGGTCGGCATTCTTTTCGTGTTGGCCGGCACTGTAATCGCGTCGCTTGGAAACATGGCCGCCGTTATCAACACGCGTCGGTCGTTGCCTGTCGTCGCCGTCAATGCGCATTCGATGGCGTGGGCAGGCGCAATGTCGCTAGGCATTGCTGCCCTGCTCGGTCGCGAATTCACGTTTGCGACCAACACCGGCTACATCGTGTCACTTGCGTTCCTTTCCCTGTTTGGTTCGGCTGTCGCTTTCGGTTGTTACCTGGCGCTGATACGCCGCATCGGCGCGCCGCGCGCAGCTTACAGCGCTGTTGCATTTCCGGTTATCGCGCTTGGGATCTCGACCGTCATCGAGGATTACGAATGGACAGTCATTGCTGCAATCGGCATCATGCTGACGCTAGTCGGCAATTGGTTGATTCTTAGCCGGCCCGATAAAAACATCAATAAAACAGAGAGTTAGCGTAATGGATATACCAGAAATTGCCGACCCGAGCACGACCTGGGACAACGTCCTGGAGATGTTGCAAACGACCGGCCTCGAGTTCGGCATTAATCTTGTTACCGCGATTGCTATTTTCTACATCGGCAGGATCGTTGTTGGGCTTCTCACGCGCAGCCTGCGCAAAGTTATGCAGGCGCAGGAAATCGATAAAACGCTTGAGTCGTTTATCTGCAACCTGGCACGTATGGTTCTGTTGACGTTTGTCATCATCGCCTCGGTCAGTGCGTTGGGCATTCAGACGACTTCGTTTATTGCCGTCGTCGGCGCGGCCGGCCTGGCCATTGGTTTGGCGTTACAAGGTTCTTTGTCGAACTTCGCATCCGGTGTATTGATCGTTTTGTTTCGGCCTTACAAGGTTGGAGATTGGGTCGAGGCGGCCGGCGTTGCCGGTACCATCGTTGAAATGCAGATCCTGACGACCGTCTTCAAGACCGACGACAACAAGAGCATCATTGTTCCCAATGGTCAGGTAATGAACAGTATCATCATCAACTACTCAGCCAATGACCAACGACGTGTCGATATGGTCGTTGGCGTTAGCTACGACGACGATCTGGACAAAGTTCGCGCAACGCTCGAGGACCTGATCGCGGCAGACGACCGGATACTCGATGATCCGGCCTGCACTATCGCCGTCGCAGAGCTGGCGGCCAGCAGTGTCAACTTTATTGTTCGTCCGTGGGTCAAGTCCGGCGATTACTCGGGCGTCAAATTTGACCTGACCGAAGCGATCAAGAAACGCTTTGACAAGGAAGGCATCACATTCCCGTGACCGCAGCAAGACGTTCACCTGTACTCGGGCTACTGCCGAATAGATTCGCTACAGACCTGGGTCAATCGGTGACGTCGGGCTCGATGAAACACCAGGCAAGCTTGGGTATGCGCGATTTAAGCGTTCGCTCCAGCGCGTTGATCTCCGCAACGGCCGACTCGATATCAATGCCCGCCTGCAATTTCACCTTGGCAGCGAGCATCGTGTCGGGACCAAACTGAATCGTAATAATATTAAAGACTTTCTCGATGCCTTCATGCTCCGCGATGATCGCCTCTATCATTTCCTGAATTTCAGGGTCGGCTGATCGGCCAACCAGTAATGAGCGAACCCGCCAGGCAATGAACCCTGAAATTACGAGCAGCACACCACCAATGCTGATCGAACCCATCGCATCATAGACCGGGTTGCCAGTGACCGCGGCGAGGCTCAGGAATGCCAGCGCCAGGATCAAGCCAATCTGTGCGCCGATGTCCTCGCCCAGCACAACAATGAGTTCGGAACTACGCGTGTGCTTGAGCCATTCCCGAAACGGCCGTTCGCCGCGAATGAGTTTGATCTCACGTAGACAACCCAGCAACGATGCACCTTCGAGAAAAATCGCGAATACTAAAACCAGGATCGCCACCCACAAATGCGACAGCTCCTCGGGATTGTTCAGCTTGTGTACACCTTCATAGATAGAGAATAGTCCACCCAGGCTGAACAGCATCAGAGCGACGATGAAGCTCCAGAAATAGCTCAGTTTGCCGTAACCGAGAGGATGTTCGGCGTCGGGTGGACGCTGCGACTGCTTGAGACCAAGGTATAGAAGCACCTGGTTGCCGGTATCAGCATAGGAGTGGATGGCTTCGGCGAGCATGCTGCCTGATCCTGTCAGCCAGGCCGCCCAGCTTTTGGCGATCGCGATGCTGAAATTGGCGAGAAAAGCGTAGAGAATTGCTCTCGCGGTGGAATCATGTGAGCTCGAAGCCATCAAATACGGTATCTCTCGTCAACGTTTTAGTAATTCTGGCGTTATTCTGAATAGAGATTAGCAAGGATTAGTGATTTTATGCGCGCATTGGAAATTTCGGCTTTACTGGCCCTGGCAATATTGCTGTCGGGCTGTGCCGCCCACCCCGACCCGATCATCGACACCAAGGGTGTTGACCCCGATGAACTGGCACAGGACTGGGACGAATGCGAGGCCTATACGGAAGAGATCGTCGTGGCGAAAGGCGTTGCCAAGGGCTCCGCGCTCGGTGGTGCGATCGGCGCCGCGTCCGGTGCCATCGGTGGGCGCCGCGATGTCGCGGAAGACGCGGCATGGGGCGCTTTATACGGCGGTACGCGCTCAGGTCTGGATGCCGACCGGGACAAGCAGATGGTCTTCAAGCGCTGCATGAGAGGCAGAGGTTACCGGGTCTTGAACTAAGCTGGTTTGTTCGATACTGTGTTTATATACAGTATAGGATGACTAATGTCTCTTCGCCCCCACAAGGGCCGCGGCGCCGTTTCGCAGCGCGATGGCCGTTTCACTACTCGTCCCGTCCAATTCAGCGAGGCTGAGGCGAACCGCCGGGCCGAGCAGGCCCCGGAAACGGTATTGACCGCCATGCGCGCGGTCAAGATCATCAGCCACAACACCTCACCCGACGTGCCATTCGACCGTTCCATCAATCCCTACCAGGGTTGCGAACACGGCTGTATCTATTGCTATGCGAGGCCCAGCCACAGCTATCTCGATTTGTCGCCCGGGCTCGACTTCGAGACGCGAATTTTCTACAAACCGAACGCAGCTTTGCTACTCGTCGAAGAGTGGGAGAAACCCGGTTACGATTGCAAGCCGATCACGATCGGGGCGAACACCGACCCCTATCAACCTGCCGAAAAATCCACCCGGGTAACGCGGCAATTGCTTGAGATGTTTAAAAAGCACCGACATCCGGTCAACCTGATCACCAAGGGCAATCTGATTACTCGCGACATCGACCTGCTGTCCTGGCTCGCCGAGCGCGGGCTGTGTTCGGTTGCGATTAGCATGCCAACCATGAGCGCGAGCCTGAAACGCATCATGGAACCACGCGTGCCGTCCGCCGCGTCACGGCTCAAGGCAATCGAAAAATTGACGCGCAACAGCATACCGACCAGCGTCCTTGTTGCGCCGATTATCCCGACTATTAACGACGCCGAAATCGAGCATATTCTCGAAGCCGTGGCTGGCGCCGGAGCGACCCACGCAAACTATATATTCCTGCGTCTGCCACATGAGGTGAAGACCTTGTTTGTAGAGTGGCTGGCCGCGCACTTTCCTGATCGCGCAGAACACGTCATGAGCCTTGTCCGGCAAGCGAGCGGCGGCCAGGATTACGACCACCGGTTCGGTGTCCGGCAGCGCGGGCGAGGCCCGTACGCCGATATGCTTGGAGCCCGATTCCGCGCGGCCTGTAAGCGTTTCGGCCTGGCCGAAAACCAGTATCAGCTGAAGCTCCAGTGTGACCAGTTCAAGCCACCGGGACAGCAACAACTTGCTCTGAAATTGTAGTCGCCGACCGGAACGCCCACGAGCCGGTATGGTAATCTCAATCCGACGGCCGGAAGAGCCCCGAACTTCTCAAGTAAAAACCAGTCTTATCATAACAATGAAGAATCTAGCGCCTATTGCAACCATTGCCTTGCTGCTTTTCGCGGCCAGCGTCACCGCGCAAGAGGCAACTGAAGATTCTGCCGCGGACGACGCGATCGCCGCCGAAGTATTCGCAATCGATATCGTCGCACCCGATGTACCGCAAGAAGATGCCCCGATCGACGAAGCGCCGACACTTGATCAGGTCGTCCCCGTTGCCGACGAAGCTGGCGAAATTGGCGAAATTAGCGAAGAAATTGTCGCGGAACCATCGACGAAGCAGCCGGAAGACTATTCGCCCCCGGCGCAATCAAGCGTGCCTTTACCCACCGACGCAACTGATGAAGAACGGCTGTTGTGGTATTACGCGCAATATAGAGAATTGATGGATAACGCCGTTTATGACGAGGCTGATTCGGTTGCAAAGCGAGTGGTGGAACTTGCCATCAAGGCCAAGGGACCAAAGTCGACCGACTTCGCCAGGGCATTGACTAATCTTGCGATAGTTCAGCACCACACTCGCCAGTTCGATGCCGCACAACAAAATTTTCAGTCGGCCATCGAGATTATTGAAGAAAACGAAGACCGCCTGAACGAACAGCTCATCAATCCTCTGAAAGGCCTTGGCGCATCACAGCTCGAAGGCGGTCGTCCGGATCTTGCCGGCCCTACATTTCGTCGCGCGGTGCATATTACGCACGTAAACGAAGGGCCACACAACCTCATCCAGATCGATATGCTCGAGTCGCTCGCCGAAGCTGATCTCAGGCTCGGCGACGTTGAAGAAGCCAGGAATGTGCAGGACACAATTTTCGCGCTGAACCAGCACGCCTATGCGTCCAACTCGCTCGACATCATTCCACCCCTGATGCGTCGTGCCGCCTGGCAGCACCGCGCCGGCCTTATTAATGACCAACGTACAACGTTGCGGCAAGTTATTCGAATCATCGAAGTCGAAGCGGGCAAGGATGACTTGCGTCTCGTGGCACCCCTGACGGAGCTCGGGCAGTCGTTTTTCTACGTGGACATGTCTGGCCTTGGTACCTATCAAGGGTCGTCGGTAACAACGGGTGAAATCTACCTGAAGAGAGCCGTGCGCATCACGAACGAGAATCCCAGCGCCGAATGGAAACAAATCGCTGACGCGAGCTTGGCGTTGGGCGACTACTACGTAATCGGCGGTAACGACCAACGCGCGCGCAAGCTCTACAAGTCAACGTGGGGGTTGTTGTCCGAGGACGACACTCGGCTCGATTATCGCCGGGTACAACTTGAGCAGCTTGTGCCACTCAGAGAGCGACCAATACCTCGTTACGTTGAGAGCCCGAATGAACTCGAGAACATGGACCCGGAAGCGCGATTTCTGCAAGGCATTATTACGGTTACGTACGATATTTCCGTTCGCGGCCGCCCCACGAATTTAAAAATTATTGAAGCTGCACCGGCTGATTTTTCAGACATGCAGCGCAGCGTTCAACGCGAAGTACGAACCCGAATCTACCGGCCGCAATTCGTGGAATCAGGACCCATAATCACAGGTAACCAAATACTGGTACACAAGTTCTATTACCGACAAGCGGACCTGGACGCGATTCGCAATACGTCTGAATCGACCGAACAAGACCAAACTTGACACTTCGCCTACTGACCCGCATCGCGCTGCTGGGCATCGCAGGTTCCGCCTCCGCAGACTGCGAAGACAACTGGATCTGTATTGATGCAGTGAATCAAGGCAATAACATCGAATTGCATGCCCGAAACATCGGCGACTACCCAATTACATTCACGCTGAGCGTTCGCACAAGGCATCTGCAAGTTGAAGGTGCCAGGACGATAACCCGAACACTCGCGCCCAGGCAATCCGAACAAGTGATGTCACTGACGAGTACCGACGGTCAGCAGAACGACGATTTCCACTACTCGTACGAATGGACGATTGGTGACAAGGACGCCGTGCACGACGATAACCATCTTTATTCACTGCCTTACGCATCCGGCAAAACGTACCGGGTATTGCAAGGCTACGGATCACGATTCAGTCATACGGGCCTTGAAGAGTTCGCAATCGATTTCGACATGCCCATTGGCACGCCCGTACACGCTGCTCGAGATGGCGTTATTGCACGAGTTACGGAATCAAACGCGAAAGGCTGCTGGGAAGATGGCTGCGGCGAATATGCGAACTATGTCATCATCTTGCACAGCGACGGCACAACCGGCGAATATTTCCATTTACAACAAGACGGTGTGCTGGTCGAGGCTGGCGACGGAGTGTCGCAAGGGCAAAAAATTGCTTACTCCGGCAACACAGGGCACACGACGATGCCGCACCTGCACTTCGCCGTCTACCGCGCAACGACGGGGGGCAATACGCAATCCATACCAGTGCGCTTTCAGGGCGCCGACGGTATCATTAGCCGACCTCGCCGTGGAGGACGCTACCAGGCGTTATGAGAGCAACTATGCAAATTTCCGAATCACACTTCGTTAATGGCAATCCGATCAAAGCCCCCTTTCCCGACAAGCTGCAACAAGCTGTCTTCGGAATGGGCTGTTTTTGGGGCGCCGAGCGAAAGTTTTGGGAACTCGACGGCGTCTACTCCACGGCGGTGGGCTACGCGGGCGGCACCAAGCCTGACCCCGATTACCGCGAGGTCTGTTCCGGGGCGACCGGCCATGCCGAGGTCGTACTGGTCGTATTCGATCCGGAGGTCATCGGCTACGACGAACTGCTGCGCGTGTTCTGGGAAAACCATGATCCCACCCAGGGAATGCGCCAGGGAAACGACCTCGGCACGCAATACCGCTCTGCGATTTACACGTTTGATAGCGCACAGCAGAAAGCGGCAAGGCACTCTCTTAACGCCTACGCGTCTGAGCTTGGCAACGCCGGCTACGACGCGATTACGACCGAAATCATCGCCCTTGATACGTTTTATTACGCCGAGGACTATCACCAGCAGTACCTGGCAAAAAATCCCGGTGGTTACTGCGCTATTGGCGGCACCGGCGTGAGTTGCCCTGCCTGAACAGAGGATTGGAGGAAATCAGATTGGCGCAAAAGAAGAAAAAAAACCGTAAACCAACGCGGCCCAGCCGCAAGCAGGCCGAGGAAGCTGTCAGCACGCTGCTCCTCTGGGCGGGTGAAGATCCGCAACGCGAGGGCCTTATCGATACGCCGAAACGAGTGGCTTTGGCGTACGAGGATTGGTTTAGCGGATACAAGGACGACCCGGTCCGCTATCTCAGGCGCACCTTTGAGGAGGTCGATGGCTACGACGAGATGATCGTGCTGCGCAATATCGAATTCGAGTCACATTGCGAACACCACATGGCGCCGATTATCGGCAAGGCGCATATCGGCTACCTCCCCGACACCAAAGTGGTCGGCATCAGTAAGCTCGCCCGGGTCGTTGAAGCGTTCGCGCGGCGATTCCAGGTGCAGGAGAAAATGACGGCGCAAATCGCCAATTGTATTGAGGAAGTGCTCAAGCCCAAAGGTATCGGCATTGTCATCGAAGCTGTACATCAGCGCATGACGACGCGTGGCATTCACAAATCCAACGTCTCGATGGTAACCAGCCAGATGATCGGCGCGTTCCGCAAGGACGCGCGTACCCGAGCCGAGTTCCTGCGTATGATCGACAGCCGCTAACCCGTCGGGGTCAGAGCCCCAAGGGCTCTGACCCCTCATTGCCTAATGCGGTAGTAAGGCCTCGTCACCATCGTAGTCGGCACCCAGCATTTGACTGCGGACGAGGGGGACCGGCGGCACCCCGTAACTCAGGAACTTGTCGTGGTATCGGCCCCAGGCTTCCCGACCACCACGACCTTTCGTCCAGTCCTCGCGCAACTTGTTAATCATCAGCTTTCCGAGCGTGTAATTCAGATAACCGGGATCGTAGGTGCCGCGTTGGGCCTGTTGCATCGCGTTGCCCGGATCAGCGAAGCTTATTTCGGAAAACATGGCCTGACTTTCTTCGACCGTCATGCCCTCTGCGTGTAAACCGATCGCGGACATGTAACGCGCATTTCGACGCAGCGCATTTAACAGCTGCCCAATACGGACGGACGGATCGCCGTCGCCGAGACCGGCATCCACCACCATCTGTTCGGCATAATGTGCCCAGCCCTCACTGAATGTGTACGTGCCGAAGTGGCGCCCGATATTGTTCTCGGTGCGATTCGAATGCAGGTACTGTAGAAAGTGTCCTGGCCAGACTTCGTGCACTGAAATTCCGAGCAAACGTGTTTCGCCGGGGATGTAAGCCAGTTGATCTTCCTCGCTCCAGTCGGGATCGGCTGGCGCAATGTAGTACACCGATGGCAACCCGGATTCGAATGGACCCGGGATGCTGATATAAGCGGCGTTGAAACGGCGATGCGGTGGCGCCTCATCGACAAGCGCCTCTTCATCGCTCGGAATCGAGGCAATGTCGTTGTCGATCAGAAACTGCTTCAGCGCCGGCAACTGACGGGTTGCACCGCCAACCGCGCCTTCGGGTGGTTTGCTGTTCTTCACCTTCAATACGCAATCCTGTGTGCTCTCGCCCGGCGCGAATTCCGCACATGCATCGTTCAGTGCGTCGAGATTGCGCTGCATATCTAGCTCGCCCGCGACCTTCAGTTCTTCCAAAGTGATATCGACGCCCTGGCCGGTCCTGAGCATTTTGAGGAAACGTTCCTCGCCCAGTGCGAAATCATCGGTCTCGGTCGCTTTCAACTCTTCCAGCCAGGCCGCGGCCTGTTTCACAGCCTCGGCCGCATCGGTATTTGCGGCGGCAAACTGACGTTGCAGTTGCTCATCCGAAACATCAGCAAACAAGCCCGGTACAGTTGTTTCCAGGTATTCGGCGAATCCCGAAAGAATACCGTGACTGATCCGAAGGAACGGCGCCGGCAACGGTGGCTCGAGATTTTCCCGCATCGTCGCAAGGCGCGCGGGCAGTTGCGAGATATATTGCGTATACGCGCTCAATCGCTCCTCGAGTGGTGCATATTCGCGGTCAACGTATACGCTGACGCCAAATCTTATGTAGAAATTCGGATTCTTGCTTGGATAATCAGAGTCTCGCAGCCAAAAAAGTTGCCCATTCATTTCCGTGAGCAAGTAGTCACGCTCGAACGCCTCTATGCCCTCAAGGCCCGTATACGCCGACGCCTCTGCGACGACTTGATCCAGCCATTCACCGTACGCGTGCAGGGACTCCTTGCTGTAATCGTCCATTTGACCGTCGTACTCGTGCAGCCCGGCATCGACCGCGGTTTCCGGATTGCGCTCGTAATACTCGGCGACGGTCGTCGCCGCAAACGTTTCCCATGATTTCGGCGCTTCCTCGGTTCCACAGGCAACGAACCAGAGCATTGCGATCAAAGCGATCGGTACGTTTTTATTCATTGTCGAGTCCCAATTCAGCGAGCCCCTGATTAAAGGTAATGTCGACCGGAATATTGGCCTGCGTCAGGCGATCCAGATCGGCCTGTAGTTGTTTGCCGATAACACCTTTGGTGTTGGTCAGGTCGAGCGCGCCTTCATAGTCGCCGTCGCCCTGCAATGTCAGCAATAGCCGCGACAAACCGGAGATCGCGTCCTGCATACGATCGAAATCAATACGGTATTTGCCCGTCTCGGCGTCGCGAATAAACGCTCCATGCTCCATAAAGTAGTTGAAGCGAACCATGTTTGCCCTGCCGTGGGAGTCGCTTGCACCGAATCGAACCGAGCGGAATACGCCGGCCATAAAGGTCACGTAATAGTCCTCGAGTTCGACCTCGCCCAACTCACCTGCCGCGTTCAACTCGGTAATCATGTACAGACCAAGAATATCCGCCTTGCCTTCTTCAATACTCGACGCGATTTCCAGTAGCGCTTCGCGAACCGTGCCTTTTCCTGTGATTGTGTTCTTCACGCCAAGGCCGTGGGCGACTTCGTGAAACATTGTATTCGCAAAGAACGCATCGAAGCTAACGTGATGGCGCTGTGAGTCATCGACAAGTACATCCGCGATCGGGTTGAGAATCTTTTCGTATTTGGCCCGCATCGAATTTTTGAGTTGCAGGCGGCGAGTACCCTTTTGTAATTGCACTTCTTCGTCGTTGGGCAGATTGATCGCGATCGTCTTGGCGCCGGCGTTGCTGTCGCCGGCGTAATAGATGACGTCATAGGCATTCAGGTCGGAGTCACTGCCCGGTGATTCCTGTTTGTACTCGTCAGGAACGGGCAAGTTTTCCTGCAATTCGGGCAGGAACGTTGCAAAGCGGGCAAGTTCTGCGCTCCAGTCCAGGTCCTTCAAGAGCACGTACGATTCATAGGCGTTTCGGTAGCCGAACAACTTGTCTTCATAGGACTCAATCGGACCGATGACAACATCAATCTCGTTGTCTTTGACGTCCATCCAGTACATGTCGCTCAACTGAAATTCGTCACTGATCAGAGCGACCGCCCGCAGCTTAAGGTAGTTCCCGAAGTCAGCGCTTTCAGCCAGGTCGCCGGCCTGCCGTAAAAGGCTTGCAGCAGCTTTGAGTTCATCCGCATAGGCGACGTGATACGGAATAACGACGAGTTCACCAGCATCGTTGCGGCGGATCAGCGAGTACTGACCGGCTTTGCCCGGTAGATACGCGGCATCGAACTCTTCCCTGGTCATGTCAGCCGGGTAGAAGTTTGCGCCCGGCGATTTGGCGCCGACACCCTCGATAAACGGCATATTGTTATTCAGACGATCCCAGGGACCGTAATTCTGGTCTGCGAACCTGCGCGTGTCATCGACACCGATCGAGGCCAACCAGGCTTCATAGTCGTCACCATAGGCCTGCTTCCAGAAAAGGTCGTCCATGATCTGCGAGGCTTCAATCAGCAGTCCGATCATCTCGAGCTGGTTATCGGTGTAGTAACTAAGGTCGGCCGTGAGCGTGAACTCGGCATAAATCTCGGGTCGTGGCTCAACGGTGGTGAGCGCCTCAGCCGTAGTCTCGGCCGGCTTGTCGACGCCGCACGACAGTAACGCAACGGAAACCAGCGCCCCCTGAACGGTGCGCAGTATTATTCTTCGAATCACTTCGTATTCCCCCAGGAAAATCCAGCCAATAATTATGGCACAGCTTTGAGGGCCCGCGAACGGGATATTCTTCATCGGAAATAAAGCGCAGCGCAGCGAGCCATTTCGATGAGGAATATCCCGTTTTCGGGCCCTACAAATCTACGAGCGAGATATCGTCGACCGAAAGATCGTGGCCGAGGAACCAGCCGCCGACGCGCGCGAAACGTGTTACTCCATCTGTCGCCAGCAATGTCAGCGAGCCCGCGGTATCCCGTTCGTTGGTCAGTGTCAGCGACTCGAGTGCATTTTTGGCAACACCGGCTGTGGTGCTCGCTGAATCAACGATCGAGACTCCGGCATCGAAAGCGGCAGCGATCGGCTGGCGCAGCAATGGAAAGTGGGTGCAGCCAAGAATAACGCTGGTCGGATCGTCGGTCTGATCATCAAGATATCGCTGCACGATGGCTGTTGCGATAGGTCCATCGCTCCAGCCTTCCTCGGCGAGCGACACGAGCATCTCGCAGGCCAGTTCCTGCACACTCGCTTTCGGGTCCAACGCAAGAATCGCGCGGCGATAGGCACCTAAGCGAACGGTCGCCTCGGTAGCGAGTACCAGGTGCCTTCCTCCAGGGCGGGCCGCCACAGCCGCGGCCGCACCCGGTTCGACGACACCGATGACAGGCAGCGGATCCATTTGCTCGCGCAGCGCGGTTAGCGCTACCGCGGACGCCGTATTGCACGCCACAACCAGCATCTTGATATTTCGCTGTTGCAGCAATCGAGTCGCCTGGGAGGCATAGCGGGAGATCGACGTCGGGCTCTTGGTCCCATACGGCAATCGCGCCGTATCACCCAGGTAAACCAGATCTTCGCTCGGAAGCTGCTCGCGCAGTGCCTTCAGGACCGTCAGGCCGCCAACGCCAGAATCGAAAACACCGATCGGCAAATCCCTGCTAGATGAAGAGTTCATATCGCCATTGTGCCCAAGCCTGCCTCTGTGTGAAATAATCTGCCCATG
>Ga0114950_10001447_pt1 | contig 17886 bp, 13 predicted proteins | sample N075metaG_FD_83503 | JGI IMG/M metagenome (GOLD analysis project Ga0114950, IMG submission 83503) | Deep subsurface microbial communities from Kermadec Trench to uncover new lineages of life (NeLLi) - N075 metaG | ecosystem: Environmental > Aquatic > Marine > Ocean trench > Sediment | place... | reverse complement strand
GCTTCCGGTGCACGGTGCTGTTCTCCATGAACTCGGAGGACGGGACGATCGACCCGATGAACCAGACGCACATCCCGGGCATGAGGCAGCTCGATTCCGCGGACATGGTGGTGATCTTCACCCGGTTCCGCGAGCTCCCGGACGAAGACATGAAGCACTTCGTGGACTTCGTCGAGGCCGGCAAACCCGTGTTCGGGATCCGGACGGCCACGCATGCCTTCGACTACACGCGCAACATGGAGAGCCCGTATCGGAGGTACACCTGGCGCAACGACGAGTGGCCCGGCGGTTTCGGGCGTCAGATCCTCGGCGAGACCTGGGTGAACCATCACGGCGGGCACGGGTCGCAGAGCACGCGCGGCGTCGTCGAGGAGAGCGCGCGCGAGCACCCGATCTTGAAAGGCGTCGTGGATGTCTGGGGACCCACCGACGTGTACGGTGTACGGACTCTCCCCGAGGACGCGACGGTGCTCCTGCGCGGGCAGGTGCTCGAGGGGATGAAGCCCGACTCGCCCCCCGTGGAAGGCGCGAAGAACGATCCGATGATGCCGATCGTGTGGAGCCGGGAGATCGCGCAGGACTCGGGCACGGTGCGGCGTGTCATCTGCTCGACGATCGGCGCTTCCCAGGACCTCGCGAGCGCCGGGCTTCGGCGCGTCTTCGTGAACGCGTGCTATTGGGGGCTCGGTCTCGAGGAGCGCATGCCGGCGGATTGCGACGTGGACATCGTCGGGCCCTACGTCCCCACGCCGTTCGGCTACGGTAAGTTCAAGCCGGGCGTGAAGCCGGCAGACCTGGCCCTCGACTGAGGCTGGGCTGGCGGCGTTCGGGCCGGCGGCAGTACCATGGGCGCATGCAGAGCTTCATCACATCGACAGCCATCGCCCTGGTCGTGTCCACTTCGGCCGCCTTCGCCCAAGAAGAGCCGGAACCGGGCCGCAAGCTGCGGGTATCGCCGGCATCCCTCGCGTTGGAGTTGGGGGACGAGGTGAAGCTCGAAGCCTGGGTCGAGGACGCGGCTGGCGAGAAGCTCGACGAGCAAGTGTTCTTCTTCTCCCGCGCGCGCCGCTCGGTGACGGTCGACGAAGACGGCAACGTCGAGGCTGTGAAGCCGGGCTCCTTCACCATCGTCGTTCGCACTCGGCGCAAGCAGGGGGATCGGCTGACGGTGGAAGTTCCCGTCGAGATCGCGCGGCCGCCGCTCACGGGAATCCTGTTCGTCGACCCGCCGGCGGAGATCTTCGAAGGGGCGACCCTGCGCGTCACGGCCGTCGCCTTCGATGCCACGGGCGCGCGCCGCCCGGAAGAGCAGGTGCGGATCGAGAGCGACAAGCCGTCGGTCGCCACGGTCGACGCGTTCGGCCACGTGACCGCCCACTCGGTGGGCACGGTGACGGCGACTGCGCGCATCGGCGAGTTCGCGGCGACGATCCAGCTGCGCGTCGTCACCAACCCCGTGGCGACGATCGAGCTCGCCTGCGATAGCGAGACGGCGCGCACGGGGGATGTCGTGCATTTTTCCGCGGTCGGCCGCGCGGCGGACGGTTCCGAGGTCGCGGGGGCGCCGATCCACCTCGCGTTCGTCGCCGAGCCCGAGGACGCGCTGGGGCCGCCCGCGTCGGGACAGATCGAACAGGACGGCCGCTTCGTGGCGGAGACGCCGGGCCTCTACACGATCCTCGCGAGCTGCGGGCGGGTGACGGCGCGGGCTGCCGTGCGGATCGTGGCGCGCGACGTCGGCCGCAAGCTCGAGGTCGTGGGGCACGCGGAGGTGTTCGACGTCCACACCTCGGACCTCTGGGTCTGGGAAGGCGTCGATGGCAGGGACTACGCCGTGACCGGCACCTGGGGCGCGAACGGCGACGCCATCTTCTGGGACGTGACGGATCCGGCGCACATGGAGGAGATCTCCCGCGTCACCGTCGATGCCCGGACGGTGAACGACGTCAAGGTCTCCGCGGATGGACGCCTCTGCATCCTCAGCCGCGAGGGCGCGTCCAACCGCAAGAACGGGTTCGTGGTGATCGACGTGGTCGACCCCCGCGACCCGAAGATCCTGTCGATCTTCGACGACAAGCTCACGGGCGGGGTGCACAACGTATTCATTTACGACGGCAACGTATTCGCCCTGAGCGCCGGACGTCGTTACGACGTCATCAACATCGAGGATGCGGCGAGCCCGCGGCGCGTGGGCACGTTCGAGCTGGACTCGCCCGGGCACTCCATCCACGACGTCTGGGTCGTCGACGGGCTCGCGTACTCCTCGAACTGGGGCGACGGGGTGCAGATCGTCGACGTGGGCAACGGCATCGCGGGCGGGAGCCCCGAGAACCCCGTTCGGGTCGGGGGCTACGCCTACCCCAGTGGCTGGAACCACGCGGCGTTCCCGTACGAGAGCCCGTCGACGGGGACCTTCTACGTCGTCGCGGGCGACGAATCGTTCCCCTACGGCCTGCACGTGAAGGACACGCCGAACTACCCGCGCGGTTGGTTCCACTTCATCGACTTCACGGACATGGAGCACCCGCGTGAGGTCGCGCGCTACCAGGTGCCCGAGGCGGGCTCGCACAACCTGTGGGTCGAGGACGACATCCTTTACGCCGCGTACTACAACGCCGGTCTGCGCATCGTCGACATCTCGGGCGAGCTCATGGGTGACCTGTACCGGCAGGGCCGCGAGATCGGGTGGTTCCTGCCGACGGACAAGGACGGCGTCATCGCGAACGCGTCCATGGTCTGGGGGCCGCAGCCGCACAAGGGCAACGTCTTCTTCACCGACTGGAATACAGGCCTCTGGGCCATCCGGCTCGGGGAGAAGACCGTGTGGAAATGAGCACCATGATCGCAAGTCGAAACTGGGCCGCGGCCGGCTTGCTCGCTGCGTGCGCGCTCTCCCCCCTCCCCGCCAAGGCCGCCGAGCATGAATCGGCGACCGCTGCCGGCAATTCGGCGTACTGGATCTACGTCTCAGCGGAGTCCGCTGACGTGGTCTACCTGGTCCGCTTCGACGGCGAGCGGGCCGAGGTCCGGAAGAAGATCGCCGTCGGGTACCAGCCGACGGAGATCGAGGGACCGCACGGGATGACGGTCGCCCTGGATGGCAGGCACTGGTACCTGACCATGGCGCACGGCAAGCCCTTCGGCACGCTCTACAAGTACGCGACGGGCACGGACGAACTCGTCGGCCAGGTCCAGCTCGGCCTCTTCCCCGCCACGATGGATATTTCGTCGGCGACGGGTCTCCTCTACTGTGTCAACTTCGACCTGCACGGGGACATGTCGCCCAGCACGGTCTCGATCGTCGACCCCGAGGCGATGGTCGAGGTGGCGCGCACGCCAACGGGACCGATGCCGCACGGCTCGCGCATCTCCCCCGATGGTCTGCGCCACTATTCCTGTTCGATGATGACGGGCGAGCTGTTCGAGATCGACACTGCCCGGTTCCGGGTGCTACGGGTGCTCGACCTCGACATGAACGAGGCGGTGCCCTTGGAGACGAGGGAGCAGGAAGAGTCCGTCGACGGCGGGCAAGATGGGCAGGAGGGACACGAGGGACACCACGACCACGACCACGACCACGGACCATCGACCAAGCCGACCTGGGTGCACCCGCACCCGACCCTTCCCTTCGTCTACGTGACCCTCAGCGGGATGGATCAGGTCGTCGAGGTCGATCTCGAGCGCTGGAAGATCGTGCGCCGATTCGCCACGGACAAGGGTCCGTACAATGCGGTGGTCACACCGGATGGCAAGCGGCTCGTCGTCAGCTACAAGGCCGCGGGCGCGGTCGGGCTGTGGGACCTCGAGCAGGGCGTGGAGCTCGCGCGCATTCCCTCGAGTCGCAGGGTCACGCACGGGGTCGTGATCGCCCCGGACAGTCGCTACGCGTTCGTCTCGTGCGAGGGGATCGGCGGTGAGAACGGAACCCTGGATGTGTTCGACCTCACCCGGAACGAGCTTGTGGCGACCGTCGAGCTCGGCCTCCAGGCGGGCGGGATCACGTTCTGGAAGATCGAACCCAGCGACGGATAGGCGCATGTGCTCGCTCGCGCCCGGAGCTTTGGCGGGCCGGCACGTGGCGGTGCAGAGCCCTCACGTCCCTACGCCCACGAACGCAGCGAGGGCGCAGTAGTCCCCGCACATGAGCACCAGCCCCAATCCAGCGAGGATGAAGACGTCGGCCAGGTTGAAGAGACTTCCCAGGCCGATGTCGATGAAGTCGACGACGGCCCGTAGACGGATGCGGTCCAGGAGGTTGCCCGCTGCCCCGCCGATCGCCGCGCCGAGGCCGGCTTGCGCCCAGTGGCTCGCGACGAACCCCGAGCTCGCGAGCACGAACGCGCTCACGACGGCGGCGGCGAACCACGCGACGAGGAGCCATCGCTTCGGAGATCCCCACGGCCGCGGGTCATCGGTCCATTGGACGCGGATCGTCACGAGCCCGCAGAACGAGCGCCGCTCGCCCGGCGGAACGCGCTTCGCCAGCCATCGCTTGCTGCCCTGATCCAGCAGGAACGCGAGCGCTGCCGCGGCAATCCAAGCTCCCAACCTCAGAACGAGATCCCGACCCGGAGCGCGAGCTGCTCGTAGTCGGCGTCCGAGTTCTCACCGAAGACGTCGATGTCCGTCCCCACCAGGATGCGGTAGGCGAAACCGAGGAAGAACCTGTCGGTCACGAACCAGTCGGCGCCGGTCTGGAAGTAGATGCCGGCCGAGCTGTCATCGTCGTCGCTCAAGCCCGAATCCCGATCGAAATCGGCCTTGATGAACGCGACGCCTCCGCCGAGGAAGGGTCGCACGGGTGAGACTCCGACCTGGAACGGGTAGCGGGCGCCCAGGTACACCTCGGTCATCGTCGTATCCACGTCGAACGAGCCGGCCATCGGATCGTTGCCGTGCCCGTTCTCTTTCGATCCCAGGAACCCGGCCTCCCAGACGAACGTGCCCATCTCCCACTCGTACGACAGGCCGATCCCGTCCTGGTCATCGACGTCGGCATCCTCGAACAGGTCGTCGTGAAAGTTGCGCTCCCCGACGGTGACTACCAGGGCCCGGTGAGCTTCGCGAGGGACGACCTGCGGGCCGTTGGGAGCGGTCGCGCAACCGACCAGGGCCAGCAAGGCGATGGGTGCTCTGTGTTTCATGTCGATACCCGAGTCCTGTCCATGGAAGGAGTTGCGCCATGATAGGTCTCGGCACCTGAGCGAGGCACGCGTGGGTGCGAAAGTCGGCCCCGGCAGCGGTCAGGGGCTCACCGGCGGGTCAGCGACTTCAGCATGAAGCGGGCCAGCGGAGAGCGCGAGCTCGTGAAGGGGTTCGCGTAGTACCAGCCGAGCTTCTCGAGGTGGTAGTCGACCACCATGTCGTCGAGCGCCTCGTCCAGCGGGTACGCACCCCGACCCGCGAGGATGCCCTCGAACAGTCGCAGGAGTCCGACGCGTTTCATGGCGTCCATGCGGCTCGTCACGCTGGCGGTCGCGTCCCCACCACGGAGGAGCTGGACCTCGTCATCCGACAACCGGGAGGTCGCATCGCCGCACCGGAAGCCGACGCACGCGTCGCCCTCGACGAGCGGTTCGAGCAGCAGATTGCCCCGGGCGCTGTGCGGGTAGTCGGAGATGGAGCCATCCGTGCCGAGCAGGGCGAGTCTGCCGATGGAATAGTCCCGAGGCTCGTAGACGATCGCCGTCCTGCCGTTCGCGAATCGGAGCCGCCGGCAGCCGAAGTGCGGGCTGAGCGCCTCGCGCCGTCCACTCCGGATGCGGCGTGAGCCGAGCAGCGCCTTGGCCGTCGCGATGGCGTGGTACGCGTACGCTGACTGGAAGAACAGAGCGCACCGGAGATCGCCGATTGCTCCGGCGTCGACGGCCTCACGGACCACGTCGAACCACGGGAGCGCGCTACAGTCCTCGGCCACCCAGACGTTCCGGAAGCGCCGTAGCGCGTCGACGTGTGCGAAGTGCTTGAAGCGCACGACCGGTGTATCGATGAGGAGATCGATCCGGGACACGTCGCAGCTCGTCAACCTGGCGAGGACGCTGGGGACGGCGTCCTTGGTCACCGCGAGGTACACGAGGTCGACGTCCGCGAGCTCCTCGCCGCGGAGATCCTCGAATCGCCCAACCTCGTGGGTGACCCCATCGACATCGATCTGCTTGGCGGTCCTCGCGAAGATGCCACGGACGGCGAGGCGGGCCTCGAGTCGGCGCAGGACGGGGAGCGCCGCCTCTCGGACGCGCTTCCCCGAACCTATGATGATCACGTTCCTCGGCGTCATTCCGCGGGCTCCGGGTCGAGGTGGAACACGTCCGTGCGCAGGGTGCGCGCGAGCCGGATGGCGAGCGCGACGATCGTGAAGGTCGGGTTCGCGCAACCGCTCGTGGGGAACACGGAGGCGCCCGCGACGAACACATTGGGCATGCCGTGCAGGCGACAGTCCGGATCGACGACCGAAGTCCGCGGGTCGGACCCCATCCGCGTCGTGCCCATGTGGTGGGACGCGTCCTCCAGGATGGGCCAGGGATCTTCGTGCTCGAGGTTCGTCGTGAGCGTCCCGAGCCCCGCGCTCGCGACTTCCGCGGCGAGCACGTCGTGGAGCGCGATCAAGGAACGGCGGTCGAGCGCCGTGCTCTGATGGCGCACGAGCGGGATGAGCTGACCGTAGATGTCGCGCTCATCGCTGAGGACGACGCGGTTCTCGGGGCAGGGCTCCATCTCCATGAAGTTGCGCAGTCGCGCCGCGGTGATCTTCGGCTTGGTCCTCGATAAGAGGCGGAAGTACAGGTACTGAGCGACCCGGTGCCCGTTGGTCAGGATCTTCAGCGCGAGACCGATCCACTTCAAAGGGGACTTGCGTTCGTTCTGCAAGTCCGAATCGTCGCCCGTCTCCGAGTAGTCCCGCAGGGACACGACCTTGCCCTTGGCGCGCGCCTTGAATCCGCTCAGGAGGAACTGCGTACGCTTGACGATGAGGACGAGGGCCTCGACGCCCGGGTTGTCGGACCAGGGGAACAGGGGCTCCAGTCGGACATACGAGTTCATGAGATCGCGCGCCGCCTGCGTCGCCTCCGTCAGGCGCAGCCCCGCGTAGCCCGCGAAGCCCTCATACAGGCATCCGAAATAGTAGGGCAACTCCTCCACCGGCCGGTCGAACGTGATCGTGCCGTTGTAGTTCTTCGGGTGGTTCATGAGGAATCGGCCGACCTGGTCGCGCTCGTTGCCGAGCCCCTCGGAACACTGGTCTTGGGAGCAGAGGAGGATGCGCGCATTCTCGATCCCGCCCGTCGCGAGGACGAATACGGCCGCTCGTACGCGGACCTCGTCGCCGCGCCGCGTGCGCACGACGCCGTGCGTTACCCGTGAACCCTGTGGTCCGCACTCGAGGCGCAGGAGCGTCGCGTCCAGGTAGAGGTCGACGCCGGGCGTATCGAACATCTGCCTGAGCTCGCGCCCGAAGTTCTGCGGCTCCGCGCTGGCGAGGAACACCTTCTCCTCCACCTGCCTCCAGCTCGGCTGCAAGTCTCCTTGGCGCTTGAGGGCGCCGAACCCCTCCGGACCGAAGAAGGCGAGTGGGGGGAAGCGGTAGCGCTCCGACGCCTCCGCGTAGTAGGGCAGCAACTCCGCGCGCTGGATGGGCCAGCCGGAGTGCGGTGAGAACGGCCGTGGCTCCATGTCGATCGGATCCAGGGGGCTCGAGAGCCCAGCCCATGTCGTCGACGCGCCGCCGAGGACGCGCTCGCGGGAGTACTCCTTGATCCGTATCCCCTCGCTCACGACGTGGCGCAGGCGGTCGCCGTGTCGAGTGCGCTTCATACGGCCGCTCTCCAGCACGCAGATCCGCAGGCCCGAGCGCGCGAGCTCGTTCGCGACGGTCAACCCTGCCGGTCCGGACCCGACGACGCAGAGGTCGTACTCGGGCAGCTCGTCGGGGGTCGATTCGGAGAGGTCCGCGATCATGGCGGCTCAGGCTCTCAGAGCACGAGGTCGAGATCCAGACGGATTCGCCATGGATCGCCGTCGAGGGTCTTCCCGCGGGGAGCTCCTGACGAGAGAGAGGGCCCGGCGCCGAGCCGGGCCCTCTCCGATACTCTCAGTCGCTCTCAGGCTCGCGGCGCGAGCCCTTCGCGTTACGCCCTTCGCGTTAGAGGACGAAGGGCACCTGAATCGCGTTGGTCAGGTTGAACATCTGACCGCACGGACCGGCGGGGTCGCGGTACCACGTCTGGAAGTTCCAGGTATCCCCGGGCTGGATGCAGCCGATGGGTTGCTCGAACATGGTGCACGAGAAATCGACGATCCCGGGCCCGAGGATCGCTGTGCCCGCGCCGTCGGCCGGCGCCGCCGGGAGGAACCGGAAGATCTTCAGCGTTCCGGCGCCGACGCACTGCAGGCCGTCGCCGAAGGGGAAGCGGATCTGCTCGATGCCCATGATGAAGAGCACGAGCTCGTTCGGCGGCAATCCGGTGGCGGCGAGCTCCAGGTCGTCGAGCGTGACGCTCGTCGAGCCGGCGTGGTGGTCGAGGGAACCACCCCCGCCGGTGCTGTTGATACAGCCCGTGCCGGGCAGATCGTTGCCGCACGGGCAGTCGTTGTTGTCACCGAAGCAGTAGCGGTCGTCGGGCGGATCGTTGCTCAGCGGGCAGCCGAGCTCGTTGGCGGACTCGAGCAGGTCCTTGGCCTCCTCGAGGCTCAGGGGACCGTCGTCCGCGCCGATGCCGTCGCGGTAGATGTCGATCACCTCACTGGTCGAATAGGGGTAGCAGATCCCCGCGTCGGCGCTCGCCAGCCCCGCTGCGGCGTGCCGGCCGAGGTTGAAGGGAGCGCCCCCGCCGTGGGCGACCGCGACGAGCAGGGTCGCCGCGTCGTCGAGTCCCGAGAAGCTGATGTCCACGCCGAACGTGGCATTGAACGAGTCCGTGTGGACGACGGTGTTCGTGAAGTCCGCGATGTCGTCCACGCCGTCCCAGCGCTCGGGGTGATTCCTCCAATAACCGGGCGTGCAGCCCTCCTCACACTTCTTGCCTTGCGCACTCGCGGTGCCGGCCCACGCGAGACCGACTACGAATCCTGCCGCGAGCGTTGCGGCCCACCTGGTTTGATACTTAATCACTTCGAAATTCCTCTGAATCGATGCCTGCGCCAGATTTCTGGACACGTAGGATTCCGCCGGGCAGAGGGGTTCTGCCTGGTTCGGGACAATGAATCCTATCACCGCTTTGCAGGTGCTGGGCCCCCTTCTCTATTCTCGCGGAGGCGAGCGAACGGAGTAGCCTTTGGGGTGGCCACCGTCCGTATTGGAACGCACGGGCCGAAACCCACTAGCGTGCAGGCGGACCGGCGCGGGTACGGTTATCGGGCGCAGACCGTGCTGGTTCCGGGGGGGCCGCGATGGACTTGGCGGTCTCCGGCCGGACGCCTGGAATGTGACCGTGCCCGCCCAAGATCGTGAGCAGCTTCGTCATGGACGATCGGTGGATCGTGATGCGCCGCTCGGTCGCTCACGAGAGCGACCCGCTCTTTCACGAGACGATCGGCGACATCCAGGCCGAGCTCGGGTTCGGCCTGGATCGAGTGACTTCCGTGGGTGGTGAGACCAAGCTGTTCCCGCCGTCGGACACCCAGCTCGGTCCCGGCGACGAGCTCCTCGTCGAGGGTCCGAACGACGACCTCGTCACCTTGCAACAGCGCGACGTGAACCTGGCGGTCGGTCCGCGAACCCGACACCTCTCGCGAGCTGTCGGTTCGTCTCTTGATCGATGTCAATTGCCGCTGGGAGTGCAGCCCCGCCGCCCGCCCGGTCGATCCACTCCGGGCTAGACTTACCGTGGTGCTGTAAACCCGCGGCACCGCCACGAGTCCACCACATATCTCGCGACCCGATCGATTCCGCTGCATGAGAGTCCTACACATCAGCCGCACCCTGCCCCAGGAGATGCTCGGCCCCATGGTCCTCAGCCGCGCGGTGAAGGATGCCGGCCACGAGATGAAGGCCGTGTTCCTGCCGGACCCCCGTTGGCTCTCGAAGATCAGGGAATACGCGCCGGACGTGGTGACGTGGTCGGTGATGACCGGGAGTCATCAGGCGATCTTCGACGTCAACCGCTTCCTCAAGTCGAAGTTCGACTTCTTCTCCATCATGGGCGGGCCGCACGTGACGTTCGTTCCCGATTGCGTCCGGCAACCCGAGATCGACGCCGTCTGCATCGGGGAGGGCGAGGGCGCGATCGTCGATCTCTTGAACACGCTGGAGGCGGGTGAGGACCCGCGCGGGATCGCAAACCTGTGCTTCGACGACGGCGAGGGGGGCCTGATCCGAAACCCGGTCCGGCCCCTGGTCCAAGACCTCGATGCGTTGGGATTCCCGGATCGCTCGGTGGTCTATGACGCCCAATCGCTCTATCGGAACAGTCCGCGGAAGGTCGTCGTGACCCAGCGCGGCTGCCCCATGCAGTGCTCGTTCTGCTTCCACAACGCGTGGAAGAACAAGATCTACGGGGCGCGGAACTCCCAGTACGTGCGCAAGCGCTCCGTCGGCCATGTGATCGCTGAGGTGCAGGACATCCGCTCGAAGTATCCCCTGAGCTTCGTACACTTCCTCGACGACATCTTCAACCTGAGGGAGTCGTGGCTGGAGGAGTTCGCGGAGCGTTGGCCGCGCGAAGTGGGACTGCCCTTCGACGCCATTCTCATGGCGAACATGACGCGGGAGCGGCACATCGAGCTACTCAAGGATGCGGGCTGCGTCTACGCCCGGGTCGCGTTCGAGTCGGCGAGCGACTACATTCGCAACACGATCTACAAGAAGAACACCGAGCGGCGGCAGCTCACCGACGCCGCGGGGTGGATCAAGAAGCACGGGATCCGTCTCGGCTCGCTGAACATGCTGGGCGCTCCCGGCGGCACCCTGCAAGACGACCTGGACACCGTGCGGCTGAACATCGAGTGCAAAGTGGATCACCCGCTGTGTTCAATCGTGCAGCCCTATCCCGAGTGCGAGCTCAACGAGATCACCGCGAACCTGGGGATCGCGGTCGCGGAGTACGACGCCTTCCCGTCCCAGTTCAATCGCGAGACGACGATCGGCGTGGAGGACCGCCGTGCGATCGAGAACCTCCACAAGTGGTTCCCGATCCTCGTGCGGCACCCGAAGTTGCTGCCCCTGGCGGAGCGGACGTTGCACTCGCGCATCCTGGCCAAGCCGCTGCTCCTCGCCTACATGCTCTTCTCGGAGTGGCTGGTCACGGAGCAGAACGGCATCTACCACCGCGCTCAGGGTCGGAAGGGGCTGCGGACCTGGGCGCTCCTGGACTTCACGACCCGGGTACTCGAGAAGGGCTTCGTCCGCGCCGTCTCCAAGATCGGGGGGACCGTGGTCAGCCGCATGGCCGCTCGGCTGCAGATGGGGGACGAGCGGGTCGTGGCGCACATGGATTGAGCGCTGCTCGGAGGCTGCCGCCGCTCAGGTCGCCCCGCCCCGCTCCGGAGCGCTGTCGATCGCGAGGAGCATGCACCGGACCAGCGCATGGGATCGGTACGGCTTCTGGATGAACCCCGAGGGCTTCCTCTGATCTCCGAGGCGTTCGTTCGCCTTCTGGGCGTCGTATCCGCTCGATATGACGATCGGCACGCTCGGGTCGAGCTCGCGCAGCGCGGCGAGAGTCTCCCGGCCGTCGAGCCCAGGCATCGTCATGTCGACCAGGGCCGCGCGGATGTCGGTACCCAGCTCGCGGAACACCTCGAGCGCCTCCTCGCCTCCGGCTACGGCAACGACCTCGAAGCCGGCCCGCTCCAGCATCCGCTTCGCGACGAACCGGACCGATTCCTCGTCGTCCACGACGAGCACGAGCCCGTCTCCGCGCAACTCCGAGTCGGAGGGCGCCGGGCTCTCGATGGGCTCCGGCTCCAGCTTCGAAGCCGGGAGGTAGACCTTGAACTCGGAGCCACGGCCGGGCTCGGACTGCACGTCGATCGTCCCTCCGTGTCCTCGGACGATCCCGAGCGCGGCCGCCAGGCCGAGCCCGCGACCCGTGGACTTCGAGGTGAAGAAGGGGTCGAAGATCCGCGCGCGTGTCGCGCGGTCCATGCCCCGCCCGTTGTCGGTGACGCTCAAGAACACGTAGTCCCCGGCGCGAACCGGAGCGCTGGGCAGGGCGGAGCCGGCAAACCCCGCTTCCAGCCGCACTCGACCGGTCTCGACCGCAATCGTCCCCTCGCCCCCCTCGACCGCATCGGCCGCGTTGGTGATCAAGTTCATCACGAGCTGCCTGATCTGCGTCAGGTCCACTTCGATCGCCGGGAGGCTCGGGGCGAACTCCTGGGTCACGCTCACGCCGGTCGGCAGCGAGACCTCGAGCAGGCGTATCGTATCCCGCACCACGTCGGTGAGGTTGACCGCCACGATCACGAAGCGGCCCTTGCCCGCGTAGGCCAGCATCTGGTTGCAGAGCTCCGCGGCGCGCTGCGAGGCGGTGATCACCTCGTCGATGAGCTTCCGTGCTGGATCCTCCGAGCTCAATTGCTGACGTGCGACGTCGGCGTTCCCGAGGATCCCGACGAGCAGGTTGTTGAAGTCGTGGGCAATCCCGCCCGCGAGGATGCCGAGGCTCTCCAACTTCTGGCTCTCCAGGACCTGGAGCTCCAGGAGCCGCCGGGCCTCCTCGGCCCGCTTGCGCTCGCTGACGTCCACAACCGCCGCGAAGGATCGTACGAATGCGCCCCGGTCGTCACGTTTCGCGATCGCAGAGAGCATGCCGTCGAAGACCTCACCGTTCGCGCAGACGAACTCGTAGTGGACGTCGTCGACGGTGCCCTTCTCGAGCAGGTCCGCGAGAGCGTTCCCTGCGGTCTTGCGCGAGGACTCGGTCAGGAATGCGTGCACCTTCCTGCCGATCACCTGATCGCGCCGGTAACCGGTGCGTTCGAGCCAATAGTCGTTCACGTCGAGGATCGTGCCCGTCTCGTCGATCGAGTGGAGCATCACCGGCGTGAAGTGGTAGAGGGAGCGGAACCGCTCCTCGCTTTCCCTCAAGGCCGCCTCCGCCTTCGTTCTCTTGGTCACGTCCCGGAAGGACCAGACGCGGCCGGCGATCAGTCCATCACGGATCAACGGTGCGGAGAAACGCTCGAACACCCGCCCGTCCTTGAACTCGAGCACCTTGAGATCCTGGGCGTAGGAGGAATAGAGCTCCTTGACCTGCTCGAGGAACTCTTCCGGTCGCAGGAGCTGCTGCAACACGAAGCCGAGGAGCCGCTCATCGTCTCCGGTGGCAAGGAGTTCGTCAGGGATGTGCCATAGCTCCGCGAACCTGCGGTTCGACGTGAGCACGTGCCCGCCTTCGTCGACGACGAGCATCCCGTCCGCCGTCGACTCCAGGACCGCCCGGAGGTGGGCCGCATCGAGCTCGTGCGGAGTGTCCTTGTCCGTCGCCACCGTTCGCTCCCTCGTCGCTCCCTCGCCGTGATCGTAGCTCGGACGTGGCTTCCGCACAGCGATTGCTCCCTGGCGGCGGTCCACGGCCTCCAGGCGCGGGGTCCGTGGTGGTACACGACGGCCCTACTGGCCGGTGAGCTCGTGCCCTGTGCGGGCGGCAGCGAGGGCGGGACCGGACCAGACCGTCAACGTCGCTGGCCCTCGCGACCTCTACGCCCATAGGCCTTCGCCCAACGCACGATGTGCTCGCGCGCGGCGGCGGTCCCGATGAGCTCGAAATCGCGGCGCTTCGTCAGCGTGCCCGCGAGTCGTCCCAGGTCGGTCTGCCGGTCCGGCTGCGCCTTCACTCGGGCGTCGATTTGCGCGGCGATGGCCGCGATCTGCTCGATCGTGAGGTCCGGCGTCTTCAGGCGCTCGAACGAAGCAAGGAGGCGTGGATCAGTCCCGCGCCGCATGCCACCGCCCATCCCGCGCCCGCCGTCCGGTGCCGCCGCCAGCAGATCCTCCATGGTCGGGGGCTCTTCGCCCAGGAGCTTCGCGACCTCCGCGAGGATTCGCGGCGCGTCGGTGTCACTCGGCTGGAGGAGCGCGAAGTTCGCGGTCACTCTGCCGGCCCTGCCGATGAGCACGGTCAGGGTCACGTTCCGATTCAAGCCGTACGCTCCGGGTCCCTCGAGGCCGTCGACCGAGACGCCGACGGGTGCGCGCAGTCCGAGCACCCTGCGCGTCTTGGTCAAGTACTCGCGCGCGGCGGACGGGTCGGCTGAGAGCCACACGATCTGCGGTACGAGGCGTTGCTTACCCGCCTCGTCCAGGGAGCGATCCGCGGCGTAGTCCGTGAGCATGCGCACCAGGCGATGGGAGGGACGCGTCAGCTTGTGGACGAACACGATCAGCGTGGGCTTGCCGGCCGCGTTGCCGACTGGATCGAACTCCTTCCCGGCAAGCTCGTCGTACACACCCACAACCTTGAACGACACGAGCTTCTCGCCTTTCTGCGGGCCGGAAAAGACCTCCTCCGCGGCCTGCTCCGGTTCGTCGGCGTCAGCCTGGGTGCGGGCGTCCGCGGCGAGCGCGAACACGGCGCATGCGATCGAGATCGTCGCTCTGAAGGGCTTCATCGTGTGTCTTCCCCGGTCGGGATCGGTACGCGCAGCGCTCCGATCTGTCCGTTCTCCCCGGCGACCGCTACTCCGTGGTCGCCGGCGTGTCCCCCCGGCGGCACGGCGAGGCTGTACACCCAGCTCGCGATCGCCGTTGGCGCCGAAGCGACCTCGAGCGTATCGGGATCGATGGCGTAGAGTCGTCCGTTCTTCGCAGTGACGAGTAGCCTCGCACCGTCCGGCGTCCATTCGACGGCGAGTGGCGCCGCCGGGAGCCGCGCGAACCGTACGAGCCTGCCGATCGTCGGCTGCCACAGCCGCACGGTGCCGTCGTCGCTCACCGAAGCGACCATCGCGAGCGCATCCGGATCCGCGTCGGGACGCATGGCGAGGTCGCGCACCGTGCCGGTGTGGTTGTCGAGCACGCGCAGACACTCACCGGTTGAGGCGTCCCAGGCGCGGAGGCTCTGGTCGACGCCCGCCGTGACGACCATCGCGCCGTCCGGCGTCACGCACGCGGCCAGGACCGGGCGCGAATGGCCCTCGAGCACGCGGACGGTCGCGCCCGACTCCGCGGCGCGGACGAAGACGCGCGCATCGTGCCCGGCGCAGTACAGGGATTGCGAGTCCGGACTCCAGGCGACGGAGTACACGAGGTCTTCGCGCGCCGCCTTCGTCCACAGGAGCTCGCCCGAGGGCCAGGCGCGGAGCTCGACCCCACCGCTCTCGGCGGGGCGGCCGCCGGCGACGGCCATCCAGCGGCCGTCGGGCGAGAACGCGATGTCGTGCACGTGCGCGAGGCTGGTCTCGATCCGCCGCAGAACGCCGAGGTCGGGCCAGGCGCGGATCTCGATTCCGGCCTGGGAACCGGCGACGAGCTCCTTGCCGTCCGGCGCGAACGCGAGCGCTGTGACCGGGGGCTCCTCCCCTGGCCGTCCCCCGGCGGCGAGGCCGGAGCCGCCGAGCCAGCAGAGCAGCGCCGCGGCGCCGAGCCGCCCCATGGCCTTCATCCCAAGAGCTCCTCGACGAGCTCGCCGCCCTTGTTGACGGCGACCGGCCGCCCGTCGGTGGTGACGAACTCGCGCTCCGGGTCGATGCCGAGGATCGTGAAGACGGTGCGCGCGAGGTCCGACGGCGTCACAGGCCGATCCACGGGGCTCTCGCCCACGGCATCGCTCGCGCCGACGACCTGACCGCCGGGCACGCCGGCACCGGCGACGAGCGCGCTGAACACGCGCGGCCAGTGGTCGCGGCCGCCCGCGCTGTTGAGCTTGGGCGTGCGCCCGAACTCGCCCATCACGATCACTAGAGTCTCGTCGAGCAGACCACGGTCGGCGAGATCGCCCACGAGCCCGGAGAGCGCGAGGTCGAGCATCGGGATCTTGCCGACATGGCCGCCGTTGTGCCCTTCCTTCAGGTGGAAGGAGAGCTCCTTGTGCGTGTCCCAGCCCGTGTCGGTGACGGTGACGAAGGGCACACCCCGCTCGACGAGCCGGCGCGCGAGTAGGCAGCTCTGCCCGATCGTCCGCGGTCCGTAGCGCGCCCTCGTCTGCGCGGGTTCCTGACCGAGGTCGAACGCATCGCGCGCGTCCGGCGACGTCATGAGCCGCATCGCCTGCTCGAACTCGGGACTCGCTGAATCCGCGCTGCTGCCGTCGTGCGCGTGCTGAAACTCGTCGAACGACCCAAGAAAGCGCTGACGTCGCGCGAGGCGGGACGCGTCGACCCCGGGATACGGATCGAGGTCGCGGACGGCGAAGTCCTTCTTCGCCGGATCGCCGCCCAACACGAACGGGGCGTAGCGCGCGGGCAGGTACCCCGCGCCGGCCATGCCGTTCAGCCGATCGCCGACGGCGATGTACGCAGGCAGGACGTGGTCGTCGCCTGAGCAGCGCGCCACGACGGATCCGATACTGGGGTACGAGAGCGCGGGGCTCGGCTTGTGGCCCGTCAGGAGGTAGTGGCTGCCGAAGTTGTGCTCGCCGAGCGGCGACGTCATCGACCGGATGACCGTGAAGTGGTGGGCGATCTGCGCGGTGCGGGGCAGGAGCTCGGAGAACAGGAGCCCGGGGACCGACGTGCGGATCGGCTTGAACGGGCCGCGCACTTCCCGTGGCGCGTCCGGCTTGGGATCGAAGGTGTCGAGATGGCTCGGGCCGCCATCCAACCAGACGAGGATGCACGCGCGTGATGTCCGTCGTCGGGGGGGCCCGAGACGCGGCAAGCCTGACCACGCGGAGAGCGAGAGCCCCAGCGCACCGAAGCTTCCCATCCGAAGTACGTCCCGACGTGTGACGGCTTCCCCGCCGACGCCCCCGGGATCCTGGTGTTGCCGCGCGAGGCTCATGTCAGTGGTTCGTCTTGAACTCCCGCGAGTTGAGCAGGCTCCACAGAAAATCCTCACAGACTCTCCGGCGCTCTTCGGCCGCGGCGTGCGGCTCGAGCTCCGCGCGCCAGTGCGCGAGCTCCATGGCGGTGGGGAGGCGGGAGAGGGCGCGCAAGTAGAATTCGCGCACGATCTCCTCGTCGCTCGCGCCGTCGCGCAGAAGCGTCATCAGGCGGCCCGCGCGCGCTGTCAACTTCACGTTGATCAGGTCGCCGTTCAGGAGGTGGAGCTTCGTGGCGAGCCCCGTCTCACCGGCATCGGCCGCGGTGTCGCACGCGCCCGCGCACCGTCCCAGGAGGTCGAGTCCGCGGGAGGAGACACCGGGGTCGGCCAGGGCGATCGCCCGCGTGCCCCGCGGCTCCGCGCCGTAGCGGTCCGCGACGCCCGTCACTGCGGTGATCGCGTCCACGAGCACCTCCGGCTCGAGTGGCCGCGCGAGCGCCCCGGCGCCGTAGCGCTCGCCGCCCGGCGGCGCGCCGGCCGGCCAGGACCCGCGCGCGAAGACGGCCGAACGCGCGATGAGCCGAATCGTGTGGCGGAGGTCGAAGTCGTGCTCGCTGAAGTCCCGCGCGAGCGCCTCGAGGAGCTCGGGATGTGTCGCGGGGTTCGTCGCCCGCAGGTCGTCCACGGGCTCGACGAGGCCGCGGCCGATCAGGGCGGCCCAGATGCGGTTCACCATGTTCTCAGCGAAGGCTTCGTTGTCCGCGCTCGTGAGCCACGTCGCCAGTTCGCCCCGGCAGTCCTCTTCCGCGTCGAGGAAGCGTTCACCGGGCAGCCGCGGCACGGCCGCCTGCCCCGTAGCGGGGTGCGTGACCTCGCCGAAGTCCCTGAGCTTCACCACGCGGCCGGTCTCGAGCCGGGCGAACACGGCCGCGAGCCCGTGGTAGTCGTCCTGTGTCCAGCGGTCGAGCGGGTGGTCGTGGCAGTTCGCGCACCGCAGGCGGGCTCCGAGGAAGACCTCGCTCACG
>Ga0114950_10001445_pt1 | contig 17889 bp, 23 predicted proteins | sample N075metaG_FD_83503 | JGI IMG/M metagenome (GOLD analysis project Ga0114950, IMG submission 83503) | Deep subsurface microbial communities from Kermadec Trench to uncover new lineages of life (NeLLi) - N075 metaG | ecosystem: Environmental > Aquatic > Marine > Ocean trench > Sediment | place... | reverse complement strand
TCTGCAAAGAGGATAAACCTCTCAGCAGGTAGATCCGTCTGACCTGGAGGGAGAAAAGGTAAGGGCATTAGAGCACCTCACTTATGCCGCCAGTAGCGAACCTCTGGATATTCATCGGCTTCCTTCTCCAGATTGTTTCCTGAGTCTTTAGGTACCTATCCACATCGAAGACCCACACCTTGGTAATTTCAGTCGCTGCTGCAACAGGTATCCCAAGATAGTACTCTCCAAACGTGGGGTCCCATCCTGAGTCGACTAGAGAGAGATCCCCTGTTAGATCCTCAATGATCTCTTGATGAATAGGCAGACCCACAGCTCGAGGTCCTTGCTCATTCAAGAAGTATACCATCTGATCATGGCCAAGGAACATCACTCCACCTAACACATTCCGAATGGAGAAGGGATAGTTAGTCCCTAGGTTCTCAATCCAAGTCACTACGCCTATGGCCTGCTCAATATTCCCAGACTCAAAGGCTCTCATGATCGAACGCTGACGGAACACCGCTAGGAAGTTGGAGTTCAGAACCGCTCCACCTTGTAGCGCATCAATCCCATCGCTTCGAGTATCTACGAGGAACAGCTCTCCTGAACCTTCTCCTGTAAACTCAGTCAGGAGTCCATCCCTCGTAAACGAGAAGACCTGACGATCTCCTAGATCCTGCAATGCAATCAGACGACGAGCGAAGTGAACCAAGTAACGTGCCCCGGGACCTGGAACGATAGGCTCGAACGTTGACTGAGCGGCTCCCGATGATGTGTAAGTTATGCCAGCAGTCTCGTCACTGCTAACTGCCTTATTATTACCGTGAACCTGGATATCTGTAACTATTGCGTCCCACCTCACTCTCCCAAAGTCGATAAACGTCGCGCCGCAGTTGACTCCAGTTGCACCAATCTGCCTCATCCCGAACTTTATGTTAGGGCCAATCAAACCAGGGATAATAAAGTCTATTGGCCCTGCGCTGATATTTCCAGGTCTGGTCCAAACGACAGTAGCAATCACAACGAAGCCGTTCCCGTCGTCAAAATCAACCCAATATTCTATAGTAACGGTACAAGGCTCATCATCAAAGCCGACAACGAAGTTAGACCACGTGTACCTATCGTCTCGGGCTGGTACAACCAGACTCTTATCCGTGACGTGTGATGGACCAGGAGGATCAAGTGGGACGAATCCCGCACTTACCAATCCCGTGACATCATCCTGCGCTACAACGTTTCCAGATCTAATCTGGATAATTTCCATCTCTACCTCATCCAGATCGACAACCGTTGCATTAAAGGTGAACGCTTGATTCCCAGTACTAAGCGGAAAGGAATCGAACCTCGTGGCCTCATGAACTACAGTACCAAGAGGAGAGCCTTCATGCTTGAACTGGATCACAACTACGTCAGGATCGTTAGTGTCTACCTCTCGATTGAAGGCGACGTTGTATCCGACCGAATACTGAAGGATGCCACTGGGGAACGCAGGAGTGACAACGAGAGTAACTTTCTCTCCCTGATTAAAGAGAGTATTCAAATTCGCAGGGAAATCATTCTCATTGGTAACATCTGCAAGGTCCTCAAGCCAACAGAGGATCTGACGGCCCTCCGCCATGTATAGAGCACCCTGAGCTGTGACCAATGAGAGGTAGACATCGTTGATCGTTATGGGATCAGACGTATCTACGAACACCCAGTTGTTCCCATCCCAGACCTCGATGATAGCGAAGTCAGTAGCGTCTTTGAATATCCTAACGAGCCTAGCAAACTCCAATCCCTCGCTGATGAACTTGTGTTCAACCAGACCTCGAACAGGGAAGCCCGCAGCCACACCAATCGCTTGCCAGCCAAAGTCCTTCCGAATAGCAGTGCGCTCAAAGCGAATATCGTCGAGGACAGGAGTCTCACCTGGCTGAATCGAGCGAGGAGATACGTCTCCCCTAAACCCGCCATCCATCCCCATCTGGCTAGGCTTAATTAGATCCGTTCCAGGCTCTTCGGGTTCTATCCCTTGGAATTTGTTAGCCATGCTACACCGTTACGAGAGTACTTCCATGGACAGGAAAGATTCGAATAGCGCCTTCAGCACCTGAACTGACTAGACGGAGACGATCCCCGTGAACGGGCTGAACTCGAGTACCAGCGTCGATGATAACGTCTAGGGTAGTGTCGATCCAGGTTACACCCTTATCAGGGCTAACCTCAACTGACACAACGCCGGTTAGAACGCTAGGTCCATAGATAGTCAAATCCTCGATCCCTGTCACGTCGATCACATTCGAGATCGTCTCTGTGCTAGGGATCGTCAAGTTTGCGAGTCTCACTATTCCCCCTTGTTCATCGAATGAACACCTATGTGGTTACAGTTCCTTTCTTCTCTTTGTTACCGAAGACCTGAGGAATGATCTTCTCAGCACTTCGTCCTACGATATAGCCACCGATACCGATTTGAAGCAGTCTCCACATTTGCTCAGGAACTTGGACAAGAGAGTCTACATCCATCATTCCTGTAGAGATCAATACAATCTCAGCTGCAAACGTGATCATGACAATAGGACGCCAGTTCCTGGCCAACCAAGACTGACTGTTCGCTTCGGCCATAATCACGGATGCTCTGGCCGAGGCTAGCTCCTTGTCATAGTCATACCCTACTTCTTTGAGATCAGCCTCAATCTGAGTAAGAGCAACCTTGAAGGCTAGTCGCTCCTCGTCAGTCGTCGTGATGTCGTCGATGAAGCCAAACGCCGGCTTGAGGATTTTACCTATAAGCCCTATAAGTGGAATTCCCATCAGTTCACCGGTACTCCTAGCTCGTCACAGATCGGCAGGAGACTGAGCATAGCAAGGGTATCAGCCCCTGTCGTTAAGCAAGTGAGCTTGACCTGAGCTTCTATCATCAAGGTACGTTGAGCCCTAGATACCTCTTTGGTTCGTTCACCCTCCTCGTACTGAGCAACGAACGTATCTATGTGAGCAACGTGCCCTTCAAACGTCTCAATGTGATTGTGGAAAGCCGCCTCGTGTGCTTCACTGACATCAGCAGGAGTATCAATACGACCCCCGATCGCTACCCATCCACCGGCGATTGCTCCTACTAATGCAATCCCGGCCAGGGCATTTCCCATAGTTATTTTCATGGTAGCCTCATAGTCCACATGTGATCAGACGACTTCGTTCGGCTAGCATCCAAATGCACTCCGCCCCCATCCTTCTTCACCATCCCCTTATATATCCCGTGAGTTCCTTTGTAGCATCCCACCCTGATGAACCCGACAGCGTACGCCCCTCGAATCACCCGAGACCTCTCCCGACTGTTCAGTACTTGAAGGTCTACCGCTATCCCTGGCACCTCTCCATGAGCAGACCTAGAGTCGTCTCGAAGGGTGTCGAGGACGCGGAATGGAACCTCTGCTTCCAGTCTGGCAGCATGGAGGAGCATAAGGAAGCCTACGTCCATCTTCTCTGGATCCTCGAACTCACCAGGCAAGAACTCAGGAGCTATTCTGCCCCAAACAGGATGATCTAAAGTAGCGAACTCCGGCTCGACTAGATCCAACGGTCCTACTTCCGAAAGGCTCATTCTGAATCTCCTGTGAATAGATCCTGGAAAACAACGGACCCGAAGAAACCACGACCTGGAGGAACGAGCTCTTGGGCTTCATGATTTGCTAGTACGGCCTGCAAAGCTTCCGCTAACGACTCATGATTACCCACCTCTGTTTTGATGAGACCTTTCAACGCTTCGTAATTTGCCTGTACAGCTTGGTCCACCACTGTAAATCCCAAGGCTTCCCAATTAGCTAAGATAGTCTTGATTGCTGCTGCCTGAGACTCATAGTTACCTATCTCAGTCTGTAGAACCTCTGTCAGAAACTCGTAGTTCTCAACACTTAGCTTCTCTACAACCCCTTGAGCCTCGTATACCCCTGTAAATGCTCGAAGGATAAATCCTGTAGTTGCGTGATGGTTAACAGCAGTCTGAATCACACTAGCCAAGGATTCATAGTTACCGATAAACGTCTGACTAATCGCTGCAAGGCCCAGAGACTCCCAATTAGCTATAACTGTCTGCTGGACTCCTGCCAAAGCCTCATGGTTCCCTACTATTGTTTGCAGAGGTGAAGCTTGAGACTCATGATTCCCTATTATCGTCTTAGTTAAGCCTGTCAGAGACTCCCATGGACCTGTAAAGACGACAGTAATCTGACCCCTGGATTCATGATTAGCCAGTACCGTCTGAATCGCTTCAGCCAAGCTCTCATGATTTCCTACTACAATCGTTGCTACAAGTTCTAGAGATTCATAGTTCAACAATCCCGTCTGAGCGATATCTTGAAGAGCCTCGTGATTCCCAAGAACTGTTGTAACAATAGATCCTCTTGCTTCGTAAGGATCCAAGGAAGTCTGTACCACTACCGCAAGAGACTCATGAACTCCTATCACTGTTTGCAGCACTTCTGCGAGCGACTCGTAATTACTCTCAACCGATTGGATAAGGCCTGCTTGAGATTCATAGCTTGCAGTCACAGTAGCCTCTGCTTCACTCATACTTTCGTAGACAGCAATGAACGCTCTGCGTACCACTGCCTCTGCTTTCTCAGCCTCAGTACGCAGCGCTCCATCCTGAGGATCTCCCGTTCCTTTCTGTGCTTCCGTTCTAAGAGCTGCATCTTGCGCGCCTGGTGGAGAAAGCGTTGACCAGACGCCAGATTCCAATATCGAAGAGTCTTCGCTGGCTTCGTTATGCAGGAAGTAACTGTAATAGTTGGTACCCGCTGAGAGTCCTGTGATAGCGAACGTTTCAATGCCCACTCCAGGACTCGTCTGATTATCGAAGTCAACTGAGCCTGTTCCATCCTTTAAGTCTGCAACAGAAGGAGGTGTTGCACTGGTTGAAACGTAGGCATATAGGGTTCCCGCTGCTGTATCGGTAGTGCAACCCACCGTCGCTGTTGTTTCTGTGATCGACGCTTCAGTGGGAAGCGATAGCTGTGGCTCAGTACCAACTTCATCTTTCAGCGATACTCCGGTTACTGCCGGATAGGTGTAGACTCCTAAATCAATGAGGGTTGAAGGATCTCCTGCAGTAACTTCAACCCCATCAATATTTGCGCTATTGAGGGCTATATTGTCGAAGAACTGTGTGCCATCAGTAACTGGATCAACACCAAAGCCAACTCCCATTCCAATAACTAAATCACTTGTTATTGAAGTAAGAGTTATATTCGCCGCGTTACCGAAGTCGTTGTGATCAGCTTGAGCGTCACGAACTAAATCTCCAGTATCCACCTCCTTAACGAAGACAACAAATATCTGGCCGGACTCAGTTCTGGCTCCTGCGGATCCAGCCCAGTTCCAATCAAAATCTACACTCGCCCCTACTGTGGGATTTGGTAAAGTCTGAACGCCTACGCTGTACTGATCGTTCTCTTCGATCAGGTGTACATCAACATCAAATGCGGTACTGTCCAACTGAAATACAGGAGCACCAAGATCTGCGCCGCCAGTGAAATGGCAGTACAGCACAACAACAGCAGTACAATCAGAAGGAACGAGAACGTTCTCATTACCGCTGTCTGCGCCACTACCATCTACATTTACCGCAGCGCCTGTTCTAACACCCATTACGCATCAACCGCTGTGATTTCGATTGACCCGTCCGAGAGGTCAGCAGTATCATCCTTAAAGAAGTGCAGGAAATACTTGCTGCCACTAACGAGCCCTAGTAGGCTGAATGTTCCGTCTGCCCCACTCGACACCAACTGAGCAACATGTGCACCGACTGGCTTGGGCGGGCTTGCTTCATCTGACAGGTAAGCTGTCACTTGTACGCTCACGACCGCCGAAGTCCGGTCATTGTTCTTAGTCGTGCCGTCGATCTTCCCGGCCACCACGACGGTGAGCGTAGCCAGAGAAGTCCCGATCACCGTGCCACCAGACTCTGTCAGCCGGAACTCGTACTCATCGGCGTTGATAGCGTCGGCATCGGAGAGATCAAGTGCCCAGTGAAAGTCTTGAAACTCATCTTCAAAGATTGTTCGAGTAAACCCGTTCGCTCCCTCCTTCTCTATGCCATCGGTGTGGCTCCAACCCTTGGTCGAGCAGTTTACGGAATTGCCGCCGCTATCTTCCGCTACTACAACCGCATTGCCATCTACCAGGTCACTAACCGTGGCCCACTTTATCTCTCCCGTTGCAGCCAGGTCATTCCACGAACCCGCATCCGAGACGTTCCTCCATTGCAACTTAAAGGTCGCATCGGTAGCATCGTCCATGTCATCGGAATCAACACAGTGGGCGAAGATAGCGATCTGTGCGTCAGTCAGGACGACGTTGGTCTCAATCGCTGCCTGCCAATTCCTAGCCCCAGCTCCAGCTCCATCAAGAGCGATGCGCCCGGCGTTCCAGCAACCCCCAGTAGCCAGTAACTCGGGCATTAGATGATCTCCCCGTCGTCGTCAGAGATTGGAGTACACGTGTCCACCTTCGACAGGAATAGAGTCATCCCCTTACGGCCAGCCAGTTTACCGCTCGCCCGTTTATTCTCCACGTACCCTTCGAACCTCTCGAGAGCTTCCTTTCGAGTAGCAGCTTTGATGAGGTGATCGAACTGTCGGGACTCAAGTATCCAAGTCCCACCACCGTCTTCGCATCCAGAAGAGCAGGGGACCTGACGCCAATATGAGATGAGCCACCCAACGGTCGTCGGATCATCAGGTGTGACCGGAGGCTGAGATCCAGGCATCAGGATCCTGGAGCGTCGTAGAAGACAGGAGCTTTCCAGCTGATCTCAATGCCGCACTGTGGGCAATCAGTCATGTGCTCAGCCCCGTCAAACGGATGCTTCAAGATCTCTTCGTTCAAGTCCCAACCACAGCCTTGACCTACCTCATCACCCCGAAGGCGAATAAGAGGCAGAGCGATCCTCTTGAGAGCAGGCCAATTCCCCTCTTCCTCTGGAAGGGCTCGATCAAGTACCATTCCTGAAGGAGTGTGGTTGTTCGCCTCCTGAATCAAGTCTTTGATCAACTGCCTCGCACCCTTCTCATCAGTATCTTCTACTGCTCTCCAAGCCTCAAACCCAAGCTGCTGACGTTCCTCAGATATCAGGTAAGGCCCACGGCACGTCTTCGTTACAGCTAAGACAACCGCCTCTTGCTCTGGAGTGTTTCCAGTTTTCTTTGCCATAACTACTTCTCCTTAGATAGTCGTACCGGCCAACTCGGTAGTGAAGGTATCCTTGATAGGTGCATCTGCAGAAAGTAGAGCCTGCTCAATCCACACACCAATGGCTGTGAGAGCTTCCAATGTAGTGCCAGGAACGCTCTGCTGAACAGAGTCATCAACGAATGTGATTCCACCAGGAGTGGTAACTCGATTCGTGATAGTCACTGAATCGTCCTTTGAAGCAGCTACACCTTGCCTAATACGGTTTGCAGGGTCGGCTGTCAACTGAACCTGCGCCGAGTTGAGGGTTAGTGTAGCATGCTCGTTCTCCCAGAACATCTTGTCGAATCTAGTCACTGGACCAGCAGCAGAAGCCGCCTTGATAAAGAAGGCACTGAATCCGCGCTGACCGATCGGAATAGTACCGACTGTTGCACCAGCTACCGATCGGCGAAGAGTTACGATACCAACTGCATCCCCATCTAGAAGAGCAGATAGCACTCTCTCAAACTGGGTGGCAGGAGAAAGAATAGCAGCTGTCGTTCCCGTCAGTGTAGCGGTAGCTGTAACGAAAGCACCAGCATCATTTCGTCCATCCACAGTCATGACCTGAGTTGTATCTCCCGCTGCTGCAGACAATACCTCAAGGTCATCCGTTGCAGCCAGCTGAGTGAAGCCAGGCTGATTGTCTACGTCACGAGCCCCGCCACCAGTAGCGGTGTCGTCCTCGGGACGGTTTACTGCCATATACGGTACTAGGTCCGCGGGCACAATAGGGCTCATGCTATCCTCTCCATGTTAGGTTCGCTCAAATCCGTTAGCCTGAAAGGTCACGCCAGCGATATCCGTTACTACATGAATCTCTGCCGGATTCTTGATATCAAACACAGCAGACCTTCTTGCTTCGTTTCCAGGAACAGCCTCATCAAAAGTCAGATAGTCTTCATCTACCGTCGCACCAGCTCCTGGTCGATGTACTACTTTCACCCTTGCAGGGCTAGAGACTCGATTGGCAATGAACACCTTGATTGTCCCTGTTACACCCACAGCTGGAGCATAAAGCAATGTCTCCGTCGCAGGTGCAGGACTCACGGCTCCGAGTCTCATCAGTCGTTACTCACGAATCTCATGAAAGCCTCAAAGTTAGGCATCACGATGTCAGTAAAGGTATTTCTCTGCGTGAAGGTATTGACTTCGTCCTCATAAGGGATGTCTACCGGAAGCTGAACTCTAGTAGCTATCCCAAATATCTGAGTGAACAAGATAGACAATGCGGCCTCATGCTGAGTGACAGCCGACGTACCGACTTGGAAATTAAAGATGTTACCTGACAGATCAGAAAAGCTGGCTACGGCACCTCCAGCACCTCCAGACCCACCACCTGCACCCCCAAAGAACCATCCATTCGGTCCTCGGACAAGGAGGTCACCCTCTGCAGGGATCGCTCCCGATGCAGCCTCACGGAGAAGCTCCTCAGCTTCAAAGCGCTTACTCATAGGAGGACTCTCCCTCGGAACGACTCATCTGCACCCATCCTCGGGTCCCGCTGTAGATCCTCGAATGACCGAGCGATCTGAATACCTTCTTGAGGATTCTGACTCTCCAACCACTCCTCGGTAGGCAGCTTCCGCAACTTGTTCTCGGCAGCCTGGAAGATGAACGTAGCCCTATCATTCTCCTCCAAGTCAATCAACGCGTTCCTCAGCGAGATCATATGGATCATTCTATCATACATCGAAGGGAGTCCAGATGTATCTGCGGTCGCAGCCAGAACAGGAGGTTCTTTGATGAAGAACATCTGCAATTCCTGTATGGCATCAGGCAGAGGAAAGAGGCTGATGAAAGCACCTGTCCTTTGGTAGTGAGTTGGAGTCCCTGTCGTTGTATTGTCGAACAACTCAAAGTTCTCGATCGAGGTCTTGATCAACCTCTTGTTCACGTCGTTGATTCGCAGAGAGAGCATTGCAAGGAGATCGCTCGGAACGTCATACTCCCTCTGATCAATGATCGTATCTGCGGTAGCACCTTGCCTCCGCCCTTGAATGTCCAGTTCACCAAACAGCTCGATAACAGCATCATTGACCCACTGATCGAGCCGCTCGTTACCTTGACGCTTCTCACCAAGGGCCAGGTTAATCCCGTCTCTGAAATTGCCTAGTGTCTCAAGTCCCACTTGCTGAACCCTCCACCGGATCGGCTGCTGTAGGCTGAGTATGTGTCAACCCGCCAAGAAGGAATGAGAAGTCCTGCCCAGTCAATCGACTACCTAGGTAGGTTATCGCTCGATTAGCCCAGGTCGTTGCCCTTGCATCCTCACCTACCGCGAGCAGGCCATATGCTATACCTAGGAGCAAGATGCCATTGTCCACGTACGGAGGCAGAATGGTTGTATTCCCGTCTGCTACCAGTGGAACCGGTGTCCGCTTGAAGAACGCCAGGAGATTGATAACTGCGTCGGGGTTAGGAAAGATCACTAGTTCATCACCCCTCCTAGTCCACCGTTGCGGCACAGCCTGTGCTACACTTCGATCCAACCTGAAGTACTCACTGTTCGGTATCCAGGTCAGAAGATTGTCGTTGTCCTCATCGCGAAGCATCTGCACGATTAGGGAGTCTGTCGGCCCCGCGTAATTGTTCTGGCCTTGCACCGTCGGAATAGCCAGATCATCATCTAGCTCGACGAAGTCAATGCCACTCGCAATGTCAGTATAGGCAAGGTTGATCCAAACATCTCGTCGCGAATCGTCAACGTTCGACCTGTCTCCCATAGAGGAGTCCAGCTCGGTACGAATCTGTAATAGTGTCAAGACGCCCATTAGACTTTCACTCTTACAAGGTCCACGTTAACTCCGCCACTCTCCCTCTCCGAGGCTACTTGGTGCTCAATCAGAACATGTTCCGCTTCAGCGGGGAAAGGAAAGTTACCGTCCTCAACGATGGACAGTTCCTCCCCTTGAGGCTTGAAGCTCGCAAGAAGGCGATCTCCCTCCTCAATTCCGAGAACCTTCAGGCGATTGCCTCTTCTTAGGCAGATCCATCCTGTAGATCCTATCTTATTGCTTTGAAGCAAAACGGCAGTCATCGTTCCACCTTGTTCAACGAATGAACAACTAGATCCCGGTAGATCCGTCGATACCTCTCCAGTCAGTCGAACCGGCACTCATCCTCGCGAGGATACCGAACCAACTGATCTGCTCCCGGCCTTCGAACCCACTGACGTCGTCAGGAGTCGATCTCCAGAAGAACTGCAACGGGTACGACCTTGAGTTCTTCGGGATCAAGGTGAACCACGCGTCAGCATCGGTCAGATACTGAGACTTCATCGGCATCAAACCCTGGCGACTGACAACGTTCGGCGTCTCCAGTGATTCGATACCGTCAGCCGCAAACGTCGTGGTGACCACTTGCGTCTGCAAGATCTCGAGGGCCTGGAACCACCCGAAGATCGACACCAACACGTTCGCCGGCATCACGTTGATCTTGAGATCTCGGTCCGTCCGCAGATCCATGAAACGCTCCAGCGACCCCTTGAGGGCAGTCGTGGACAGATCCACTTCCGGATTCGGCCTGTTGGTGAAGGTAAGTGCACCAACACCTACGTGAGTGTCATTGATGAGCGACACACCGTCATACGTCAAGATGGTCGTGAAAGCACCATTCAAGACGGCATGAGCTGTGACCTCCTCAGCTTCACGCATCGAACGAGCCAAGTTCGACGCACCCTGACTGTTCAGGGCTCCATATACATCATCCTCCACGGCCTCACGAGTGATCTCATACCCAAGACCAAATCCCGTGTGGATGTAGCGGACTTTCCCTCTGAACTTCGGCCGATCCATAGCAATCGGCGTTCCCTCGGGCCTCTTGACAGCGATTGGCATACCCGTCACTACCAAGTCATCTTCGTACGCCTTACTCGACGTGTCCACATTGAAGATGCCAGGATAGATCGCAGGAAGCTCGTTGTAGTCGTCGATAAAGACTTTGCGAGCACCAGGCCGCAAGAGGTTGTCGAACTGGCCTCTTACAACAGTCATGATCTCTCCTAGATCTGGAACTGACGGTTCGCCGCCAAGACACTGACCTCGAAGAACCCAGTCGGGCCGTCGCCTTTGAAGAATATGTCCTCAACGCGTAGACGTGCCGCACCACTCGCGGTGTCTAGCAGAGCAACTCCATCCCCATCGACGCCGACATCTCTGGATTCTCCAACAGCCGTCGCAAGCGGATTTGCAAGTCCCTCGAGGAAGAAGGTGCTGTCGGGGTACGCAACGAAGACAAGAGCGAACCCAGGATCGGGATCTAACTCAAGCAACACTGCATCATGAGCCGCAAAGCCCAAGATTACCGCCGGATCAGCGCCAGCTTCGATGATCTCGCCGCTACCATCTAGCAAGACCGGAGCACCCTCGACATAAGTCGCGGCACTCTCGAGAGGGAACCTACGTATCCGCCTTCCCTTGTTAGGGATTGCAGGCAGAGCCATTGGTGTCTCCTGGCGTTAAAGGCCTAATCCTCCTTGTGAGAATCAGGTACATTCACTTCTCGTTCCACGGCCTCGGTGATACTCACTCCTCGAGGACGGGGTTGATACTGACTACGCATCCCGTCTTTGAGCTTCATATCCTCCACAGCGTCGTAGAACTCCTCTTGGACCCGTCCCATCTCATCCTCAGTGGCCTGATCCAAGTCCTTCCTCATCTCGTCCCTGATAGCTTCAGCGACAGCCATCATTACTACGTCACCCACCCGAATGATATCTTCGGGCTTCATCCCTGGCAACATCTCACCGACGTCGTCACCAAGGTCCTTAACGTAGCACAGTCGATACCCGTCGATATGACGACTGGTTACGTTAGACAACTCCGGCTTGTGCTCCGGAGAATAAACGAAGCGTACACCCTCATTCGGATGCCGCTCGATGTACATTTCTGCGAGCAGCTTCAGACGCCGCCCAACCTTCCCCCCACTCCTCACTCGGATATGAGGGGCACCCGCCTTCTCTTCCTTCGAAGGAGTTTTTCTCTCCTTAGTATCCGCTTTTACAGGCATGTCTCAATTCATCCGGTAGGGAGCTTCAGCTCGGCAAGGCCTTCACTGTCACGATACTTAGCGAACTCCGCAACACTCATATCTGAGGCACGGGCAACTTCTTTCTCCAGCTCACTAACCTCTGGATCAGTATCCCCTTTGGGCGGCTCAGGAGTGCTAGGCGGTATAGTTCCTGACTTACCCCTAACCTCCCTCGCCCTTCCTTCGAGCACACTGGCCCCTAAGGCCATCGTGTACGCTCCCATGATATTCTGCCGTGTCGCAGGCATCTTACCATCCTTGAGAAGCTGACGAATCTGCTCCTCATGTTCAGCGAAGTCATCAACTTGACCTGCAATCATCGAGAACTCCGCTTCCCCTACTCGCTCAGAGAGATCACCTACTACTTTTGGATAGCCTCTCTTCGCAGCCCACCGATCAAGAGCCTTGTCCACATCTTCGAGGATCAGCTCCTCCATCGGCTTTTCATCGTCCGGATCTGGCTCAGCTGGGGGTTGTACAGATACCGCTCCCCTCAGTTCAGCAATCTGCGTCTTCAGATCGTCTACTTCGTTGTTCCGAGTTCCCAGGCTAGTGATCATGTGACCAAGTAAGAACTTGATCTCAGCCTCTGGCCTGTCCCTCAGATCCTCCGGTAACGCGTCCAGCGAGATCGTCCCTGCTGGATCCTTAGGCGGATCTCCTTCCTTCGGAGGATCGCCAGGCGGATCTTTCGGCGGGTCCTCCGGTGGATCTTTTACCTCTGGTTCTTCAGCCATAATTTCTCCTCTCATCGACGAGGGGTTAAGGTTACCTACGTTCTCCTGAAATCATCGCAGCCAGTTCAGGCTGATCACGCTCCAGGTCCTCAAAAGACTTCTTAATCTGCTTCTCCATGTACTCCTCAAACGGAGTCTCGTTAACCTCCGAGAGGTTCTCCACCAAGGAGTAGATCCGATCCCAGGTCTGGAGTGACCCTTGGCGACGGAGGAAGTCTTGGTGCGTCTCCGCTAGACTCAAGTACTCCACTATCTCGACCCCTAAGAGTTTCAGCCTCTCGCAGTAGACTTTCCAGCCCGCTGAGCTTTTCAAGGATCTCAGCGCTCTCAACTCCTCTGGCGAAATCTTCCAGTCCCCCCAAGTCTTCTGCTCGAGGAAGGAGACGCTCAAGTACTGTAAGGCCTGCAAGCGCTTCTTCCGGATCGGAAACGTCAAACGTCTCCAGAACATCACCCATGAATTTCTGAGCCCCTCCAACCATCGCACGAACAACCTCAGGTAGAGCATCTGGAGCCAACCCTTGAGCTAGAGGTAACATCTGTTGATAGAGATTGGTCAACAGGTTGAACATCGCAATCGAGTTCTCCCGCTTGACCTGTCGATTCTGCAGTGATGTTGGAACCTGTACTCTGACAGCCAATCCCAACTCCACTACACGCCGTGGAAGCCTGAAGATCGATTCCACTGTTCGGCCCTTCTTACCCATCCAGGCCACTCCCTTCCCATTTATTCCGAACTGGAAGTAGAGATCAATAGCCTGGCTACCAACCTCGTTTAACCCTGAGCGGATTCCACGAACAGTCAGATCGATCCTCTTGGCCTGCTCCTGGAGAAGGGCTAACTGGGCCGAGGCGGTAGTACGCGAGACAGGCTGCGCACTCCCCGAAGTTGCCTCGCTTGTCCCAGATAGCCGATCCCCATAGTCCCTAAGCATCAACTCCTCGTTCACAGTCGACGGATAGATCTCAGAGATTTTCATCTCCCTGATATCGTTGTGAACATCCATGACCTCAAGGATCTTCCCTGAGTACAGTGGATCACCAGGTTGAAGGGCTCGAACTCCTTTCCGCTTCAGGAATATCTTCAAGCTGGCCAGAGTGATGTTATCGGATCGCTGGTTGTAACGAGAGCTGATAGCCTCCTGAATCTGCTCCAGCATCTCGCACAGCCCTTGATCGTAGAACCTTCCAGGTACTGGGAAGTAGCCCAGCTTGATGAAGGGCCGCTTTCCATGCCAGTATGGGTGAAACTGTCGTCCAACAATCGCCTGCAACTTCTCGCAGTAGTAGACGACAATCTCAGTCATCTTGGGCACTTCACCATTCGACTTCGCGTTCGCCTTCAGGTTGTAAGTAAGCCAGACTTCGTAGAACACGAACTCCTCTCTGAAGTGTGGCTTGGTCTCCTCGATCTCCTCAGCCACTCTCTTGGAGTCCGGAACCTTGCCACTATCAGCAGGTTTGAGATCCTTGAGCCTCTCCCAGGTTCCCTTCTCAAAGCGGCCACTCCGCTCGTGGTCCATGACATCTGTCTCATTCAGACGGAGCCTCTTGGCACACCACCTAGCCTTCTGAATGTCGGACTCACCAAAGCGAATGATGAAGTCCTCCAACGTCATGTTATAAGTGATTGGCCCATCGTGCATGATCAATGTCTTGGGAAACACACTCTTCCCGTCCGACGTGATCTGGAAGTACTCCTTCTCAATAGCCTCATAGCCCACCTCGAGTATCGAAGTACCAAGTTGAGCCGCTTCGATAATCCAGGGGACAGCAGTCTTATCGATCTTCAGATCCCTCTCTGAGGCGATGTCGAGGAACCTCTCGAGCTCGTCGATGAAGGGCTCCCACTCCTCAGCTAGATCCTGCAATACCCACCTGGGACGAGCAGTCAGGGTCGCTTGAACTAACTGAGCAGTGAGAGTATTCACCGCTTCCTTCACAACTGGCAAGGTCAGATTCGACGCACCGTAGAACGGGAACGTTTTGGGTCCATCTGGCATGGGCACATCATAGACCAACTTCCACCTAGCCAGCTTCTTCTCGAAGTCACTTCTCTCCGACAGCGCTCGCCAGATCTCATCCCGTACGAAGTTGCTGACGTCAGTCGCAACAGGATCCCACATCTTACTAGGAATCTTAGCCGGGATCGGCGTCTCTTCGATAGGAGCTTCAGATTCTCCCTCAGGTTCTTTAGAGAGAATCGTCAGCTCATCTACCGGCTGTGGTATGATATGCTCTGCCATAGTTAGGCGTCAGGCTCCTTGCCCCAGTTCTTGACGTCAGCTACCGTGATCGCTCCACCCTTCCCAGAACCTTCCACACCCTCCAGATCCTCCGCTGAGATCCCCAACTCGGCAGCAACCTCAGCTGCACGATCAGTCGAGTAGTTGATCTGGATCCCCTCAGTTGAGGGATGAACCTCGGCCAAATCGAACGGGCGAGCTGCTTTACCCTTCAAGTGTTGGGGAAAAGATTGCGTCGGCATGTTATCTCCTCACTTAAGGTGTGTTAGCCCAAACGGTACCTGGTGATACAGCAGGGATGTTCGTCCACGGCGTACTATCGTCTAAGAGCGCTATCGGTGGCGGAGTGATTAGTGGATCAGTCGAGAAAGATAAGAACGCAATCCTCTGCTCAGTCTCAGCTCCAGCATTTCCTGGCATCGCCCAACCGATAGCCTCGCCAGCCCAGTCGTCCAGCCCACCGCCGCGAGGCTGGGAAAGGTTCTCACCATCATTTGCCACAGGCTCATCTGCCAAAGCACCGAACCAGATCTTGATGAAGAAGTCGTCGTCAGTCTGAGGATCGACAGCACTCTGCACTCTGCGAGCTCTGACCCAAGCCCAGGCTCCATCCTGCCAGGCTTCCTGTGTATCAGCTGTAACTGAGTTGCTCGAACTGCCGTCGTTGGTAGAGAACAATCCACTCAACTGATCAGGGTCGAGACGGAAGAACGCGCCGCACCAGTGATCAAAGTCAGCACCGGGATTCTCACTGTCGAACCCTACCATATTGGCTGCGGGACCTAAGAGCTTGCGGCCGTTAACGGGTATCTCGAGCCAGATACGAGCCAGAAGCTCACCGCCTGCAATGTCCATCAGACCATCGAACGCATCGAGCCCAAAGCCGAAACCTCGGAAGCCCTGCCCGTCCATCGAAAAGTAGCGGCCCTCCTGAGGATCATCGACGATGGCGAACGTGGTTACCGGAGTGTTGCTGATCCCGTACTCCGTGATGCCTGACGGGAGAACAGAACCTATCTCGAACTCACTGAAGTCAGTAACTCCGACAACGACTCCGTTAACCTCACCTATGGAAGGCGATGTAGCCCCCACAGCGGGGAAGGGAGTCCAGACAGTCTTTACCGCTGCAGTAACTTGGAGTAACAAAACCGACAGGTTCCCTGAGTCAGAATCATCAGGTTCAAGCTCGATACCTGCAGTAGTAAAGAAAACCCAGACGGGTTCCGTATCATCAACGTCAAGATTCATACGTATCCCCATCCTAAATATTCCACTGCCGCCAGCTATTGCTGCGTTCAGGTCTGCAAGAGCGAGGGCATTGAAGGCCGCTTCGTTCTTTACAGCACCTACGTTCAAGTCTCCAAGAGTAATGCGGGTAGTGTAGTCTGATGTACCAAACTTGGAGTAATCCGGATCTGAGAACTCTGTTGGTGAATCAAGCTCGGAGAGAGAGACAAAGACTACCTGTGAGAGCTCTGTGAATTCATCAGTAACCGCAGCGAGGTAGAACTCAAAGATCGCAGAGTCGACTACCGAACCCAGGCTGATACCTGAGATATCGAAGACTATGATTCCCCTAAGCATTGAGAGGAAGAAAGGACTGCTGAAAGATGTCGCCACCGCACAGGCACCAAAGTCTTCTGTTGGCTTGGAGATAGAAGTTGTTTCAGTTACATCCGCATCGGCTTGGTCATGTAGAAAGTCGAACGTGCGGGCCGGGGAGAACTCAGTGGCTATACAACGACCATAGAGCTTCCAATCGGGTATAACTAAAGTCAACTCTCAACTCCTATAGTTGTTCATTCGTTGAACGCCTAATTCCCGAAAAGGTCCTCAAGTGATCTTCGTACTATCTCATCGATTCGATCTGTTTCCTGCAAGTCTCGAACTCCAGTTCTGAGCCGGGAAAGAGCATCATCTACTGATCCGCTCACATTGAAGTCTGCTCGACTAAGGGGCGATTGACGGGTGTCCTCAAGCAACTTATTAAAAAACTCAAGGCCCTCAGATTTTTGCTTAGGGGAAAGTCCTTGCGGTGCACCTCGACGCTGAGCCAATTCCTCGATCTGCTCAAGTACGCTTTTGCGCATCCTATCAGCCTCTACGAAACCACCGCCCCGCTCCTCTGCTCGAACTAGATCCTTGAAGATCTGCTGTCGAATCCCTTCGATATCTCTAGGCTCAGTCTTAGATATCTGATCTAGAAGACTACCGAGTGCTTCGTCCGAGCTACCCCCTCGACCTATTACAGCGTCAAAGTCTACTAGGTTTTTCTTCGCTTCCTCAAACCTTTGAAAGGGTCTGCCTCCAGGACTAAACCGATCTAATTCAGCGTCTGCAATCTCTTGAAGTAGTTGTCTCCTTTGTACTGCTTGCTGAGAAGGATTAAGACTCAATATCCCCTCACGCGTTACTCGATCCGCCTGAACCTCACGAAGCAAACTACCCGCTTCGACGTCAAGAGGCTCAACTCCTCTACGTAGCATTCTTGTCGTGTTAGGCGCAGCCTTTTGTGCTATGTCTATGATATCAGCGTCCACCATAAAGTCCGCCATATCCACTAGCTTCCTCTTTACTGCTCCTCCAGCTGTCCTGAGTCCACGACCACCTGCCCTCAATAGAGAACCAAGCCCTCCACCCGTCAGCAATCCAATCAAGATCTGTGTCTTAAAGTCTGGATC
>Ga0114950_10001444_pt1 | contig 17892 bp, 11 predicted proteins | sample N075metaG_FD_83503 | JGI IMG/M metagenome (GOLD analysis project Ga0114950, IMG submission 83503) | Deep subsurface microbial communities from Kermadec Trench to uncover new lineages of life (NeLLi) - N075 metaG | ecosystem: Environmental > Aquatic > Marine > Ocean trench > Sediment | place... | reverse complement strand
GTTGAAAGTAATGGCTAAAATGGGCATCTCCACCCTCCAGTCCTACAAGGGTGCCCAGATATTTGAAGCGGTTGGTCTGGCCGATGAGATTATCAATCGCTGTTTTGTCGGCACCGCCAGCCGGGTTCAGGGCATTAATTTTGAAGTGCTTTACCGGGAAATGGAACAACGCCACGAGATCGGATATCCAACCCGATCTTCAAATTTGATTGCTGTACTATCCAACCCTGGCGAGTTCCACTGGCGCAGCGGTGGTGAAACCCACATGTGGGATCCTGCGAGTATCTCTAACCTCCAGCTTGCGGCACGGACAAACGATCAGGATGCTTATTGGGCATTCGCCAAACATGCCAATGAGGAAACAACACGCAAGGCAACTTTTCGTGGCCTCTTCAAATTTCGTGAAGATGTCAACACACCGATTCCATTAGATGAGGTAGAGCCTGCAAGCAAAATCGTAAAACGGTTTTGTACCGGTGCGATGAGCTTCGGCTCAATTTCCACAGAAAGCCATGAAGCACTGGCAATAGCGATGAATCGGTTTGGCGGAAAATCCAATACGGGTGAAGGTGGCGAAGACCCTGCACGATATGCCAGGATGAAAAATGGTGATTCCAGGCGATCCGCAATCAAGCAGGTAGCCTCCGGGCGATTCGGAGTCACTATCTGGTACCTGGTCAATTCCGACGAATTACAGATCAAGATAGTGCAGGGTGCAAAACCGGGTGAGGGAGGCGAATTACCCGGTTTAAAAGTCGATGAGAATATTGCAAGGATCAGGCATTCAACCCCCGGTGTCGGGCTCATCAGCCCACCACCACACCACGACGTTTATTCCATAGAAGATATTGCGCAACTGATTCACGACCTTAAAAACAGCAATCCCGCCGCCCGTATCAGCGTCAAATTAGGGTCCGAGATCGGCGTTGGCACCATTGCAGCCGGAGTGACCAAAGCAAAAGCCGACCACCTTGTGATCGCCGGACATGACGGGGGAACCGGCGCCTCCCCTCTCACTTCGATCAAACATGCCGGTCTGCCCTGGGAACTTGGAATCGCCGAGACACACCAGACGCTGGTGATGAACAACTTGCGTTCCCGAGTGGTATTGCAGGCAGACGGGCAGATAAAAACAGGGCGGGATGTCGCTATAGCAGCACTACTCGGCGCTGAAGAGTTTGGATTCGCGACCGCACCACTTGTCACCCTCGGTTGTATCATGATGCGAAAATGCCACCTCAATACCTGTCCTGTTGGCATTGCAACCCAGGACCCGGCGCTACGTAAAAAGTTTTCCGGCAAACCCGATCACGTCGTTAACTATCTGTTTATGGTGGCAGAAGAAATGCGGCAAATAATGGCGCAGATCGGGTTCCACAGCGTCAACGACATGATTGGCCGGGTCGATCTGTTAGATAAAAATGAGGCGATCAGGCATTGGAAATCCGATGGGCTCGACCTCTCAAGCATCCTCACACCCGCAAAGATCATCTATGAGGGGACGGAGGTCTACCATACTATTGAACAAGACCATGGATTGGATAAGGCGCTGGACAATGAATTGATCTTCCTGGCCCAATCTGCCATCAAAAATGGTGCAAAAGTTGACATCAAACTTCCAGTTATCAACACAAACAGGGTGGTGGGCACCATGCTCTCACATGAAGTCGCCAAAGCAACAAATGGCAAAATGTTGCCGGACGACACCATCAATATAGCCCTAAACGGCTCTGCCGGGCAGAGTCTTGGCGCCTGGTTAGCAAAAGGTATCACCATAAAAGTGGAAGGCGATGCCAATGATTATGTTGGCAAGGGATTGTCTGGCGGCAAGATTATTATCTATCCGCCAACCGAGAGCACATTTATCGCTGAGGAAAATATACTGGTGGGAAACGTGGTTCTCTATGGCGCAACTTCAGGAGAAGCCTATTTCCGGGGTATCGCTGCCGAGCGGTTCTGTGTGCGTAACAGTGGTGCCAGCGCCGTCGTCGAAGGAATCGGTGACCACGGGTGTGAGTACATGACCAGTGGACGGGTCGTTATTCTTGGGGAGACCGGCAGAAATTTTGGTGCCGGGATGAGCGGCGGAATTGCATACGTCTGGGACGCCAATGGTCAATTTTCAAGCAAGTGCAACAAAGAGACCTTCGAACTGGAACAACTGGAATCAGATTCAGACATTCTTGAACTAAAAGGGCTGATTGAAAATCACTTTCGCTACACCGGCTCCACTGTCGCAAAACTAATTCTCTCCAATTGGGAAGAGGAAATCAGTCGGTTCATGAAAGTCATGCCGACAGATTACAAACGTGTGCTAATGGAAATGGCCGAAGACGAGAATAAAACTGCCGTCGCCAGCACTTGAGATACGTGTCGGTACAAGCCCAAAGGAAAAAAGTATGGGAAACCCCACCGGGTTTACAGAATTTGATCGCGAAGTAGAACCTTACAGAGACGCATCCAAACGCATCATTGATTTCAAGGAACTCTACACCCCCCACAACACCGAGCACCTGCAAATCCAGGGTGCGCGTTGTATGGATTGCGGCGTTCCCTTCTGCCAATCCGATGACGGCTGTCCTATTTACAACTTGATCCCCGAATGGAATGACCTTGTTTACCAGAACAGGTGGCATGATGCGCTGGACAGGCTACACAAGACTAACAATTTTCCAGAGTTTACCGGACGCGTGTGCCCCGCCCCTTGTGAGGGTGCCTGCGTTCTCGGCATTACCAGCCCGCCGGTAGCCATTAAAAACCTGGAATGCGCCATCATCGACCACGGATTTGATCAAGGTTGGGTCATACCACAAGCGCCTGAAAAGCGAACCAATAAACGTATCGCCATCGTTGGCTCTGGGCCTGCCGGGCTGGCAGCCGCTGCCCAATTGAATATGGCAGGGCACTATGTCTGTGTTTATGAAAAAGCCGATCGCCCTGGTGGGCTACTAATGTACGGTATCCCGAATATGAAACTTGACAAAACCATTGTCGAGCGGCGCGTTCAATTAATGAGAGACGAGGGTGTTGAATTTACGCTCAACACAGATATCGGTAACGACATCGACCTGGAACAGTTGTTGGCCGACTACGATTCTGTATTGCTTGCCACAGGCGCAATGGTTGCCCGCGACCTGCCAATTCCGGGCCGTGAAGGACCTGGTGTACACCTCGCGATGGAATTTCTCACTGCCAATACCAAGAGCCTGCTGGATTCCAACCATGAAGATGGCAATTTCATTTCTGCTAAAGACAAAAACATCATTGTCATCGGTGGTGGTGATACCGGGACGGATTGCATCGGCACATCTTTGCGCCATGGCTGCAGGTCCCTGATCAATTTCGAATTGCTACCTAAACCACCGATAGAGCGTGCAGCTGACAATCCCTGGCCGCTCTGGCCACGGATATACCGGGTAGATTATAGTCACACGGAAGCGAACCGGCTATTTGGCGCAGATCCCAGGGTTTTTTCGATCATGAGCAAGCAGTTCCTTCGGAATACAGATGGAACACTTAAGGGTGTCGTTACCGTGGATGTGGATCACAATTTTCAGGAAATTGCCGATACCGAGAAGACATGGGAAGCTGACCTGATATTCCTCTCTATGGGATTTCTCCAACCGGAGCACTACATCAATAAAAAAATCAATATGGAAGTGGATGACCGCGGTAACTTCACTGCCAATAAAATGAACTATCGCACCAGTGTAGCCGGACTTTATGCCGCCGCCGATTGCAGGCGAGGTCAAGACCTGGTTGTGCGCGCCATCAACGAAGGGCGTGAGGCCGCGCGCGAGATCGATCGTGACCTAATGGGATCGACTCAATTACCTTAACCCTCTTACGGGTCGGGGATGAGCACAATTGACCCATCATCCTGGTTCCTTGAATGACACTCAGCAAAATCACGGGATTGCCAGGCTTCCTGAAGCAAAAAGCGATTCATCCTGATAAAGCGTTCAGACCAGACAACCGTCCACACAAAGAACTGGCGCCGCTACGAAATCGCGGCAGCAGCCAATCAATGCTGACAGAAGAATGAAGTACCCGAAGGTACCCCTTTAACTGAGGTTACCAGTGTCCTGACCGCAGCACCGCCACCCGTTGAATTGAGCGGCCTACCCAGTGAGATAAAGATCGCGAAACCACCAAGCTCATTACTGTCGGTTAGCACACCGTCAATTGAATTCAAGACCAGGCAACCGTCTGTGTCGGAGGACACGGCTACACTCGTGCCGGTAGCCATTCTTCCATTAAATTTATCAGCAAAATCCACCCTCACGCCACCAGAACTGGTGGTCAATGAAACCGTCTCCCCTACACCGGGCGGGACCTGACCATCTCCGAAACCAATCTGGAATTCATCTACACCGGCGGCGAATGTGGTTAGACCGTCATTTGAAGTGACAGGAGAGCCTGCCAGGAAAAAGCCGGAAGTAATCGAACCAGCGAGCGTGGTAATATTGACGCCGCCAATGAATTCTCCACTGCTGGAATCCCTGCGACTGAAGTTTGCAGTTGAACCAGAAAGCAGGATAACAATATCTTTGCGAATATTAACCAGGTCACGAGTACAATAGCGCTTGGTGTCATCACAAGCGACTGCAATCGGATCTGTCACCGAAACCACACCATTGTTGCAGGTATTTGTCCGATCACTAATTTCTTCCGGACACAAGGTACCGTTATAAATTCCGTTACCCGCGTTGAACAAACCGTCCAGGTCTTTCAGGTTATTGGTCGGATCAGTGTCCCCAAAATCGATAAACTCTTCTTCATCTCCTCCAACCTGGAAGCACATATCTTCGGTAGAAGGCGTTAAAGGCGCCGCAGGACCATAGCAACTGGGGTTCGCAGCGTTCCTGGAATCGTCCAGTGTTGGATCTCCATTACCAAAGACACCATCTTCATTAAGATCATGGAAAGCCTCTGTCAGGTCCACAAACTCCTCTCCGAAGTCATATTGACCGTTACCATTTGTGTCAATAAAACTCTCTTCGCCCTGGGCAAAGGCCAGCACGGTGGAGCGTGCACCCACTATTTGACCCAGGCCACCCAGGTATGCAGAAGCAATGTCAGAAGTTCCCCTTATGCTGGAAATACAGGGAACGCCCAATTTCGCCACGAATGGAAGCGTCGCAACACCGGGATTGCTGATGTCCGGGTCAGCCGGATTATTGAATGCCACACCGAAATCCTCATCCAGGTACTTCCTGGTGTAGGATATAAGAAGGTTAGCCTCACCCTCACAGACGGGGGTGTCACAGTCGATACCATCATCCTTCGTGGTGTAATCTACCCCTGTGATAAGTGCCTGCCGGTTAGACCCCCGAGCAACCCGAAAGATCGCGGAAGGCACATAGTCAAGTATGGCATCTGATACGGGATCGGCGGCAAGATTGACAGCAACAAGCTCATCGACAATCAGGTTGGTTGGACAGCTGTCGGTTGAAAGCAACTGGACGGTCGTATTCGGGTTGGTCGGTCGTCTTGGTTCCTGGGACTGTAAGGTGACAGTACAACCACCATCGACTGTGTTGCAGGAAGCCTGAATGGAACCGTACTCTGTCCTGAATTGAACGGTGGTGCCATCCGGGACCGGGTTATTAAATGCATCTGCCATAAGAACAGTTATTTCGGCTGTTATCCCATCCTGCGTTTCACCTTCGATGTCCAGCAAGCTGGCCGAGATGGACATACTATTCTGGTCGGGTACGCCCGTGTTCACAGACAGCCCATCAGAGAGCGTTTCAATGGGAAAGTCTATGGGAAATGGATCATCAATGTCACCATCACTATTACCATCCACGATCACACTTGCCCTGACCCTGACTGTAGTTGGAATCAGCCCCGCATTGACGGTTGCGATCGCCTTACCGTCTACATCGGTCAATCCGGTATCGGATACCAATGTTAAACCACCCACTGTGGTCGTTAGTTCAAAACTGACAGTGGCATCCTGGACTGGATCTCCGCCTACATCAAGTATCTGGAAGACCACGAGTGCACTACTTGTTCCAGTACCCTTGATCTGAATACTGTCTGGCGTGACTGAATCAAAGCGAATCGATCCAATTGTCGCAGAAAGAACATTAATGATTCCCATGGCATCTAAAGCATTGCTCGATTCGTTCGCAGTAATCGTATCGTTACCTACGCATCCTGTGGCCAGATAAGTTGCCGTCACGACACCATTACTATTGGAGTTGAGTGATTCGGAAATCTGGGCGAGAGGGGGAGATTGGTTCGCACAACTCGAAGAAAATGTGATTTCAATATCCGGTACGACGACAATGTTCGCATCGACTACAACCAGCGAAACAGCAGACGTGCCACCAGCCGAAATAGGTGAAACTGTTATATCGAGATTACCTGGCGTGAACGTCGGCGTACCGCTACAATCGGTCGCACCACCGATACCGGCGCCACCACTGCAGGTCCCAATCTGTAATCCATCCACGCCAACCTCAAACTGCACAGTTTCAGTTGTTTCCCCGACGATTACAGTCACTGTACCTGTGCCAAAACCAGTGCCAGCCGTGAGATCGACCACCAATCCTCCATCGAAGTCAGTGATATCGGTCGTAATTGATCCAGGGGTACCGCCACCAATACTCACAGCGCCCAGTGTTGTGCTAACGGTCACACTACGATTTGGCAGATTCGTACCGGAATCGTCTTCTACAAGGACAGTGATCGTGGCCGGATTCGAGGCAGTAATAATATTACTGCTGTTTTCAGTTGTTGCATCGACAAATGTAAGTGTGACGGTAAGGGCAGCACTACCGGCATTGCCAAGGCTTGAAAACGTCAGGGAGTCGGACTCAAGTGAATTACCTTCGACGACAACAGTTGCCGTGGCCGTGGACGCGCCCGCTACTGACCCTGCCGTCAGGGAAACACTTGCAACACCATTGCTATCCGTCAGCGCGCTGCCAGTCGCCGGGAAAATCTCACCAACCGTACCCTGCAATGAAAATTGTACAACAGTGCCGGAAGAAAGCACTCCATCGGCTGTTACTGTGGCGAACAGCAGGCCGGGTTTATCTGCGTCAATTGATTCTTCACCCGCATCGGAAGTATCACCATTCGTGTCAAGTCCAACGACAATTGTAAATTCTACAGATCCCGCAACCGGGTCTTCAGGATCGGGACCGGCGCTAATTAACGAACCACCACCTCCGCCACCACAAGCCGATAGAAATGCTGTAAAAACCAAAATGAAACATGCTCTGGGGAGAATCCCTTGATTCATCATTATCTCCTGAAAGTACCCCACACAGGCGCAAAAATACCTGCATTGATTAACGTTAAACCTTAAAAGAATAGTATCAAAATTTCAATAAAAATCATGGTTTTAACCACATTAGTTATGATTCAACTTTAACAAAGTGGCGTAACCAACACAAACTAATCCTCCATGCATTCTGCGATATTAAAGGCTGGAATACCCCGATCATGCGACTAACGGATCACTTTTGGCGCCGTGCAGTAATTTGCATAAGGAGATGTGTTTTTATGCCTTATGGTTATATTAAAATGACTCACATAACCGCTCCCTCGATTCAAGGGTTGCCTGAAGCGTCAGGGTATCAATTTTATCAACCATCACGGCTTTACCAATGGTGTCAATGAGGACGAATCTGATACCGGCATCTGTCACTTTCTTATCGACTTGCATCAACTCCAGAAATCGGGCGGCGGGCATGTCTAACGGTGGGCAAACGGGCAGGTTGAATTTTTCAATCAATAACTTAATTCGCCCGGCATCGTCAGAGGATATCCTCCCGGTACGCATCGATAAGTCAGCAGCGAGCACCATTCCAGTTGCTACTGCTTCCCCATGTAACCAGTTGCCATATCCCTCATTGGTTTCAATTGCATGGCCAAATGTATGCCCCAGGTTCAATAGCGCCCGGGCACCTCTTTCCCTTTCATCGATTGAGACAACACTGGCCTTAATTTCACAGCTTCGTTTAATCACATGTGTTATCGCATGTTTATCCAGGTTCAATAGTTCCTCAACGTGATCTTCCAGCCAGTTAAACAGCTTGATATCCGCCAGTATTCCGTGCTTGATGACTTCTGCCAAACCTGCAGATAATTCTCTTGGTGGTAGTGTTTTCAAGGTGTCCGTGTCAATAAAAACGGCTTTCGGTTGATGGAAAGCCCCTATCATATTTTTCCCAAGTCGGTGGTTGACGGCAGTCTTGCCGCCGACTGAGGAATCTACTTGCGCAAGCAGAGTGGTTGGAATCTGAACGAAGTCGACCCCCCGCTGGTAAGTGGCCGCAGCAAATCCTGCTGTATCCCCGATAACACCGCCGCCAAGTGCAACGATGGTCGTTCCCCGGTTATGCTTCTTCTCCAGTAATTCACCAATAATCAGCTCTAATGTTTCGAGGGTTTTGAATTTTTCGCCGTCAGGAAGTTGGATTGTATCGACCTCCAGTCCGTCCAGGGATTGGCGTAATTTCGGGAGGTAAAGAGACGCAACCGTCGTACTGGTCACGATAAAAACCTTGTTCCCTGTGACAGCTGTTCTGATGAGTGCGCCATCGTTCAGCAATCCAGACCCAAGATTAATTGAGTAGGATTTTTTGCCTAGATCAAGTTTTACAACTTCCATCAGGTTTCACTCTTGTACCAGGCCATTATCTTTCAATTGCCGGATGATATTTGATACGGTTTTACGACTGTTACTGTCACCGACGAACACTTTAAAATCCGCGACCTCGTTATAAATAGGATCCCTGATATCTCTCAATTCAGCTAATACCTTTCTGTGATCTGCATTTTGCAACAGGGGTCTCTTCTTGTCTTTTTCAGTTCGCCTGATCTGGGTATCCAGCGAGGTATCCAGGTAAATGACAATTCCCCTGGCCTGCAAGTAGCGGCGGTTTTCCTTTCTAAGCACTGACCCACCCCCGGTTGCCAGCAGTATTCCTTCCCGCTGCGTGAATGCATCTATGACGCTACTTTCCCTGTCGCGAAATTTTTCTTCGCCCTCGACATCAAATATCCAGGGTATGTCTGCTCCCGCGTTTTTCTCAATTTCCTGGTCTGAATCAATAAATTGCAGGCGTAGTTCACGCGCAAGTAGTTTGCCAATAGTAGTTTTACCAACTGCCATTGGTCCTACGAGAAACAGGTTTCTATTTTTGGAAAGTCGCATCTCTTAAAGAACCGGGAAGTCAATCAGACTCCCAACTCATAACCCCACTATCGACTCGTCAGAGTATCCTTGATTATTCGAGGCGTGATGAAGATCAAGAGTTCTTGTCTATCGTCAGAGCTGGTATTTCTGCGGAATAACCGACCCAGGTAGGGAATATCTCCCAGAAATGGCGTTTTGGTAACTGACTCCGTCGTCGTCGTTGTAAAGATGCCGCCGAGCACGATCGTCTGGCCATTTTCGACTAATACTTGAGTCTTTATCGAGTTGGTGTTAATGCTTGGCACACCGTTGAACACGGCACCAACTGTATCCTGCGTCACTTCAAGATCCATAATAATTCGATCATCAGGTGTAATTTGCGGTGTCACATCCAGACCTAACACTGCGTCGACGAAAGATACCGAGGTCGCACCGCTGGATGATGCTTCCTGAAATGGAATCTGAACTCCCGAAGAAATACTCGCCTGCTGCTTGTCGGAAGTAATCACTTTCGGCCTGGCAATAACCTCTGCATGGCCTTCAGATTCAAGCGCTGACAACTCCAGTTCAAGCAGATAATCCTTATGCACAATACCAACAGCAAAGGAGGTCGCTTCCCGAGAAGCCACACCAAGGTCAACAACAAGATGATCCGGGCTTGTAAAATCTACAGGTCCACCAGCAAGAACGCCGTCCCGGACCTCCTGAACAGTCGTTAATGACCCGCCGGATGTACCCAGAATCGAGTCACCACTGAAGGTTCCGAATCCAAGCCCACCCCAACGAATGCCGATTGACTGACTATAGTTCGAAGAAGCAGTAACAATCCGTGCTTCAATCAACACTTGCCGGACGGGCACATCAAGTTTATCCAACACCAGCAGAAACTCGGTAATCCTTTCTGCTGTTTCCGTCAGGATAATAGAATTGGTCCTCTCGTCGACGATAACTGAACCACGCTTGGACACGACTCCTTCGGTCCCATCACTGTCCTGGAAGAGGTTATAAATTTCAGTCGCGCTGGCGTATTTAACCTCAATGAATTCGGTCCTTAGTGGTGCCAGTTCTGAAATTTGTTGCCTGCTCTCCAGTTCAAGCTTTTCCCGGGCGGCCAGCTCTGCAGCAGGGGCAATCATCAGGACATTGCCAATTAGACGCTTGTCCAGCCCTTTGGTTTTCATGATGATATCCAGGGCCTGGTCCCAGGGTACGTTTTTTAAACGTAGTGTAATTCGACCACCAACTGTATCGCTTGCTACCAGGTTTAAATCAGTGAAGTCCGCTATCAACTGCAGTACAGACCGTATTTCAATATCTTGAAAATTGAGGGAGAGTTTTTCCCCATGATAGCGAAAAATACCATCCTCCCTACCATCCAGGCCGCCAGCACCAATTGGTTTGATCTCAAGCGTAAACAAATTGTCCGCTTGATAGGCAAGGTAGTCATATTCACCCGTCGGTTCAACCATCAAAATAGTATTACCCGATTCTGAAAATGCATCGACGATAAGCACTGGGGTGGCAAAATCTGTCACATCCAGTCGACGCTGAAGGCTCTCCGGAATACGCGTACCTGAAAACTCAACCCGAATATAATTACCATCATTGGTGACATCCACCCCGATCCCGGGATGCGATAGCCTGACGATAACACGACCTTCACCGCCTTCACCTCGACGAAAATCAATTTCTTCTACCTGCGGGATATCGGTCTCGTACTCCAATTCAGTTGGCGATGTGGTCACACCATAATTGCTCTGGTGTGCAGAGGCGACCCTGGACACCCCTTGATCCTGGCCGACGAGGACGTAAAGTGAGTTACCTTCCACGTACGTGGTATAAGCGACAAGTTCAGTCAAGGACACGATGACACGCGTTTTACCTTCCGCCTCAACAACGGTAACGCTCCGTGCGTTGCCACCGCCCAGCGGATGATATTTAGTACTGAGGCCACTCTTTACTGCCATTAAATCAAGTGCAATCCTCGCAGGTTGTTCGATGGTGTATCCCGTAGGATATGGCGGAATTCCGTCAAATAGCATCCGAATCTCAATCTTATCGCCTGGCAAGGAGGAAAATTCGATATCCACCATTTTTACTTCCGCCATTGAAATTGAAGCGAACAAGCTGAAAAATAAACCTGTCATGCAATACTTAAATCGAATAAAAATTTTAACCACATTCACCTTAACTAGCCTCCATGAGCACCATGATTAACTCCATAATTCTAGTGGTCATTACTCAAGACCTTTTATTTCAATTGATCTAGGTCTTCTGAGCCAACCACCGGCCCCATCACTAACAATTTCAGTTATGTCAATCCGCGCATCATTAATGCTCTCGATCTGTCCCCACTGTGAACCCATGTAATCACCAACCTGCACTCTGTGAACGCCACCAGAATTATCCTCAATCAATGCCCACATCTCGTTTCTTTGCTGCAAAGTACCTACCATCGACAAGGCCGCCAGCGGGAACCTCTCCAGATATTCTTTGACATGATCCTTAGGTGGCTTCACGCCAACATTTTTCCGTTGTTCCGCTGATTTCGGTGGTACGACGACAGGTGGCTCGAATGGACTCCTCAGATTTGCCGCGCCATAGGTAAATGCCGTGTAAGGTTCAAATTCCGGAAGAGGAGCAATCTGCCCTTGAGGTTTTGCCCGCACCTCTGCCATGAAAGCAAGATTTTCAACATTCGGGTTACCGGGAGAGCAACCTACCACGACGAGTACCAGCCCGCAGAGCAGTAATGATCGTCCAGCAAGAGCGCTAACCGGAAGGTTCATCATTAACCACGCTCATCATTATATCTGTACGTCTTTGCCAGGATGGTCATACGTAACAATCCACCGGATGTGTCTCCAGACTGTGTACGCTTTTTTTCTGGCCGAATCGTAAAATCGTGAAGTGTCACAATTCTCGACAAGTCTGCTACATCACTTACGAACGAACCCAGATCATGATAAGTGCCTGTGACCACTATTTTGATCGGCTTTTCGATATAGAATTCGTGCGGTTCTTCCTTCTGCAAATCTATGCTGTTAAACGAGAGCCCATTCTTGAGACCAACCAGGGTAATGTCTTCAATCAATCCTGGAATTTCCGTATCAGAAGGCAACTGCCTTAAAATGATCTCAAAAGATTCTTCCATCACCTTTTGCTGAACTTGATACGCTTCGAGGTGAGCGGATTGAAAATATTTCTTTTTGTAATCTTCCCTGAGTTCTCCTTCAGTGACCTGTACGGCTTTCAATTCCTTCTGCAGATTTGTGACGTGTAAAAAATATCCAAGGGCCAGTGCACCGGAAAATGCCAGCACCCACATAATTACCTTGATCGCCATTGGCCAGGAGCCAACATTGTTGAAGTCGTTTAACTGCTCTAGGTCAAAGTTTTGAATACTCTCGAGAAGATCCTGCATCGCCATGGCTAATTTTCCTCCTCTTTGTTGGGGGTGCTCTGCTGTACACTCAATGAAAACTGGCTAGCTTGCGGACCATAATTAGTATCTGCATTAATCTCGGTCACATTTGGCTTATCAAACCAGTCTGAATCCGACAGGTTTCGAAGCTGGCTGGATATTCTATTGTTGGATTCTGCAATCCCATGAATTTCCAATTTCTTCCCAACCAGACGCAGGTCGGTAAAAAAAACTCGCGGCGCTAATCGTCGTGCGAGCTCGTCGAACAGACGAACAATAATAGGCCTGTTACCCTGTAGCTCCTGAATAACCTTCATCCGTGATAGCAGCTCATTTTTCTTCTGCTGTAATAGCTTGATATCATCTATCCTGCTCTCGAGTACCTTGATTTCCTTCGTCAGGAAGTTATTTTGTGATGTCTGGGTCTTGATAGCATTATCGTAAAACCTGTCAGTACCTCCAACGATCAAACCACCGAGAAGAAGAACGCCGACAAGTATATTGATGAATTCTTTCTTTTTTGCTTCCCGGCGTTCCTCACGCCAGGGCAATAAGTTAATTTTTATGTCAGCCATCTGCTAACACTCCCTTATGATCATTGAAGGCATCAATCGAAACTCCTTAACGCCAGCCCACACGCGATCATCAGGGCAGGCGCATCATTGCTAAGATCAGCTTCATTGATCCTGGAAGAAATAGACATATTGACAAAAGGATTGGCGATTGAGCAGGGCGTTCCTAATTTTGCCGCTACCATGTCAGCCAGCCCTTCAATTGAAGATGTACCGCCAGCGAGAATAATATGGTCTACGTCATCGTACGCACTGGAAGAATAGAAGAACTGTAATGACCGGGTTACTTGTTGCACAACCGCTTCCTTGAACGGCACCAGCACTTCCGACTCATAGTCATCCGGTAATCCACCCTGTTTTTTAGCAAGCCCGGCTTCTTCAACTGTCAAACTATAACGGCGCTGAATTTCTTCCGTTAACTGCTTACCACCGAAGAGTTGCTCACGCGTGTATGGCGCACCTGAACCTGTCAACACACTGAGCGTTGTCATCGTGGCACCAATATCGATGATGGCAATTATCTGATCGCCTTCCTCATCACCTTCCTGTGCAAAATCTGCCCGGACGAGTTCAAATGCCCTTTGCATGCAATGCGCTTCAATATCGACAACGGCTGCCTTTAGTCCACCAAGCTCAAGCGCTGCCTCACGCATCTCGACGTTTTCCCTTCGACAAGCTGCCAGTAACACCTCAACTTGTTCTTCACTTCGAGGTGAAGGCCCCTGTACCTCAAAATCCAGTGCCACTTCATCCAACGGATAGGGAATGTACTGGTCTGCCTCAACCTGGATCTGGTTTTCCATTTCATCGTCACTGAGTACTGCAGCCATCTCTATTGTCTTCGTAATGACAGCGGAACCGGCTACCGCAACGGCTGCCTGCTTCACTTTTGTCTTGCAGCGCTCGGTCAAACGCTGGATCGCTTCACCAACTCCGGCCACATCGCTGATGTTCTTTTCCACAACAGCATTTTCGGGTAGCGGCTCTACGCCATAACGCTCGACCTTGTACTCGGTTCCCGATCGACTCAATTCCAGCAACTTCACAGACGTGGAACTAATGTCCAGTCCGAGCATGCTATTAGGTCCTTTGTTGAGAAAGCTAAACACTATAAATTCCTATTAGTACACACACTTACGGTCGATTTATGCAATATCACATTAAATAACACCTTTAACCTAAGCGCAAACAATTTAAATTAAATAAGCCTCGTAATTCTTTCATTTTACAGCACTTTTCCCTTTTGGCGCCCATATGTAGGGTTTTGCTGCCAGCCCAACCACAAGCTGTGGTGGTCTATCACATTCAACATCCCGAATTTAATGCTATTATTCCGTCAGGTTCCCTGTTTATCAGAGTGAAGCCGCTATAATCACACTTTCAAGTTGCACAGTCTCTCCATTGGTCGCCAAAACACCTATACTCATCAGTTTTATCTACAATTCTCTACTCATGGTCAAGTCAGGAAAATTCTTGTTCTGGTGCGCAGCAGCCCTTGTAAGTGGCAGCATCCTGGTCCTGTCCGCCGCATTTCTTTACCTTAATCCACAGGTACCAGAGGCCTCATCATTTCGCCATGTCAAGATCAGGGCTCCCTTGAGGATTTACTCGATGGATCAAAAATTGATCCAGGAATTTGGTGAGCGGCTAACGCCCATTGAATACGATGATATCCCGGCGCAGTTTATTCATGCCCTGCTCGACACCGAAGACAAACGATTCTTCGATCATAGTGGGGTCGATCTGATAACGCTCGCTAACGCATCCTGGCAACTCATCCTGAATCAGGGATCCATCCATAGCGGAGCTTCGACCATTACCATGCAATTGGTGAAAAATATTTCCGGAGATTCCCAAGTGCGATTTATTCGAAAATTCAAGGAAATGCTGCTGGCACTCAAAATCGAGCGAGAACTGAGTAAAGAAGAAATTCTTGCTCTTTATTTGAATATTATTCCCTTTGGAAAACATGCATTTGGAATCCAGGCAGCGGCCAACACCTATTACGGTAAAGATGTCGCCCAGCTGACACTGCCACAGTTAGCAATGCTCGCGGGTATTCCAAAAGCACCGGAAGCGGGTAATCCAATTAATGGTCCGCAGCGGGCATTGGCACGAAGGAATCTTGTATTACAACGAATGCTGGAACAGGGGTCCATTAGTCGAGCAGAATTTGAAGACGCAACCTTTGCCCCTCTCACGGCTAAAGTCCACCAGAGAGCAATAGAACTGCCCGCACTCTATATTGCCGAAATGGTTCGCAAGCGCCTACTCGCTGAATTTGGACTGGGTGCCTACAACCAGGGACTGATTGTCCATACTACGATTGATAGCAAGATGCAGTCTGCAGCTGAATACGCGATCCGAAAAAAATTGACCGAATACGATCGCCGGCATGGCTACCGCGGTCCTGAGCAAAAACGAATCCAGGGTTCTGACGAATACATTGCAGCGCCCGAATATGGGTATCCAGCCAATTGGGTTAAATCCCTGCAACAGTCTCAAGTGCTGGGCAACCAACACCCGGCTATTGTCATGACAGTGCAAGCCGACGAGATAAGCGTACTCAATCGTGATTTGGAATCCATAACAATCCCATTGGCTGAAATTGCCTGGGCGAGACCTTACATTAATGTCAATACAAGGGGACGCGAACCGAAACTTGCCTCGGATGTAGTCGGTGTCGGTGATTTTGTCCGCATAGAACAGTCCGGGAATGGAAATTGGCGCCTGGCCCAGGTACCTGACATTCAAGGTGCGCTGGTCGCCCTTGACCCAAGCGACGGTGCCATTAAGGCGCTCGTTGGCGGTTATGATTTCAATGCAAGACAATTCAACCATGCAACCCAGGCCAGAAGGCAACCCGGCTCTAATTTCAAACCGTTTTTCTACGCTGGCGCATTTGAGAACGGCTTAACCGCGGCGACTATTTACAACGATGCACCAATCGTTTTACCTGGCGGCGAACTGGAACAAACCTACAGGCCTAGAAATTCAGGCGATGTCTTCCATGGAAACATACGGCTGAGGGAAGCGCTGTACCGATCTGTGAATCTGGTCTCACTAAGGGTCCTTCTTGATTACGGTCCGGAAAACGCGATCAACTACGTTAAGCGGTTTGGTTTCGACACTTCCAATTTCCCCCGGGATGCACAACTGGCATTTGGTGGTGGCACCATCGCCCTGACACCAACCGATATTGCAACCGGCTACGCTACTTTCGCCAATGGCGGTTTTAAAATCACTCCGTACTTTATCGATCGAATCGAATCAATCAACGAGGATACGCTTTTTGAAGCGGACCCCGAGGTTGTCTGTATGGTTAATTGTGCAAAAGTGAATACTGCGCCGAGAGTGGTAGATGAAAGAGTAGCCTATATTATGAACAGTATTCTCGGTGATGCCATTAAACGAGGTACGGGAACGAAAGCCATGCGTGCGCTGAAAAGAACGGATCTAAGGGGTAAAACCGGAACAACCAACGATGCAGACATCTGGTTTTCAGGCTTTACCCACGATCTGGTGGCCACGACCTGGGCTGGCTTTAGCGACAATAGCCCGGTCGGAAGTCGCGAGTGGGGTTCAACCACTCCAATCGAAACATGGATTGAGTTTATGTCAAAGGCATTGCCACCTGAGAATGCCAGCACTTCCCTGCCCCGGCCTAATGGCATCGTATCGGTGCGTATTGATCCTCTCACCGGGCTTCGCGCCAACTCCAGTGATGCAAATGCCATATTTGAAATATTCAGAGAAGAATTTGCACCGCCTGAAAATCAGGCAAGTAAAGCAGACGAGGAAGCGGACCCCTACAGACATATCTTCTGACCCCAGCCTGCCCTCGGAAGGAATTCCAGACTCTCATCAAACATAAACCAATCCATTGATTTAATTACAGAAAAATTTCGTATTATTCGATTGCCCCTCATTTGCATGCCGCAAATGTTTGCTGCGCGACAGCGCGCCGCTCGTGGGGCGAGTTCTCCTATGGTTCAACCTTGCATATGGTGTTGACCAGGATTGTTCCGGCACTCGTTTTGTATGGGCAAAAAAAAGGTGCCCATGGCACCTTTCACACATCTATACATCCGCAAGAAGTTTATTACTTGCTTGATCCTCTTGCACCGAAGCGTTTGTTGAAACGATCAATGCGACCAGCAGTATCAATCATTTTCTGCTTACCCGTGTAGAAAGGATGGCACTGGGAACAAATTTCCAGGTGAATATCTTCACAAATCGTGGAGCGAGTCTTGATGACATTGCCGCAACTGCAAGTAGCGGTGATATCCTCGTATTTTGGGTGAATTTCAGCCTTCATGGGTTTACCTTGCTGTTAAGATTATCTGTCTTACGTTTTGAGCCAGATCGAAAGGGTGCGAATCATACCAGAGTCAATTCGATTTTCAAGGTGCCGCTCCAGATAATGAATAGCGTGTATATAGATATTGTTCTGGATGGATGCGACAGGGAACCATGCCCGGGTTCCATTGGGTTCATTGTTCTGGAAATCGTGGTTAAAGGCACTCATTCTGACAATCAGGCATTGTAATGAAGCTGACAAACAATATTTGGCCGAATCACCCAGCGGGTGAGTTACGCTTCGGAGTTTCCGGGATAATATCCACTGAATGTTTAATCCAGACTCAAAATTGAGATTTCTCAATGTGGCCGTACCAACCCCACTGAGAAAATCCTTCCAGTACCGGTCAATAGATGGCGATTTATCTCTAAAACCC
>Ga0114950_10001443_pt1 | contig 17900 bp, 15 predicted proteins | sample N075metaG_FD_83503 | JGI IMG/M metagenome (GOLD analysis project Ga0114950, IMG submission 83503) | Deep subsurface microbial communities from Kermadec Trench to uncover new lineages of life (NeLLi) - N075 metaG | ecosystem: Environmental > Aquatic > Marine > Ocean trench > Sediment | place... | reverse complement strand
GGGATTGTATTGACGATCGGCATGGCGGTTGACGCCAATGTGCTCATCTTCGAACGCATCCGCGAGGAGATCAAGGCAGGGAAGAGCCCGTTCAATGCTGTCGAATCGGGATATAGCCGTGCGCTTGGAACCATTCTCGATGCCAATATCACGACGTTTTTGGCGGCGGCGATCCTTTTTCAGTTAGGCACCGGTCCGGTGAAAGGGTTTGCCGTTACGCTGGCTATCGGAATCATCACCTCCGTCTTTACGGCATTTACCGTGACCCGTCTGATTGTGGTGACATGGTTGCGCAGAAAGCGGCCTCAGGTTTTACCTATTTAAGAGACGAATATTTATGAAATTGCTCAAAATTGTCCCGGAAAAGACGGCTATACGCTTTATCGCTAAGCGCAACATGGCGTTTGTGCTTTCCGGTCTGCTCATGATTTTGTCTGTGATTCTGTTCTTCTCTCAAGGCCTGAATTTCGGCATCGATTTTAGGGGCGGGACCTTGATTGAGATCGGTACGCCGCAGACCGCCGATATAGGGCTGATCCGAAGCACGGTAGGACGCCTTGGACTTGGCGATGTCAAGATTCAAGAATTTGGTTCGCCGACGGATGTTCTGATTTTTGTTGAAGCCCAATTTTCGGGTGACGAAAACGCAGAACAAGCCCAACAGAATGTAGCGAGAGTGGTGAAAGACGCGCTTGATCTTGCTTTGGGCGAGGGCATTTCTTATCGCCGGATTGAGGTTGTCGGTCCCAAGGTCAGCGGCGAATTGGTGCAACAGGGCATACTGGCAATCGTCATGGCCGTCATACTCATGCTCATTTACATCTGGTTCCGATTCGAATGGCAATTCAGTCTGGGTGCGGTCGTTGCGCTCGTGCACGACGTGACGCTGACCGTGGGTATATTTGCGCTGACTCAGCTGGAATTTAATTTGTCGATCATTGCCGCCCTCCTCACTATTGTCGGTTATTCCATGAATGACACGGTGGTGGTCTATGACCGGGTGCGCGAGAATTTGCGCAAATACAAGAAGATGGAGCTGGGCGAATTGCTCGATCTATCCATCAACCAAACCTTGTCGCGAACCACCATGACGTCCCTCTCAACTCTTCTTGCGTTATTTTCGCTCTATTTCTTCGGCGGCGAGGTCATTCGAGGGTTCACCTTCGCGATGATTTGGGGGGTGTTCGTGGGGACTTACTCGTCGATTTTTGTTGCTGCACCGCTATTGCTGCTCACCGATGTGAAGCGCGAGTGGAGTGGCCTTGGCGTCAAAACAGCCAAATCACGTACCTGAAGTGTGGGTATGCAGGCGTTGATTGATCCGCTCTTTTTATCTTAACCATTCAATTGGCAGCGCCTCACACCTAGGGGTACTATAGGCCCATCAAAAAAACGACTCAGGGAGGGATGTTGCAATGGCGGCGATCCTGTCAAATTTAAGAAATACAGTAATCGCGGGTTTTGTCTTGGCGTTGATATTTTTCTTGATGTACGCCATGACCGGCGGCAATACGCTTAGTGGTGTTCTCGGCAGTCACAACTTCTGGGCCTTCTTTATTCGATGGACACATGTATTGAGCGGAGTCATGTGGATCGGCCTGTTGTGGTATTTCAACTTCGTTCAGATTCCGAACATGCCGAATATTCCGGACGAACAAAAACCGGCGATCAGTAAAGTCATTGCGCCGGCGGCCTTATGGTGGTTCCGTTGGGGCGCTATGGCTACATTAGTCACCGGTCTCCTCCTGGCTATGTCCAGCGGATACTTGACCGCAGCACTGACGATCGGGATTTCCGAAGGGTTTGCCACGCCGAAGCATATCGCGATCGGTCTTGGTATGTGGCTGGCGATCATCATGTTCATTAATGTGTGGTTTGTGATCTGGCCTAATCAAAAGATTGCTCTGGGTATCATCAGCGCGCCTGACGATGCCAAAGCCAAGGCGGCCAGAACAGCCATGCTGTTTTCGCGAGCCAACACTTTGCTGTCATTCCCGATGTTTTTCGGCATGGTGTCGGCACAAAATCTTTATTAGAGCGTTTTCAGGAAAAGTGGACCCGGTTTTCCGTCCGAAAACGCACCAAACTAGGAATCTAGAGCATTTTCATGAGTCAATTAATCTTGGAAATGCTCTAGAGACGACGATCTAAAACTGACGAGAGAGCCGCCTTGCTGAGGCGGCTCTTTTGCTTTTGTCGCTTTTGACCATGGCAAAGAAGGCGACCGACATGTCGGAAAGTGCGGCGTCATATTACGCCGACCAAGTCAAAAAAGGCGATCCTGATCGCTATCATGGGGCTCTATTTGCCCCACGGGTCGCGCGCGATCGTCTTTTGGCGCTTTATGCCTTTAACTTGGAAGTGGCCAGAATACGGGAAGTTGTCAGCGAACCCTTACTTGGCGACATACGTCTGCGATGGTGGCGGGATGCGATCGACGAGATTTATGCCGGTTCGGTTGGGCAACATGAAGTGGTCGCGGCCCTTGCTCTGGCCATTCATTCTGCCGATCTGCCAAAAAAATTGTTTGGACAACTTCTTGAGGCACGTGGATTGGATCTGACAGAGATGCCGTTTGAAACCTGGCCGGATCTTGTCGCCTATATGACGGCCACGTCGTCCGGTCTGATGGCCTTGGCAGCCATGATCTTGACGCCCGGCGCAAACAGCGGCGAAATCCACGCCGCCTGCCAGCCTGCCGGCCAGGCCTGGGCCCTCACCGGCTTGCTGCGCGCGCTGCCTTATCATGCGCGGCGAAACCAAATCTATTTGCCGTTGGATTTGTTGGATAAGTACCGGGTTCGCCAAGCGGATCTGTTGGCCGGTCGGATGACCCCTGAATTGGGCCGGCTGATTCGCTACCTGGCCCAGTTAGCGCGCGCGGAGCTTGCCCTGGCACGCCCCCTGATTCGGCAACTCGGCGCCCACACCACCACATTACCGGCCTTCTTGCCCCTCGCGCTGTGCGAGTCTTATTTGCGGCGCTTGGAACGGCCCCATTTCGATCCGTTCACCCATGGGCCAGAGCCGGCGCTGTTATGGCGCCAATTAAGGCTGTTGTGGCGAGGCCTTATGGGGCGTCTTTGATAAAGAACCCGAGAAAGGGATCAGAACGCCTATTGTGCGGCTTGAGACGTCGCGGCCGCTTGGGCGCGGATCCAAAGGTCAATATCCCGCAACGCCCGTTCGCTGATCGCCTGTTTGCGGGCGCGGGCTTTGTCTTTGCCCCGTGGCCGTTTGCCATTGAATGTTTCAGGCAGCTCGATGGGCGGAAATAGGCCGTAATTGATGTTCATGGGCTGAAAGGTCTTTGAGTCCGCGCCGCCGGTAATATGCCCGAGTAAGGCACCCAAGGCCGTCGTGGCGGCGGGCGGCATGATGGGATGACCGCGCCGTTCGGCGGCGGCAAAGCGGCCCGCGATGAGACCGATGGCGGCACTTTCTATATAGCCTTCGACCCCAGTGATTTGACCGGCAAAGCGCAACCCGGGCGCCGCCTTGAGGCGCAATTGGTCATCCAAGAGCTTTGGGCTGTTGAGGAAAGTGTTGCGGTGAAGACCGCCGAGACGGGCAAATTGTGCGTTTTCGAGCCCGGGAATTTTTCGGAAAAGGCCCGTCTGTTCGCCATATTTCAATTTGGTCTGAAAACCGACCATGTTGTACAGGGTGCCCAGGGCATTGTCCTGGCGCAATTGTACAATGGCATAAGGTTTGTTTTGCGGGTCGTTGGGATTTGTCAATCCGACGGGCTTCATGGGGCCGTAGCGAAGGGTTTCCGGCCCGCGCTCCGCCATCACCTCAATCGGCAAACATCCCTCGAAATAGGGCGTGTCTTTTTCCCATTCTTTAAATTCGGTCTTTTCGCCGGTCAAAAGTCCGTCAATAAAATCCTTATATTGTGCCTCTGTCAGCGGACAGTTTATATAATCGGCGCCTTCGCCTTTATCATATCGTGACTGAAACCAGGCGATGTTGAAATCGATCGAGTCCTTATGAACGATCGGCGCCATGGCATCGAAGAAGGCCAGCTCTTGTTCGCCGGTCATCGATTTGATGGCATGGCTCAGAGCGGCGGAGGTGAGAGGCCCTGTGGCGATAATCGTGCTGGCCCAATTGTCGGGCGGCAACGTTCGGATTTCCTCTCGATCAATGGTGATCAGAGGGTCATTTTCAAGCGCCTTTTGCACTTCTTGTGAAAAACCGTCCCGGTCGACGGCCAAGGCACTGCCGGCGGGCACCTTATGGGCATCGGCCGCGGTCAAGACAATCGATCCGCACTGACGCATTTCGGCATGAAGCAGCCCGATGGCGTTGGCTTTCCAATCATCGGAGCGAAACGAGTTGGAACAGACAAGCTCAGCCAGACCATCGGTCCGATGGGCCTGTGTGCCGGTGAGGGGCCGCATTTCGTGTAGTGTGACCGGCACGCCGCGCCGCGCTGCCTGCCAAGCCGCCTCGCAGCCGGCCAAACCGCCGCCAATGATATGGATCGATCCAATTTCTGTCATAATGGGTCAAATCTAGAGTGTTTCCAGGAAAAGTGGCACCGGTTTTCCGGGAAATACTCTAACAGCATCAGCGCGCCTTGCGCGTACGCCGCGCCGTGGGCTTTTTGGTTAAGGCCGCCAGCGCTTTCTTCGCCGGCTTGTTCGACGGCCGTGCGGCCGATTTACCCGATCCTTTGGCGGATCCCTTTATCGACCCATGACGTTTAAAAATACGCTTTAGATACTGACCGGTAGAATTCAGCTTGTTCTGAGCGATATCCTCCGGCGTTCCCGTGGCAATAATTTTGCCGCCCTTGTCGCCGCCTTCCGGACCCATGTCGATGATCCAATCGGCGGTCTTGATCACCTCGAGATTATGTTCGATGACAATAACCGTGTTGCCCTGATCGGCAAATTCATGGAGCACCTTGAGAAGTTTGCGCACGTCCTCGAAGTGAAGGCCGGTGGTCGGTTCATCCAAAATATAAAGGGTTCGTCCGGTTGAGCGCTTGGACAGCTCTTTGGCCAGCTTGATCCGCTGGGCTTCGCCGCCCGACAGGGTGGTCGCTTGTTGGCCCAAGTGAATATAGCCAAGCCCGACTCGTTTCAGCGTGTCAAATTTTCCGTGGATAGCCGGCACTGCTTTGAAAAAGTTCGCCGCCTCTTCAACGGTCATACCAAGAACGTCGGCAATCGACTTATCGCGAAACTTAACCTCGAGGGTTTCGCGATTGTATCTATTGCCTTTACAGACGTCGCACTCGACATAGACGTCGGGCAGGAAGTGCATCTCAATTTTAATGACGCCGTCGCCCTGACAGGCCTCGCAGCGCCCGCCCTTAACGTTGAAAGAAAAACGTCCGGGCTTATAGCCGCGCGCGCCGGATTCCGGTAGACCGGCAAACCATTCTCGAATTGGGGTAAACGCACCCGCATAAGTCGCCGGATTCGAACGGGGTGTGCGTCCGATCGGCGATTGGTCGATGTCGATGACTTTGTCAATATATTCCAAACCGTCGATGCGATCATGATCGCCGGGAGGGGCCTTTGCATTGTGCAGCCGTCGCGCTATGGCCTTATATAAAGTTTCGATAATCAAGGACGACTTGCCGCCACCCGACACGCCGGTAATGCAAGTAAAAGTACCTAGAGGAATTTCCGCCGTGATGTTTTTCAGATTATTTTGCCGGGCACCGATGACCTTGACCATGCGTTGGGGATTGGCCGGCCGGCGCCTTGCCGGCAAAGGTATCTGCCGGACGCCAGCAAGGTATTGACCGGTCAAACTCTGTTTGGCTTTCTTGATCGCGGAGGGCGGGCCTTGGGCGACCACGTTGCCGCCGTGAATGCCTGCGCCGGGCCCCATGTCGATCACGTGATCTGCGCTCAAGATGGCTTCCTCGTCGTGCTCGATCACGATGACCGTATTGCCCAGGTCACGGAGTGCCGATAAAGTCTTGAGCAAGCGTGCATTGTCGCGTTGGTGCAAGCCAATGGACGGTTCGTCGAGAACGTAGAGGACACCGGTAAGACCCGACCCAATCTGCGACGCCAGGCGAATGCGTTGCGACTCGCCACCGGACAAGGATCCCGATGCGCGCGATAAAGTAAGATAGTCAAGCCCCACATTATTGAGGAAATGCAGTCGCTCCCGGATCTCCTTAAGAATGCGTCCGGCGATCTCGTTTTGCTTCTTTGTCAGTTTTTTCGGCAATCTCTCAAACCATTTACCGGCTTCGCGGATCGACATGCCGGCCACTTCAGATACGTGCTTATTGTCGATCTTGACGGCCAATGCTTCCGGCTTGAGACGAAAACCCGCGCACGCTTCACAAGGTGAGATACCTTGAAAGCGTTCCAACTCTTCGCGGACCCACGCGCTGTCGGATTCCCGCCAGCGCCGATCCATATTGGGAACCACGCCTTCGAATGTCTTTTTGGTTTCGTACCGCCGCAAGCCGTCGTCGTAGATGAAGTTTACCTTGTCGTCGGTGCCGAAAAGGATGATGTCTTGAATCTCTTCACCCAGTTCTTGCCACCGGCTATTTGTCGAGAATTTGAAATGACGTGCCAGGCTGTCGAGAGTTTGCATGTAATAGGGCGATGTGGTTTTTGACCAAGGCGCAATGGCGCCATCTCGTAACGATTTGGTGGGGTCGGGCACCACAAGGTCTTCATCGAAATAAAGTTGGGTGCCCAATCCGTCGCAAGTTGGGCAGGCACCAAACGGATTGTTGAAAGAAAACAATCGAGGTTCAATTTCTTCGATGGTAAATCCCGATACCGGGCAGGCAAACTTGGCCGAAAACAGAATTCGCTTGGGCTTCCCCTTTTTCGGTTTGGTCGCGAGTTCCGCCGCGGCTAAGCCGTCGGTCAGACCTAATGCGGTTTCAAACGAATCCGCCAAGCGTTGTTGTAGGCCTGGCCGCACGATCAGCCGGTCGACAACCACATCAATGTCGTGTTTGACTTTCTTATTGAGGGTCGGAATGTTTTCCAATTCATAGAATTTGCCGTCGATTTTGACTCGCTGAAAGCCTTTTTTGAGTAGGCCTGAGAATTCTTTGCGATACTCGCCCTTTCGACCACGAACAATCGGCGCCAGAAGATATAGGCGTGTGCCCTCGGGCAAACTCAACACCCTATCGACCATTTGACTGACCGTCTGGCTTTCGATGGGCAAGCCGGTGGTGGGCGAATAAGGAACGCCGACCCGGGCATAGAGCAGGCGCATGTAGTCGTATATTTCGGTAACCGTGCCCACGGTGGAGCGCGGGTTGCGCGACGTGGTCTTCTGTTCGATCGAAATGGCGGGACTCAACCCGTCAATCTGATCGACATCGGGCTTTTGCATAAGCTCCAAGAATTGCCGCGCATAGGCCGACAAGCTTTCGACATAGCGCCGCTGGCCTTCTGCGTAGATCGTGTCGAAAGCCAAGGATGACTTGCCGGAACCGGACAGACCGGTAATGACCACGAGTTTGTCTCTGGGAATCGCGACATCGATATTGCGCAAATTGTGCTCGCGGGCACCGCGGACAAGAATGGATTTCGTGGTCACAGCTGTTCGTCACTACCTTTTTGAGGCGCCAGAGCGTTTCCGAACTCAACAAAATCGCGAAAACGCTTTAAGTTCTTGTTTGGTCGCATTTTCTTAACGCGAACCGGTGTCCACTTCGCTCGAAAATGCGCCAATGAAAAACCGGCATGTCCCCGTGTCCCTGACGGGTCCCCTTGTAAATAGGACTTTTTACACCCACGCAAGGGGGTGACCCTATCCGGGCGGGGGACGGATCGTAAATCGAGGGATTCAACGACCTGCCGGGCGGTTTTGGATTGCTTGCGAAATCGATCCAAAAGCTGGTATAGCCTGGGTTTCGGGATTGAGCTATGGTCCCATCCCCTTCACATTTTCTACCCATTATGCACGAGGAAAATCCATGGCGGGCAGCGTCAACAAAGTCATTCTTGTCGGTAACTTAGGAGCAGATCCTGAGATTCGCCATACGCAGGACGGTCGGCCGATCTGCAATTTGCGGGTGGCGACGTCGGAGAGCTGGCGTGACAAAAATACCGGCGAACGGCGAGAGCGCACCGAATGGCATCGCGTGGTGATCTTCAGTGAGGGGCTTTGCAAAATCGCGGAGCAATATCTGCGCAAGGGGGCGAAGATCTATCTCGAAGGCCAGCTGCGGACTCGGAAATGGCAAGATCAATCAGGTCAGGACCGCTATTCGACGGAGGTCGTGCTTCAAGGATTCAATAGTACCCTAACCATGCTCGACAGTCGGGGTGGCTCCGGTGCCTCAACCGATGAGGGCGCGTCGAGCGGCATGGAATCCTCGTCACAGGAGTTTCGCGACCCTGATCTCGACGACGAAATTCCGTTTTAACGGCCGTCTTAAAATGGCTTGAAAGACCCTCTAGAAAGGCCATTTCGTCGGTCCAGCACCGTTGCTCGAATCGGCAGGAAATGCTAGGTTTCTAAAAGATTCGCAAGGCACGGATTTTCGTGTTTTTTCAAGATCTTTGAACCTATTCATCAACCGAAAAATAGGCTTTGGTTGGCCTGTTTTCTTAGAGTAAGAGCTGGTTGCGCACGTGACAGATACGCCGAACCCTCCCGCGCCCGGCACGGCCGGCGACCCCCCTGCCAGCGATATCAAACCGATTTCGATCGAAGAGGAAATGCGGACGTCTTATCTCGATTACGCCATGAGCGTGATCGTCAGTCGTGCCTTGCCTGATGTCCGCGATGGTCTCAAACCGGTCCATCGACGCATTCTCTATGCGATGTATGAAAGTGGCTATCATGCCGATAAGCCCCATCGAAAATGCGCGCGTGTGGTCGGGGATGTCATGGGTAAATACCATCCCCATGGCGACCAGGCGATTTACGATGCCCTGGTGCGTATGGCGCAAGATTTTTCCCTTCGCTTACCCCTATTGGATGGTCAAGGGAATTTCGGATCGGTCGATGGCGATCCGCCGGCTGCCATGCGTTACACCGAGGTGCGCATGGGCAAACCGGCCCACGCGCTTCTCGAAGATATCGAGAAGGGTACGGTCACCTTTCGGGAAAATTACGATGGGTCGTCGCGCGAACCGGGATATCTGCCGGCACGATTTCCGAACCTCTTGGTCAATGGGGCCACCGGAATCGCGGTGGGAATGGCGACCAATATTCCGCCCCATAATCTGGGTGAGTTGATCGACGGTTGTATTGCCGTCATTGATCAGCCCGAACTGACAATCCATCAACTGGGCGAAATCATTCTAGGCCCCGATTTTCCCACCGGCGGGCATATTCTGGGTCGGACCGGCATTCGTTCAGCCCTCCATACGGGACGCGGTTCGATCATTATGCGCGGGCGCGTGCATATGGAAGATCGGCCTAGAGAGCGCACGGCCATCATTGTGACGGAGATTCCTTATCAAGTGAACAAGGCCGCCATGATCGAAAAGATCGCCGATCTGGTGCGGGAAAAACGGATCGAGGGGATATCGGACCTGCGCGATGAATCCGACCGCCATGGCATGCGAGTGGTGATCGAGCTGAGGCGAGAAGCGAACGCCGATGTGATCTTGAACCAACTTTATCGTTTCTCACCTCTTCAAACGAGTTTCGGCGTCAACATGCTGGCGCTCAATGGGGGCCGGCCGGAATTGATGAATGTGCGTCAGATGCTCGACGCGTTCATTGTTTTCCGCGAAGAGGTCATTACCCGCCGGACAAATTTCGAGCTCAACAAAGCGCGCGATCGAGCCCATGTACTTGTCGGTCTAGCCATTGCGGTGGCCAATATCGACAAAATCATCGCTCTCATTCGCGCTGCCAAGGACGCCGCCACCGCTCGAGCTGGTCTGTTGGCCCGTGATTGGCTGGCCGCGGATATTGCGACTCTCGTGGAACTTATCGCCGATCCGCGGCACAAAGTTTCATCCGATGGGACCATCAAGTTGTCGGAAGAACAGGCCCGGGCAATCTTGGACCTTAGACTGCAACGATTAACCGCTCTGGGCCGGGATGAAATCGGTGAGGAGTTGAACGGTCTCGGCAAGAAAATCGAGAATTATCTCGATATTTTGCGTTCCCGAGCGCGGGTCATGGACATCATGAAAGACGAGCTGCGCGAAATCAAAGAACAATTCGATACGCCGCGTCGAACGGAAATCCTAGAAGCCGAATTTGAAGTTGAGGACGAGGACCTCATTCAAAAAGAAGACATGGTCATTACGGTAACTCATACGGGCTACATTAAGCGCGTTCCTTTGAATATTTATCGGCCCCAGAGGCGTGGCGGAAAGGGCCGATCCGGGATGGCGACGCGCGATGAAGATTTCGTGACGCGGGTTTTTGTCGCCAATACCCATCAGCCCGTATTGTTCTTTTCGTCTATTGGACAGGTTTACAGACTTAAGGTTTGGCGGTTGCCGCAAGCCACGCCCCAGGCCCGCGGAAAAGCAATGGTCAATCTCTTACCGCTTAGTCAAGGAGAGACCATTACCAGCGTGATGCCGCTTCCAGAAGACGAGAAGACATGGTCGCGCCTCGACGTAATGTTTGCCACGACCACCGGCAGGGTTCGGAGGAATAAGCTGTCGGATTTCAATCGAATCAATGTAAGCGGCAAGATAGCCATGAAGCCCGGCGAAGGCGAAGGCATCGTCGACGTTCAGATTTGTACCGAGAATGATGATGTCATTCTAACCACGGCGAACGGCCGTTGCATAAGATTCCCGGTGACCGATGTCAGGGTATTTGCCGGGCGTACGTCGACCGGTGTGCGCGGCATTCAGCTCGGTTCCGACGCCGAGTTCGGCGCTGACACGGTTATTTCAATGACCATCGTTCGACATGTTGAGGTTACACCCGCCGAGGCGCGAGCCTATTTGAGGCAATCCAATGCCATGCGGCGCGCCGCGGCAGGCGAAGATATGGACGACGATAGCGGATTGGACGCGGAAGACGAGAATGGCGAAGAAACGGCCGTGTCTCCGGAAAGATACGCGAAATTGGGCGCTCACGAGCAATTCATATTGACCGCCTCGGAAAATGGTTATGGCAAGCGAACATCGGCTTATGAATATCGCGCCTCGGGTCGCGGCGGCAAAGGGATCATCGCAATGACGGTGACCGGCCGAAACGGCCGGCTGGTTTCTTCCTTCCCGGTCGAAGATATGGATCAAATCATGCTAGTGACAGATGGTGGGCAATTAATCAGATGCCCGGTCGACGATATTCGTGTTGCCGGTCGCAACACGCAGGGCGTCACGCTGTTCCGTCTTAACCAAGGCGAACGGGTTGTCTCGGTCGAACATTTGGGCGATGCAGGCCAACAAAATGGCGACACCGAACCAAATGGCGACGATTAAGTGAAACAAAGATCAAGGTGATCCGGATGGAACGCGTGGGCCTTTACCCTGGCACCTTTGACCCCTTGACCAATGGCCACATGGATATCATGCGGCGGGCGATCAAGTTGGTCGACCACTTGATCGTGGGCGTTACCACAAATCCGTCAAAAGCACCGCTTTTTGATGTGCGGGAACGCGTGGCGATTATCGAACACGAATCCGGCAGTATCACCGGCGCGGGGTTGGCACGCGTAACGGTTCAGCCGTTTGATACGCTTCTCATAAGATTTGCCGAAGAAGTTGGTGCGCAGATTATTGTGCGGGGGTTGCGGGCCGTATCGGATTTTGAATACGAATTCCAAATGGTGGGCATGAATTCCCGCCTTAATTCTGACATTGAAACCGTATTTTTGATGGCTGAGGCACGGCAACAAGCCATCTCATCGCGGCTGGTTAAGGAGATTGCTATGCTCGGCGGTGATATTTCGAGTTTCACCACCCCCTTTGTGGCGGAAAAACTTAAGCGAAAGGTCGCTTCGCTCAATCAAGTGAAGAAATAGATTCTCTGGGTTTAAATTACGCGATTTCAAGGAGACGAAGAGTATGGTTTTGCGTGCGCTCTTAGCATTATTGATGGTTATGGTTCTGTCGCCCATAGACGCCCAAGCACAAAAAGAACTTGATCCGGAAAATACCATATACCTGGACCTGAAAGATGGCCGTGTGACGATCGAGATGTATCCTGCCTTTGCTCCCAAGACAGTTGAAAGAATCAAAATACTGACGCGGAGAGGTTTTTACGACAACCTGGCTTTTCATCGTGTCTCGGAAGGCTTTATGGCTCAAACCGGCGACCCGAGTGGGGATGGGACCGGCGGTTCCGATCTGCCCGACCTAGAGGCGGAATTTAACATCAAACCGCACTGGCGGGGAGCTACCTCCATGGCGCGAAGCGACGATCTCAATAGCGCCAACAGTCAATTTTTCATCATGTTTGTAGACAAAATATCGCTTAACGGCGAATACACGGTATGGGGTCGGGTGGTCGGCGGGATGATACATGTGGATAACATCAAGAAAGGCGATCCCAGTCCGGAACTTGATGGCAAAGTATTGGGTGAGCCGGATCGCATTATCCGCATGCGGGTGATGGCGGACGTGATTGCGGAGGAAGCTCCCCCGAGCGAGGAGAGCACAGAAGAAAACACAGAAGAAAGCGCAGAAGAAAGCGCAGAAGAAAGCGCAGAAGAAAGCGCAGAAGAAAGCGCAGAAGAAAGCACCGACGAGGAGACAATACAATGACGACAAGTGGATCAAACCTGGAAGATACGTTGATCATGGAATTATCATACGGCAAGGTTGTCATTGAAACGCGACCGGATCTGGCGCCCAAACACGTGGCGCGCATAAAACAACTTGTGCGAGACGGTTTTTATGACGGCATTGTTTTTCACCGAGTCATTGATGGCTTCATGGCGCAGGCCGGCTGTCCGGATGGTCGGGGGACCGGCGGCTCAGGTCAGAAAATCGAGGCTGAGTTCTCGCAACAACCGCACATTCGCGGCATCGTCTCCATGGCGCGGAGCACTGACCCTAATAGTGGCGACAGTCAATTTTTCATCTGTCTCGACGATGCGGCATTTTTGAATGGTCAGTATACGGTATGGGGAAATGTCGTTGAAGGGATGGAACACGTGGATCGTCTAAAGCAGGGCGAACCCCCGACAGAGCCAGACCCTATTATTTCTTTTAAGGTAGCCAGCGACATCGGATAAATCCGAGTAGCGGCGTGTGATGCGCGTTGATCTTTTTGATTTTGACTTACCGGAGCAACGTATCGCGCTCAGGCCTGCTCCAAAACGGGACCAGGCACGGCTGTTGCTTGTTAAAGCCGATCAAAGGCAAGACCATTCAATCTCAGACCTACCCCAGCTCTTGAATTCCGGCGACATTCTGGTGATCAACAACACGCGGGTTATTCCGGCCTATTTGCAAGCGCTTCGTCCGCCGCGCGAGGAAGGCGGTGCCACACAGCCCGTGTCGATTGACCTTACCTTGCACGAAAGAACGGATGCCAAAAGCTGGCTGGCATTCGCCCGGCCGGGCAAACGGCTGCAAATAAACGACCGGCTGACCATAGGGACGCAATTGGAGGCGGTCATCACAGCCAAACGGGATAACGGCGAAGTGATGTTGCAATTCAATCGATCGGGCGCACAGCTTGACGCGGTCATTGCGACCGAAGGCCGGATGCCCCTGCCGCCTTATATTGCCGGCAGGCGGCCGGTGGATGCCCGGGACCGCGAGGATTATCAAACCGTCTTTGCCACGCATGACGGTGCCGTTGCGGCGCCCACGGCGGGCCTGCATTTCACCACATCCCTGATCGAAGCCCTGACCGACAAAGGGGTCGACATAGCGGAACTGACCCTGCATGTGGGGCCGGGAACGTTTCTTACCGTTAAAGCGGAAGATACGGAAGATCACGTAATACATTCGGAAAAGGGACAAATCGAACCGCACATGGCCGAGCGCATTAACCGGGCGCGGGCACGGGGCGGGCGGGTGATTGCGCTGGGCACTACCTCTTTGCGGTTGTTAGAGGCGGCGGCAAGCCATGACGGACATATTGAGCCGTTTCGCGGCGAAATCGATCTGTTCATCACACCGGGATACCGCTTCAAGACGGCGGATATGCTGCTGACCAATTTCCATTTACCTCGATCGACCCTTTTCATGCTGGTTTGCGCCTTTGCCGGGTTCCAAGCCATGCACGACGCTTATGGCCACGCGATCGGATCCGGCTATCGGTTCTATTCCTACGGAGATGCCAACCTGTTGTTTCGGCACGACCTTTGCGTACCCTCTCCATAGTCTTGCCGCACTTGACCCCTAGAGCATTTTCGAGCGAAGTGGACACCGGTTCGCGTTAAGAAAATGCGACCAAACAAGGACTTAGAGCGTTTTCGCGAGTCTATTAAGTTCGGAAACGCTCTAGAATTAGGCTTTGGCCATGGGCGCTCTTCGAGGCCTGAGGAACGGGGACTCGCGAAACGCGGCCAAAACTGTCAAGCTGACGGGGGAAACCCCCAACAAATTGGGTGATGTGGGCGGTGTAAGATTGACTTATAGCGGTATTCAGGGGAGGCGTCCGACGTGACATCCGAAGTGGTCCTTATGAACAATAAGGCTGTGGCTGTGGCCGCGGATAGCGTTGTGACCGTGGCTGTTGACGGGGTGCCGCGCAAAACCTTTACCGGCGTCGAGAAGCTGTTCGAAGTCTCCAAGAATCAGCCGGTCGCCATGATGATCTACTCCAATGCCGAGATTATGGGCTTGCCATGGAAAACCGTCATCACCGCCTATAAGCAACAGGCAAAAAATCCGGCGTTCAAGTCGGTGGAGGAATACGCCGACGATTTTTTCAAATTCATCGATAAGAGCGGCAAGTTATTTCCGGAGAAATTGCAGCGCGAGCAATATGCCCAGATGCTGCGTAGTCTGATCCATACCATCGAGTCCCGGGCCAATTCGGTTAGAGGGTCCGTTCAGGATGATGACTCTGACGACAGCATATCGTCCAACGATCCGGATTCACGCATCTCTATTGCGGTCGGGCAAATATACGATCGCGTTACGCTGGACGATTGGGATCAACCGCGGGAAAACTTGGAGTGCTTCCCGCCAAATTACGACGACACGATCCGCAAGAAATACAAGGACGAAATTGACGATGCGATTGGCGGGTTTTTGCAGCGCCATAACTTATCCGACGAGGCGGCGGATAAAGCCTGGGAATTGCCGGTCTTAATTATCACCAAACATTACTTCCCGTTGGCTTGGCCCTATTCCGGTATTGTGTTTGCCGGATTCGGCAAAGGTCAAGTTTATCCGGAATTGTGTTCCTATGAGGTGTCCAATGTCATCGGCAACGTGCTCAAGCGGGGCAAACATATCTTCAAGCAATTGAGCCATGACGAGCCGGTTGTGATCCAGCCGTTCGCTCAGGATCGTATGATTCGCACCCTGCTTTACGGCATCGATCCTTATCTTGAATCCCACATTATTTATAAGACCTTCGAACTGGTGCCGCGGCTGGTCGATCACGTGCTGTCCGCCATACCGGATTTGTCGGAAGAGCAAATGGAAATGGTGCTGACCGCCCTGCAGGACGAGGATGTGGGGGAAACCATCAATGATTTCTTCAACTCTATCTTCCAGCATCAGGCGGTTCACCACATGGTGCCGATCTACAGCGCCATTCAGGCTTTGCCCGAGCAGGAGCTGGCCAATACCGCCGAGTCGCTGGTTAATTTGAACTCTTTCCAACAAAGGGTTAGTCTTGAGATCGAGACGATCGGGGGCGAAATTGACGTCGCCCTGATGTCGCCGTCGGACGGCTTTGTGTGGGTCAAACATCCCAAGCACAAGCCTAAGGCGATCGTCGGTTAGGGCAATAACCCAGCCCGGGAAAGCGGTCTCGAAACGACACATGAAGAAAGCGAGTGATGGCCATGTCGAAAGCCCTGAACGATTTATTGGAGCGGTTGCGTAGGCGCGACGATCCAAAGGTCAAGGAATGGCACGGGCGGCTCAATTACACGTCGCCGCGAATGGCGGAAGATTGGCAAGTGCCGGACCGGCAGCTGAAATTTGAAACCGGCGGCCCGGTCAATGGGGCACGCCAAGTGATGGCCGACTACCGGAATGAAATCCTCGAAGGGAACGATCACAAAACGCCCCAGCAAATTTTTGCCGAGCGTACCGATGCGGCGTTGGCCGAGCGGCGGCACAATCCAGATGCGTCGCGATTGTCGCCCTTCGAGCAGCCTTTTCGTGTCGATCAAGATGACTTGGCGGCGCAAGCCCAATCCAAGCGAGGTTTATTCCGGCGTCTGTTCGGTCGGAAATGACTTGATCTCGATCGCGCCATGCGGTCAAACGCGGGCGCTATGACTCAACATATCCGCTTTGACATTAAGGCGCGGGATGGCGCCGCGCGCACCGGCGTCTTAAGCACACCCCGGGGCGACATACGCACGCCCGCTTTCATGCCCGTCGGCACCCAAGCCAGTGTCAAGGCCATGCGTCCCGAGAGCGTGCGTCAGACCGGCGCCGATATCATTTTGGCCAATACCTATCATCTCATGCTACGGCCGGGGGCCGAGCGGGTGGCCCAATTGGGTGGGCTGCACCAATTCATGAATTGGCACCATCCGATCCTCACCGATTCCGGTGGCTTCCAGGTCATGTCTTTGGCCAAGTTGCGCAAGATTTCCGAAACCGGCGTCGACTTTCAATCTCATATTGACGGATCGACACACATGTTGACGCCGGAACGGGCGATTGAGATTCAATGTCTGTTGGGTGCCGATATTCAAATGGTGCTCGACGAATGCACGCCGTTTCCCGTAACCCACCATGACGCGGCGCACTCCATGGAGCTGTCCATGCGCTGGGCGGCGCGCTGCAAAGACGCATTCGGCGACCGCCCCGGGCAAGCCCTGTTCGGCATCGTGCAAGGCAGTATCTATGAAGATTTGCGCGTGCGCTCGCTTCAAGCGCTCATGGACATTGGCTTTGACGGCTATGCCATCGGCGGTTTGGCGGTCGGCGAGGGGCGCGAGATGACCGCCCGGGTGCTCGATTGGCTGGCGCCGCTTTTGCCTGACCATCGGCCCCATTATTTGATGGGTGTGGGCAAACCGACAGACATTGTGGCGGCGGTGGCCCACGGCATGGACATGTTCGATTGCGTGTTGCCGACCCGCTCGGGCCGCCACGGCCAGGCGTTTTACCGGGGCGGCGAACTCAATTTGCGCAATGCGCGCCATGGCGAAGACCCCAACCCGATCGATCCGGCTTGCTTGTGTCCGACCTGCCAACAGCACAGCCGGGCCTATTTGCATCACCTGTTTCGCGCCGGCGAATATCTCGGCCCCATGCTGCTGACCTGGCACAATTTGCATTATTATCAGGACTTTATGAGCGATCTGCGCGGCGCCATCGAACAGGGGAAATTTGCCGGCTTTGCCGAATCGGTCATAAGGTGCCATGGGGCCAATGGACAGACCGCAGCCCCGTGATCCATCCGGCAAGGCGGCAAAACATTTCTCGAATCAACCGGAGAAACAAAGGGCAAATCAAACGGTTTGGACCGGCGGCGATCCTATTGACCGGCAAAAGCCTTGCCCCTATGTTCCGCCTCGCGCACGCGTGGGCCCGTAGCTCAGTCGGTAGAGCAACTGACTTTTAATCAGTAGGCCACAGGTTCGATCCCTGTCGGGCTCACCAATCTTTTCAAGAGGTTAGCTCTCATCATCACGACATTGTTCGGGTCCAGGTAGCAAATAGGTAGCAACGCTCTCAATTTCGCCCTCCGAAGACAGAACACATTCCCTGCCCCGGCTACCCCACCCCGGCCATCCCCCCCCAGGCCGGGGGGAGCCTCCCCCGATCAATCACCGCTCGCGATGGTTACGCGGCAGGGGAAACCCCATAGTTGCCCGGTTTGTACGGTGGGGCCACCGCGGGCGGTGTCGGAATGGGCGGTAG
>Ga0114950_10001441_pt1 | contig 17903 bp, 16 predicted proteins | sample N075metaG_FD_83503 | JGI IMG/M metagenome (GOLD analysis project Ga0114950, IMG submission 83503) | Deep subsurface microbial communities from Kermadec Trench to uncover new lineages of life (NeLLi) - N075 metaG | ecosystem: Environmental > Aquatic > Marine > Ocean trench > Sediment | place... | reverse complement strand
TCGGTGTGGTTTCTGGGCTGCGGTCGTTCGGGTCGGGTTGGAAAGACCGCGCGAATGGAGCGATTCGGTGCGAAATGAGCCTCTATGAGGCGATGTGAGGCGAAATGAGGTTCAAGCCCGAGGCGCGAGCCGGATCCGGCACCCGAGACCGGCAAGCAGCCCCATCCCGCAAGCGAGAAGCAAACCGAATCCCGGTTCCGGCACCATCACCGCGTCGAGGTCCGCTGCCGCCCAGGCCGAATTGGCCTGGCTGGCATCGACCTCGAGACTCCAGTTCGTCCCGTCGAAGCGCAGCACGTCTTCGTCATCGAAAATGACTCCCGCAATCTGGCCCGTCGTATCGAAGGACATCAAGAATGCGCCGCCTCCCAGATCCTGGGCCGCGTCGACATCGAGCGCCGAATCGATCCCCTCGGCCGAACCATCGAACACGATCGAAAATGCAGCTCCATCCCAACGGACCAGGTCTTCGTCGGCGGCGACGAGCCCGCCACCGAGGTCGACGGTGATATCGAAGGACAAAAGCAGCCCGCCTGGGGCGAGAGAGGTCGCGTCCGTCGCCACGCCCGCCGGCAGTCCCGCCGCAGACGCATCAAATTCCAGCGAATAGACCGCGCCATCGAATCGCACGACATCGCCCGGCCGCGCTACGACTCCGCCCGCGAGTTGGGTCGTCGTCTCGAATGCGATCAGACGATCGCCACTTGCATTGAGGCCGAATGCCGTGATGTCACTTGCGTCGGGGAGTGCTCCAAGGCCTTCGAGCACGACGATCCCGAGTTGGTTGTCGAGTGCGACGTCTTCGTCGTGCGCGATGATGCTCGCCCCCAGGTCGATCGTCACGTCAGGTGAGGCCGCGACGATTTCCTGGGCAAGTGCTGCTGTTGGCGAAAGGCTGGGCGCAATCGAAGAGGCAAAGCTCCAGGCGATCGCCAACGCGAACAGGCTCCGCAGCCTCGGACTCGTGGGGGTGGGTCGCGTTCCCGTGTCATTCAGGTGCATGTCGTCGTCCCTCGCAAGAGTTGCAGAGCAAGCTGACTCGATCGAGTGCCGTCTACCCCGTGGTCGTCGGGCACGAGTCTCGATGTCTGCCCCCATTCTAAGGCCGGCCGATCTCCTCACGGTACGACTCTGACAGGATCCTCGGAAAATCGCTGTCCGACGGGTGCGAACGCCATTCTGCCGCCCCCGCAGCTACCCCGGGGGAGTCCTCAGCTTTCGATCGATCGTCGATTCTCGATTGCGCGACCCACCGTGACGTGATCGGTGTATTCGAGATCCCCGCCCAACGGCATGCCCGACGCGATCCGCGTGATTTTTGCACTGGCCCCCCGCAGCCGGTCCGCGAGAAAATGGGCCGTCGCATCGCCCTCTGCCGTCGGATTGGTCGCAAGGATGATTTCCTTCACGCCATCCTCGGAGACCCGTCGCTCGAGTTCGCCCACGCGCAGCGTCTCCGGCCCCATCCCATCGATCGGAGACAGGACCCCGCCTAACACGTGATAGAGACCCTTGAAGGCGCCGCTGCGTTCGATCGCCGCCATGTCCGCGGGCTCCTCGACAACACAGATGAGCGTCGTGTCGCGCGCGGGATGGGCGCAGATCGGGCAGGGTGTTCGGTCGGAAAGCGTATAACAGGTCTCGCACACGACCGTATCACGCTGCAATCGCGCAATCGATTCGGAGAGCTCGCGGGAGAGATCCTCGGGCGCGCTCAAAAGAAAGTAGGCGAGACGCGTCGCCGACTTTTCGCCGATTCCCGGAAGACGTTTCAGGCTCGCAACCAACCGGTCCATCGCGGGAGACGAAGACATCTCAGCTCCCACCGCCGGGGGTGCCTGAACCGCCGGGGGTGCCTGAACCGCCGGGAGCGCCTGAACCGCCGGGCATGCCGGGGATTCCTGCGAGCATCGACTGCTGCATGCGCCCCATTTCCTGCGCGACGGCTTCCTGGGCCTTCGCAAGCGCGGCATTGACCGCCGCGGCAACGAGATCCTGGATCATCGATCGGTCTTCGCCCTGGATCAGCGACGGCTCGATCTCGATCGAGAGGACGCGCAGCCCGCCCGAAACGGTCGCTTCGACCATCCCGCCGCCCGAACTCGCCTCGAAGCGGCGGGCCGCGAGCTCGGATTGCAGCTCCCCCATCTTGCTCTGCATCTGCTGAGCGCGCTGCATCATCTCAGCCATCTCGTTCGCGTTCACCGGCTCTCTCCGAGGGGGCGGATCTCGACGATCTCGGCGTCGAGGACTTCGATCGCCATGTTTACGGATTCGCTGTTGAGCGCCTCCTGACGTCGTTTGCGTGAATGTTCTCGGGACTGATGATTGTGATCTGTCTGAGCGGTCGGGGGTGCCGCGACTTCGACGGTGATCCGGGTCGGCTGGCCGAACAGGTCGGTCGCGAGGGCCTCGAGCGCGTCGATGCGCTGGCGCAATCGTTCGGCGTGAAAAGCGGCCGGCGCCCCGATCCGAATCGTGTTGCCCTCGATCGCCACGAGGGACGTGCCATCGAGACTTGCGAAGCGCGAGCGATCCACGTCGAGTGCCTTTGCACGGAAGCGATCGAAGAGCGCGGCGGGCTCGGCGCCACCGCCGATCGTCGGAAGCGGGGCGGGCGTCCGGGCGGGCGCCGTTCCGTCCGCAGGCTCATCGAAGCGGGCGGGTTCCGAGGGGTTCGAGCGGGCCTTCGGAGCCGGCGGCGCGGACGGATTCTCTTGCGAACGAGGCCAGTCGTTCCCGGCCTCCCGGCCGTTCGGGCGGGGTTCCGGGGCCTGCGAGGGCGAGGGGGACGATTCCATCGCGGGTGCTGCGCGTTTGGCGGTGCGTTCCGGGGCGCGTTCGGGTGTGCGACCGCGGGGGCTGCGATCGGAGACCGCTCCCCCACTTCCACTGCCGCCGCCTCCACCGGAGGTGCCACCGGTTGTGCCTGTCGCTCCCGTGGTCAGTCGCCGTTCGAGTTGATCGAGTCGCGCAAGCAACTGCCCGACATCGTCTCCGGCCGGCATCGTCGCCAATCGAATCACCGCCATCTCGAGCACCGCCGTGGGTTGCGGCGCCCAGGAGAGATCCTCGATCTCGCGCACCAATGCCCGGAACATGCGTCGCAGGCGCGCCGGCTCGGTGCGGGACGCCAACTCGATCAGCTCGGCTCGTTCCTCGTCGGGACCTTCGAAGAGTCCGACGCCGTCCGGGGCCACCCGCAACACGACGAGATCACGCAACAGCTCGAGCAGGGCATCCGCGATTCGTCGCGCCTCGGATCCGCCCGAGGCGGCTCGCGCGACGAGTTCGAGGGCGCTCTTCGGGTCGGCCTCGATGCAGGCTTCGACGATCCCCCGAAGCACCCGGCGATCGACCAGGTCGAGCACGTCTGCGACGGTCTCGTCGGTGATTTCGCTCGACTCGTCTGCCGTACTGGCGTCACTCCCCCCGAAGCCCGCATAGGCCACGATCTGGTCGAGCAGCGTCTGCGCATCGCGCATCGACCCGTCGCCTTCGCGGGCGATCGAGGACAGTGCGGCACCGGAGATCTTGATGCCCTCGGATTCGCAGATCTCTTCGAGCCGCGCGCTCACGGTGGCGAGTGCGATGCGGCGTAGGTCGTGTCGTTGGCATCGGGAGAGGACGGTGAACGGGATTTTCTCGGGGTTTGTCGTTGCGAAGATGAAGAGGCTCTTCGGGGGTGGCTCCTCGAGGGTCTTGAGTAGCGCGTTGAACGCCGGCCCCGAGAGCATGTGGACCTCGTCCACGATGAAGATGCGGTATTTGCCGGGCGCGGCGGCGTAGCGGATCGATTCGATCACCTCGCGCATGTCGTCGACGCCGGTTCGGCTCGCCGCGTCGATCTCCTGCACGTCCGTCGAGCGGCCTTCGGTGATCTCGGAGCAAGCCGGGCAGCTCCCACAGGGCTGATCCGTTGGCCCCTTTTCGCAGTTGAGGCAGCGAGCGATCAGCCTGGCCAGCGTCGTCTTGCCGACGCCGCGGGGACCCGTGAGCAGTATCGCGTGCGGAACTCGATCCATCCGGATCGCGTTGCGCAGCGCGGTCGTGACGTGCGTCTGCCCCGACACTTCGTCGAAGCTCTGGGGTCGCCATTTGCGCGCGATGACCTGATAACTCAAGGAGGGGGGTATCCACCGGCAACGGGCCGAAATTGCAAGATTGAGAACGAAAGCGTTTGTGTCTCACCGATTCGTGAGCTGATCCGAGCGCGCGGAGAGTTGACCGCAGGGCGGCCCGATCGCAGCCAAGTCCCTGCTACGGCTGCTTCCTTCCGGATCTGACCGGGTTCACAGGATCCCGAACTCGAACAGGACCCTGCGGTCAACTCTCCGCGCAGGACGGGAAAGTACCTGCCGGGGAGCTGAGATTCAAATCGGCGGGAGACGACCCGTAGCGGCTGCTTGAGGCATCCGGGCTAGTATCAACCCGTCCCGAGGACGGAGGAGACCGATGAGCTCGAGCGAGACCGCGGCGCGCCGCGAAGACGAACTTCAACTTCGCGATCTGGCATTTCGCTACGCCCGGATGATGGATCGGCGTCAATTCGACTGGCTGCCGGAGGTATTCGCCGCGGACGGCCGTCTGATCGGGCCCGGTTACGAGATGAAGGGGCACGAGACGATGCGCCAGGGCCTGAAGCTTCTCGAACAATATTCCGCCACCCTCCACGGGGTCCTCAATACCTATTTCGAGATCGATGGGGATACGGCCACCGGTGAGGTCTACTGCGTCGCGAACCATATCCACGAGAAGGAAGGCGTGCCCTTCAAGCTCGACATGGGAATTCGCTATGAGGATCGGTACACGCGCCAGTCGAATGGTTGGGTGATTCAGGAGCGTTTCTTCAACCTGGTCTGGGAGACGGATAGGCCGATGGTCATCGAGCCCGACGGGCGACCGAAGAAGGCCGATTGAGGGTCGGCACGCCTCGAGTCTGGATCGTTTGCAGCCTGGTCGCTGCAGTCGCGGTCCTCGTTGGGGCGGTTCACGTCGGGACATCGCTGCTGGGTCGCGGGGGGCGTGCGGTCGAGGGGCTGCGGCACGTCGTCGATTCCTCGGCGGGTCACGACTTTTCCTCTGCGGGTCACGACGTTTCAATGGGTCACGACGTCGTCTACTTCGAGCGTACGCCGGATCCGGTGGCTGCCGATTTCGCACCTCATTCGGTTCCGATCGTGCTGTTGGCGAGCTTTGCCCGCTCGGTCGCCGACTTCAACGAACTCACGGCTTCACTTTCGGCGGCCGGCTATCGAACTCTTGCGATCGAGTCGCGCGGGATCGGCGGGTCGGGCGGAGGCGGCCCCGGCCAGGACCTGACGCTGCACGATCTCGCTGCGGACGTCGCCGTCGTCCTCGACGCAGCGGCCCCCGGCTCCAGAGTCCACATCGTCGGACACGCTTTCGGGAACCGTGTGGCGAGAACCTTTGCGCGAGATCATCCGGAGCGCGTCGAGAGCGTCACGCTCATCGCCGCCGGGGGACTCGTGCCGATCGCACCCGAGATCCAATCCGCACTCGCTGTCTCCGTTTCCTCGTTCCTGCCGGTAAGCCTGCGGGAACCCGGGCTGCGCATGGCGTTCTTCTCGGGCGAGAACGAGATCCCGGACGATTGGATCGGGGGCTGGTGGATGTGGGGCGGCTGGGCGCAGAAGGACGCGACGGCGGCGACTTCGAGCGAGGAGTTCTGGGATGCCGGAAGCGCGCCCGTGCTCGTCATTCAGGCCGAGGACGATCGCCTCGCGCCACCCGAGGATTCGGGCCTTCGACTACGCGACGCGTTTCCCGAACGCGTCGCGTTGGTGATGGTTCCCGGTGCCGGACACGCGTTCCTGCCCGAGCAACCCGAAAAAATTCTCGACGCGATGCTCGCCTACTACTCGCGACGCTGATCTCATCCGAAAAAATCTGCCGCATAACGTGTATCGACATGTTCTCGAACTTCGGAGATTCGGTCGGCTCGGAATTCGAAGAAGAACGTGTAGTCGTTTCGATAGTCGCGGCCATCGGGCGAACGGGCCGTCATCTCGGTCTCCACGCAGGCGACATTCTCGCCGAAGAGGATCGTGAGAATTTCGAATTTTTGGCTTCCGGCGACGAAGGACTCACCGACTGCGCCGAGCATCATCTCGATGATCTTGTCCACGCCTTCGTGAATTCCGCCGAAGGGCTCGATCGCGCCCTTGGGAATTCGCCAACGAACATCCTTCGTGAAGAGATCGCGTAGTCGCTTCTCGTCGGCTGCGCAGATCGCAGAAAAATATTCACGCGCCTGCGATTCCATCGCTTCGTTCGTCATCGATCATTCCTTTCGGTCTCGATTTGGGGCAGAGCCTCCGGAAGTTCCCGGAGAGAGTCGAGCCGCCAACTCGCGGCTTCGAAGCGGGGATCCCCTCGCGTCTCGGGCGAAGGGATCGCGATGCATCGCATGCCGGCCGCGAGCGCAGAGACGACGCCGTTCGCGGAATCTTCGATCGCGACACACTCTGCGCCGTCGAGTCCAAGGTCGCGGAGTGTCGACAGGTAGACGTCGGGATGGGGTTTGCCGTGGACTTCCTGCTCCGCGGAACAGATGACCTCGAAGGCCTCGCGCATCTCGAAGCCGTCGAGCACGGTTTCGATCAGCCGCATCGAAGAGGACGACGCGAGTCCTATCCGCCATCCGGCGGCCTTCGCGGCTGCGAGTGACTCCCGCGCGCCCGGCATGGGTTTGCCCTCGCTCAGGACGAGCCCGACCATCCGGTCGACGACGGTCGAGGCGATTCCCTCTGGAGAGGGCCCCTTCCAGGGTTTGCGATCGAACCAATAGCGGGCCGCTTCATCCATGCGCAGCCCCATGGTCTCGTGGCAATCCGCCTCGGAGAGTTCGAGCCCGACGGTCGCGAAGATCTCGATCTCCGCTCGCCGCCACAGGGGCTCCGAGTCGATCAGGACGCCGTCCATGTCGAAGACGAGCGCGCGTGACATCGCGGACTCAGTCATCTCCAGCCTCGCGGGTTGGCCGCGATCTCGGCAGTCTTGTCCGCAAAGAGCCGCGCCATTCGGGCCGCTTCATCGGGATGGCTTCGCGTCGCGTCGTAGGATTCGGCCGGGTCGAGTTCCAGGTCGAAGAGCCAGGGGCCCCACGTCTCGTTGTAGGAGAAACGGTCGCTGCCGCCGCTGCGGACGCCCCGGCGGCGGTGGTACTTGAAGCGCCCATCTCGGATCGCGTCGAGACCGGCGTCCATCCCGAAATAGTGGATGAGCCGATCGACGGGCGGTGCGCCGTCGAAGAGCTGCGCGCCGAGGTCGAGACCATCGAGTATGCGGTCGGGCGGGGAGGGTAGTTCGAGCAGCGCGAGGAGCGTCGGAACGAGGTCGACGCCGACGACGGGGGCCGTACTCGTGCGGCCGGGTCGAATCCGTTTGGGCCAATGGGCGATGAAGGGGACACGCATGCCCCCCTCCCAGGTCTGGTTCTTGCGTCCGCGAACGGCGCCGGGGTTGCCTTCGTACCAGGGCCCGTTGTCGCTCGTCAAAAGGATCAACGTGTCGTCGAGCTCGCCCCGTCGCTCGAGCACCTCGAGAATCGTGCCGACCGAATCGTCGAGGCCTTCGATCACATCGCCATACAGGCCGGCTCTCGATCGGCCGTGGTCCGTGTCCGGAGAGAAGAGTGGGATATGCGGGAAGTTGTGGGCGTAGTAGAGGAAGAAGGGTGATGCGTGGTCCCGGTCGAGGAACTCGACGACCGCGGCCGTGTAGACCTCATTCATGCGTGTCTGGTCGAAGGGCGCCTCGTAGAGGATCTCGTCATCGCGGTAGATCGCGAAGGGCGTCATGTCGTTGCTGTAGAGCGCGCCCGTGTAGGAGCCGAATCCTCGGTCGTTGGGCAAGGAGGGGGAATGGTCGCCGAGATGCCATTTGCCGACCATCGCGGTTGTGTAGCCCGCGGCCTCGAGGATCTCCGGCAGCAGGATCTCCTCCGCCGGGAGCCGAATATTCGAATTGGCGGCGCGGAGCGTGCGGTCGATCGGGTGTCCGGACGGAAAGACCACGAGGTTGAGGCCCGCGCGCGGCGCATAACGTCCCGTCAGCATGGCGGCGCGCGAAGACGTGCAGACGGGAGAAGGCGAATAGTAGTTGTCGAGGCGCAGGCCCGCCTCTGCGAGACCATCGATATGCGGCGTCGAGATCGAACGGGCGCCATAGGCTCCGAGATCCCCGTACCCCAGATCGTCGAAGAGGATGATCAGGATGTTGGGCCGATCGGTTCCGCTTCCGTCTTCGTCCGCTCTCCCTTCCCCTTCCCCGTCCCGCGACGTCGATCCCGAGCGAATCGCGTCGAGATATTCGTTCTTGGCCCGGAGATGATCCGCATCGTCCAGCTGTTCGTAGGTCGCGATCCGAGCGCCCAGCCAGAGCATCACCAGTAGCCCGGCCACCAGGCTTGCGAGCACGAGGGTTCCGCCAATTCGAATGATCCAGCGCAAGAATTTCATCGCGCGGCAATACCCGGACCGCAAATTTCGCCGCCATTGCCCGAAGCCCATTCAACCGCGTTCTCGAGCAGTCTCGCGTAGTAGTCGGTCTCATAGGCAGCGCCCCAGTGGCCCATCGCGGAATAGAGGGCCCGACCGCTCCCCACGCATCGCGACCAGACGATCGGGTGGTCGGTCATGCGGATGTCCTTTTCCTGTCCCATCCCCCGGATCCAGGGTTCGTAGCTCGACTCGTCGACCGTCAACAGGACGTCGAAGCCGGCCTCCCGGGCACCCCGGTCCCAGGAATACCACTCCTCTTCGTGTTGGAACTCGGTCGGCAGGCCGCGGGTCACCGGGTGATTTCGCGCTTCGACGACCACGCGCGCTTGCTGGGTCTGCGGGCCCAGGATATGGCCGAGGTATTCGCCGCTGATCAAGGTATTCGCATACCAGGTCCAGGCCGCGTGGGAGCCGTCGCCCGCCGCATGGATCCCGATCCAGCCGCCACCGGTCTCGAGCCATTTCTGGAAGGCCAGGTCCTGTTCGTCGCTTGCGAAGTTGCCACTCGCGCTGGCAAAGACGACGACGTCGAAACGCTCGAGCAGGTCGGCATCGAAGAGGGCGCTGTTCTCGGAGTGGTAGACCGCCCAGTTTCGCCGTTCGGCAATCCTGTCGAAGAGCGCGTGTGCGGCGGCGATGCCCTCGGTATGTCGGAATGAATTGGTTTTGGAAAAGACCAGGACACGGACCGCGGCCCCCTCGCCGAAATCGCTGGCGATCTGGGGCGGGATCGTGTCGTAGGCGTCGCTCGGAAAGAGAATGCCCCAGGCGCCAATCCACCAGATGAAGACCAGGCTGCCGAGCAGCCAGAGCAAGGCGACTACGCCAAGGACCTTGGCCAGCTTCTTGGCTTTGCTCATGGCCGTCTCCTGATTATCGTTCGAACGATCTCGTCTGCGCGGCGCCGAAACGATATGCCAGATCCTCTGCGGGTGGGCATCGATCGCCTCGGGGATTCGTCGTACGTTTGGAGCGGTCGAGGATTCGATTGACCGGTGCGACGTGCGTGAGGGGAGCCATTGGGCAAGCAACAGCGAAAGAAGACGGGACGGAATGGGCTGGGGCAGGGGGCTCCGGGCTGGCGGTCAACCCGGCGGCGGGGGGCTGGATGGGCATGGGGGCTCGCTCTGTCAGCCGCGGGTGGGCTTGTCGGCTGCTCGGATCCAGGCTTCGACCTCGCCGCGCTCGAGGCGGCCCGTGCCAAAGCGGCCGCGCCGCAGTACGAATGGCGGACCTATCTCGGGGATCTCGCATCGCGTCAATGGTCCCCCCTTCGGCAGATCGATCGCACCAACGTGTCGCGGCTCGAAGTCGCGTGGACCTATCACTCGGGCGCCCCCGAAGTCCCGGGCCTGCAACTGCAATTCAATCCGCTCGTCGTAAACGGTGTGCTCTATGGGAGTTCACCCAATCTCGAACTCTTCGCACTCGACGCGGCCACCGGCCAGGAGCTCTGGCGATTCGAACCGGGGATCGATTCCTCGGCGGCGAGCCCGAGCCGCGGCGCGGCCTATTGGAAGAGCGGGACCGACGAGCGCATCTTCTTCGGCGCCCGCAGCAATCTCTTTGCGGTCGACGCACGAACCGGCCGGCCGATCCCGGGCTTCGGGGACGGGGGTCGGCTCGACCTGACCGAGGGACTCGGTCGCGACCTGTCCGCGGACATGCTGGGCGTCACGCTGACGACCCCCGTGACGATCTTCGAGGACTTGATCCTGGTCGGCGGACGGGTCAACGAAATGGAAGGGGCAGCCCCGGGTCATGTCCGAGCCTTCGATGTGAGGACGGGTGAAACGCGGTGGGTCTTCCGAACGATTCCGCAGCCCGGTGAGTTCGGATACGAGACCTGGCCCGAGGACGCGTGGAAAAGCGCTGGGGGCGCCAACTCCTGGGCGGGAATCAGCGTCGATTCCGAGCGCGGCCTGGCCTTCGTTCCGACGGGCTCGGCGACACCCGATTTCTATGGTGCCGATCGGGCGGGGGACAATCTCTTCGCGAATTGCCTGATCGCGCTCGACGTCCGAACCGGCGAGCGCCGGTGGCATCGGCAACTCGTCCGTCACGATCTCTGGGACCGCGACTTGCCCTCGCCGCCGAACCTGGTCGAAGTCGAACGCGAGGGTGTGCTCGTTCCCGCCGTCGCCCAGACCACCAAGACCGGCGATACCTTCGTGTTTCATCGTGAGACCGGTGAGCCGCTCTTCCCCCTTCGTGAGGAACCCGTCGTGGGTCGCGCCGTCGCCGGTGAGTACCCGGCCACGTCCCAGCCCGTCCCCGTTCTCCCTGCGCCCTTCGTTCGGCAGACCTTCTCCACCGATCTCGTGAGCGATCGCACGCCCGAGATCCAAGCGGCCCTGCGCGAGCGCGTGTCGAAGATGCGAAGGGGTTCGCTGTATATGCCGCCGAGCGTCGAGGGGACCGTGATGGTTCCCGGGATAGACGGCGGCGCAGAGTGGGGCGGTTCTGCATGGGACGCCGAGTCGGGCACCCTTTACGTCAACGGAAATCAAATTGCGTCGATCCTTCAGGTGGTCGAGACCGCCGGCGAAATCGATCCGATGGGGTCCGCCTATCTCGGTCTCTGCGCCGGCTGTCACGGGCTCGACATGAAGGGCGATGGGTCGACGGTACCGTCGCTGATCGGGATCGACGAGCGACTCGGATTTTTCGAGTTCCACCGGATCATGCGGAACGGGCGTGGCCGCATGCCGCCGGTCGCGGGCTTTCTGACCACCTGGCAGAGCCTGGGGTTGGCGTGGATGTTGTACGGCGTGGAAGAATCCGATGCACCGTCGAACTGGGCCCAGCGGGAGGGCCCACGCAGCTTTGCGAATGCGGGCTATCAGAATCTCAAGGACGTGGACGGCCTACCCGGATCGAAGCCGCCGTGGGGCACGTTGACCGCGATCGATCTGAATAGCGGCGAGCATCGCTGGCAGATTCCACTGGGTGACTATCCCGCGATCCTCGAATCGGGGCAGAGCGGCCTCGGCGCTGAGAATTACGGTGGACCCGTCGTGACCGCCGGCGGACTGTTATTCATCGCGGCCACGCCCGACGCGAAAATTCGTGCCTTCGACAAGGCGACGGGTGAGCTTTTGTGGGAGGATCAACTGCCCTTTTCGGGTCACGCCACGCCGGCCATCTACCGAGCGGACGACCGCCAGTTCGTGGTCATAGCGGCGGGGGGTGGAAAATTCGGCCAGCCCTCGGGCGACGTGTACGTCGCCTATGCCCTTCCGGAATCATCGGATGGGGAGCGGAACTGACGACGCGGGAGCCCGATCCGCTGAATCGCACGGGTCGATGATCAGCCGTCGAACGGTTTCCAACACGGGAAATGATATCCCTCGAGGCCCTCCACGATCTGCACCCCGACGTGTTCACCCGCGCGCGGGCTGCGGCTGGAGAGCCATCCTCCGATCAGGAGCAGATCGCTTTGCGCGTCGAGGGCGACCTGCACGACGCGGTAGGGCACCGCGTCGTGCAGCGCGGGGGCGAAGACCTGGTGCGTGCGCACCCAGCTCACGATGCGTGCGTTCGCATCGACTTCCTCCCACGCTTGTTCGAAGGATCGACATCGATTGCAGAGCGCTCGGGCCGGCCAGCGGAGCGCTTTGCAGTCGCTGCAGCGCTGGAGCCGGAACTCGCCCCGCGCGAGTGCGTCCCAATAGGGTTGGGAGTCGCGGTCGGGAATCGGCGCGAAGGGCAGGAAGGCGCGGCTTTCGTCGAGGGATTCGCTCATGCGTCCCGCCGCAAGACGAGAGCCGAGGTATTGCCCGAGACGTAGCCTGCTTGCGCGGTCGAAAGTGCGACTTCGGCGCCTTCGACCTGGCGCGGGCCGGCGGCGCCGCGGAGCTGGGAGACGGCTTCGTAGATGTGATTCAAACCGTGGACGTAGCCCTCGGAGAGAAAGCCGCCGTGGGTGTTCGTCGGGAGCGAACCGCCGAGGGCGGTGGCTCCGCTCTCGATGAAGGGGCCGCCCTCTCCCTTTTTACAGAAGCCGTAGTCCTCGAGTTGGACCAACACGCTGTAGCTGAAACAGTCGTAGATCTGGGCCACATCGATATCGCTCGGGGAGACATGCGCCATCTCGAAGAGGCGCGGGGCCATGTCTGCCGCCGCGGTGCGCGTCAGATCCGGTTGTTCGTTCGAGTAGAGCGTTCGGCCCGAGCCCCAGCTCGCCCCGGAGATCAGGATCGGCGTCTGTTTCAGGTCGCGTGCTCGCTCTGTGCTGGTGACGAGAATGGCGACGGCGGCATCGGTCTCGAGGCAACAGTCGAGCAGACGGAAGGGCTCGACAATCCAACGCGAGGCGAAATAGTCGTCGAGGCCAATCGGCTCGCGCATGAGTGCGCGCTCGTTGTCGACGGCGTGGGCGCGCTGGGTGACGGCGATCTGACCGAACTGGGCTTCGGTCGTTCCGTAGCGCTCCATGTGTGCCCGAGCGGCCATCGCAAATTGCTGAGGCGGCGTGAAGTAGCCATAGGGGGCCTGGTACTGGGTCTCGACGGCGTCGACGAGCGGGCGGCCGGTGCCGCCCATGCGAAATTCGGAGCGCGCGTTCAAGGCGCGATAGCAGACGACGTGGTCCGCGATGCCCGCGTGCACGGCGAGGGCGGCCTGGCCGATGATCGAGTGGGAGACGCTGCCGCCGCCGAACTGATCGACGTAGTATTTGAGATCCCTGATTCCGAGTGCCTGGGCCAGAATCGCGGGAAGCACGGAGTCGCCGACACGAAACGTCGCGAGCCCATCGAGATCCGCGGGGGGAACGCCGGCATCGTCGAGTGCCGCGAGGATGGCCTGGGTGCCGAGGGTGAGCGTGCTGACGCCCGAATCCTTCGAGAATTCGGTGCATCCGATTCCGACGATCGCGACCTGGTCTCGGATGCTCAAGGCGGCGCGCTCCGCGATCGGGTCATCGCCGCTCGCCTAACCACGCTCATCGCGAAAGCGCTTCGTCTTGGGCGAAGTCTTGATCTCGGTGAGGTCGTCGAGCCCGCCGAGGGGATGCACCTCGACTGCGAACTTGACGCCGATCTTCTCCTTGAGAAGAGCCTCGATTTCGCTCTGGATGGTCCCGTATTCACTCGCCTCAGCCGGGGTCGTTATGAGAACGACCATCTCGTCCCGGTTGTTCTGGCGAATCGCGCGCACGAAATAATCTTCCGTGGCCTTTGCGTGGGTCATGACGATCTCGCCCAGGGCCTCCGGCCAGACGTTCACGCCTCGGAGTTTCACCATGTTGTCGCCGCGACCGGAGAAGGGTCCCATCCGGCGCAACCAGCTGCCACATTCGCAGCGCTCGGGCGGATGGAGATACGACAGGTCCATGATGTTGTAGCGGAACTGTGGACTGCCGGTTTTGTAGAGCTCGGTCACGACGAGCGAGCCGAGTTGCCCGTCCGGCAGGGGTTCACCGGTCTCGGTGTCGACCACTTGGACGATGAAGGCGTCTTCCATGATATGCAAGCCCTTGCGAGCGGGACATTCCGTCGCGACCCACTGGACCTCATGGAAGCCATAGGAGGCGTAGTTCGGAACACCGAAGGTCTCCTCGAGGACCTCGCGTTCGCCGATATTCGGCAGCGCGCAGAGCTTCAGGTCCTTCTTCGGATCGACCCCCATCTCCCGCGCCATGTCGGCGAGGCGAAGCAGGTAGTCGCCGGTCGTGAGGATCGCTGTGGCGCCGTATTGAAGGGCGAGTTCGATCTGCCGGCGACTGCTCGTGACGGTTCCGGTTCCGGTCGTGATCACCACGCAGTTGAGCCAGTTGTAGAGCGCCTCGTCCATCGAGAAGGCACCGTTATGCGTGGAGTAGGCCCAGGAGTTGAGAACCGTATCGCCGGGGCGAATGCCCTGTTGATAGAGCCCGCGGGCGGTCAGGATCGCGCCCGCCATCCGATCCCACGCCGTATAGAGCGTCGGACGAGAATTTCCCGTCGTGCCGCCCGACATGAAGACGCGGATCGGCTCGCGTCGCGCATCGCCGATCGAAACACCCTGGTAATCGCCGAGTGGCGGGTTGGCTTCGATACTCTTGCGGATATCGTCGACGGTGTAGAAGGGGATCCCGTCCAGATCAGCGAGGGAAGTGATCGAGCGCGGATCGAAGCCCGCCGCGTCCCATCGCTTACGAAAGAAGGGGACCTGATAGGCTCGGAGCGCACGGTCCTGCACGCGTGCGAGCTGCTTGGCTTCGATCTGTTCGCGCGTATCGGTATAGGCGGTCTCGAAATACTCGGGCGGCGGGGGATACAGGCGGGTCAGCGCTGCGTAGTCGACGGCTTCATGGGGTCTACGGATTCCTTGGGGCATGAGCGAATTCTAATCCTGTTCCTGTCCATCTCGTCCGCGGCGCACGTCGAGGGTTTCGACGTGAGGATGGACCCCGGTCCTAAGTGATGCAAGCGCACGGGATCGGCAAAACGGCTTCAGTTGATGGCGCCGATTGATTTGAGCCTTGAGATCTCGTCCCAATCGAGGCCGATCTCCTGAAGGATCTCCTCGGTGTGCTGGCCCGCCTCGGGTGCTCGGCTCGGTCTATTCGGTTCCTCTCCGAACTGGATCGGGCTCGAGACGAGCCGGAAGGTCGACTCGTCCCCCGCATCGAGCTCCGCGATATAGCCGTTCGCGAGCGCCTGGGGGTCGCGCGAGGCTTCGAGGGTGTCCTGGGCGATTTCCCAGACCGCATCGAGATCCGAGAGTACGCGCCGCCAATGATCGACGGGCTCGGAGGCGAAGAGCGTGTCGAGGATTTCCTGCACCTGCGCCAGGTTCGCGTCGAAGGCCTCGGCGCTCGCGAAGCGCGCATCCTCGATCCAGGCGTCCTGGCCGAGGCATCGACAGAGTGCGGGCCATTGCGGGAAGCCCTGCAGCAATCCGAGTACGACCCATCTTCCGTCCCGACTGCGGTAGGTCCCTGCGAGTGGGTTGAAGGCCGGCACGCGCGGGAGTGGGACGGCGGCTTCGTCCTGCATCATGGCTCCGGAAATCGCCGAGGCCATCGACCACATGCCCATTCCCAGCAGCGAGAGGTCCACGGTCATCGCTTCCCCGGTTCGCTCGCGGGCGAGTAGCGCGGCCGAGATCCCGCCCGCCAGGACGAGTCCCGCGGTGCTATCGCCAAATGCACCGCTGGGCATGGGGGAGGGTCGCGTCGCATCCTCGGGCGTCGACCCGTGCTGGCTGCCGGAGCGCGCCCAGAAGGTCGCGTGGTCGTATCCGCCGCGGTGTCGTTCGGCGCCGCGCTCGCCGAGCGCTGTACCGCGGGCGTAGATGATCTTCGGGTTGTCCGCGCGCACATCTTCGAGTTTGAGGCCAACCCGGGCGCGGGAGTCCGGCAGCAGGTTGGTGACCAACACGTCGGCCGTCGCGAGCAGCTTCGAGAGCGTTGCGCGGCCCTCGGGATTCATCAGGTCGAGACCGATGCTTCGCTTGCCGCGGTTGGCGTGCTCGATCGCGTAGTTCACGTTTCCTGCCGTCGAGAGGTTGCCCGTGCGCCGAAGACCGCGGTAGGCATCGCCGCGAACGGGGTGCTCGACCTTGATGACGTCGGCCCCCCACTCGGCCAGGACGCCGCTCGCGACGGGTACGAATACGTATTGCGCGACTTCGACGACGCGGATGCCCTGCAAGACGGGGTTCATCTCGAAACACTACCTCGAAACCCTGTCGCGCGGGTCGCGGATCGCACTCAGCCGAGGGCCTCAAGTCGCGAGAAGACCCGTCGTGCGTTGTTTCCCATCAGATCTGCGACGGTCTCCTCCGGCAGCTCGAGCGCGTCGAGTTGCCGGATCGCGTGACGGTGGCCGACGGTTGGGAAGCTGGTCCCGAACATCGTCTTCTTGCGGCCCGGGCCGCGCAGGAACTCGACGAGCGTCGCGTGCCATCGCTTGGGCGGAAGCGAGGCGGTTCCGAGATAGACATTGGAAAATTTGAGCGCCATCGCGATCGCTTCTTCGACCCACGGCCAGCCGGTATGGGAGAGTACGAAGTCGACCTCCGGGAAGTAGATCGCCGGCCGATCGATGCCGATCGGATGTCCGCATGCGCTCGGGAAACGCCCCCCCGATGCGCCCGCTTGCATCACGAAGGGCAGATCGAATTCATGGGCGAGGGCGTAGTAGGGATAATATTCGGCGGCATCGAAGGGTAGGTCGAAGCTATGCGTATGCGTATGGAGCGCGACGATCCAGTCTTCCGAGGCCATCTCGCGGGCGCGATCGACGCCCGCGGTGCCGTGGCGCGGGTCGATGCTCCATTGGCCGACGAATCGGCCGGGGTATTTCCGGGCGATCGGCGCGGTCTCTTCGAGACGCATGGCGAAGGACTCGTAGTCGGTGATTCCGGCGTGGTCGGGCAGGTCGCAGGTCGGTAGGACCAGCGTCGACATCCCGATCTCGTCCATCCGCGCGATCATCGTCTCGGGATCGCAGAACGAGTCTTCGGGGTCGCGGCGTACCTTGATCGGGACGCCCTGCGCCGCGAGCGTCTGGTTCCAGAGCTCTTCGCGATCGGGCAGAAACGAGTTCGTCCAGGAGTCGATGAAGCCGGACATGAATGTTTTGTTCTCCGCTTGAAGCTTGCTTGCTCTTGCGTGGTCGTGGTGTCGTGGTGTAGGTGAACGTCCTCGTCCGGATCGAGTGATGTGTGGATCGGACGTGCCCCGAACGTAGAGGCTGCCCGATAGTAGTCTCGTTCGCGAGTTCACCCAAGACGGCGGCCACCGCTCGGTCGCCGATGCATTCGATCCGGCTCGATCCGGCTCGAATCGGAGCGATCGGAGGCCTGGCCACCCGACTCGTCCGTGGCGGGCCTGCAGATCGTCTCGAGGGAGGGGGACTGGGTGGGTGGGAAAAGGGCTTGCTAATGTCGAGGATCGCGTGCCGAGCGAGTGGATGGGATGGAGGTCGACGTGATGGGGCGGACGATTCTGGAAGTCCAACCCCTGGATGTGCCGTTCGGGGCCGTGGTGTCGGGCATGGATTTCGGGCGGGCCCTCGACGCAGACACCCATGCCGCGATCCGCGCAGGCCTCCACGAATATCGGATGCTCGTCTTTCGGGGCGAGTCCAGGCCGGATGCGAAGCTCGTCTCCTTCGCCGAGCGATTCGGTTCGCTGATCACGCTCTACGAGCACGATACGACCGTGCCGGGGTACCCCGGAATCGTTCGGGTGAGCAACGCATCGCGGCTCGGCGTGCGATTCCTCCGATGGTCATGGGCCACCCCGCGCGCGGACTCGCGGCCCTCCATATCAGTCCACTCGCGACCCACCAGATTGTCGGGCTCGGGGACGAGGACGCGGCAGCGCTACTCAGCGAACTTTTCGAGCGCGTGCTGCGCCCCGAATTCACCTACTCGCATGCCTGG
>Ga0114950_10001439_pt1 | contig 17915 bp, 27 predicted proteins | sample N075metaG_FD_83503 | JGI IMG/M metagenome (GOLD analysis project Ga0114950, IMG submission 83503) | Deep subsurface microbial communities from Kermadec Trench to uncover new lineages of life (NeLLi) - N075 metaG | ecosystem: Environmental > Aquatic > Marine > Ocean trench > Sediment | place... | reverse complement strand
GGTAGCCGTGGTCAAACCCGGCCGGATGATGTTCGAGCTCGAGGGCGTGCCCGAGGCCACGGCACGGCAGGCCATGCGGTTGGCGGCGGCTAAGCTGCCCGTGGCCACGCAGTTCGTCATTCGTGAGCACCAACTCGGTTAGTGAGGAAATGATGAAGGCGTCAGATATACGCGAATGGGACAACGTGGAGATGCGGGCGCGGCTCGGAGAGCTGAAGGAGGAAAAATTTCGCCTTCGTTTTCGGATGGCGACGATGCAACTCGAGAACCCCAAGATGCTTCAACACATTCGGCGTGACGTTGCGCGCCTGACCACGATTCTTCGGGAGCGAGAGCTTTCCGAGACGCCGCCGCCTGAGGCGGCGGTGACACCTGAGCCGAAGGAGACGCCTGAGGTGGCGGTGACCCCTGAGACGGCAGAGGCGGCTTTGCCGCCTGAGACCGAAGAATAGAGCGGAATAACAATGACAGAAGAAACAACGGAGAAGGTCGAGCAGGCGGAGGTGCCGGAGGTACCGGAAGTGCCGGAGGTGCCGGAAGCGGGCCCAGCGCGATTGCGGCGTAAGATCCGGACGGGAGTGGTGGTGTCCGCCCAGAATGACAAGACGGTGACGGTCCTAGTAGAGCGCCAGTTTGCCCATCCGCTTTATACGAAGCAGGTGAGAAAGACCAAGAAATACCGGGCGCATGATGAGACCAACGAGTACCAGACGGGTGATGTGGTTCGGATTGTCGAAACACGGCCGCTGTCGAAGACGAAGCGGTGGCGGGTCGTAGAGCTGCTCGAGCGTTCTGAGTAAACAGGACTAAACTGAGATGATTCAGCAGGAATCGATGCTCAAGATTGCCGATAACTCGGGAGCTAAGAGCGCATTGTGTATCCGGGTTCTGGGAGGCTCGAAGCGCCGATACGCGAGTATCGGAGATGTGGTCGTCGTGACCGTCAAGGATGCTATTCCAAACTCGCCCGTGAAGAAGGGTGAGGTCGTAAGGGCCGTGATCGTGCGGACCGCCAAGGAGGTACGGCGCCGCGACGGGACCTATATCCGTTTCGACGACAACGCGGCGGTGCTGCTCACGCCCCAGGGAGAGCCCCAGGGTACGCGCATCTTCGGCCCGGTGGGCCGTGAGCTTCGTGAGAAGAAATATATGAAAATCGTTTCGTTGGCTCCGGAGGTGCTCTAATGGGAAGGAAGAGGCCGTCGAGCATCGTCAAGGGGGATCGCGTCCGGGTCATCCGAGGCAACTTCCGTGACATGGAGGGGCCGGTTCTTCGCGTAATCCCTGCCAAAGAGCGCGTGGTCGTGGAAGGCGTGAACATGCGGAAACGCCATGAGAGACCCAGCGAAGCGAACCCCGAGGGCGGGATTATTACGTTCGAAGCGCCGATCCATGTATCCAACGTCATGCTGGTGGATCCGGCCGGGGGTCAAGCGAGTCGGATTCGGGTTCGGATAGAGGCTGATGGTGCCAAGGAGCGGATTGCCGTGAAGACCGGCAATCCGCTCCCGAAACCGCACGCGGGAGCATAGAACGATGGAGCCCAGACTACTCAGGCATTACAAAACATACGCGCGGCCCCACTTGGCCGAACAGTTCCAGTGGAGCAACCCGAACCAGATCCCGAGAATCGAGAAGGTGGTCATGAACGTGGGGGTGGGCGAGGCGACCAAGAACGCCAAGCTCCTGGCGACCGTGGTCGAGGAATTGGGTGTGATCACGGGCCAGAAGGCCTTGGTGACGCGGGCGCGGAGGTCCATCTCGAACTTCCACCTGCGCGAGGGGATGCCTATCGGAGCGTCGGTGACGCTCCGGAAAAGCCGGATGTACGAATTCCTGGATCGCCTTGTGAGCGTGGCCATCCCCCGTGTTCGAGACTTCCGCGGATTACGCACACGCTCCTTCGACGGTCGTGGAAACTTCACCATGGGGGTTCGGGAGCAGATCATTTTTCCGGAGATCGACTTCGACAAGGTCGGTCAGATTCACGGCATGGACATCACCGTGGTCACGAGTACGGATAAAGACGATGAAGCGCTGGCTCTTCTCAGGGCGATGGGCTTCCCGTTCCGGGGGGAGATTCCGGTCGTGATCGAGCAGAACGCCAACTAAACGCGGATAAGGGAAGTCGATGGCCAGGAAGGCTCTGATCGAAAGGAACAATCGCAAGCCCAAGTTTCCGGGCCGGCACCGCAATCGTTGTAACCGGTGCGGACGGCCACGTGGGTTCATCCGAAAATTTGGACTCTGCCGAATCTGTTTCCGTCAGAAGGCGCTCCAGGGTGAAATCCCGGGCGTCCGAAAAGCAAGCTGGTAAAGGATCGAATCGAACAATGATGACTGACCCCATCGCGGATATGCTCACTCGGATCCGGAATGCCGGAGCCGCAGGGCACAAGTGGGCGGACATGCCCGTCTCGAAGCTGAAGACCAAGGTCGCCGACATACTGAAGGACAACCACTTTATCTATGACTTCAAAGTCTTGGACGACGGCCGATTCGGGGTGCTTCGTGTGTATCTGAAGTATCATGAGGATGGGCCTGTCATCCGCCACCTGGAGCGGGTTTCCCGTCCGGGCCGGAGACGTTATGTGGCCGTCGACAAGATTCCAAGGGTACGGAATGGACTGGGGATGGCCATCCTGTCCACGTCGCAGGGCCTGATGTCCGACCGGGGGGCTCGTAAGCAGGGTGTTGGCGGAGAACTCATGGCCCTCGTCTGGTAGGAATCGAGGTAGAACGAGATAACAGATGTCGCGGATTGGTAGACAGCCGATTGAAGTCCCCCAGGGGGCCGACGTGACCCTGAACGGGCAAACGGTGCACGTGAAGGGTCCGAAGGGCGAGCTCACCTTCGACGTCCATCCGGACATGACGGTGACGCTGGACGACCGAGTGGTCAGGGTGACGAGGCCGTCGGACCGTCCCCAGCACCGCGCTCTACACGGCCTGACGCGAATGTTGGTCGCCAACATGGTCGAGGGCGTCATGACGGGCTTCAGCAAGACACTCGAGATTCAAGGTGTGGGGTATCGTGCCATGAAGAAGGGCTCGGGTATCGAGCTGCGGCTCGGCTTCTCGCACACGATCGAGTATTCGGCTCCGGACGGTGTGAGCTTGGACCTGCCGGACCAGACCACGATTGTTGTCACTGGGGTGGACAAACAGAAGGTGGGCCAGGCGGCCGCAGAGATCCGCTCCTTCCGTCCCCCCGAGCCGTACAAGGGTAAGGGGATTCGCTACCGGGGCGAACATGTACGACGTAAGGCCGGCAAGACCGCCGGCGCTTAAAGCAGGAGCTTAGAGCAGGGGCCTAGAGGTAGGACGATGAGCTACAAGAAATCCGGTAAGACACGCGAGGACAAGCGCAAAAGACGACATTCCCGCGTTCGCAAGAAGATCTGGGGCACTTCGGGGCGACCGAGGCTCGTGGTCTTCCGATCATTGAAAAATTTCGAGGGTCAGGTCGTCGATGACGATGCGGGGCGCACGCTGGTGGGTCTGTCCACGCTTTGTGCCGATCTCTCCGACTTCAAGGCCGAGGGTCGGAACGTGGGGGTCGAGCGGGCCAGAGCAGCCGGCAAGCTCCTCGCCAATCGGGCCAAAGCCATCGGGGTGGATTCGGTCGTGTTCGATCGAGGAGGATACCAGTATCATGGCCGGGTGAAAGCCTTCGCAGAGGGCGCCCGGGAGGGAGGATTGAAGTTCTGATGGCCAGGGACCAGAAACGCAAACAGGGTCGAGCGCGGGAATCCGAATTCTCCGAGAACGTGATCCATATAAACCGGGTAGCCAAGGTGGTGAAGGGTGGGCGCAGGTTCTCCTTTACGGCGCTGGTGTCCGTCGGAGATCAGAAGGGCCGCGTCGGTATCGGGCTCGCCAAGGCAAATGAGGTCGCGGAGGCCATTCGAAAGGCGTTCGAGCGGGCCAAGAGGGAGTTCGTTGATATTCCCGTGCAGAACGGGACCATTCCGCACGAGATCGTCGGTCGGTGGGGTGCCGGCCGTGTGATGCTTCGTCCGGCGGCGCCCGGAACGGGTGTGATCGCGGGCGGACCGGTCCGGTCGGTACTCGAGGCGGTGGGGATCAAGGACATCCTTACCAAGAGCCTGGGTAGCAACAACCCGATCAATGTGGTCCGTGCCACGATGCAGGGTCTCACGAGCCTGGTCACCGCCGAGCAGGTTGCCCGGGAACGTGGTGTGTCCGTGGAGGTTATTCTGGGGATCGGCGACGATGCCTAAGAAGCTTGCCATCACACAGGTCCGCAGTGGTGTGGGGCGGAAGTTCAAGCATCGCCGTACGTTGGCGGCGCTCGGGTTCAAGAAGCACCAACAGACGGTGGTCCATGACGACAGCCCGGCGATTCGCGGTATGTTGCGGCAAGTCCACTACCTCGTTCGAGTTCATGAGGTGAAGTGATGGTTGAGTTACACGAACTGCGTCCGGCTGCCGGTTCCCATCGGAGCGCCAAGCGTAAGGGTCGAGGTCCAGGCTCCGGGAAAGGCAAGACCGCCGGACGCGGAGAGAATGGTCAAAAGTCCCGAAGCGGTGGCTCGGTGCGGCCGGGTTTCGAAGGCGGCCAGATGCCCCTGCAGCGCCGCATTCCGAAGCGCGGCTTCACGCCCCGTAAGCGCAAGGTCTTCCAAATCGTAAACGTGGGGGACCTGGCCCGGGTGGAGGGCACCACCGTCAACGCTCAAACGCTGAGGGACGCGGGCCTGATCCGCTCTAACCGGGGCCTGATCAAGGTGCTCGCCATGGGAGATCTGAGCCAGGCATACTCGGTGGAGGCCCACAAGTTCAGCGGAGGCGCGGTGTCCAAGATCGAGGCGGCGGGCGGGAGCGTCACCACGGTGGGTCCCGTGGTGAGGCCAGCTCCGCCGCCTGATGCGGCAGAAGCGGAGAACGATGGCTAACCCGATCCCGAATCTCTTCCGGGTTCCGGAGCTCAAAGAAAAGATTCTCTTTACGCTGCTCATTCTGCTCATCTATCGGTTCGGTGCTCACATCACCGTGCCTGGTGTAGATGTGGGGATCCTGCGCGTGCAGTTCGGAGCGCTCTCGGGCGGAATCCTGGGCATCTACGACATGTTCGTGGGTGGGGGCCTGAGCCGGGCTACCATCCTGGCCCTCGGGATCATGCCGTATATCTCGGCCAGCATCATGTTTCAATTGCTGGCTGCCGTCTTCCCCACGGTGGAAAAGCTGCAGAAGGAAGGTGAAGACGGTCGGCAGAAGCTGACTCAGTGGACCCGCTACACGACCGTAGTCCTGAGTGTCGTTCAGGGCTTCAGCTACGCCGTCTTCCTCAACAGCACTGGGGCCGTTCGGGTTCCGGGGTTCGTCTTCAATCTGACGACGACCATTACACTCACGGTAGGCGCGATCTTCGTGATGTGGCTCGGTGAGCAGATCACCGAGCGGGGGATCGGCAACGGAATGTCGCTTCTGATTTTCTTCGGCATCATCGAAGGTTTTCCGGCGGCGGTAGCGAGGACGTGGGAGTCGTTCACCGCAGGACAGATCACGATCTTCGCCTTGGTCGGTCTGGTGGTCGTTCTGGTGGGAATTACCGCCGCCGTGGTGTTGATGACGATGGGGGCCCGGAAGATTCCCGTGCAAATTCCGCGGAAGGTGGTAGGACGCGGGCGGATCCGCGAAGGACAGAAGAGCTTCGTTCCCCTTCGGGTCAACTCCGCAGGCGTCATGCCGATCATTTTCGCTCAGTCCTTCATCGTGGTACCGGGGACGATCGCACAACTCGCCGGGCAGGCTGGGGGATTCTGGGACACGATCGCGCAAATCTTTCAGCCTGGCCCGGTTTACTACGTCACGTACGGTTTGCTGATCGTATTTTTCACGTACTTCTACACGGCCATCATTTTCAACCCGGTCGATCTGGCCGAGAACCTCAAGAAGCAAGGTGCTTTCATCCCGGGTGTGAAGCCCGGGGCGCGGACGGCTGAATACATCGATCGGGTCTTGACGCGCGTCACACTTCCGGGGTCGGTGTATCTGGCGCTCGTGGCTTTGGTTCCTTTCTGGATTTTCAGCCTCTTCAACATCCAGACGTTCTTTTTCGGAGGTACCGGCCTGCTGATTGTTGTGGGCGTAGGACTCGATACGGTCCAACAGGCCCAGCAACACCTCTTGCTACGCCACTATGACGGGTTCATGAAGAAGGGCCGCGTGAAAATGCGTGGTCGGTCCCGCTACGTATAGTCGGTTCTAGTTCTACGAGAGGATTCGGCCATGTACCTCATCCTGTTGGGCCCTCCCGGCGTCGGTAAGGGCACGCAGGGAGTGCTGCTTGCGGATGCGACGGGATGGGAGAGGGTGGTTACGGGTGATCTTCTGCGTGCCGCGAAGGATGCCGGCACGCCCTTGGGGCAGCAGGCGCAACAGTACATGACCGCTGGTGATCTCGTACCCGATCATCTCATCATCAAGATGGTAGAGGAAAAATTAACCGCCCTACCTGGCGGGACTGGCGTGATCTTCGACGGCTTTCCGAGGACCGAGGCTCAAGCCTCGGCGTTTCAGATGATGCTGCAGCCTCTCGGTCGTACCATCGACGGGGTCGTTGTTCTCGAGGCGAGCGACGAAGTGCTCACTGAGAGAATCTCTGGTCGCCGTTCCTGCCGCTCGTGTGGGTCTGTCTACAATACGATCCTCGCACCGCCTCAGCGGGAGGGCGTGTGTGACAACGACGGGACTCCGCTCTTCCACCGGGCCGATGATCACCCCGACACGGTTCAGAATCGGCTGAATGTATACCGCAGAGAGACCGAGCCTCTGATCGCCTACTACGAGGGGAGCAAGGCCGTCGTGTACCATGTCCCGAGCGACGGGGGGGTGGACGAGGTCCAGGTCAAAGTCCGTGAGGCTTTGGGCTTGGGTGAATAGAGGCCCTAGATGATCCACCTGAAGACTCCCGAAGAGATCGACGTGATTGCTCGGGGCGGTGCGATCATCGCCGATTTTCTGGTTGAGGTCCGCCCACGGATTCGACCCGGGATCTCCACGCTGGAACTCGATGGGTTCGCTGACGAGTTTATCCGTGCCCATACCGGTGCGGTGCCCGTGTTCAAGGGCCTGTATGGTTTTCCCGGGAGCGTCTGTGTTTCACTGAATGAGGAGGTTGTTCACGGCATTCCAAAAGCCGACCGGATCTTCGCAGATGGGGACATCGTTTCGATCGACGTGGGGGTCAAGTTGGACGGTTGGTGCTCCGACTCTGCCTGGACCTTTCCGGTCGGTGAGATCGACGAGAGCACGTGTCACCTGATGGAAGTCACAGAGGAGTCGCTCGACCGAGCGGTGTCCGCTGCCGTTCTCGAGGGTTTCGTCGGTGACATCGGTGCGGCCGTGGTGACGAGGGTCGAGGGGACGGGCCTGGGCATCATCAGGGATCTGGTGGGGCACGGTGTGGGGCGTGAAGTGCATGAAGAACCTCAGGTACCGAACTTTGGCGTTTCTGGGACGGGACCAGCTCTCCGGGAAGGCATGGTGTTGGCGATCGAGCCGATGTTGTCCTGTGGGACGTCCGAGATTCAGACGCTCGACGATCGCTGGACGGTGGTTACGCGGGATAGGACTCGGGCCGCCCACTTCGAGCACACGGTGGCCGTAACCTCGGTTGGACCCCGAATTCTCACGGCGGCGCCCGCGGAGGCCCCGGCGTGACAACCGCAGACCGAATGGGCCGGTAACGGGTTAACTGTCCCACCTACCAATCCCCCGCGTGCCGATGTAGGTCCACAGGGGTGCATGCGCCGACGTAGGTCCGCTCCAGCCGGGCTGAAGGGCCGCACATCGCATGGAAAAAAAAGAATCAGTAGTGGGAAATGTTTGCCACTTTTCCCTGCCATGCCCCAACCGTTAGATCGCCGGAAACGCCCGTACAAAGCCACTTTTGGCCGGTTTTCCACAGCCTTGGGCTTTGGGCATGCACCTTGCGACCTAACATTCGCGAGAAACGTCGTCCTGTGACGGAGAGATCGAAATTTTTTGTAGACTTGGAGATCGTTTGATGAGATTTGGTCGCTGGTGTGGCAGACACCCTGACCTGAAGGTCGACAGACGGATTGCTGTCTGCCCCGCGGACCTCCGGACCGGCGGGTTTTCTCTTCTCGAGCTCCTGTATGTTCTGATGATTACGTCGGTTCTTCTCTCCATGGCGTGGCCGAATTCAGACCAACGCGACAGGCGGAGGGTACGCACGGCCGCCGACCAGTACGCTAGTGCCCATAGACTTGCACGGTCGACGGGAATTCAGCACGGAGTGATGGGCGAGCTCCACATCGATGCGGCCAACGACCGATTCTGGATCGAAGTAGACACGAGCGGTTCTGGCGTAACAGACACGATCGGCAGCGTCAGAGATCTGACTGATCAAGATGGCGTGGACCTCTACAGTACACGTACGCTCGTGTGTTTCGACGGACGAGGGCTCCCGGACCTCCGTGACAACAGCCAAGGGGACACATGTGAGCCTCCTGACGGGTTCGTCATTTTCTCCCTCCACGGGGAAGTGGACACCCTGGAGATCACCGCTCTCGGTAAGGTAATCAGACGATGAACACGGAGACTCACAGCCCACTCGCTGACCGGCGCGGCGTCTCACTGGTGGAGATTTTAGTCGCTCTCACCATCCTCTCGGGTACGCTCCTCAGCTTGGCTAGCGCAGCCGGCCTGGCGTCCCGCCAACTGCTGAGTGGCCGCACAGATCTGAACGCCTGGGCCGCCTCGCAGAGTCAGGCCGAAGACTTGATGTCACGAGACTTCGACACCATTTCGAGCGGGTCGGCGACCGTACATGGCTACCCGATGACGTGGACCGTTTCCGGCACGAACCCGAAGAAGGTGTTGCTGGAAATGGATTGGACCAACGGAAGGGGTCTCGTCGTCACGGACACAGTCGTCTTGTACCGGGCAGAACCGGATACGACCTCGTGAGGCCTCAAAGACTGGACAAGCGTCCACTGAGTACGTCGGGGTTCACGTTCGTCGAACTGTCCGTCTATATGGTGCTTTCCTCTGTGATCATGGGAGCGATCGTGCAGTTCATGATCACCCAGAGCCAAGGTTACACACAAGCGATCGAGATCATGGATGCACGCGAGACGGTGCGGAGTGCCGCCGCATTGTTGACCTGGGAGTTTCGCGGTCTGTCCGCGGCGGGGGGCGATCTCTACACCATCAAGTCGGATACGGTGGCGCTGCGGTCGACCCTGGCGACCGGAGTCGTCTGCGGCGAAAGGGATCCGCTGGAGCCCAAGTTCGGGCCGGCGGACACGTTCCCCCTGTACGGGATTATTGGAAGGGTCGGCCAGATCTTCACGACTGCCGACGACAGCGCGATGGTTTATCTGTCCGGTTCCGAACAGTGGGTGGAGCTGAATCTTACGGACCAGTGGGATCCGATCGGGAGCAAGATACCGTTCTGCGCCTGGGGCACCGGATCATCACATCGCCCGGACGTCGTGGTCGAGATTGTCGGGGACACGGCTGGTATCCGGGTAGGTGCTCCCTGGGCAGCTTTCAGGAGGGTGGAATACGGAATATACGAGGACGGAGGTCGTTGGTGGCTCGGGAGAAAGGTCGGAAACTCCGGGAGCTATCAGAAGCTGACGGGTCCCCTGCTTTCCCCCACGGACGGAGGGTTCGTCCTCAGCTACCGGGACGCGGACGGTAACACGACGACCGACCCCACCGATGTAGCGCAGGTGCAGATAGAGATTCGAAGTGAGAGTACGGGCCGTGATCGGGGGGAAGCCCGACGGGATAGCATTCAAGTCACAGTCTGGCTGCGTGGGTGAGCCAGCAAGGAGGTTTGGGTTACATGAGTACCCTAATTGACAAAGCCAAGGTGCATTGGGAAGCGCGCGACGGCTTCGCCATGCCTGTTGTAATACTCGCGCTGGTGGTCATGAGCACCATCGCGGTTGCCGCGCTGACGACCGCTAGCGATGAGCAGAAGTCGGCCCGGGCCGTGCGCGAGGCCGGCCTCGCATTCTACGATGCCGAAGCCGGCCTCTGGGAGTCATGGGCGAACTGGCCGGCGGATAACATCGTCTCCGCCATTGACCAGGGTGACAGCTTGGATCTGGGGTGGAAGAGCCTCGACAATGGCGCCGAGTACCGGGGCAAGATCTTCCGTTGGGGACCGTCGACGTTCGGACTCAGGGTGGAGAGCCGTGGGGCGGGCCCCTTCGGCGGCCAGCAGTGGCTGAGCCTCTTGGTGAACTATGAGTCGAGCTGGGGGATCGGAAGGTGCTGCGACGCCGCGGCCCTGGTCGACGGGGTGGTCCATATGGAAGAGTCCGAAGATTCCATCATCGGCCAGGACGCACACCCGCCGGGCTGGGAAGCTGCCGGCGTGTGCACCAACGGACTCGAGGACGGGCCTGGGCTCATCGTGAGGGATCTGGGCGACCTCGACCTCGAAGACGGCACCGTCGATGGCGTGCCGCCGATCATCGAGGATACGACGATAACGGACTCAACCTTCAGCGATTTCGGTGACAAGACCTGGGAGGACCTGAAGGCCCAGGCCGACCACACGGTGGACCAATATACCATCCATCCCGCGCCTTCCTACACCAACGGCGGTACCGTCTGCGACACATCGGACCCCGAGAACTGGGGCTCCCCTGATCCCAATGATCCATGCTTCGACTACTTTCCGATCATCCTCATCCAGGATCAGGTGCACGCCGAAGATACCTACGGCCAGGGAATCCTGATCTTGGATTGGGACGAAGTAACTCACCTGGGCAGCGAGATCGACCTGGAGGATGGGATGGTGTACAATGGCATCATCCTGGGCAAGGGCTGCCTCGAGATCCAGCGTGGTTCCACCTTAAACGGAGCGGCATTCATGGACGGGACCTTCTTCAACGAGAGTCTCTGCGACGATGACGATCCCCTGGACGTCAAGGAGGAAGCAGTACTTCAGTATAGCACCTGCGCGATCGAGCGGGCGATCAAGGGCGCCGGCCTGGAAGGCTTTTCCGATGCTACTGCCGGCTACACGCTCCTGAAGACACGCGCCTTCGCGCAGCTTCCGCGGTAGAAGCCGCGGAAGGAGCCGCGCTACCTGGAACCACCGGCACCGACCGTCTCGGTGCCCTCGTGGAACCACCGGCAAGGACGGTGCGTTGCTGATCTTGACCCCTCCCGGTCGGGCCGCGTCTTGAGGGCGGTCAATCGTTCCATTATCATTACAAGCTGTGCAATAAACGTGCGTCAGGGTGCTGAAAATGAAGGTACGTAGCAGCGTCAAACCGATTTGTGAACACTGCAAAATCGTCCGTCGGCGGGGAGTCGTGCGGGTTATCTGCAGTCGCAATCCCAAGCATAAACAACGCCAGGGTTAAGAAGGTCGGATGGCACGAATCGCGGGTGTGGATCTTCCGAAGGAAAAGCGGATCGAGATCGCTTTGACCTACCTATACGGCATCGGTCCGTCGCGTTCGCGACTGATCCTCGAGAACACCGGAGTAGATCCGGATCGCCGTGCGGTCGATCTCACCGATGACGACGTGAACAAGCTACGTCTGGAGATCGAGGGTAAGTACAAGGTCGAGGGGGCCCTGCGCACCGAAGTGTCCATGAATATCAAGCGTCTCATGGACATCGGTTGTTACCGGGGTCTCCGGCATCGACGTGGGCTTCCCGTGCGGGGGCAGCGGACCCACACGAATGCTCGAACCCACAAGGGTCAAAGACGGGCAATAGCCGGGAAGAAGGCGGCTCCGAAGAAGTAGGCCCATGCTCAAATAGGAAGTGAGGACGGTACCGAGTGGCCGATGAGAAAACACCGCGTAGGCGGAGTAAAAAAGTCGTCGAAGCGGAAGGGGTCGCCCACATCAAGGCGACTTTCAACAATACGCTGATCACAATCACCGACAAAGCCGGAAATACGGTTGTTTGGGGCAGCTCCGGAAAGGCCGGCTTCAAGGGCTCCAAGAAATCGACACCCTTTGCCGCGACGGTAGCGGCAGAGCAATGTGGCCGTGAGGCCGTTGCTCTGGGTGTCAGACGGGTCGATGTACGTGTTCAGGGGCCTGGCTCCGGACGGGAGTCGGCCATTTCAGCCCTGGCGGCCGCGGGAATCCAGATCAAATCGATCCAGGACGTAACGCCGCTTCCTCACAATGGATGCCGCCCCCCCAAGAAGCGCCGGGTCTAACAGAGAACAGTATGGCACGACACACCGGACCAGTTTGCCGACTCTGCCGCCGCGAGGGGCAGAAGCTCTTTTTGAAGGGACAGAAGTGCTACACGGAGAAGTGCGGCATCGAACGTCGCGCCTATCCGCCGGGTCAGCACGGTCCCGCGCATGCGCGGAGGCGCAAACAATCCGACTACGCCGTCCAGCTTCGCGAGAAGCAGAAGGTGAAGAGAATTTACGGACTCCATGAAAAGCAGTTCCGAAATCTGTTCAAGCGGGCGGTCGCACGCGGTGGAATCACCGGCGAGAACATGCTGATTTCCCTGGAGATCCGGCTGGACAACGTGATTTTCCGGATGGGCTTCGCGCCGAGCCGCAGCGCCGCCCGGCAACTCGTTCGGCACCGCCACGTCGAGATCAACGGGCGTGTGGTGGACGTACCGTCTTTCCAGGTTGGCCCTGGGGACGAGGTGGCCATCAAAGCCAAGTCCAAGGATCTGGCCACGGTGCAGGGGAGCCTCGAGGCTCGAACTCGTCCATCCTTGGTGGAGTGGCTCGCCCTGGATGAGAAGAATCGTGTCGGTCGTGTGACTCGCCGGCCTACGCGCCAGGATATCCCTTTGGCCGTCCAAGAACAGCTCATCGTGGAGCTCTACTCGAAGTAATGGAGACTTCAGTGCAGATCGATTTAACCGGTTTGGTATTGCCCGAGCGTATTGAGATCTCACAGGCCTCAGAAGATGGGAGCCGTGCAGAGTTTGTGATCGAGCCCCTCGAGCGTGGTTTTGGCCAGACGCTCGGAAACTCGGTGAGGCGGGTCCTGCTCTCGTCCCTTCGCGGATCCGCAGTTTGGGCGTTCCGGGTCGACGGTGTTGTGCACCAGCACCAGACGATCGAGGGCGTGGTCGAGGACGTCCATCAGATCATTCAGAATCTCAAGTCTCTCGTCCTCACTTTGGACGACGATGTGTCCGAGGCGACGCTCGTGATCCGGGTGGAAAAGGCGGGCCCGGTCACCGCCGGCGATATCGTGCCGGTGAGTGGCGTGACGATACACGATCCGGACCATCACCTGATGACGGTTCAGGGAAAGCGCAAGCTCACCGTCGAACTGTACGTTCAGAAGGGACGGGGTTTCGTACCTGCCGGTAAGCATGAGTTGCCGCGAGGTGCTCCTGTGGACATGGTGCGGATCGACGCGATCTACAATCCCGTCCTACGTGCCAACTTCTCGGTTGAGGAGACACGGGTCGGGCAGCGTACCGACTTCGATCGGCTCACGCTCCTGGTCGAGACGGACGGGTCTGTGGATGCAGAGTCCGCGGTTCACTATGCGGCCGCGTTGGTTCGTAAACATTTCGAGTTCATGCTGTACTTCGGTGAGGGTGGGGTGCCGCAGGTGACGGTTCCGGGCGCGGTTGAAGTGCCGGAGCAGCTGCGCGACCTGTTCGACCGCTCTATCGAGGACCTCGCGGAGTTGAGCGTTCGATCCCGGAACTCGCTTCAAAAGGAGAACATCCTGACGTTGGGCGACCTCGTTCAGCGTACGGAAGAGGAGATGTTGGGGATCGAGAATTTCGGCAAGAAATCGCTCACGGAGATCACTGCTTTCCTCGATGAGCACGAGCTGAACTTCGGAATGCGCATAAGGTCTGGCGAGGACGGCCAACTGTTCATGGTCGAAGAAGATGAGGTGGAATCCGAAGAGACGAGCGAGGAGTAGCGTTCGCGCATGAGGCACCGCAAAAAGGGCCGGGCCCTTTCCCGGACGGCGAGCCACAAGAAGGCGACGATGCGGAATTTGGCCACGTCTCTCTTTCGCCACGAGCGAATTGAGACTACGACGGCCAAAGCCAAGGAATTACGTCCGTTTGCCGAACGGCTGATCACGCTCGGCAAACGCGGAGACCTCCACGCACGCCGGCTCGCGGGGCGGTTGATTGCGGACCGCGAAGTTCTCGGCAAGCTGTTCGACGATATCGGGCCCCGTTTTACGGAACGGCCCGGAGGCTACACCCGCATTCTCAAGCTAGGAAACCGGCGGGGCGACGCCGCTGAGATGGCGCTGATCGAGTTGGTCGATTAGACTGGCGGGATCTTCTTCAACAGCCTTCTGAATATCAAGCACAGATCAAGACTGGGAGTAGGGCTAGACATGGTATCGTTCGGATCCCGGAAAGGTGAAGCTGGGTCTCTATCCGTTTACTTGATGGTCGTGGCGTTTCTCCTTGTTGGAGGCTTCTTCGCTTGGCTGTCTGTAAAGGCCGCCCCGGTGGAAGTCGCGGTTGTGGAGGAGGGCCCCACCGAGAACTTGGCGACGGTCGTGGCCTTAGACGTCTTTGGGACGGATCCCATGGCCCAGGCGGGTATGGTCATCCAACTGGCCCGCTTGGGCGTGCAGAGCCTCATAGGAGCGGAGGCCTTTTTTGTTGGGGTTCCCAATCTCACGTCCCCGTACCTCATAAAGATGACTTCCGGGGTGGTTGCGAACGGCGGGGTCGTTGAGAACGGCGCGACGGTGTCGCTGACCGGAATGGTCCATGCCATGTCGGATAGTGTGGCCGATGCATGGGTCGCCAGCGGTGGCATCGCAGAGGGTGATCGGATTATTGCCGAATTCGCTGAGTCCTTCTTTGAGGCTAGCGAAGTAAACGTTACAGCCCCGCCCCGGCCCGATACCAACTGACGGACTCCGAGGGGAAGAAATATGGCCCGAGTATGTTATGTGTGTGGCAAGCGACCGCACACCGGAAATAACGTCAGTCACGCCCACAACAAGACGAAGCGCCGCTGGCTGCCGAATCTTCAGACGGTCAAGATCATCACCCCCGAAGGAGACCGGCGTCGCGTCCGTGTATGCACGACGTGTATTAAAGGCGGGAGAATCGTAAAGGCCCCGCCGATGAGGGTGGCCGAAGGGGTGGCCGAGGGATAAGGCTGACCGTAAAGCCGTGCCGTGGTACGTGAGTGCTCCTGGGGTGTTAGGCCTCAGGAGCATTCGTGTTTGGAAGACTGTGCAACAGCCTCAAAAGCGTCTACTCCCCCGGGAAATGTTTCGACCAGGGTCCGCCCTGGTGTGTATATTAGGCGCATGAACACCGCCGAATCCGCAGACGTGGCGATCGGGTCTCGTACCCTGATCGGTCGAACCCTCGTTGTTACGAGGGCGGCGGCCCAGGCCGACGGACTGGTCGACGCCCTGGAGTCCCTGGGGGCGAGGGTGGTACGTCTGCCGGCCATCAGAATCGAGCCCCCCGCGGACCAGCGAGCGCTTCAGCGCGCCGTACAGAGCGCCGCGGAGTACGAGTGGGTGATTTTTACGTCGGCCAACGGTGTGGACTTCTTCAGAACGGCGGCGGAGGACATGGGGATCGACGCGAAAGACGCGCTCGCGTCGACACGTCTGTGCTGCGTCGGGCCCGCCACGGCGAGCAGAATCGAGGCTATGGGTCTCACGGCTGAAGTCGTCCCCGAGATCCATAGGGCCGAAGCGGTTGTTGATACACTCTCGGCGCGAACGTCGCTTCGTGGAAAGCGCGTTTTGATCCCGACGGCGGCCGAGGCCAGGCCCGTCCTACGGGACGGCCTACGGGAACTGGGCGCCGAGGTGGATAACGTGACGACGTATCGAACCCTCTCCGTCGAACACCCAGACCCAGATGCCCTGGAACAGATCGAAAAAGGGGTCGATCTGGTGACGTTCACCTCTCCGTCCACGGTGCTGAGCTTCCATCGCTTGGTGGGCGGGGAAGTCGTCGCGAGCGCTGGAGTGATCGGGTCGGTGACGGCCGACGCGGCCCGCGAGTTGGGATATCGGATCGCGGTGGAGGCCGATCCGTTCACAATTCCGGGGTTGGTGAAGGCGATCTTGGGTCACTTTGGAGGAGCACAACGAGGAGCAGAACATGGGTGAGGTGGCCCCATCCAGCGTTCAGGGGGCAGACCCAACGGGCGAGGGTCCGTCCCCGAAAACGATTCTGGACCCGGTTATTCTCCGGTTCGCCGTCCTCGCCTATTTGGTCGTTTTGCCGGTGGGCCACCTCGTTGCCATACCCGTCAACGACACGATGGCTGTGGGTAGCGACGTTTTCCTCGTGTTGGTTTTGCTAGCAGGGATCATCGAACTTGCCCGTGTGAGTGTCCCTTACTTTACCGGGAAGGTAGAGAGAGTACCGTTGCTTTCGGGACACGGCGCCTTCCATATGGCGGCATTCTTCATGATGGCCTTCAGCGCGTGGGTGGCATTCGGTGCGCTCTGGGGTCTTCACCCGACTTATGCTATCACCAAAGGTTTGGCTTTCGCGGCGCTGAGCATGGGCGCTCTGGCTATCGTGTGGTGCGGTGCCGGATGGGGGAGGGCGGCCGACGCGTGGCTCTTGGGGACCGCGATATGTTTGGTCGTGACGTGGTTCGGCGTGCTCTTGGGCCCCGAGGCGCTTCAGGCGCGTGTGCTTTATGGCGGAGGGTCGATTCACGGCCTTCCGATGCCGCGCGTGTCGGGACCGTTCCCTCACCCGAACATGTTCGGAGATTATCTGGTGGTGTCCGGCTGCATCCTCTGGACGAGGTGGAGGGCACTAGGGGACGTGTGGGGGCGGGGTCCCCTTGCGGCGGCATGGCTGCTGGCTGGCACTTTGCTCGTGACCGTCTCGTCCGCGTGGCTCGGCGCCGGTGTATTACTGACCGCGATCGGTCTCCACACGATGCGCCAACGGGATAAGCGGTTGGCCATCCAATGGAAAAGGCCGGGTCCGGTCATTTTGGTGGTCACGGGTGTCACCCTCTTCACGATGACACTGGCGGGGCTCGTTGTTCCGATGGGTGTTGATGTGGCTGGGCTCTCGCTCACGGGAAGTGGAATCCGGCCCGCCATCTGGGGCTCGGCTCTGGAAACATTCCAGGAGGCACCCATCGGGGGTGTGGGCGCCCGTCCATTCTTGGCGGTTGCGGCCGACCCGTTCGATGCGACGAGCGCCACAGGTTCCTGGGATGCGCACAATGTCTACTTGAGCATCCTCGGCCAGTTCGGACTGGTCGGGGCGGCCCTGTTAGGCGCGGCGCTCGCCGTGCTCATCCGGACGCTGGTGCGCGCGGGAGCCACACGTAAACATGCGGTGTTGCTCGTGGCCCTGTTGGCGGCCGGAATCCACGGGGTCGCGGTCGCCAATGAAGAATTCCGTCACCTATGGGCGTTGCTGGGCCTCATCGGTTTGGCAGGGGTTCCGCAGTGGGCCCAAGGGCAATGGTGGAAGGAAGAGGATGTTCAAGAAAGGGAAGGCGTGACTGCTTTGGCTCCGTATGAGGTTGCCCAGGAGTGAACCGCTCTACCCATGGCGCCACTTTGGTGCTTGTGGCGGTTGTCGCCTCAGCGCTGCTCGGACTCTCGGTCATCTTGAACCCCGGTGTTGCGCTCCCTTTCTCCATCGAGTTGATCCTCCTCTTTGTGCTCACGTTGTGGGGACTCTCCCGAGAGCTCGATCCCGATCTCCGTAGGTGGCTGACCCGACTGGCGCTGGCGATCCTGGCGCTCCGGTTGCTGATGGTATTCGTCGTTCAGTTCAACTTTTCGCCCTACTTTTTCGCACCCGATGCCGCCGCCTATGAAAGAATCGGCAAGGAGATCAGCGATTACTGGGCTGGCGCCGGATTTACGCCGCAGGCCATCCGCGACGGTTGGCGTCCCGGATACTACCACCTCAATGCCCTCTTCTACACGGCGTTTGGCGAGTCCCGG
>Ga0114950_10001438_pt1 | contig 17919 bp, 15 predicted proteins | sample N075metaG_FD_83503 | JGI IMG/M metagenome (GOLD analysis project Ga0114950, IMG submission 83503) | Deep subsurface microbial communities from Kermadec Trench to uncover new lineages of life (NeLLi) - N075 metaG | ecosystem: Environmental > Aquatic > Marine > Ocean trench > Sediment | place... | reverse complement strand
TTGTGTAACCAGCTCGCCCATTTCTCATCACTATGGCTGTAGCTGATAAATGCTTTGTATTTGAATTCAGCCATTGGTTGACAGTCTTCATCCCCCCCACGCCATTCTCGCCGGAAACCTGACCAGTCACAATGCTAATTAGGCAACCGCTGCAGAAGCCCCGAACAGGGCTTAGCACGCAAGTCGCAAGCTTTTGACTTTTCGGACATTCTTTCGGACTATTAGAGGGTCTTTTTCAGGCAACTGCAAATGATTCAACTCAATTCCCACCCATAGCAATGAGCGCAGAACACACTAACCTGCTCTCCACGGCTGCCGATAGCCATTATCCTGTGCCTCTGGTCGTCGGCATCACAGGTCATCGTGACCTGCTCTCGAGCGAGCTACCTTTGCTGCACAAAAAGGTTCGCGAGTTTTTTGAACATCTGCGGAAACAGTTTCCAGCACTGCCATTGCAACTGATCAGCCCGTTAGCAGAAGGCGCCGACCGACTCGTCGCACAAGAGGCCAGGGCCCTGGGAATACCACTGATAGTCCCGCTACCAATGCCACGCCAAATATATATTGAAGACTTTGCTAATGCTGAATCAATTGCAGAGTTTGATGATCTCTGTAAAGACGCAGAAATACTGGAACTACCTTTAAGGAGTGATGTTACAGCCGAGATGTTGCGCACTTCCCAGGAAGTACGCGACCAGCGATACGCCGAACTGGGTGTGTTTGTTTGTGCCCACAGCCACATTTTGTTGGCAATTTGGGATGGTAAAGCGGGCGAAAAACTGGGCGGAACCGCCCACGTCGTCAAATTCCATCAAACCGATATCATGCCCGGACTTACTGCAGAAAGCGAAAAACCGCGATTGATTTTGGTCGATGATGATAGTGATCTGGTCTACCACATAGCCTGCTCACGCGACCGTGCCGACGGCTCGCCCGCACCTCCATTATTAGCAGGTGAGTCCTGCTGGCGCACCAGCGACGATCAGTCGCCAAGGAGCGCAGACCTGCCCAAGCGCTATAAAAATATTTTTGACCGCACTTCCGAGTTCAACATTGATGCCCGAAAGTTTCATGGCCGTATCGAAGCAGAGAAATATTCGTTATCTGAGGACGATAGCCCGGAGCGCAACGAACGTTCACCGAAAACGCTTGAATCCGCTTTCGTAATTGCCGACTGGCTGGCCATTCACTACCAGCAGAGGTTCTTCCGTATGCTGCGAGTGACGCACATACTGGCAGTACTAATGGGCCTTGCTTATATCCTCTACTCGGAACTGTTTGGCAATATATATTCATTAGCCGCTTTTTTAGGCCTGTTTATCCTCGGCGTAATTCTTTTCAAGTTAGCTGAAAACGGTGCCTGGCAACGCAAATACCTGGAGTACCGGGCGCTGGCGGAAGGATTGCGTGTACAGTTTTACTGGACAGCGGCAAGCGTTCGATCAGGCGATGGCACCGGTTTTACGCATGATCGCTTCCTGCAGAAACAGGATGTCGAGCTTGGCTGGATTCGTAATGTCATGCGAGTTGCGGGCAGACACATTGAAATTGACCCGCGCCCCGATGAGGACCGTGGACTGCGTTGGGTTATTCGTGAATGGATCGGCAACGTAAATGAACTCGGCCAGTTGCGCTACTACAGGAAAAATGCGGCCAAACGCGAGAGACTGAACCGGATAACCGGTTTTATAGGCAAAGCATGTCTGCTGAGTGGTATCGCAGTTGCCATATTTCTCGTCACCTACGATGAGCGCCCAACTGCAGGTTTTGGCCTGCTGCTAAATATAATGATGGGTTTATTACCCCTGATTGCTGCGGTTCGAATAGCGTATGCACACAAGAAAGCCGATAAAGAACTCATCAAGCAATATCAGTTTATGGCAAGAATTTTTGCCAATGCCCGCAAGCGCATTGATGCGACTGATGATAAACACGAGCAGAGGGAAATACTGCGGGCATTAGGTGATAAGGCTCTGGACGAGCATGCGGACTGGATTCTTATACACCGGGAACGATCTATAGAAATTAGCGGGCTTTAGTAATTTCCCGGGTGACTACTGGCCACGAACAATACCTGCACGCCACCATCAGATTTTTATGTCATTCGCCTGCAGCAATTCCTTTAAAGGTTGCAGGTGATGTGCATAGCGTTTCCAGCGTGCAGCAGCACTACTATAGATGGGCTGGCGAACCTGCACAGAACTGGCTGTAGCAACCGGAGCGGCGTTCTGTTCAAAGTGCAGGCAGGCATCCTCCCATTCAAGGCCACAAAAATTAATTAGCTTACGGGTTTCAACCTCCTGGTTAGCCACTACGTCCTCATACTGAACCAGCAGTACTTTTCCGGGTAATGTGTCTTCCCAATGGCGCATCAGCGCATCGAACAAAAGGTAATAGTGTCCCGTTTCAAGCAGGTCATAGGAGTATTTGTAATTCGGTGCGGCGTCAGGAGAGAACATATGCCGAAAATTACTCAGACAGGTATCCATCGCATTACGCCGCACACAAATAATTCGTGCTTTCGGCAGTGCACGATGGATAAAGCCGATATTCAGGAAATTTAATGGTGTTTTATCAATAAAATGACTGGTATGGCCTGTTTTAGGTCGTGTGCTATCAATATATGCCTTACCAAGTTGCGCCGGATCTGCTTCAAGACATTTGGCTATAGTTTCCGCATCCAGAATCTTATTGGTTTTTGCACCCGCAATTTGTTTCAGAATTAACCCGAAATTACGCAATTCACCTGCTGAATAGACTTCACTGTGACTCGACAGAATGCGTTCAACTAATGTTGTACCAGTACGCGGCATGCCGACAATAAAGATGGGTTCACTTGTAGCAAGCCCCTGAACAGGCATCTGCAATCGTTCTCTACTAAAAAGATTGTGGATACAACTAAACAAAGTACGATCTTCTTCAATTGAATAATCAACCTGACGCCGTGCTATGGATTTACCAGCGCTTAAATGCTGGAAGGCAGTATCTGCATCACCCAGATCATCAAATTCCTTGGCAAGAGCATTGTGCAAAAAAGCTTCTGCTTCGGGCTGGCCGGTTGCCCTCACCAAAGCACTGGAAAGACGATCAATATGGTTTTGCTCAGCTGTAGAGCGCCGCAGATTAGCCAGTGACCAGTGCGCCTGATACAGCTCCTGATTACTGGCTATAGCATTTTCATACGCCACTTCTGCCGCATCAAAATCACCTATAAAACGCAGCGATGATGCATAGTTAAACTGGAAATCAGGATTATGAGGTTCGAGATTAGTTGCTTTGGAAAATGGTTCTATAGCTTTCGCATGATCACCCAAATAACTGAATACACAGCCAATTGTATCCAGGGTCAATGCATCAGGATTATCCAGCTCTAGTGCTTTCTCGGCCGCCAGCCTGGCCTGGGGACCATTATCAAGCATGACCAGCACACGGGCCAGCTGCGCAAGATATTCGGGCTGATACGGGCCAAATGCAACCGCACGCTGCAACAGTTTTGCTGCAGGCAACAACTGATTGGTTTCGAGCGCCAGCATCGCAAGCACGAAATGAGCGTCTGGATTACGGGGCTCCGCGTCAATTATTTTGCGACAACAATCCTCGGCCACCGCAAACTGCTTTCTCCGCAGAGCACCACGTGCTTCCTGCTGCCATTGCCTTAATAAACTCGTGGCTGTATCCGGAACATTTGGCATTTCGCAGGCATTAATGCAAAAGGACTCAGCGTATTATTCAAAATTGAAACGGAGATCCAGCCCGATCGTACGGGGTTGAATCATGTTTTGATAATACCTGCGGTAAGTGAAATCCTGCAGAAATGGACTGTCCGGATCATTTAGCGGATCGCTGAGTGTTGTACCGATAGTACTGCGTGTATCGCGGCTGCCCGTTACTGCTGCTTTATTGGTCAGGTTGTCAGCCCAGAGCGACGCTGTCCACCTTTCCCCTGACAGACTGAGCGAGGCGAAATGTATCGTGAAACCAGCCAAATCATCACCGGTTGCCGGTGGTCTCGGATCAGTTGGCAGTGTGTTTCTGCAGCAAGCGCTACCATCGCCTAGCCGGGTGTATACATCACTCTGCGCAGTAATCCCGTAGTTAAAACCCAAATTCCAACCATTTGCGAGCGGGGTAAGGAAAGAAATACCCAGAGAAAGCTGATGCTCCGGACTGCCCGGCAGCCGGTCACCATCCTGAGCTTCACCATCAGCAAGCTGCGGTGCATCTTCTGTCAGTTTAGCTTTGGTGTAGGAATAGCCACCGCGAAGTTTCCACTTGTCGGTGATAGCCCACTGACCGTCCATCTCAATGCCCTTAGTCTCGGCATCGTTACCGTTAATCAGAATGCCTACGGCACCCCCGGTGGCTCGATCGAAAACCTGGATATCTTTCCAGTCGATATAGAATACGGCTGCATTAAATATGACTGAACTATCGCGCCATGCACTTTTATAACCAACTTCATAGTTAGTTGTCTTGTCAGGGGTAAAGCGCTGCTCATTAGGCAAAGTACATGGCTGGATGAAACCATCGGACTCATCATCGGCTGTGCACAGCCTTATGCCATTGGACCCACCGTCACGAAAGCCCTCACTGATAGTGAAGTAACCGAGCTGAGCCTCTGTGAAATCAAAAGAGGTATTAAAACGAAATATATGGTCATCATCCCTGATGGTTTCAGCGTCAACCGTAAAATCCGGAGGAATGACCACTGGTGCGCCACCACTTATAGCATCAAATATAGGTAATGCCGTCGCCGTTTCCACTTCATCACGATACTGAAAATAGCGCCCGCCAATTGTCGCTTGCCAGCGGTCTGTAAACTGGTACCCGATCTCGCCAAAAACAGCGGCCTCTGTAAAATCCTGCTTGCTAACAGCGATATATTCCAGATCAAAACCAGGGGGGAAATCACCTGGAAAAGCGAGACCCTCATCCATAAGCCAGTCGCTATAGCCAGGGGTAAATTCTCTACTTGAGCTGTCCGTCTTGATATGACGGTAAAACAGGCCACCAATCCAGTTTAAGCGACCACCATCAGCAGGGGATACAAGACGGAACTCCTGAGTGAAGCGGTCAGTATCTTCCAACTCATTCGTATACGCAGTAAAAGAAGGAAATTCATAATAATAAGGCCCTATGGAGTACAGCAGAAAATCTGTCTGATCACGCTGACCATCCTCTTTGTAGGTTGTATAGCCCGTAGCAGATGTCAATTCAGCAAAGCCCAGGTCTGCGGTAATATCCAGTGCAAAAATATGGTTTTCGCGCTCGTTAGGTTCCGGCACACGCATGGCAGAGGTGTATTCACCTATATCTATATCACGAACAGCCATGCTGTCCCGGCTGTTAATACTGCGCCCGCCGATTTCATCTTTCTGATAGTTGTAACTCAGGAGAGTAGAAACGGTATCACTGGCATCATAAAGCAGCGATAACCGGACATTCGTCCGTTGCCAGTCATTGGCATCTTTCTTCCGGGTCAGGTCTGCTGGCAATTCAGGGTTGCTGACACCCGGTTCTTTGACAAGGAAGTTGTAATCAATGAAACCTGCGCGGTCTTCATACGCAAATACGCCGCGGACGGCCAGCTTATCCTGCAGGATGGGCCAGTTAATGACAGCATTTACATCGTAACTGGCATCATCACTCTCAGCCATGTCGAATACACCACCATAAATTTCCGAGCTGAACGCCTGAGTGTCGGGTTTTTTTGGTATATACCGGATCGCGCCGGCCAGCGAGTTTGCTCCATAAAGTGTGCCCTGCGGGCCTCGCAGCACCTCTACTCGATCCATATCCACCAGCTTCAGATCAATATAGACAGGAACCTCGCCAAAATAGGTCGCCACAGTTCCACCGCTACCATTACCTACTGTCACACTTGGATCATCAATATTATCCACTGTGATACCGCGAATAGTCATCGGGCTGCCCGCACGCGGCCCTTGATCGACGGAATTCAGGCCGGGTACCCAGCGTGAAATATCACGCAAACTGCGTATCTGGTATTCCTCAAGGAGTTCACCACTAATCACAGAAATATTGATGGGAATTTCCTGTGCAGTGGTATCACGGCGGGTTGCCGTGACGATAATTTCTTCACGCTCAACCTGTTGCTCAACAGCATATAAAGGAGTTGAGATAGTTCCCAATGCGATTGCTACTGCTGCGCTAACAGGTTTAATACGCAAACAAATAGTTCGCTGTTCAGAATTTCGCGCTGTCATTACGCCGCTCTCCCGATGGTACCCACCAATAGCGCCTGATAATTTGCCACTCTGCGGCTAAAGTCAACTTATTGCGTCTACAAAATAACTTTCACCCAGTAACTACTATTTAGACCGGAACTAAGCCGGTATCAGCACCCTACAAATCAGGTATTTAGCCCACATCTTGCAGTACAGGTATTTGCTTTTCCCGGCATAAACCGCACAGTACGCGCATGGCAAAAATAGTCGTCTTCAACAAGCCCTTTCAGGTGCTATCCCAATTTCGCGCACACGAAAATAAAGCAACCCTCGCACAATTCTTTAAAGACAAAACACTACGGGTAGCCGGGCGGCTGGATTACGATTCTGAAGGGCTGTTGCTACTCAGTGATGACGGCATATTCATCCAGAAAGTGACTCACCCGCGTTACAAGCTGCCCAAAACCTATTGGGCACAGGTCGAAGGCACGGTCGATGATGTCGCAGTTACTAGATTGCGTGACGGTATCAGGCTTAAAGATGGCCCTACCAAACCTGCACAGGCAAAAATCATACAGGAACCGGATAAGCTGTGGCCACGCGATCCACCCGTTCGCTACCGGGCAAATATCCCCACCAGTTGGCTCGAACTTAGCATTAGCGAAGGACGCAACCGCCAGGTGCGTCGCATGACAGCTGCTGTCGGGTTCCCCATCCTGCGACTTGTGCGGGCCGGTATCGGCGAATGGGCGCTCGATAATTTACGGCCGGGCGAATACCGGGAAATCGCGGCAAGTGATGCTTGATTACATGCGGATACTGCAAGGCGTGGCTGATTGGATAAACCAGCCAGAGATGACTGATTACACAGGCCCGTTATTGCTGCAGACTTTTAAGGTAACCGGCGATTTCGGCAAGATCAGCAGCTTCCATCCAGGCAAAAGCTGGCATGGGCACGCCTGTCACGCTATCAGGCGAACCGGGTTGCCGACCCGCCTGCAAAAAAGCGATCAGTTCATCCGGTGACGACCCAGCAACCAGTTCCGACTCGACAAGATTAAGCCCCAGGCCTTCTACTCCTTTAGCATCTGCGCCATGACACGCGCTGCATTGTGCTGCATAGGCAGCCGATGCAGTACCCGCCTGCTCCACTGGTGCAGCTGCCTCAGGTTCCGGCACCGGAACCGGCTGACGGGACGCCATACCAAAAGGAGCGATATTGCCATCGGCATCAATCGAGACTAATGGCCCGTCGTTAGCTGCAGGAGCAGATTCTGTCGATTCAGGCGCAGCAGCGTCTTCAACCACGTCAGGGGCCGGCTGACCACAACCGATCAAAAAGAGTGTTGCGAGCGCTGCAATAATCAGCTGCGAGAAGAAATTTGCTTTTACGGTTGCACTGAACATTTTTGAGCCCATTGTGGTTTAAACCCGGTAGCACCTGCTGGAAAGGATTAATTTTGCTTTGGAACGCATACCGTCCAAAGCTGAAAACTAGCCGGGCTGAGACTCTATTGCAACTATGCCGGGATACTATTTTTAATATCCCGCCGGCGTTGCAACCAGCCCAAACCCAGAAGGGCAGAAGCAAACAGGGCGATAGCCGGCGGTAACGGAACCTCACCACCTGGCTTCTGCCAGTGCTCATGCTTATCCTGCAACCACCCGTCCTTCAGGAAATCATCAAAGCGCCCGTCATAATAGGGGCTGGCTTGAAGGCGCGTGATAAGTTCATTAAGCCTGCCATTTCTCATGTACACCGGGGTTGAGCCAGTCACGCTGTAGGGTCGCAAACAACGGCGCAAAATGTACCTGTACGCCAAACTGCGATTCTTCCTGTGAAACTGAATACGTCGTCGCAGCATTTACCTGCGACCACACTAATAGCGATGCGGCAACTGCCACATAAATAGTCTTTTGCATGATTGATCCACCTGTACGCTGCACAGCACCTAACGAGCTATGCGTAACCTATGAAGGGCGCACAGTTTCGCGGACCTGGTGTTGGGCTGCGCTGCGCTACTGGTCAGTTTTTATGCAGTTCACTTCTGCATAAAGTGTTCGCAAAGAGCCTGCGAAACGACGCGCGAGGGACACGCAGCGAAGCACAGAAAGTTGAGTTACATATAGTGTGATGCGGCCAGAAACTGGAAAATAATAACTGCTATTTAAGTTGTGACCAGAATGCCGCAATAAGCGGGCTTTTTAATTTCTTCTCTGTGGTGAACAACCCCACATCGTAGGATTTCAGCTGCGGGTACACGTCGAGCACAACGACCTGGGCGGCCAACGGACTATTGTCCAGTACGATACGTGGCACCACGCCGATACCAAAACCCAGACTGACCATACTGACAATAGCCTCATTACCGGCAACCTGCGCATAGATACTTGGCTGAACATTTTGAGCGCGAAACCAGCTGTCGACCCGACGTCGCGCCAGACCGCTTTCTGACAAAATCATTGGCAGGTTTTCAAGTGCATTTGCGCCGTGGCGCTGCCCGGAAGGATTGGCAAATTCCATTTTATCTTTTGCCGCAATAAAAACCAGCGGAGTCGTTACCATGGACTTAAATGCGAGACCAGCTGGAATCCGTTCAGGACGAGCGCCAATTGCCATATCTTCTTCCCCGGCAAGAACCCGCGCTACAGCATTTTCCGGATCACCCGTATGTAATTTAATTTCTATATGCGGATGATCGCGCCTGAAACGGCTGAGCAAATCAAACAGAAAACTGTAGCTCGCGGTAACCGAGCAATAGATACTCACTTCGCCATGCAGCTCGCCCGCCTCCGCCATCAGTGCGTTGCGAATCACATCCCACTGAGTCAGCGATTCACGCGCGTACCCCAGAAACATTTCACCCGCACGGGTTAAAGCAACCGACCGGTTATCGCGATCAAACAGAGTTGCCCCCACAGCGTCCTCCACCTGACGAATACTGCGACTTAGTGTCGAAGGACTGACGTGGCTAACCTCGCTGGCACGGCCAAAATGCAGGCTCTCCGCGAGGTTCACGAACTGCTTGAGCTGGCGGTTATCCATCTATTACTATTATTTCATATACCGGCATACTTTATTGCATTTATTTCATTTTACGCAATTTATGGGCAAGCCTATACTTCCCGCCTGCTGCAAAAATCTAAGTAATTTAGGGGCAGCCCCCGGATGCTGTGGCTTTACGAACAGCGCTACAGATTTATTGGCAGTGGTAGATTTTGGGGTCTGACCCCGTGCATCTTTTTATTGCTGTTGTCAGGTGGGAATACTCTTTTTAGCGGCTGACCAGGCTTCTACCGGGTTTTCAGCTGGCAACCGGCTTATACAAATTCAGATTTTTCAGGAGCAATACAAATGCAGGTTTATTACGACAAAGATTGCGATCTCGACATTATCAAAGCTAAGAAAGTTGCCATTATTGGTTATGGTTCACAAGGCCATGCACATGCATGCAACCTGCATGACTCCGGTGTAGATGTAACGGTCGGTCTGCGACCTGACTCGTCATCACGTGCCAAGGCTGAAGCACATGGTCTCAAGGTTGCCGATGTGCCCGCAGCAGTCGCTGCTGCCGACCTGGTGATGATCCTGACGCCGGATGAGTTCCAGAAACAGCTCTATAAAGAAGAGATCGAACCCAATATCAAGCAGGATGCAACACTCGCTTTTGCGCATGGTTTTGCCATTCTTTTTAAGGAAATCGAACCGCGCGCTGATCTTGATGTAATCATGATTGCACCAAAAGCACCTGGTCACACAGTACGCACCGAGTTCACCAATGGTCGCGGTATTCCTGACCTGATCGCCGTAGCACAGGATGCATCAGGTAATGCGAAAGCAACGGCCCTCGCGTATGCATCTGCCATCGGTGGTGGTCGTACCGGTATTATTGAGACCACCTTCAAGGATGAATGCGAAACTGATCTGTTTGGTGAGCAATCTGTCCTGTGTGGTGGCTGTGTAGAACTGGTTAAAGCAGGCTTTGAGATACTGACCGAGGCGGGTTACCCGGCCGAGATGGCCTATTTTGAGTGCCTGCACGAATTGAAACTGATAGTCGACCTGATGTATGAAGGCGGAATCGCCAACATGAACTACTCGATCTCCAATAATGCGGAATTTGGTGAGTACGTAACTGGCCCGAAAGTGATCAATGATGAATCACGCGCAGCTATGCGTGAAGCACTGGAAAACATCCAGAATGGTAATTATGCCAAGCGCTTCATAAAAGAAGGTGCAACCGGCTATCCAGAGATGACCAAAGCCCGGGCAGCCAATGCAGCACACCCGATTGAGAAAGTGGGTGCCGAGCTACGGGCAATGATGCCATGGATTGCGGCTAACAAGATTGTCGATCAGACCAAGAACTAGCAGTCCAGTTGCGGGAGTAAATACTCTGTGCACTTCGGGCCATATCAAGTTAACCAAGAGCCGGCCCAGCGCCGGCTCTTGTGTTATTTTCATTGGCAGTGGTTATATCCGCTACAAAGTTGTTCTGCCTATAATCGTTAATCTACTTGCCCACCTGGAACGAATATTAACCCATGCAACACACCTCGCCTGTGTCACTGTCGGGCCTTTATGTATTAGCACTTTTGTTGCTATCTCCGCTAGCAAATGGGGCTCATCTGCCGTATGAGAGACTTGAACTACCAGGTTGTGTCTTTTTGCTGGACTGGCGCGGAAAGTTCAGCAACACACAGAAAACAAAACTGAAAACATGGCTGGCATCGGTGGCGAACACGGTTAGTCTGCTGCACGGCACTCTCCCCAGAGCAGAAATTCGTATCGCACTGCAGCCCTACCCCGCCAAATCAGCAGTGCCCTTCGCAAGGGTATTAAGGCAGGAACCGGAAGGCGTGCTGTTTTATATAAACCCTGACCGGCCTGTAGATGAATACATCAATGACTGGACCGCCTACCACGAACTAAGCCACCTGTTTATTCCTTATCCCGGTAATGCAGATATCTGGTTCTCGGAGGGACTGGCCAGTTACTACCAGAATGTCCTGCAAGCTCGTGCGGGCATACTGACCAAGGATGAAGCACGGCAAAAATTTCGCGCTGGTTTCGAGCGCGGCCAAAATGATTCAGGGCACGCACAATTGACACTTGGCGAACTCAGCCCGGTCATGCGTGATAAACATGCGTTTATGCGCGTTTACTGGAGCGGTGCTTTATATTTTTTGCAAGCAGATCTGCTGCTGCGTAATTTACCCACCGGTAGTAATCCGCCGCTCACACTTGATGATGTACTGAGAGAGTTTGGGCTTTGCTGTCTGGACTCATCACAACAGTGGTCCGGATCAGCCATTGCAGCAGAATTCGATCGTCTATCCGGCAGCGATATTTTCACCCCTCTTTATCATGACTTTGAACAGTCAACTGCCATCCCTGCATACCAAAAGCTGCTGGAAGCACCTGAAATAGACGCTATTCTGACGCCTTAACCTGCCCTCGGACCGCTACAAAGGCTGTTCCGGGCAATTCTGTTCGGCCACACAATTGCCTGTACAATAGCCGCCCCACGGGCCAGAAAATAACCACAGCCCACATCTGATTTGATTATCTAAATGAGCATTGGGGCTACACCCCAGTCTCAAAAAGTACCGAAAAAAGGATATAGCTTCATGATTTTACTGACGGGTATTACAGGCAATAACGGCGGCGAGACCGCGACCGCGCTGCTGGGAAACGGTGAAAAATTCCGGGCACTGGTTCGGGACATGGATAAAGCCGCTGACTGGGCTGCCAAAGGTGTCGAACTTGTGCAGGGTGACCTGAATGATTCAGCCACCGTTGAAGCTGCGCTGGAAGGCATCGACTGTGCCGTACTCGTTATGCCTAACGGCCAGGATCAGGAACGACTCGAACTTTCATTTATTGCAACCGCCAAAGATGCCGGTCTCACGTGGATCATTAAACTATCCTCACCCGAAGCTATTCGTGGCACGACCAGTCCTACCCCAGTCGTGCACCTCGCGGCAGAAGATGCTATCAGAGAATCCGGAATGCACTGGACTTTCGTACGCCCGAGTTTCTTCATGCAAAATTTCCGCGGCGCTATTCCACAGGCCAAGGCCACCGGGAAACTTTCGATGCCCATGGGCGATGGCACTGCGGCACTGACCGACTGTGCAGACTCAGGTGCATTCATTGCACAAATACTGACTGACGGAAATCCAGAACAGCACTACGGACAGTGTTACGACATCACCGGGCCGGATCCGGTTATGACCTTTGCCGAAATCGCCAAGGTAATTGGCGATGTAATTGACAAGGAAGTGGTTTACGAACACGCTGACCCCAAGGCTTATCAGGAAAAGCTCCGACCGTTCGTTACTAGTGACTGGCATTCAGATGCTGTTGCATACTTGTTTGCCGAAATTGCGGATGGCACTACGCCCGGGGTCAAGACAAACACATTCCAGGACATTATGGGACGCCCTGGCAAATCATTCAGGGAGTTCGTCAAAGAGAATTCCTGATATTCCATCTGGCCAGTCATTGGATTAGGCCGTTACTGAAAAACCCCGCACCTGCAGGGTTTTTTCTGCCTGTTCACAGCTGAAATGCAACATCCGGGGCGCAGGCAGACTGCTGCAGGTCATTAATTCACATAGGGTTAGCTTGCAAATGAAACTTTCTACCAACAGGACTGGTCAATAGAACCATCGCCAAAGTTATTGATTTTCAGTACCAACAGACTTAACCAGGATAAAAATTGTTGCCTTTCGCTGCTGTATCAGCACAAACTGGGCATGCAGGCAATAGTGTAAAACTGTTATTTGGCTGGCGGAATGCATCCAATGTGTTACCAGCCGAAAATCAGGAGACCGGCATTTGCCGGAAACAATGCCCGGGCTCGCCGGGAATATGTAATTGGAGAAATGTGATCATGTCGAAGCAAGCAATTCGGAAACCTTTGAGCATCGCCCTTGGTGCTGTCGTTGTTACCAGCCTTGGGTTAGCGGGCGTTGCCAGCGCCAGCACCAGCGAAGCAGATATCTTTTCGATGGAAGAACTGACTAATGGCTATCTGACGGCCGGCGCTCATGAAACCAAAGATGAGGGCGAAGACAACGGCGGCGAAGACAACGGCGGTGAAGACAAGGAAGGCGGTGAAGACAAGGAAGGCGGTGAAGGTAGTTGTGGCGAAGGCAAATGTGGCGGAGACTCATAAAGCGCGCTAAATGCATTTGTGAATAACGTTACAACCAACGTTACGCCTGCCTTGCAGCACGCAGTGCCGCAAGGAGCAGGTCTCGGACTGCGGCGGGCCCTCCTGGGCCCGCTCGCAGACCGGCTTCCAGAACAAATCAGTTTTCTCGAAGCAGCTCCCGAAAACTGGATTGGCCTTGGCGGACGCTACGGCAAACAGTTGTGCGGTTTACTCGAACACTATCCGCTGATTTGTCATGGCCTGTCTTTATCCATTGGCGGGCCAGCACCGCTTGATGAAGTTTTTATACATCAGGTCAAAAGTTTCCTCGCAACCCATAAAGTTGCAGTCTATTCCGAACACCTGAGCTATTGCAGCGATGACGGGCATCTATACGACCTGATGCCCATACCTTTTACCGAGACAGCCGTCCATTACGTCGCCGGTCGTATTCGACGCATCCAGGACATAATCGAACAGCGCATAGTTATTGAAAACGTTTCCTATTACGCGGCACCATCACAGGAAATGGATGAGATTGATTTTATTAACGCAGTCCTGACAGAAGCTGATTGTGATCTATTGCTGGATGTTAATAACATATATGTAAACAGCATCAATCATCACTATGATGCCGAGCAATTTCTGCTGTCGCTACCGGCGGAACGCGTTAGCTATTTTCATATAGCAGGTCACCATAAAGAAGCAGTTGACTTGCGCATAGACACTCATGGCGCCGCTATTATTGATCCTGTCTGGCAGTTACTTGATACCGCGTATCAGCATTTCGGTGCCGTGCCTACATTATTGGAACGTGACTTTAATTTTCCGCCCCTTGATGAACTGCTGCAGGAAATTGATCAGATTATTGAATTACAGCAACCATGGGTCACCACTAAAGCTGTGCCCGAACAGGCTAAGGCGGCGCATGGAAATGGCTGATACCATAAGTAAGGTAGATACTTTGCGAGCTCAGCAATACAAGTTTGCTGCCCATCTGCGCGATCCTGAGAATGTTCCACCACCCAGCGACATCGAAGATCGTCGCATGGCCATTTATCGTAACCTCTTTATTAATAATGTCACGAATTTCCTTTGTCAGAGTTTCCCGGTACTTTCTGACTTGCTGGAAGATGGACGCTGGAAAATGCTAATCAAAGACTTTTACCGCGATCACAAAAGCCACTCACCACTGTTCCCTGATATGCCCAAGGAATTTCTTGATTACCTGGCCAACGAACGCGCGAGCGGACAGCATTCCGATAATCAGGATGACCCACCATTCATTTATGAGTTAGCACATTATGAATGGATCGAAACAGGCCTGGCACTTGCAGAAGAGCCTCCTGCAAACCCGGAAATTGATCCTATGGGGGATCTGCTGGCGAATAGGCCAGTTACATCAGCATTGGCATGGCTATTTAGTTACGAGTATCCAGTAAATGAAATAGGCAAGGACAACCAACCTGATTTACCTGCCGCTGAACCTCTGCACTACCTGTTATTCCGAGATCAAACTGACAAGGTCAATTTCCTGAAACTTAATATTGTCAGTGCACGACTGTTTGAAATTTTAAGTACGAATACTTCATTTAGCGGTCAGGATGCGCTGGCGGAAATAGCTGCAGAAATGAGCCATCCAGAATCCGCCATGGTGATAGCAAGCGGCAGTAGTATTCTAAAACAATGGCACAACAAAGGCATAATACTAGGCACTTTGCCAATAAAACTTTAGTCGATATTCTGACTATTTTTATTGGTAACCCAAAGTATGGATACTATTATTAGAGTAATCGGTGGAACTCCATCATGCCGCTTCTGAGCCGTATGCAGACCTTACTGGATTTAAGTAAGGCGGTGGACTGGCTCGGACCCCTTGCCCTGCGCCTGTATCTGGCCCCGGTATTCTGGATGGCAGGCACCAACAAAATTGACGGCTGGGAAAATACCGTAGCCTGGTTTGGCAGTTCCGACTGGGGCCTGGGATTACCATTCCCAGCACTGCTGGCATTTCTGGCCGTAGGCTCAGAAGTAGTTGGCGCAATTGCACTTGTAATTGGGCTGGGAGTGCGCTGGATCTGTATACCACTCATGATCACCATGGCTGTTGCCGCTGCCACAGCCCATTGGCAGAACGGTTGGCTGGCAATCGCTACTGGCAGTGGAATGTTTGCCACCGAACGCACTATCGGCGCCATCGATCGCCTCGACCGCGCCAAAAGCATTCTCAAGGAACATGGCAATTATGAATGGCTGACTGAAAACGGCAGTATTGTAATGCTCAATGACGGTATTGAATTTGCTGCCACCTATTTCATTATGCTGCTGGTACTATTTTTTATTGGCGGCGGACGCTATGTAAGCCTGGATTACTGGATAAAGAAGAATCTGGGCAAACAAATAGCAGAAAGCCCCAATGACTGAACGGCAATCGGGGCTAACTGAGTGAAGCGATCAGGATACTTGATCAGAAAGTGTCTCAGGCCATTGCGGGCTCAACTTCTTGCTTGGGTATGAAAGTAGGATCCGGGAATTCGACAACACGCCAGTAGCTATCTATTAGCTCTACCGCACGAATGAAGCTATTACCCATATCAGATTTCAGCATATAGCCTGCAACATTCATGTTGAAGGCTTCAAATTTATCTTTCTCATCATTTGAAGTGGTTAATACAAAAATAATAAGTTGATTAAGATTCTTGTCGGCACGAATTTTAGTAAGCAATTCCAGTCCATTCATGCGTGGCATATTAATATCGAGTATCACCAAATTTGGCGTATTTTCGCGGTTATTTGCGACACAACTCTGTAAAAATTCCCAACCCTCAACACCATCACGAGCAATTGTTACCGGGTTATTTATTTTCAGCTTCGCCATAGCTCGCTGAAAAGCCTTTACATCAATACTGTCATCTTCAACCAGCAATATCTTCACAGGCTGCGTCTTTTGATCGTTCATGTTCATCCTCCTTTTCAATCTTTGGGGTAGCGTGACCATGACTGCTTTCATGTGCATGGTCGTGAGAGTGGTCGTGCGTGTGTCCTTGAGCAGACTGACCTTCAGCCATCGGCAATTCATCATTATCCGATGGCATATCCTGCGGTGACTTGTTCCAGGTAAAATTAAAGACTACGCCCTTGCCAGCAGGTCCGGCCTCAAACCAGATACGTCCGCCCTGCCAGTCAATAATGCGCTGAACAATCGCGAGTCCCATGCCACTGCCCTCCGTGTCATCGCGCGGCTTCAGCGTCTGGAACATTTTGAATACTTTTTCGGCATACTCATCCGGGATGCCCAGCCCGTCATCCACAACCGATATTCGTACACACTCGCCTTGATCAACACATGAAACCTCGATATTTCCATTGGCCGGATCAGGATGATGCTTAATAGCATTACTGATGAGATTTCGGAGTACGGTTTCCAATGCCGCGTGGTGCGTAGTAAGACATGGCCAGCCTTCGGTAGTGATAATTTTCATCCCTTCCGGAGGTCCAATCAATGTCACTATATCGGTGACGAAATCATCCAGATGGATTTGCTTCACATCACCTACCTTCCGACCCGCACGTGAATAGGCCAACAAATCTTCGAGAAGGCGACTCAGGCGACGGGTGCGGTGTGTCAGCAAATCAAGGTTTTCCTGAACCTCGCCTTCTTTATAATCCTCAAGATCTTCACGTAGCCAATCGATAATTACTTCGATAGCACGCAAAGGTGCTTTCAAATCATGCGACGCCACATAGGCAAACTGCTCAAGGTCTTTATTGGATCTTTGCAGTTCCACACCTTTCGCTTCAACATGCTGTTCCGCAATGCGTCGATCCGTTATATCCACTCCCAGGGTAATCACCCCCAGAATCTCACCATTTTCATCTATAAATGGTTTGTGCGTGACCGAAAAATACACAAAGCTGCCGTCCGGCATGGGCCTGCTGGATTCAGAATGAACTTCTTCACCCGCAAGTGCGGCATCATAGCGGTGTTTACGCTCAGCGAACATTTCCTCGCCAAGTAAGTCAGCCATGTGCACGCCAACCAGGTCATCGGCACCGCGATTGAAAATCTCGCGATATTTCGAACTCATAAACGAGACGCGATAGTCACGATCGATGTAGGAAAATATTCCCGGTATACCGTCAACAAGTTGCTGCATACTGGATTGAGTCGTCCGCAAACGGACCTCCAACTCTTTGGTGACGGTCACATCGATAAAAACCCCTTTAATAGAAAAGTTGCTGTCACTTTGATCGACGGTGTGACCACGCCCACTCAGGTAACGATACCCACCAGACGACTGTTTTACACGAAACTCGCAGGCAAATTTACCTGTCTGCTTGCAGTCTTCTACCGCCTGACGGTATTTCTCTATATCAAACGCAGGTATTTTCTCCTCCAACACTGTCTGGGGAGTTTCCTCATCCCAATCCAGCTCAAAAAACCCCTTGCAGGTCGGATCCAGTGTCAGGCGCATTTGACCAACATCCCAGGTCCACAACCCAACGCCGACAGATGACATCAATCTGTCGGTATCACCAATATTGGCTGTAATAGTGTTCATGTCAGA
>Ga0114950_10001437_pt1 | contig 17923 bp, 16 predicted proteins | sample N075metaG_FD_83503 | JGI IMG/M metagenome (GOLD analysis project Ga0114950, IMG submission 83503) | Deep subsurface microbial communities from Kermadec Trench to uncover new lineages of life (NeLLi) - N075 metaG | ecosystem: Environmental > Aquatic > Marine > Ocean trench > Sediment | place... | reverse complement strand
CGCTGGATTTCCTGGTGGTGGCTGATCATTCGGACAACATGGGGATGGTCCCGGATCTCTATGCGGGTAAAGAAAGTATTGTTGCCGACCCGCTGGGCAAGCAGTTATATGAGGATTTAAAGGCCGGCAAGAATCACGAGGTCGCCATAGAACTGATCAAGCAATTCTCCCAGGGAACATTGCCCGACGCCCTAATCTATGACCCGCAGTCACAGCCCTATCGCGACGCGTGGGATCGAACCGTAGCAGCCGCGGAAAAGTTTAACGAGCCCGGCAAGTTCACCGCCTTTATCGGCTACGAGTGGACATCACTGATCAAGGGCAACAACATGCATCGGGTCGTGGTCTATCGCGACGGCGGTGATGTAGGCGGGCAGATGGTGCCTTATACAACAACCGCACCCTATGGCAGCCCCAACCCGCGCGACCTGTGGAAGTGGATGCAGGGCTATGAAGATCAGACCGGCGGCAAGCTACTGGCTATTGCCCATAACGGCAACCTCTCCAACGGCATTATGTTCCCGCTGGAAGCTCAGTTCGATGGCGTCACCCTCGATGAGGAATACGTGACCAGCCGGATACGCTGGGAGCCCCTGTACGAAATTACGCAGATGAAAGGTGATGGTGAGGCCCATCCGTTCCTCTCACCCAACGATGAGTTTGCTGATTACGAGCAATGGGATATGTTCAACCTTGATGGCTCGGTCGCAAAGACGGATGAGATGCTGGTGGGTGAGTATGGCCGCGAAGCCCTTAAACGTGGTTTGGCACTTGAAGCACGCCTGGGTACCAACCCCTACAAATTTGGCCTGATCGGCTCCACCGATAGCCACACCAGCCTGGCCACCACCGAGGAGAATAATTTCTTTGGCAAGATGTCGACCATGGAGCCCGGGCCGGAACGGATGACCAAACCTATGCTTAGTGGGCCGGAGGGAACCGTCTATTACCGGCAGGCCCTTGCCTCGGGTCTGGCGGCTGTGTGGGCGACGGAAAATAACCGTGAGGCCATCTTTGATGCGATGGAACGCAAGGAAACGTATGCTTCCACCGGTCCGCGCATGCAGGTGCGGGTTTTCGCTGGTTGGGACCTCAGTGAAGCTGATCTGAACAGCGACGACTTTGTGCAGCTCGGTTATAGCAAGGGTGTTCCCATGGGCGGCGACCTCAGTGCTGCGGTGGACGGCCAGGTTCCGCATTTAATGATTGCTGCTTTGAAGGATCCCGACACCGGTAATCTTGATCGGGTGCAGGTGATCAAAGGCTGGCTCGATGCTGAAGGCAATACACAAGAGCGTGTTTATGATGTGGCGTGTAGTGATGATCGGGCCATCGTGGAGAAGCGCTGTAACGCACCCGTGGGCAATACGGTTGATGTGGCAACAGCCACCTACACTAATACCATTGGTGCAGTATCTCTGAAAGCGATCTGGACAGACCCCGATTTCGATGCCGCCCAAAAAGCATTTTATTATGTGCGGGTACTGGAGATCCCAACGCCGCGCTGGACCACCTACGATGCGGTTCGCTATGGAATAGATCTGGCCGATGATGTGCCCGTATCACAACAAGACCGTGCCTATACTTCACCGATCTGGTACACACCGTAACAGCAGTTTTTAATAACAGGCACCGTTGTGACGATAAGTAATTGTGATCTGGGCTTTGCAATTATATTGCTTGCCTTTATATCTAACAGCAGTTTTTCCCAGGAAGCTGGCGAGGGGTATAAGCACTCCAACACAGTTGAGTTATTCATTGGTGGAACTATCGATGACAACGACATGCATGCATCAATTGGGGCTGCATATGAACGCCGGCATAGTGAGCCGTTTGGCGTCGGTGCATTGGTTGACATAACCGCAGGGCGTCGTGATTGGGTTGTTGCTGTACCATTTTTCTGGCATCCGCAGGAACCCTTGCGTCTATTGGTAGCACCGGGTGTTGATCATGACGGTTCTGACAACGAATTTCTGGTTCGCCTGGGTGGTTCCTACGAAATTGAGTTTGATGGCTGGTCGTTGTCGCCGGAGCTGAATCTGGATTTCGTGGATGGTGATGTCCTGACAGTACTGGGTGTTAGTTTTGGCTGGAAGTTCTAAGTGTAAAAGCACAGCATAATAATCTGGCTAAAAATGAGATTGCTGCAACAGGTGCCGGTGATAAGGATGTCTTACGTTCAAGAATATCCGGCCACTTTGTAACCTTATAGGTTGCGTAGAGTATTTTTTTGGTTTAGGGGGTAAGCATGGATAGAAGAGATGCACTGGCAAAACTCGGTTTGTCAGCTTTAGGCGGTGCTCTGCTGGTTGGCTGCGAACAGCAGCCTGCCGAAACTGCGGGTGATGCAAATGTGGAGCCGGAACCCTCTGCCGACGATGGCATGGTTGAATTGCTGTTCGTGCAACGCTCCAGGGGCATGAGCTATGAAAATGGTGTCTTGACTCTGATCGATGTCGATCCGGATACACTTTATTTTGCTGATCGCCCACAGAATATAGCAGGTTATCTGACCTACAAAGAGTTGGTAGATATGGTCGGTAGTGGTCCTGACAGTTTTCGGGATGATCCGCCGAATGCAACCCTGATCATTCTGGAAGATGAAGATGCGGCAGAGGTGGTGATGGAATTATCCGCGCCGCCACGCGTTGAAGGTAGCAACCTTGTGTTTCCTGCCATCAAAATTATTGAGGGCGAATTGCCTGCAGTGGGTGGAGTATCCGCCTTGTTTATAGACACGATCGGCAGGCCGTTGTCGCCGGTTTCGGTTGCAGGGGTTCATCGCCGCCACCGCCGTCGGCGGCGCCGCGCGGTGCGTCGTTAAGGGCCGGTGCTGAGATAGGCAGAGTCCGGGTGGTCGCTGCATGGGATGTGAAGCAGCAGGGGCCGGTAGTCAGTTACACTTGGGCTTTTTGACGGGCGAGCAAATTGATGAATACGAGCAGGTATAAGCAGCTATTTCTGGCATTGGCAGTTGTAATGCTGGCACCTATTACACAGGCCGCCGATAGTGAAGAGGATAAAACCTTTTACTTCCTGGGAACGGCTATCTATAAAAACCTGGAGATGCTGAACCTTTCCGAAGCTGAGGCCGAGCAAGTTGTGGAAGGCCTGAGCGACTCGCTGGACGGGGACGGAGACGAACTGGATGAAGCGATATACGGCCCGAAAGTCCGTGATATGACGCAGCAACGCATGATGGCTGCGGCTGAGCAAGAACAGCAGGCGGGTCAGGATTACATTGCCAAAATGGCGGCGGAAGCGGGTGCAACCCAGACAGCTTCCGGTCTTGTCTATAAAGAGCTGCAGGAAGGCGATGGCGCACAGCCAACCGCGACATCAATGGTGAAGGCTCATTATAAAGGGTCCCTGCGCGATGGCAGCGAGTTCGATAGTTCCTATGCACGGGGCGAGCCGATCAGCATAGCCCTGAATCAGGTGATCCCCTGCTGGACCGAAGGTATAGCGATGATGAAAGAGGGTGGCAAAGCTGTTTTGACCTGCCCCTCTGATATTGCGTATGGCCCGCGCGGGCAGGGTGGTATTCCGCCGAATGCAGCACTGACTTTTGAAGTTGAGCTTATCGAGGTCGTCCAGTAAGCCCGGTAACGAAAGGTTGCCCGGCAGCGTCTATAATTGACGCATAACAATAATGTCAGGGGAATCATCAGCTACCGTGCTTAGTCTTACGGATATCCATTTCCGGTATCCGGTTGGGGGCTTCAGCCTTACAGTACCGGAACTTCAGATCGCGGCCGGCAATTCGCTGGCCGTGATCGGTCCCAGTGGCTCGGGTAAGACTACCCTGCTGAACCTGATTGCAGGCATTCTGCTGCCTGATTCCGGTGTAATTAGTTTTGCTGGCCGGGATTTGCGGGTGCTTGAAGATCGGGCGCTGCGCGATCTGCGCCTGAATCGTTTCGGCCTGATGTTTCAGGAGTTTGAATTACTCGACTACCTCGACGTGCTCGACAATGTGCTGTTGCCCTGTCGTCTCGGCGGTGGTCGTGGTTTAACGCCTGAGGTGCGGCAGTCTGCGGAGCAGTTGTTGGAGAAGCTCGGTATGGGTGGCAAGCAGGCCAGCTATCCACAGGCGTTATCGCAGGGAGAGCGCCAACGGGTCGCTTTGTGTCGCACCCTGATAACCCAGCCAGCGTTAATCCTCGCCGATGAGCCAACGGGCAATCTTGACCCGGCCAATAAAGGCGTGGCCATGGATTTCCTGTTCGATTACGTGCAGGAGAATGATGCTGCACTGATTACGGTGACGCATGATCACGAACTCGTCGAGCGTTTTGATCGGGTGATCGATTTTCAGCAGTTCCTGCCGCAGGATGCTGCAGCATGATGAATACGCTGTATCTTGCCTGGCGCTACCTCGCTTTTCATCGCTGGAAAACGACCATCCTGGTGTTATCGGTTACGCTGATTATTTTTCTGCCGGTCGGTTTGAATGTGCTGGTGGAAGAGAGCGCAACCCAGTTGACAGCACGCGCTGGTAGCACGCCACTGGTGGTGGGTGCGAAGGGGAGTCGGCTGGAACTGACACTTAACTCGCTTTATTTCGATGGCGCTATTCCAGCTCCGCTGGATTTCTCTGAGGCCGCTAAACTTCGGGCTACCGGGCTGGCTCAAAGTATTCCTCTTAATGTCAGGTTCCGTGTGCGTTCTCAGCCGGTGGTCGGTACTACCCTCGATTATTTCAGGTTCCGTGGTTTGTCTGTTGCGAGTGGCCGGCCCTTAGTGACGCTGGGGGAAGCTGTGCTGGGCGCAGCGGCAGCTCGTGAGTTGGGAGTTGGGGTGGGGGATGCGGTGATCTCATCGCCGGAAACCGTTTTCGACCTGGCGGGGGTGTATCCGTTGAAAATGCAAGTGGTCGGGATACTGGCGCCGACGATGACCGCGGACGACAATGCCGTGTTTGTCGATTTGAAAACCAGCTGGATTATGCAGGGGCTGGGTCACGGACATCAGGATCTGCAAGCGGCCGAGGCGGCCGACTATGTCATAAGTTCCTCTGACAATGAGATTGTCGCAAACGCGGCGGTGGTTCAATACAACGAGATTACGGCTGAAAATATTAATTCCTTTCATTTTCATGGCAATGACACAGACTTCCCGTTGACGGCTGTGCTCGCGGTGCCAAACGATCAGAAATCCGGGGTGTTATTGCTGGGGCGCTTCGAGGGTGACGAATTTGGTAGCCAGATCGTTCGCCCCACTGATGTGATCGCCGAGTTGCTGGGTACGGTATTTACGGTCCGGCAATTTGTGGTATTTGCCGTCGCGGTGGTCGGTATCGCAACACTGGCGACGACGATACTGGTGTTTTTGCTGTCACTGCGCTTACGGCAACGGGAGCGACTGACCCTGTTTAAAATCGGTGCGGCCAGGCCGGCTGTTAATGCCATTCTGTTGGCGGAAGTGATCGGTGTGATTGTGGTCAGTGGTGTGTTGGCGACCGGCCTGACGCTGGCTACGCGCGCCTATGGAGCTGATGTTATTCAGCTATTTTTAGCATAATAATTATTTTGTAATAGTTATATAAACAATTGATAAATAACATAAAAAAAATACTTATATTGCTTGGGTCAAGTGGGTATCGAGCTGTTGCAATTGGACTCCTGAGCAGTGTGCTGGCGGCCTGCGGACAGGCGCCGGACCTGCCGATCGCTGGACCTGAGTCCATGAATAACCTGCGGATCTATACCGTTAATTACCCGCTGGCCTACATGGCTGAGCGTATAGGCGGCGAGCACGCGAGTGTTATTTTTCCGGCACCCGCTGATGTTGATCCGGCATTCTGGCAGCCTGAGCCTGAGGATATTCTGGCTTACCAGCGGGCTGATCTGATTCTGCTAAATGGTGCGGGTTATGCGAACTGGCTGGCACGGGCTTCTTTGCCCACCGCCGGGATGGTCGACACATCCGTGGCATATAGCGACCGGCTAATAGGGGTCTCTGCTAATGTCAGACACAAGCACGGGCCCGAAGGTGATCACAGCCATGGTGACGTGGCGTTTACGACCTGGCTCGACCCGGATCTTGCAGCTATGCAGGCGCAGGCTATACACCAGGCGATGGCACAGGCGCGGCCGGAACTGGCGGCCGAATATAACGAGGCCTATGACTCTTTAATAAGTGATCTTGAGGCATGGGATAAAGCTGCGGCAGAGGCATTTGCACAACTGACTCAGGTGCAGCTCATTTTGTCACACCCGGTCTATCAATATCTGCAGCGTAAGTACAGGCTAACCGGGCAAACGCTGATGTGGGAGCCGGACGAGCCAATCAGCCTGGCTGATATTGGCGCTCTGGCGGATGCTGCCGATACAGGGGCGCCGGGTCGGAGGCTGGTTATTTGGGAAGCTGAGCCGCTGGCTGCGAATCGCGATGCGTTGCAGGCGCTGGGTTATGAGTCCGTCGTGTTCAATCCGCTGGCGAACCGACCGGAGTCGGGTGATTACCTCACCGGTATGGCGGCCAATATCGATCGGCTTAATAAGGTCCGCAATGGCAAAAGTAATGAACAAGAGCAATAAACAACAGCAATGAATAGTCCATCGAAAATCAGGATGATTGTCGGAGCTATGCTGGCAGCAGTATTGTTGCTGCCGGTGCTGGCCCATGCCGATGCGATCATGCGTTCGCAAGCCATGTTTGCGGAAACCATTGCCGAAATCTATGTGCATGAAGATGAACTGGTACTGGAGCTGGAAATCGGCATGGACGATGTCCCGGCATTTCGTAACCTGCTGCCGGATGAAATTTATAAGGAATTGGGTTATGGCGATCAGGCTATAGCCGAGCGTCTGCAGCTGTTTTTTGAGCGGGACATCATTTTCAAGGCAAACGGCGAGACGCTGATACCAGGGCGCTTGTCTGAGATCGGGCCGGGCGAACGACAACCGCGCGACCCGATTACCGGTGAATTACTGCCGGTGGGAGAAGGTGAGGCGGTCACCGTGATTCGCGCACGCTTTGTCTATGAGTTTAATAATCGTCCGGATACGATCCTGTTTGGCATAGGGCCGACCATGAGCGGAACCAGTATCGGCTACGTGCTCTATCACAAGGGCATAGCGGTCAATGATTTCCGTTATCTGACCCCGGTGCAGAACCTGCAGCTCGACTGGAATGACCCCTGGTACACGAAGTTTTCAAACCGATCTTTGCGGCGGGCCTATTTCGCACCGATGAGTGGTTTTATCTATGTGGAGCCTTACGAGGTGCGCAAGGAGATTATCCTGCGGCCTAAGGATCTGCAGCACTGGCTCGACCTGGGGCTGGAGGGCAAAACGGTTATTCCCGCTGCCGATCAGGTCGAACTTAAGCGCAAAGTCGGTGAGTTCCTGCGTACGCATCACAAGGTGCTGATTGATGGCGAGGTAATCGAGCCGGAGCTTGCCCGCATCAACTTTCTTGAGCGCACTTTGAAGACCAGCAAAGTGATCGACCCGCCTGTCGACCTCGACATCAACGCGGCCATCCTTGGGGTGATCTTTGTGTATCCGACAGTTGAGCCGTTACCGCAGAAGGTCACGATGGAGTGGGACCTGTTTAACGACAAGATTCAGCTGGTGCCGGCGTCATCGGTTGATCAGGCAGGACCGTTGCCAACTTTTCTGGAGCCTGATTTTGCAACCCTGGAATGGCAAAATTTTCTGCAGAACCCTGAGCTGCCAACCCTGACCGAGTTACGAGCACCTCCATCCGAGACTCAGGTAATGGCCAGTTATCTGCGCTGGGTCATGTTGGCACTTACAGCCTGGTTATTCTGGCGCTGGCTGGTGCAGGGGAAATCGGGTGCAAGCCGCATGCAGCCCGGTGTCACAGCGATGAGTGCGTTGGTACTGATGGCTATCAACTTCTGGCTGGGCTCGGCGGTGCGTCTATCGAATGAGGCATCCGCTGAACTGGTGGGGGGTGTATTGCACAATGTGTACCGTGCGTTTGATTTTCGTGATGAGAGCCAGATATATGATGTGCTTGATCAGACTGTAGCGGGTGAACTCCTGACAGAAATATTTCTTGAGACACGCCGTGGACTGGAACTCGCCAACCAGGGTGGAGCGCGTGTCAAGGTAAAAGATATAGAGATCATTAATCTTGAAGCGGTGTCGGGTAATGATGGCGCGATCGAGGCGAACGTAACCTGGAGGGTTGCGGGCTCAGTCGGTCATTGGGGCCACTTACACAAGCGACAGAACCAGTACGAAGCGAAACTGACTATTTCGCCCGTGGCAGGGGTCTGGAAGCTGACGGGCATGGAAGTGTTCAGCGAGGAGCGAATTTAGTCATTAGGTTATTGGGGCCGGGCTAGCGAATATGCAGAACCGCATCTAAGTTAAACTCCAGCAGGCTTAAGCAATTGATGACAACAGGGGTATGGCTGGTATGAGTGACGAAATTGAAAACAGATTTGTAAAACTGATGCTTAGTTCAACGCTAAAGACTATTGAAGCCTTGCATGATGACGTTGATGCCCATGCAACGGTGCGTAATCACATGTTGGGAATTTGTGATGGTGTGCGTCAGCGAGCGATAGCCGGGGCGGGAGAGGGCATCACGCCTGATGAGGCAACGGCGCAGGTTGATGCCTTAATTACAATGATTGATGAATACTTCGAGTATTCTGGCAGCCCAATGTTTCCTGGGGTGGAAGTGGTAAAAAGAAGTTAGATAATTTGGCAGCAGGTCAGGTTAATGCTTATATTTTGTCGGTTTAGTCGCGTTATGGCCTGATTCTGCGAAGCTAGTCCTGATCTTAGGTTAGGGTAATAGTGAGAATTATGGTTGAATTATGCACAGCTTATATAGAGTCGGGCTAAAGCTCTGTTTATACGGTCCTGGGTTTTTATGAAAAAAATACTATTTTTAATGATTTGCGTTGCTTCTGTTGCACTCGCGGGTTGCGCGTCACATGCGCCGTTAGCACCAGAAGAAGATGATCGGATAGCCAAACAATTTGAGACTAAGCGCGGTCTTGGGGCCATTTATATCTTCCGCAAAAGGCAGTTTACGAATCGTGGTATCGCGCTGCCGGTATCGCTGGATGATCAGTTGGTCGGGCACATAAGCGAGTACGAATACTTCAGGATCGATGTTAAGCCAGGGCGACATGTTGTTACCGTAAAAGGCCTGGCAAACCTCAAATCCGTGACGCTGAATGTCGAGGCTGATTCGATCAAATTTGTTGAGTTCCTGATTGACGGTGATTACCGTATTTATCGTACTGTAGATGAGGCCACCGGCAAAAATGCGATTAAAAAGCGGGACATGGCAATAAAGCACATCGCTGGAGTTTTTCCGGCTTTACCGTAGCTAATGCTGGTCAGTGGTTGTGTTTAAAGACGCATGCGGCCAGCCTGGCTCACCTCCCGTTGTGCAGTTATGGTGTACCCCTTCCTGACACGTGCTGTGGAGGCTGGGCTGATGATCTTTAATCGACTCGCAGGCAAAATTCAGGCAAACCTTAGGCTCGGCATATTTCTGCCCTTGCTGGCTGCAGCACTGGCAACCACATGGTTTGGGTTGTTCTGGTCCGTGGATTATTTTGGCGTGCTTACCAACGGGCTGCATTTTATGGATATGCAGCCGGTGTTAACGGTGTCAGCGTTGTTCGTGCAGATTCGAACCTATGATGCTGCAGCAACACAGTTTTACCTGTGGTGGTCGTTATTCGATTGGGCCTGGCCCCTTATTACGTTTACGACCATGTTATTTATTACGGCCTGGCTGCTGAATCGACTTGCGGCCAAGTGGCACTACCTGTTCCCGTGGCTGGTGGGCAGTGCTTATCTGACAGTGGTGATGGACTGGCTGGAGAACGTTGGTTTTGCAACGCTTGTGGTTCTACGTCCTGATGAGCCTTTATGGGCAGCGCAGCTGACCCTGGTGCTGCACGCCGCGAAGTTATTTTTTATTTTGGTTTTTAACCTTGGGTTCTGGCTGTTGTTGGTTACGGTGATCGTAGTTGGTATGCGGAGCCTGTTTGCTAATATTAGAGCCGCTGATTGACACTGATATATTCATTTAATCTGAGTTGGTAGATGCCCGCATGTGCCAGTTTCCGGTTAGCTTTTCAAGCATGCCGATCAGGGTATGTAAAAAGGTTGCTGCGCCCGCCGCCATTTCTGCTATTATCACGCCCGCGCGCAAGCCTGATGGGTGGAATAGCCCTGAATTTCCTTCTTAATCAAGTCCTTGTCATACTTGGGCGACTGATGACAGGTGCTTGCGCGGCGCTTTTCAGCTTCACAACCTGGTACGTACCCTTGATCTCAACAGCAAATCTGTCGATTCAGTTCGGCGCAAAACCTCTATTCGAAAATGTTTCCGTTGCTTTCGGTAACGGTAATCGTTATGGCCTGATTGGCGCGAATGGTTCCGGTAAATCGACTTTCATGAAAATTATGGCGGGTGAACTGGAGCCTACCGCAGGCAATGTGTCGACCGACCCCAATGCGCGTGTCGGCCAGTTGCGGCAGGATCAGTTTGCCTACGAAGAGTTTCGGGTGCTCGATACTGTGATGATGGGGCATGAAAAGTTATGGGAGGTATCGCAGGAGCGTGACCGTTTGTACTCGCTGCCAGAGATGAGTGATGCAGAGGGCATGCGGGTTGCCGACCTGGAAATCGAGTTTGCCGAACTGGATGGTTATTCCGCAGAGTCACGTGCGGGTGAGTTGCTCGAGAATATTGGTATTCCGGTAGATCAGCATGAAGGCCCTATGAGCAATATCGCACCCGGCTGGAAGCTTCGTGTGCTGCTGGCTCAGGCGTTATTTTCTGATCCGGATGTTCTGCTGCTGGATGAGCCCACCAATAACCTCGACATCAATACTATTCGCTGGCTGGAAGACTTTTTGACTGAAAGCAAATCCACGATGGTCATCATCTCGCATGATCGCCATTTCCTGAACAGTGTCTGTACACATATGGCAGATCTTGACTACGGCAGAATCCAGCTATTCCCGGGCAATTATGATGAATACATGATCGCTGCTCAGCAGGTACTCGAGCGCAGGCAGTCTGACAATGCCAAGAAGAAAGCGAAAAAAGCTGAGCTACAAGCTTTTGTTAGTCGCTTTTCCGCTAATGCATCCAAGGCGCGGCAGGCTACTTCACGAGCCAAACAACTAGAGAAAATAGTGATGGATGACATCAAGCCCTCCAGTCGGGTCAGCCCCTTTATTCGCTTTGAGCAGGAAAAACCATTGCGGCGTATAGCTGTAGAGACGATAGGCATAAGCAAGGGTTTTGATGAAGGGCCATTATTTGAAAACCTGAACCTGATTATCGAAGCGGGTTCACGGGTAGCCATTATTGGTCCCAATGGTATCGGTAAAACCACACTGGCACGGTGTCTGTTGCAGGAAATCGAGGTCGACAGCGGCGAGGTGAAGTGGGCAGAAAATGCCAAGACCGGTTATTTTGCCCAGGATCATGCCGCCGAATTTGAAAAAGACATGAGTCTGTTTGACTGGATCACGCAGTGGCAGCCGCCTGGTGCAGATGAGCAACTGTTGCGGGGTACGCTGGGCAGAATGCTGTTTTCCCGGGATGACAGTGAAAAATCGGTGAAGGTGGTGTCCGGTGGTGAGGAAGGACGTTTGCTGTTTGGCAAGTTAATCCTGCAACAGCCGAATGTCATGGTGATGGACGAACCGACTAACCATCTGGATATGGAATCCATCGAGGCGCTTAACCTGGCGTTGGAAAACTATCCGGGTACGCTGATCTTTATTAGCCATGACCGTGAGTTTGTCTCATCGCTGGCAACACGGATCATAGAAATGACACCCGATGGCATAATCGACTATTCCGGTACTTACGAAGAGTACCTGCGCTCGCAGGAACTCGGCAATACGCAGGTTGCCTGATCAGAAAAAATGAGGCTTCTGGTTTGTTATTACAAAGGCGCCAGTTTGGCGCCTTTGTCGTAGTCTGGATCAGCTTGCGTTACATTAGATCGATAAACGTCTTCAGGTAGAGAGTGTCGTGGCCGAAATACCGTTGGAAAAAATCAGCATCTTTGTTGATGTGCAGAATATCTATTACACCTGCCGTCAGGCTTACCAGAGTAATTTTGATTACAACAAATTCTGGGCCAATGTAACGCGTGGGCGGGTGGTGGTCAGTGCTTTTGCCTATGCAACCGATCGCGGTGATGAAAAGCAACAGCAATTTCAGAATATCCTCCGTGCTATCGGTTTTACGGTATTGTTGAAGCCCATGGTGCAACGTCAGGATGGCTCTGCCAAAGCGGACTGGGATGTAGGGATTGCCCTGGATGTGTATGAAGCGGCCCCACACTGCGACACGGTGGTGCTGGCTTCAGGTGACGGCGATTTCGCGATTTTGCTGGAGAGGATCAGGCAGCGATTTGATGCCAAATCTGAGGTTTATGGGGTACCCCGGCTGACTGCTGACGCGCTGATTACTGCTGCCGGTAGATTTGTTGCGATAGAGAAAAATCTCCTTTTAACATAGTTACTTATGGTTACTTCTTGACATAGTATCCTATTAATACCCCGCTATTTGAGGCATGCTGTGGGAATAATAATATGGACGTTAAAGCTATAGAGGGACCTGAATTAATGAGGGCTATGTACCTGGCATTTTGTTTGCTGCTCGTTACCACGCTTGCTGGCTGCGGCGGGAGTGGTTCCGGGTCTGTTGAGAGCCTGGGTCTAAACGCTACCAACATTACCCTGGACCCATTTAGCACGGCCCCACTTAGCGCGCGACTGGAATTTTCTGCACCGGAGCTTGGTACCGTTACGGTTACGATCTTGGGAAAACCAAGCAGCAGTTGCAATGTTCCTGCTGGCATCGAGATTTCCCATCAATTTGCCGAAGTCAGCAGTGATTTTGTCTTGCCGGTGCTGGGTCTCTATCCGGATTACGCAAATACCCTAATCGTGGATTTCAAGGGTGCAAGCGGTGCGACTAAGCAGGATCAACTGACGATCTTGACTGCGCCCATTACGCCGGTCACTGCGGGTCCGGTTACCTTGCCCATTAGCGTAGAAATTCTTAGCAATAATTTGCCGGCAGACGATTCGGGTCTTTACGTGTTCTCACAGCAAAAATCGGCCTTTGACCAATGTGGAGAGGTGCGCTGGATGTATCGTGGGGAGGGATGGCAATTTTATGAAATGCTGCCTAATGGCAACTGGCTGGGTAGCATCAATAATCATCAGATCAGCTATCATTTTGGTGATTTCTCAGAATTTACGATGTTGGGTGAGACCGTGCGATCGTATCCTGTGGGAAACTATCTTCATCATGAAATACAGAAGTTACCTTGGGGTAATTACCTGGTGGCAACCAATTCATCGCTAATTGATTTTGCTGAAAACGGTACGCCAGAAGAGGATATGCTGGTAGAAATCCAGGCGGCTCCCGGTGCGATTAATAGCGGTGCCATTATAAAATCATGGGATTTCAATGCGATTCTCGATCCCGGGCGCGCACCAATACCAAGCAACGAAAGGCCTGACGACTGGCTGCATCTTAATTCAGCTGTTTACGATGCATCGGATAACAGCATTATTATTACAGCCCAGCGCCAGAGCCTGATGGCAAAAATCGATTATGCGACCGGTGATCTGATCTGGATTCTTGGCGCTCACGAAGGCTGGGGGCCAGCGTTTCAGGATAAGTTGCTGACGCCAGTCGATGCGCTGGGTAACGAGCTTGAAATTAGTGATCAGTATTTCTGGCCCTATGGGCCGCACGCGGCATTGACCCTTGGCGATGGCGCAGTGGCACTGTTTGATAATGGCGCCTGGAGAGGCTTGTATGAAGATCGTGCGCCCCTTGCTGAAAATGAGGAGCAGGATTTCAGTAGGGGTATTGAGTACCTGGTGAATGAAGAACTCATGACGGTTCAGATTGTCTGGCAGTTCGACTGGGATAAAAGAGTTTTTACCAGCATTACCGGTGATATTGATTACCTGGTAAATGGCAACTATTTGCTGGGTTTTGTGGGAACCAGTCCTGGGCCAGACAACCCGCGGGTCATGGAAGTTGATCCTGCAACCAACGACATATTGTTCAACGCAGTTTCAAATCGTGGTGAGCTCGAATATCGGGTAGAAAAAATCAATCTCTACACAGGTTACTAAGCTAGACAACTAATCCAGCTGCCATTCCAGACGACCAGGCCCACTGGAAGTTAAAACCGCCCAGATGCCCCGTCACATCAACGACTTCGCCAATGCAGTAGAGTCCGGGGTGGCGTTTGCATTCCATCGTTTTCGATGACAATTCCTGCGTATCAATCCCGCCTAGTGTAACTTCCGCCGTACGGTAGCCTTCTGTGGCGGCAGGCTTCAATGTCCAGTCATGCAGTTGCAGAGCTATCTTGCGCAAAGCTTCGTCCGGGATTTCCGTCAGGCGTGTGTCTGCTGTGGCTGACCACCAGAGCGCTTGTAGTTCGAGTACCAGTGCTCTGGGCAGAATCTCCGCCAGCACTGTCCGCAGCAGCGCTTTGGGTTGGACGGTCTTGGCCTGGAGCAGCAGTTCTTCTACATCGATTTCGGGCAAAAGGTTCAGATGGATCTCATCACCCGGATGCCAGTAGCTGGATAATTGCAGCGCAGCCGGGCCGCTAAGGCCCCGATGGGTAAACAGAATATTTTCAGTAAAACTGTGGCTGCCCGCCGAGCTGTCGGCTCTGAGTTCAGCTCGCAAACTCAGTCCCGACAGGCGGTTCGTCAGTTCATGCATAGCTCCGGAGAAAGTAAATGGCACCAGGCCGGCGTGGGTGTCTATAAGCTGCAGCCCGAACTGCTGAGCCAACCGATAGCCGAAATCGGTTGCACCCATTTTCGGTATAGAGAGCCCACCCGTAGCGATCACCAGTGATTCTGATGTGTATGCGCCGGTATCCATGACGACACTAAAAGTGTCAGATTTCGCTACCGCTTTTATGTCGCAGTGGGTCAGGATGTCGACACCGGCCTTAGCGCATTCCGCCTCCAGCATTGTCAGTATGTCTTTCGACGTTTTATCGCAAAACAACTGCCCGAGGGTTTTCTCGTGGTAGGCAATACCATGCTGCTCAACCAGCGCGATGAAATCCCACTGGGTGTAGCGGCTCAGTGCTGATATACAGAAATTGGGGTTGGCGGAAATGAACTGTTCTGGCTCGCAGTGCAGGTTCGTGAAGTTGCACCGCCCACCACCCGACATGAGTATTTTTTTGCCGGCTTTGTTGGATCCCTCGAGCACCATAACGTGTCGGCCACGCTTCCCCGCCGTGATGGCACACATAAGGCCGGCCGCACCGCCGCCAAGGATGATGACATCGTAGTCGTTTGCAGGCTTATTCATGGGGGGGCAAGGGTAGCGATGATTCTGCTGTCAGCTAAGCAGGTCGGTGACATTGCCCTTGAAGTGGTTTTTTATCATCGCCTCCAGACGATCTTTAGGCAGTTGGTCATCCTTGCCACCCCCTGTCGCAGCAGCAGTCGGCGGATAGATGCGTTGAGAGAGTCGGATTTCATGATGGCCATTCATCTATATCCTTCGGCCTGCAACAAAAACAACCGGGCATATTGCCCACTCAGTTCCATCAATTCCTCGTGGGTGCCACATTCAGTAATTTTTCCGCCTTCAAGTACGGCAATGCGATCAGCCTGTCGTACTGTGGAAAATCGATGCGATATCAGCATTGTTATTCGGCCTTTGGTGTGGCCACGGAAGTATTCAAACAGCTCAGCTTCAGCAGCAGCATCCATTGCTGCGGTTGGTTCATCCAGCACCAGTACTTCGGCATTGCTGCGCATAAAGGCGCGGGATAAGGCGATCTTTTGCCATTGGCCGGTTGAGAGTTCTTTGCCGCCCTTGAACCAGCTGCCGAGTTGGGTTTTGAAGCCGTGTTCCATACGCTCGATGAAGGCGGTTGCCAAGCCCTGGCGGGCAGCTTCTTCCCAGCGTGCCTCGTCATCGAAACCCTCGACATCACCGGCCCCGATATTCTCACCGACTGTAAACTGGTAGCGGTTGAAGTCCTGAAATATGACCCCGATGGACCGATGCAGTACGTCCGGATCCCAGTCCTGCACATCCAGTCCATGCAGGAGAATACTTCCAGAGTCTGGAATATAAAAACCACATAATAGCTTGATTAAAGTGGATTTACCTGCTCCATTTTCACCAACCAGTGCGAGGCTTTCACCCGGCCGTATATGCAGGTCAATGCCCATCAGGGTGGCGGTAGCGGCATCGGGATAGCGAAAGCTGACATTTTCAAAGCGTATCCCGTCAGCGGGGTCTGGTCCCTGCAGGGCGGTTCCCCGGTTCTGCACCGGTGCCTGGTCCAGGTATTCGTACAGGTTTGTCAGGTACAGGTTGTCCTCGTACATGCCGCCGACAGAGCCTAGTCCTGCCGATACCGCCGCCTGACCCTGGCGAAACAGCAGCAGGTACATGGTCATCTCACCCAGCGTAATAGTGATATTGATGGCGGCTACTACTATCCATGCATAGGCTCCATATAAGGCGGCTGTGCCTACCAGTGTCAGCAGCAGGCCCCAGCTTTCGCGGCGCAGGGTCAGTGCCCGGTCCTCGCCATAGATTTTTTTGAAAATATCCCGGTAGCGTTTCAGCAGTAGTGGCCCCAGCCCGAATAATTTAACTTCCTGCACGTGATCCTCGCGTGCCATCACGATCTCAAGATAATTCTGCAGCCGTGATTCGGGTGCTCGAAAGCGGAACAGGCGGAAGGCGTCACCGGAGAATTTTGTTTCGGCTATAAAGGCGGGTAAGCCGGCGACGATTAGCAGAACCATGGCCCAGACTGAAAACTGAGCGATCAGTATGGCAAAACTGACCAGTGAGATCAGTTGTTGAAATAGTCCAAAACTGCGCATTACCAGGCTCAGTGGGCGGCTTGAGGCCTCCCGTCGGGCGCGTTGCAACTTGTCATAGAACTCGGCATCTTCGAACTGGCTGAGATCCAGTGTCAGCGCTTTTTCCAGAATCATTTCATTGACCCGCTGGCCAAGTTGCGCACGCAGTAGTGACTGACAGGCATTGATGCCACGTTGGGCTGAGTTCAGCAGTGCGATGATCAGGCCTTCCACCAATACCAGCCGCAACACAGCCCAGTAATCAGCTATCGCGCCGCCGCGAACTAAGTCCATTTGCAGTACCACACCATCGACAATCAGTTTGCCAACCCAGGCCATTGCAGCCGGCAGCAATCCCGCGGTAAGTGTCAGGAGTGCCAGCGCAACAGCCAGGCGATAGTTGGTGTCCCAGACCAGTGCGATGGCCCGTCGGGTGTAGGCGAACACGGCAAATTGCCGGGACATCGCCTCCAGAAAATTATCAGCGGGTGGGGCGGCCGGCGACATTCGGCCATGGGGGCTGCTCAATATCCTGCTCTACTTAAGTAAGTGGCTATGGTGGTCAAAGGAACGTCTTTAGTAAAAATCAGGGGTACAGGATAGAGAATTCTGCTGCTCACGACGAGTCACTCTGCGTAAATTTCTTAGGGGTGCATAGGGTATCTGTCAGACGGTCTGCAGCAGTGGTCTTATTTGGCCCCCGGACTGATGTGATTTCAGCGCGGTTTTGACAGTTTTGATCGTCATGCTCGTATATGCTCGCTGGTAAGCATAGCTTCTGCATAGCGGGCGATAGGCCGGTAATGTGAGTAGTCTCCCTGAACGTAGCTTAATTGTAAGTGAGTCCTTCGCCAATGAAAGAAATAGAAGTGTCAAAGGAGCCGGTTGAACTCTTTAAAATCCTCAAATTCGAGGGTGTAGCGGCCAGCGGTGGCGAAGCGAAGGCCCTGATTGCTGATGGTCAGGTACTGGTCAACGGACAGGTTGAGACGAGAAAGCGTAAACAGATCGTTGCAGGCGATATTATCGAGTTTGCAGGAGAGAAGCATCTAGTGCGG
>Ga0114950_10001436_pt1 | contig 17927 bp, 15 predicted proteins | sample N075metaG_FD_83503 | JGI IMG/M metagenome (GOLD analysis project Ga0114950, IMG submission 83503) | Deep subsurface microbial communities from Kermadec Trench to uncover new lineages of life (NeLLi) - N075 metaG | ecosystem: Environmental > Aquatic > Marine > Ocean trench > Sediment | place... | reverse complement strand
GTGGCTGGAAGCCGATCGGATGGGATTCTTCCTGCCGGCGATATCACAGGCCAAGCTCGACAATCAGCGCGACGTCGTGAAGAACGAGCGCCGGCAGTCCTACGAGAACCGGCCCTATGGTCTGGCCGTGGAAACCGTTCTCCAGGAAGCCTTTCCTGATTGCCATCCGTACGGTCATCCCACGATCGGATGTATGAAAGATCTCGATCGCGCCTCTCTGGACGACGTACAGGCCTTTTTTCGAGCCCACTACGGTCCGGCCAACGCAACGCTCGTCGTTGCCGGAGACGTGGAGGTCGGCTCTGCCATTGACCGGGTACAGCACTGGTTTGGGGATATCGACGGCGAGGCGCCACCCCCACCCCCGGCCATCCCGGCAGTTCCACGGCGGGAGGCACGGGCGGTCATTCAGGACGACGTGTCCGTACCGCGGGTCTATCTGGCATTTCCGGCGCCGTCTTTCACCGCGACTGGTTACGAGGCGGCGGATGTTCTGTCCTCACTGCTGGCAGAAGGGCGAAGTTCTCGTCTGTACCGTTCCCTGGTCGTCGAGCAGCAAGTCGCGGCGGATGTAACGGCATACGTCTGGCCAACCGAGTGTGTCGGCATGCTGTGGGTTGTGGCTACGGCACGACCCGGTGTTGACGCGGCCTCGCTCGAAGGCGCGATTCGCGAAATACTGACGGATCTGCTCATCGACGGTCCCACGTCCTGCGAGTTGACGGGTGCCAGGAACCGCGTCCGTCGGCAGCTCGTGCAACGGCTGGATTCCGTGGGACATCGGGCGGATTTGATGGCACACGCCGCGGTGTACCGAGACGATCCCGGCTATGTGAACACCGTGTTCGACGCTTACGCTGGCGTCGAGCTGGCGGACCTCGCGGCTCAGGCCGAAAGGCTGTTCGCTGGAGGCTCCGGAACGACACTCCATGTAGTACCGGAGCTCACCCCATGACGGGTCGCCCGGACCGGACGGTCCCACCGCCGCCGGGCGAGCCGCCACGACTCGTTTCTCCGCACTGGCTGTCACGCCGACTGGCGAACGGGTTGCGCATCGAGATTTCGACGCGCTCGCGGACCCCGGATGTGGCCCTCAGACTGGTCGTCGAAGCCGGGGCAGGGACGACACCTCCCGAAGAGAGCGGCCTCGCGACGCTGGCCGGGAAGCTGCCCGTTGAGGGTGCGGGCGGCCGTTCGTCGAGCGAGATGGCCGAATGGTTGGATACGATGGGAGCCGCGTTCGCGTGCTTGACCTCGTATGACGATGCCGTTCTCTCCATGCACACGCTGAGCGACCAGTTTTCAGGCGCATTGGAATTCCTTGCGACCGTAGCCCGAGTCCCCGATTTCGAGCCACACGACGTCAAGCGGGTCCGCGAACTCCGGCTTGACCGGATCCGCCGGCGCCAGGATGAGCCAGCCGAGATCGCCTCGACTCATCTGGCCGAGGCAGTATATGGCGCGCATCCGTATGGCGTTCCATTGACCGGAACGCTGGAGTCCGTGGCCCGTCTTGGAACCCGGGAACTCGCGGCATTCTGGACCGGGCGCGTGCGCCCGGCGGCGGCCACGCTCGTGATTTGTGGTGACATCGATCCGGCGCAGGCGTTCCATGACATCGAACGGCATTTCGGGGATTGGACCGGTCCCGAGACGACCGTCGAGTCGGTTCCGCCGATCGCAGATCGTCCAGTCCGGTCGGGCGAGATCCTGCTCGTCGATCGGCCTGCGAGCAGGCAAACGGAACTCCGAGTTGCCGGAATCGGACTGGCGCGCGGTGCGTCCGATGAAATCCCCGTGCTCATGATGAACGCGATCCTTGGCGGGTTGTTCAACTCACGAATCAACCTGAACCTTCGCGAAGACAAGGGCTGGACGTATGGAGCCCGCACGATGTTCGTCCAGCGCCGGGCGGCAGGACCATTCGTGCTGCGTACGGCGGTCGACACGGATGTCACCACCCGCGCGTACGAGCAGATACGCAGGGAATTCAAGGCAATGCGGGAGTCTCATCCGACGGACGATGAATTGTCCTTTGCCGCCAATGCCCTGACCCTGTCCCTGCCGCTCCAATTCGAAACGGCCGGGCAGATCGCCGGCCGGCGTGTCGAAACTGTGACGTATGGGTTGCCCGATGACTACTGGGAGACGTTTCCCGAAGCAGTGCGGGCCGTGACGGCTGAACAAGTGACGGCGGCGGCGCGCCGGTACCTCGATTCCGCAGGTCTCGTACTGATTGCCGTTGGGGACGTTGCGCGATTCGCGGACGAACTGAGTAGCCTGGGTACGGTGCAGGTGCTTCCTGCCGGCGTTCCCGTGCAGACCACTCCGTAGCCGGAACCGATCCCGCATCAGCCCTGTTGCATCAGCAGCGTCCATCCATAGCGTCTGAGGGCAAAGCCAACCCTGTGCACGTTTCGGGTGTCCAAGTATATTGGGACGCTGTGGGGAGGAGGGGCGGCGGCGATCCGGGCTGCTGCGAGGCCCGGTACTGAGGAGCAGACTCATGGCGAAAATTCGATTGCGGCATATACAGGCTCCCGTTGAGAGAGTTTCACGGTCTGATCTCAAGGAGTTCGATGACGCGGCGTTGGTCGCGGCATATCTGGCGGGAACCCGACTGGCGTTTCAGGAATTGGCCGAACGGTACCATACCCGTCTGCTGAACTTCATCTATCGGACGATCGGCGATCGCGATCGTGCGGAAGATCTCGTACAGGAGACGTTCGTCCGTGTCTACCGGCATCTGCACCGCTTCGATCCGACGAAGAAATTCTCCACGTGGATCTACACCATCGCCAGCAACCTGGCTAAGAACGAGCTACGCAATCGTTCGCGCAATCCAATGGTCCTGTTCCAGGCAATCAAGAAGAATTGGGATGCCGACCATCGGCCACTGCAGTGGGAGGACTCGACGTATGCGCCGGACGACCTGTTCCGGAAACGCCAGCTTCGCGAGCAGGTGGAGAAGGCCGTCACAGAGTTGCCTGAACACCATCGGGTGGTATTCGTGCTCCGCGAGATGGATGGCAAGACGTATGAAGAAATATCCGACATTACCGGAGTCACGCTGGGTACGGTCAAGTCGAGGCTGAACAGGGCGCGGAACCGATTTGCGCAGATCATCGGCCCTATGCTCGAGTAGATTGGCAGCAGGATCATGAATCGGACGGAAGTGGCAGCCTCCCGGGCTGTCACTTCTGCGTTCAGGATGCAGAGAGATTTGCGGAACTCGGAACTGGGATGAGCGTATATGGATGGCACGAGAGGATTCGGTGCGGGTCAAGGAGCGCGCATCGGGCGCCAATCGAAACACAAGACACAAAGCAGGGAACTATGCAGTGCACGTCATTTGTCGACGAATACACCGACTATCGGGACGGGTTTGTCAGCCCGGCCCGCGAGGCGGAGTTTCGGGAGCATGGGCTCCACTGCCCGGACTGCGGGCGGTACGATCGCGTCATGCGCAGCGGACTCGAATTGCTCTCTGAACTTCCCCGACCAGAATCTTCCGACGACTTCATGACCCGGCTCCAGCACCGGCTGTACAATCTGGATCAGGGCGTCGTCGACAAATCCTCCCACCGCCTGCTCGGTAGCGCCGCTTTGGTCGGCGTTGCGACGGTCGGTGTGTTGGCGCTGTTCTGGCTACCGTTTGCGGCCAGCGTGCCGGTCGAATGGGAACTAGCCCCGGTTGCCGTGGAAAAGCCATCTGAACAGCTTGTCTTCGATAGGGGGAACACACCGTCACTTCTCGGCCCTGGTCCCTTCGTAGTGCCCGTGAGTTTACTGGATGAGCGGGCCCCCGAATCGTTCCTGGACGGCGAGCTTGAATGGCTTCCACGCAAGAAATCGGGTCCCGCAGCCTTTCTCATGGCGGACCTGCGCTAACCTCCTTCAACTCCGTACGCGTGTCATGAGCCTGGTAGCGGATCAACAGTTGAACCGCATCATCGGGTCCGGCGACCTCGGTGGGGCATTCTTCTTTCATGGCGGAGAGACCCGTCTACGCGACGAAGCGGCACGACGGCTAGCTGACGCGGCGCTCGAACCTGCGACACGTGATTTCAACTTTGATGTGTTCCGTGGCGGCGATGTCACAGCAGAAGCAATCGTTTCGGCTCTTGCCATGCCGCCAATCATGGCGCCACGCCGTGTGGTCCTGTTGTACGATGCCGAGCGGTTGCCCCCGAAAGCGTGTACGGCCGTGGAGTCGGTGCTATCGAAACTGCCTGGCGATGTCACGTTCGTGGTCACTGCAACGATCCCCGATCGATCGAAAAAGGCCTTTTATCGACGCCTCAAGGAAGGTTCGACATCACTGGAGTGGAAATCTCCACGAGAGGCGGAAATTCCAGGTTGGTTGCTCGAACGCGCGCAGGTCCGGTTTGGTGTGACCCTTGAGCCTGATGCCGCACAGATCCTTGCCGGGGCGATTGGTGCAAATCTGGGGCTGCTGGAGGCGGAGCTTGAAAAGCTCGCCGGTGCCGCAGTGGAAGGTCGGATCGGAACAGATCTGGTGAGGGCTCTTGTCCCGAATTTGCGCGAGGTGAACCGCTGGGAGTGGATCGACGACGTGGCGTCCCGCCGCTACGCGAAGGCCCGCGGACAACTGTCGTCACTACTCGCCGTGCCGGACCAGAACGCGGTTGGGCTGCTGATCGCCCTTGTTGAGCACCACCTTCTGCTTGGTATTGCCGTAGAGGGAGGGACGGGCCTCGTGGGCCGCACGCTGGATCGGATCGGCAAGCCCTACCTGAAATTCAAGTCCCGTAGTCTGGGTGGACAGGCGAGTGGCTGGACCGCCCCGGAGATCGACGATACACTGCGGCGCCTGCTCAACGCCGACCGGCGGGCAAAAACCGGCGCATCGGACCAGGCGTGCCTCGAAGAGTTGTTGCTCGGACTCGAATACGAATTTCGTGCGAGAAAACTCACGTGAGTAGCCACCTGGTCATGTTCCTGTCGGCATCTGCGCTGTTTGTCGGACTCGCCGGAGCCGCGAGGGCCCAGACCGGGACCGCCGATCTGGACGCCATCGAAGTGCTTGCAGATCGTGGGGACACTGCGCGGGCCCGCGAGGGGCTGGACGCATGGCTTTCGGCCAATGGCGGCCAGGCATCCAGAGCCGAACTCACACATGCGTGGTTCCTGCGCGGCCGGTTGATGAGCGATGCGGATTCCGCCGAAGTGGAATATCTTCGGGCTGCAATCGACGGAGACGGTCCATTTGCTTCTCGTGCGCGACTGCGCTTGGGACAGCTGCAGCTGGCGCAGGGCGACCTTCGACGCGCTGCGGCATACCTGGAACAGCTACGCGCCGACGATCCCGAAGGTGCCCTGGTCCCGGTTTCCTGGGTATGGACCGCCCGGGTGGCCGAGTCGAGGGGAGATGCGGAAATCGCCTGCGAGGCCTGGGCACGCGCCCGGTCGTCGCTGAAACCGGCCGATCCCGCTCGAGTCGAGGCCGAGAGGAGTCGGTCACGCTGCGAGGAACCGGCACGGCAACCTGGCGAGGTGGTGACGTATACCGTCCAACTGGGCGCGTTCGGTACGGAGCAGGCCGCCGTCCGTCTCAGGGACGGTGCGGCCGACATCGGCGTCGCCGTCAGGGTCGAGCCCCCTTCAGGCGGTGTTCGGGTGTATCGCGTCCGAGCTGGCCGGTTCGGTTCGCGCGACTCAGCGGACATGCTGGCACGTCGCTTTCAGGTCGAGGGATTTGATGCCATCGTAGTACCGGAGGAGCCATGAGCCGGGCTGCGACACACACTCCATTGATCCAGCAGTACCTGGACGTCAAGTCGCAGAATCCCGATGCGATTCTTTTCTTCCGGGTCGGCGACTTCTACGAGATGTTCTTTGACGATGCGAAAGAAGGCAGCCGCCTGCTTGGGATTACGCTGACATCCCGGAACAACGGTGGTTCTGACGTTCCCCTGGCAGGCATACCGGTGAAGGCCCTGGCCGATTACCTGCCCAAGCTGGTGCGTGAGGGTCGGCGTGTGGCGATCTGCGAGCAGGTCGAAGACCCCGCACAGGCCGAGGGCCTCGTGCGCCGCGAGGTTACCGAGATCGTGACGCCGGGAGCAACCCTCGAGGACAGTCTTCTCTCCGCCGGCCGCAACAATTTTCTCGCCGCGATCGGTGAACCCGACTCCGCTGACACCATCGGTCTGGCCACGGTCGACCTTTCCACCGGAGAGGCGGAGTTGTGGGAATGCTCGACCGCTTCGCTGGAGGACGAGTTGAGTCGGATCGGACCCTCGGAGATTCTCGTGGCGGCAGGTCAGCCACATCCCGAGGGAGATTGGCTCGTCACCACCCGAGAGGCGTGGCGGTTTTCACCGGAGGTGGGTGTCGAGACACTCCGCCGTGTGTACGGGGTCGCGGGGGTCGAGGGCTTTGGCCTCGTGCCCGGGGCCGATGATCACCTCATCGCCGCCGCAGGCGCGGTGCTCTCGTACCTGGAGGAAATTCGGCCCTCCGGAATTTCGCACTTGCGGGCACCCGTCGTTCACCGTCGTGGTGGGTATGTTTACCTGGACGAAATGACGCGGCGCAACTTGGAACTGGTAGATCCGATCCGCGCGGAAGACGGGGGAACCCTGCTCTCAGTGCTCGACCGAACACTTACGGCGATGGGTCGCAGAGCGATGCGCCGCCGACTGCTCAGTCCCTTGCTCGATCCCGTGGAGATCGGCGACAGGCTCGATGCGGTAGAGGAACTCTTCGATCGGGCCGATTCTCGCGCTTCGATGCGCAAGTCGCTGGCACAGATCCGGGACCTCGAGCGGCTCACGGCGAAAATCGCCTCCACCCGGATCGCACCGCGGGAACTTCTCGCGCTCGCCGAATCCCTCGGGGCGCTTCCCGAGCTTGCAGCCGCACTCGACGCACCACGATCTGAACGTCTGGCCGGGCTGATAGACGGGCTTGCCGACCTGCAGGACATCCGTGAGCGGATAGAGAGCACGATCGATCCGGACTCGCCGCCGTCGCTGGGTGCCGGTGGCGTTATTCGAACCGGGTGTTCAGCGGATCTGGACGTGCTGCGGGCCGTGCGCGACGAGGCTGTCGCAAAGATCGCCGCGCTTCAGGCAAGCGAACGGGAGTCGACAGGAATCGACAACCTGAAGATCGGGTTCAATAGGGTGTTCGGGTACTATATCGAGGTGACGAGATCGCACCTGGATCGGGTTCCAGAGCACTATCAACGCAAACAGACTCTGACCGGCGCGGAACGGTTTGTCACTCCGGAACTGAAGGAGTGGGAGCAGTCTGTGGTCGAGGCTGATGTAGGTATCGTTGACCACGAGGCGGAGCTGTATCGGGACCTCAGAACCTATCTGGCGAAACAGGTACGCCGAATCCAGGCCGCGGCGCAGCACGTGGCGGACCTGGATGTGTTCGCTGGACTGGCCGAGGCGGCAGTTCGTGGCAACTACGTACGTCCGGTAATCGACCTGGAGTACGGTCTCGACATCCGGGCAGGGCGTCACCCGGTAGTCGAGCAGATGATCAGCCGTGAGTCATTCATTCCGAACGACGTAATCCTGGACGAAGAGGCGTTCGTGATGGTGCTGACCGGCCCGAACATGTCCGGCAAATCCACCGTGTTGCGCCAGACAGGCCTGATCGTGCTGATGGCGCAGACCGGCTCGTTCGTCCCCGCCGATGCGGCTCGAATCGGTGTCTGTGACCGGGTGTTCACGCGTGTTGGAGCGTCGGATAGCCTGTCGAGCGGTCAGAGTACGTTCATGGTAGAAATGACGGAGACCGCGACGATTCTGAACGGAGCGACCGACCGCAGCCTGATTTTGCTCGACGAAATCGGCCGCGGCACGTCGACGTACGACGGCGTCGCGATCGCCTGGGCGATAACGGAGTATATCCACGCGAACATTGGCGCGCGGACGATATTCGCAACGCATTATCACGAGTTGGTGGAGTTGGCGGACTCCCTGCCGGGTGTCGCAGCGTGGAATGTCGCCGTGCGCGAGACGGGCGATGATATCGTATTCCTCCGCCGGTTGGAGCCAGGCGGGTGCGACAGGTCCTATGGGGTCCAGGTAGCGCGGCTCGCGGGAGTTCCGGCTGCGGTGGTCGAGCGCGCGTTTGCCGTGCTTCATGAACTTGAACAAGGGGCTGACGGTGGAACCCGCCTTTCGCACCTGGATGACGCCGATCGAGATCAGCTGTCGTTGTTCGAACGCCGGGAATCCGAGATCCGTGAGCGGCTTCGCAGCTACGATTTGAACGGAATGACACCCCTGGAGGCACTCGCCGCATTGGACGACCTGAAGAAACTGGAAGAGGACGCAGGATGATCCGAGCCGTTCGCACCGGGCTTGTCGTTGCTCTGGCGGCGGTTTCGGCTGGATGCGTGGATACGCCGCGTACGGCAGGCGGATTGCAGTTGGGTATGAACGACGCTCCGCTTCGGGCCCCGATGCGAATCGACAGTGGCCCGCCATTCCAGTTTCCTGCTGGCGCCTGGCAGGAGGGCCTGCAAGGCACGACCATCCTCAGGCTACTGATTTCTGAGCAGGGAACCGTCGATTCGGCACTGGTGCTGGAATCAAGCGGTCATCCGTCACTTGATTCAGCGGCTCTAGCACAGGCCTTGGTCCTGCGATTCAAACCGGCGGCGCAAGGTGGGGATCCCGTGCGGGTCTGGGGTAGACTTCCCGTAGTTTTCCCGCGACGGGATGAAACGGAGTCAGATGCAGACACCCCATAGACAACCTTACGACAATGTTCTGGAGACGATCGGCTGGACGCCGATGATCCGCCTCGGTCGGCTGGCCGATGGAATCAGGACGCCGGTCTACTTGAAGGTTGAATCGTTCAATCCCGGCGGCTCGGTGAAGGATCGGATCGGGGTCGCGATCGTGGATGCGGCGGAGCGTAACGGAACACTGCGCCCGGGCGGGACGATCGTGGAAGGCACGGCCGGGAATACTGGAGTGGGTCTGGCGATTGTCGCTGCGGTGCGAGGATACCAGTGTGTGTTCGTCATGCCCGACAAGATGAGCGACGAAAAAGTCCAGTTGCTTCGCGCATTCGGGGCCGAAGTGCTCGTCGTACCGACCGTAGGACCCGATCATCCGGAGTTTTACGGAACCGTGGCGCGAAGAATCGCCGATGAGCGCGAGGGGGCAGTGTTTGCGGATCAGTTCTACAACCCCGCAAACCCCGAAGTGCATTACCGAACGACCGGACCTGAGATCTGGGAGCAGAGCGGCGGTCGGATCACGCACTTCGTCGCGTCGCCAGGCACCGGGGGTACGATCACCGGGGTCTCGCGCTACCTCAAGGAGCAGAATCCGGACATCCGGGTGATCGGAGGAGACCCACTTGGATCGACGTATGCGGCCTTCAAGCGGACGGGAGATCTGATCAAGGGAGAGCGCTACAAGGTCGAAGGCGTCGGAAACGAAACGATCCCCGGCACGCTGGACATGGACAGTGTGGACGAATTCCGTACCGTGGATGACGCCACGTCGTTTGCCATGGCGCGCCGGATCACTCGTTTCGAGGGTCTGTTTGCCGGCGGCTCCACGGGGTTGATCGTCAGTGTCGCCTTGGAAGTGGCGCGCGAAGTCGACGATCCCGATGCCTGCATAGTCGCGCTGTTCTGCGATACCGGCGAGCGTTACCTGTCCAAGGTGTACAACGATGCCTGGCTGGCCGAACACGGCCTTGCCGAAGACGGCCAGACCGAATGAGCGTACCACTGCGCATTGCCGTGCTGCTGGGCGGCACTAGTGAAGAGCGGCGCGTGTCGCTGGCGACGGGCCGTGCGGTGGTCGAGGCGTTGCGCAGCCGTGGCCACGACGTGACTTCCGTCGATCCGGCGCTTGGCGCGATCCCTCTCGAGGATGAGACCCGGTACCTCGGAGGCGACGTCGGAGCTGAACCCCCGACCCTCGAGGAACTCGAGTACATGGGCCCCGTGGCGCCTGGCACGACGCTGACGGAGCTTCCCACCCTGCGGCATGCCGATATCGTATTTCTTGCCTTGCATGGTGGAGAAGGGGAGAACGGGCGGATTCAGGCTGTTCTGGATCTCGCCGGCATTCCGTATACTGGTTCGGGCGTCATCGGCAGTGCCATCGCGTTCGACAAGCGAGTGTCCAAGGAGCTGTTTGCCCATGCGGGAGTGCCGACCCCTGTCTGGACGCCACGTGACGCCCCGGTGGACGAGGTCGTTCGGGCGCTCGGTCTGCCGCTCGTCGTCAAGCCGGCAAACGGTGGATCTACCGTCGGATTGACGGTCGTTCGCGATGCACAGACTCTGCCCTCAGCGATCGAACTCGCTGCGACCTACGATCCCGACGTCCTGTGCGAGGCGTTCGTCGACGGACGAGAATTGACGGTGACCGTGCTGGACGGGGTAGCGCTTCCCGTGATCGAGATCATTCCAACCAACGAAATCTACGATTACGAATCCAAGTACACGCCGGGAAAATCGACGTACGTGGTTCCCGCCGAATTGGCGTCCGGCGAGACTGACGAGCTCTGCAGGCTGGCCGTGGCCGCTTTCCATACGCTTCGTCAGCAGTCATATAGCCGGATCGACTTCCGCCGGAGCACGGACGGTTCGTTCTGGTGCCTCGAGGGGAACAGCCTGCCTGGAATGACGGCCACAAGCCTGGTGCCCAAGGCTGCTGCGGCGGCCGGGATCGAATTTCCGGAATTGTGTGAACGTCTCGTGCTTGCTGCGCTACGGCCGCCAACCGGCTCGGCGCATTCCGTCCAACAGTCGGAGGCCTGAGGATGGGCTTCGCGGATCGCAGGTACGGCGATGTTGGCGGGAGTAGCGGCAGGCGCTTCGGGGGCGGTCCGTTTGCCGCCGTCCTCACGCCGTGGGTCAAGCGCCTGCTGATCGCCAACTTCGGCATCTACCTGCTCATAGCGCTGGGTCTGCTTCCGTCGGTCGCCACCATGGCAGACATGTTCGGCTTTTCGGCCGCGAACATCCTCACGCACCCCTGGTCACCTCTGACCTATATGTTCGTGCACGGCGGCTTCATGCACGTCCTGTTCAACATGCTGGCCGTGTTCTTCTTTGGCCCGCCGCTCGAGCGGGCGATGGGCGGGCCGGCCTTCCTGCGGTACTACCTGATCTGCGGCGTCGGAGCGGCCATGACGTCCATCCTGCTGATTCAGCTCATCGGTACGCCGACCGTCATCGGTGCATCGGGCGCTGTGTTCGGTGTGATGCTGGCGTTCGCCTGGCGCTGGCCCGATGCGCCGATCTACGTGTGGGCAATTCTGCCTATCAAGGCCAAGTACATGGTCGGCATTCTCGGCCTCGGAGCTCTGTGGTCCACTATGCAGGCGAGCCGAGTCGGGGGCGTTGCTCACTGGGCCCACCTCGGTGGCCTGGTGACCGGATTCGTCTACCTCAAGTTTGGAGACTCGATTGCCGCGCGCTGGAATCGACTGCGGGGTAGACGGGGGAAACGCCGAACCTCGGGCATCTCAGACATCAGCCGGTCGATCGGCGTCGGTGGACGTTCGAGACGGCCGGATACCACGGCGGGCGGGGACGATCTTGACGAAGTAGACCGTATTCTGGACAAGATTCGCGAGCACGGAATGGACGCGCTGAATTCCCGCGAACGCGAATTTCTGGACACGATGAGCCGAAAGTATCGCTCGGGCCCTGATACGACCGCCTAGAAGCCTGCTGAGGACCCGCCGTAATCTTGCGGGCGAGTGATATATTGCGCGGTTGATGGATCGTCCCTCCGTCTCGCCATAGTGGTGCTGTGGCCTGTCGTCGTTCCTGCTCTGATCACGCGCAAGCATGTCTCGCGGGGTCACCCCGGTTCCTCGGCAGGCTTCTGCATACTTTCAATCTGCCCTTTCGAGGCCTATCATTCTCCCCGGTCCCGAACATCCGCATTGATCGAAAGGAGGTGAGGTGAGATGTCTATCGAATATGACACATCAGACATCAGAAACATCGCGCTGCTGGGTCACGGTGGAAGTGGAAAGACGACCCTGACAGACGCTATCTGCTACATCGCTGGATCTACCAAGCGTCGGGGTTCTGTCGAGAATGGCACGGCACACACCGACTTCACCGAAGAAGAAACCAAACACGGCATCTCCATAAATCTGACCGTCGCACGGGCAGAGTGGCTGGGAACGAAACTCAATCTGATAGACACGCCGGGATACCTCGACTTCTTCGGTGAGGTCCAGGCCGGTATTCGCGTGTCCGATAGTGCCCTGGTGGTAGTCAGTGCCACCGACGGAGTAGAAGTAGGCACGGAGCGGGTCTGGACCGCTGCCGGCAAGAGCGGACTTCCCCGCATGGTGTTTGTGAGCATGATGGACAGGGAGAACGCGTCCTTCGACCGGGCGTTTCAACAGGTCAAGAACACGCTCAGCTCGGACGCGGTCCCCGTCGAAGTGCCCATCGGCACGGGGTCGGGTTTCCGCGGAATCGTGAATCTGTTTTCCAACAAGGCGCACATCTACAAGCCTGGAGACCGCGGTGAGTATGATGAAACCGAGATTCCCGAGGAGATGCTCGATACCGTCGCGAGTTGGCGTGAACAACTGATCGAGACGATCGCGGCCACCGACGACGAGCTTCTGGAGGCGTACCTGGAAGGCGAGGAGCTCGATCGTGTTCGCGTGCTCGAAGCGATGTCTGCGGCGATGTTGAGAGGCGAACTGCAACCGGTTTTCTGCGGTTCCGGCGAATCGGGTCGCGGCGTACGTGCGGTGATGAACAAGCTCGTCGAGCTCATGCCGTCCCCAGCTGACCGTGGCCCGGTGATCGCAGAGTCCAAGGGCGAGACGGTCGAGTTGGCGGTAGAAGACGGAGCGCCGCTGACCGCGATGGTATTCAAGACAACGCGGGAGCCCAGGGTCGGAGAATTGAGCTACTTCCGCGTGTTTTCCGGTAGTTTGAAGAGTGGCGACACGGTGGCCAATGTTACGAAAGGCGTGAACGAGCGATTCTCACACATCGCCAGCCCTGATGCGGACGAACGCCGCGAAGTACGTATGCTCCACGCGGGCGATATCGGGACCGTGACGAAGCTCAAGAACACGCACACGGGAGATTCTCTGTGCGCGCCGGGCAAGGCATTCAGGCTGGACTCGATCGAGTTTCCGAGTCCGGATATCGCGATCGCCCTGCACGCCGTCTCGCGCGCTGATGAGGACAAACTGGGAGTTGGCCTCGGCCGCGTGCACGAAGAAGATCCCACGTTCATTGCGGCGTACGATCCGGAACTCCACCAGACGATCGCTCATGGCCTCGGGGAGTTGCACCTGAACGTTTCCCTCGAGCGACTGGAGCGGAAATACGGTGTGAAGGTGGAGACGGAACGGCCGAGAATCCCTTATCGGGAAACAATTACGAAGCAAGCCGAGGGCCAGGGGAAATATAAAAAGCAGAGCGGCGGCCGAGGACAGTTCGGAGATTGCCGGATCCGTCTGAAGCCCCGGCGCAACGGCGACTCCGAGTACGAATTCATCAACTCGATCGTTGGTGGCTCGATCCCGGGCAAGTACGTGCCGGCCGTGGACAAGGGCATCCAGGAAGCGGCGGGTCGTGGTGTCCTCGCCGGGTATCCCGTCGTCGGCTTTTCTGCGGAATGCTACGATGGGTCTTACCACGCCGTGGATAGCTCGGAGCAGGCGTTCAGGGTGGCCGGGTCCATGGCATTCCGGAGTGTTGCCAGGCAGGCGAAGCCAATCCTGCTGGAGCCAATCGTCACGGTCAGTGTTCGGACGCCGGAGGAGTACATGGGTGAGGTGATGGCCGATCTGAGCCAGCGCCGGGGCCGTGTGCTCGGGTTGGATGCCGACGGCCACTGGCAGGAAGTGAAGGCGCACGTGCCGCTGGCAGAACTCTACAAGTACTCGACGGCCTTGCGTTCCCTCACTCACGGAAAGGGCATGCACACGCGCGAGTTCTCGGGCTACGAGCCGGTGCCGCCCGACGTTACGCAGAAGATCGTGGCGGAAGCCGAGTCCTTGAAGGCCGAAGGCGGCCGCTGAGCGGGAGCGAGTATTGTCGGGACACAGTAAGTGGTCGAAAATCAAGCGCCAGAAAGCTGCTGACGACAAGACCAAGGGGCGCATTTTCAGCAAGCTCGGGCGCGAGATAGCCGTCTCCGCCCGGGAAGGTGGCGGTGATCCCACGTTCAACCCCCGTCTGCGAACGGCGATCGCCGCAGCGAAGGCCGAGAACATGCCTTCCGCGAATATCGAGCGTGCTGTCCAGCGGGGGACGGGCGCGCTGCCGGGTGTGTCGTTCGAGGATGTCGCCTATGAAGGATTCGGACCCGGCGGTGCAGCGCTGTATCTCGAGTGCGTCACGGACAACACAAACCGGACCGTGGCAGAAGTGCGTCACATGATCGAGAAAGCCGGCGGTAATCTCGGCACCAGTGGTTCGGTCGCCTGGATGTTTGACCGCAGAGGTGTGCTATTCGTTGACGCCGAGCGGTTCGATGCAGAAGCGGTCCTCGACTGCGCGCTTGCTGCGGGAGCGGAAGACTTCAGCACGGAAGACGGCATGCATGTGGTTTACACGGCAGTCGCGGACTTCCATAAGGTTCAAGAGGGGTTGGGCGAAGCCGGGATCGCCATCGAGCAGGCAGAGCTGGCCATGTTTCCCACGACGACGATTCCCGTAGAAGGCCGGGAAGCGGAGAGGTTGCTCCGCCTGGTCGCTGATCTCGAGGATCATGACGACGTGATGAAGTTGTACGCCAATTTTGAGGTGGATGACGCAGTGCTGGAGGCGGCTCATCCCAGTTCTTCAGCAGACTTCTAGTGCGGGTCCTCGGAATCGATCCGGGATCATCGGCGACCGGATACGGTGTGGTGGAGGGTGACCATGGGACGTTCCGGCTCCTCGAGTGTGGCGTGGTGCGTCCGCGTGCCGCCGGGACGTTTGCCGAGCGTCTGCTCCAGATTCACGAAGGTGTGCTCTCCGTCATCGACCTGCATGAGCCCGATTGCCTTGCGATTGAGGGTGTGTTTTACCGTGAGAACGCACGGACGGCGGTGATCCTGTCCCATGCCCGGGGAGTTGCTTTGCTGGCCGGGGCAGTGCGGGGACTCCCGGTAATTGAGTATGCCCCGGCCGAGATCAAGAAGTCGATCGTCGGTACGGGCCGAGCACGCAAGGAACAGGTGGGCTACATGGTGCAGAAGCTCCTCGGTCTGGCAGCAGCCCCGTCTCCTTCGGACGCCGCAGACGGTTGTGCGGCGGCGCTGTGTCACCTGCTGACCGGTACAGGTCCGATCGCCGCCGTGAGGGGATCGTCTTGATCAGCCGAATCCGTGGCACGTTGGCTTCCGTCCGCACGGATCGGGTCGAGTTGACGACCACGTCCGGAGTGACGTACGAGCTGCATGTCCCCTCGACCATATTTGGCGCGCTCGGCAACCCGGGTGACGAGGTAGAACTGCATACAGCTCTGGTAGCCAGGGAAGACTCCCTGGAGCTGTTCGGTTTTGCCACGGGCTCCGATCGCGAGCTGTTCCTTCGTCTGCAGGGTGCCTCGGGAGTCGGTCCGCGTCTCGCACTTGCCATGCTGGGTACGCTCCCGGCAGCCAGGATCGTCTCGGCAATTCGTAGTCGGGATCATGCGGCGCTTCAATTGGTCAGCGGAATCGGGCGGAAGAAGGCGGAACGGATCTCCCTGGAACTCGCCGACCGACTGGACGACCTGGGCTTCGTTGAGCATACCGAACCATGGGCGGACGATGGTTCGGGAGCTCTCGCGGCCTTGCGTGCACTCGGCTACTCGTCTGCTGAGAGCCAGGACGCGCTTGCCGCGGCTCGTCAGGATCTTGCCGGGGAGACCTCCGGCACCGAAGAGTTGGTACGCGTGGCGCTGCGCCACCTGTAACTTACGTCATGGCTTCAACAGGCTTCTAGATGTCCGACCGCATTGAAGTGACTACTCCAGAGATACTGGCGGGGGAGACTTCGCTTGACCGAACGCTCCGGCCCGCGAATCTGGCGGAGTTCGTCGGCCAGCCGAAGGTCAAGGAATCTCTGGACATATATATCCGGGCCGCACTCCAGCGTCATGAGGCGCTGGATCACACCTTATTTTTTGGCCCTCCCGGCCTCGGCAAGACCACGCTCGCCTATCTGATGGCCCGGGAACTGGGCGTGAACATCAAGATGACCTCGGGCCCGGTGCTCGAGAAGCCCGGTGACCTCGCAGCTCTACTGACGAATCTGGAGGCCCGCGACATTCTGTTCATCGATGAGATCCATCGACTCCGTCCGGTCATCGAAGAGTACCTGTATCCGGCAATGGAAGAGTATCGGATTGAAATCCGGCTCTCAGAGGGGGCGCGAGCGCAGACCGTGTCGATGCAAATCGAGCGCTTTACGCTGATTGGTGCCACCACACGATTCGGGCTTCTGACGGCCCCGATGCGGTCCCGTTTCGGGGTCGTCGAGCGGCTGGGGTATTACCCGTCAGAGGATCTGGAGCAAATCGTTGAGCGGTCGGCGGGCATTCTCGGAGTTCCTGTCACCGCGTCTGGGATTGGTGAGATTGCCCGACGTTCCCGCGGAACTCCGCGGATTGCGAACCGTCTGCTGCGCCGGGTGCGCGACTATGCCGAGGTAAAGGCCGCGGGAAAGGTCGAGCGCGATGTTGCGCGTGCCGCGCTCAAGATGCTGAACGTCGACGAATACGGGCTCGACGAGATGGATGCCCGGATTCTGAAGGCGCTCATCGAGAATTTCGAGGGCGGGCCGGTCGGTTTGACGTCGCTGGCCGTCGCTGTGGGCGAAGATGTCTCCACGCTCGAAGAGGTCTATGAGCCCTTCCTGATTCAAAACGGTTACCTGCACCGAACGGCACGCGGTCGCGTCGCGACGACCCGGGCCTACAAACACTTTGGCTACGCTCCGCCTGCAGGCCGACCTCAGCCGACCCTGTTCGGTGAGGGTGAGTGACGCGCCGAGCCTCCCCGGGACAGATGTGGGAGAGTGGACTTCGGACTACGATTACGACCTGCCGGCGGGACTCATCGCTTCCCGGCCGGCCCCGGTGCGCGACGGCAGCCGGCTGCTCGTCGTAGATCCCAACGGAGCGTTCATCGATCGGAAGTTTCCTGACCTGGTCGACTACCTGACATCCGGCGACGCTCTCGTCCTCAACCAGACACGCGTTTTTCCGGCCCGGCTCGTCGGGCGCAAGCCGACAGGAGCTGCCGCGGAAGTGCTGCTGGTTCGCCCTCGGACCGACCTCGATCCGTCAGGCGCGGTTTTCGAAGCCCTGGTGCGGCCCGGCGGAAAACTCAAGCCCGGCAGAATCGTCGAGTTCGCCGCAGATTTCCGGGCCGTGATTGAGGATTCGGCACCGGGAGGCGGGCGGATTGTCCGGCTCGAAGGAGACGGCGACACGTGGGGGCTCATAGAGAAGTACGGCCACGTGCCGCTCCCTCCCTACATCGCCCGCGATGATGACGAGTCAGACCGGGAGCGGTATCAGACCGTGTATGCGGTGCACCGGGGCAGCGTGGCCGCACCGACAGCCGGGCTGCATTTTACGCCGGAGCTACTGGACCGGCTTGAGGGTGCGGGTGTCCATCTCGTGCGGATCACCCTTCACGTCGGGGTCGGGACGTTCCGGCCGGTCAGCGCGGCGCGTCCCGAGGACCATGAGCTGCATGGCGAGTGGTATCGCGTCGCATCCGAGGCGGCGCGGACGCTGAACGAAGTGCGGGATGCGGGCGGTCGGATCTGGGCAGTCGGAACGACGTCGGTACGGACTCTGGAGTCGGCGTTGGGGGACGACGGCCGGTTCCTGGCCAACGAAGGATGGACGGATCTGTTCATCCGGCCGCCTTACGAATTCCGGGCGGTGGACGCCCTTGTAACCAACTTCCATCTGCCCCGATCCAGCCTCTTGATG
>Ga0114950_10001434_pt1 | contig 17941 bp, 17 predicted proteins | sample N075metaG_FD_83503 | JGI IMG/M metagenome (GOLD analysis project Ga0114950, IMG submission 83503) | Deep subsurface microbial communities from Kermadec Trench to uncover new lineages of life (NeLLi) - N075 metaG | ecosystem: Environmental > Aquatic > Marine > Ocean trench > Sediment | place... | reverse complement strand
GTGTGTCCAGACCCCTCGCCAGCCCGCTGAAAGAGATGCCGTTGCCGATCATGCCTGTGTCCTGTGTTGCTCCTGGCCCGAACCAGGGCGTGCTCTCCGTCCGGTTATCGGGCGAATCGGCCGTGGAATGAGCGATCGTTCGCGCGGGTGTCCCGCCCGTGATCGCGTGCCACGTGCGTGCGTTTTCTTTCCGGCGCTCCTTTCCGATGGGGAACGGATTGCCCGCACGAATCGCACCGTGGTGTCGGTGCGCCGGGTTGCCCGGAACGCGCGACGGGGAGCGCGGCCAAGCCGGCTCCCCGTCACCATTGCTCTCTCCGAGCCGCTCTCGGGGCTCTCACCGAGGCGCTGACGCGCCCCGAATTCCCTGGTAGCGGCCCAACCTCTGTCTAGCCGAGGAGGGAGAGCGCCAACTGCGGCTGCACGTTCGCCTGGGCGAGCACGGATACCGCGGCCTGCTGCAGGATGGAGTTCCTGGTCAGGTCGGCGGTCTCGTGGGCCACGTCCACGTCGCGGATGCGGCTCTCGGCCGCGGAGAGGTTTTCGCGAGCGTTCAGGATGCTCGCCAAGGCGCTCTGCATGCGGTTCTGGCTGGCGCCCAGGCCGCCGCGCGTGGTGTTGATCGTGTCGATCGCCGTGTCGAGCGCCGTCAGCGCCGCATTGGAGAGCGTCACGTCCGTCACGGCTAGGGCCGCCGTGCCCAGGTCCGTCGAGTCGGTCCCCACGAAGGCGAGGTCGATCGTCTGGTTGGCCAGTATGCCTACCTGAATCGCGACGCTCGAGATGACGCCGTCGAGGATGTTCGTCCCGTTGAACTGGGTCTGGTCGGAGATCCGCTGGATCTCGTCGTCCAGCGCCTGGAACTCGACGTCCAGCGTGGCACGATCTGTCGTCGACAGGGTGCCGTTGGCGCCCTGCATGGCGAGCTCGCGCATCCGGCCGAGGATGTTGCTCACTTCGTTGAGGGCGCCCTCTGCGGTCTGCGCCATGGAGATGCCGTCCTGCGTGTTGCGCGAAGCGACGGTCATCGAACGGATCTGCGAGCGCATCCGCTCGGAGATACCGAGCCCGGCGGCGTCGTCGGCGGCGGTGGCAATCCGCAAGCCGGACGAGAGCCGGGCAAAGTTCCCCTGGAGGCGGTTCGTGACGGTGAAGAGGTTCCTCTGGGCCGTCAGAGACGCGATATTCGTATTGATACGAAGTCCCATTCGTGTCGTTCCTTGGATTGGATTTGGTTTCGATGCGGACGGAATGCTTTCGAACGCTCGTCTCCTTCACGGCGATGCTCACCCGCTTCGTCCCACACCCGTCCGCGCGGGTGCAGGGCGTTCACGGGCGGATGCCGACGCCGAGCATTTCGAAATACGGTGGCCGCGCGCGGAAGGTCGAGCGCACGGTTGAGGCTGAGTTTTGGAAAGAACACCATCCGCCCGCCAGGCACGCGGCGAGTGACGGCCCTCGGTCCCGTCCGGTCCGACCGGCTGGATCGGGGGAGCCGCCTCGCGACGGCCCCCCCACTCAGCAGTCGGCCCGGAGGCCGCTTTTTTCGCTATCCTTGGAGCAACGTCAAGGCGACTTGGGGTTGGAGGTTCGCTTGCTGCAGGATCGAGACGGCGGCCTGCTGCATGATCGAGTTCCGCGTGAGGTCCGCCGTCTCCGAGGCGACGTCGACGTCGCGGATCCGGCTCTCGGCGGCGGAGAGGTTCTCGCGCGCGTTCAGGATGCTCGCGAGGGCGCTCTGCATGCGGTTCTGGCTGGCGCCCAGTCCGCCGCGCGTGGTGTTGATCGTGTCGATCGCCGTGTCGAGCGCCGAGAGCGCCGCGTTGGAGAGCGCCACGTCCGTCACGGCCAGGGCGACCGTGCCCAGGTCCGTCGAGTCGGTCCCGACGAAGTTGAGGTCGATCGTCTCACCGGCGTTGATGCCGACCTGGATCGCGACGGTCGCGATGACGCCGTCGAGGATGTTCGTCCCGTTGAACTGCGTCTGATCGGAGATCCGCTGAATCTCGTCGTCGAGCGCTTGGAACTCGACGTCGAGCGTGGCCCGGTCGATCGCCGACAGGGTGCCGTTCGCACCCTGCATGGCGAGCTCGCGCATCCGGCCGAGGATGTTGCTCACTTCGTTGAGGGCGCCCTCGGCGGTCTGGGCCATCGAGATGCCGTCCTGCGCGTTCCGCGCCGCGACGCTGAACGAGCGGATCTGGGACCGCATACGCTCGGAGATGGCGAGGCCCGCCGCATCGTCGGCGGCGGTGGCGATCCGCAGGCCCGACGACAAGCGGGCGAAGTTGCCCTGAAGTCGATTCGTGATCGTGTGCAGGTTTCTCTGCGCCGTGAGCGACGCGATGTTGGTGTTGATTCGAAGGCCCATGAGCGGCTCCTGTGTGGTTTGCGGGGTCCGAGTGCTGAGTTCGGTGCGCCCGGCCAGCCAAGTAGGCCGATCGCGGGCACGACCGGTTCTCGGCGGCCGCGGACGGCGGATGAGCGGGTGGGACGGTTTTTGGGACGGAACCCGCCGCGCGGCCCCCGACGGCCCCCGACGGCCCCCGACGGCCCCCGATGGCCCCCGACGGCCCCCGACGGCCCCTCCGCGGCCCGCCCACGGCCGCCCGTTCACCCGCAGTCCGAATCCTGGGACGCCCCCCGGGCCCCGCGGGCCCCGGACCGTACACCGCCGCCCGGCATCGTGACGATGGCAGCCATCCATGCTCCCCCACGTCCTCATCTCGAGTGCCGAACCCGGTACGCGCGAGGAGCTCGCCCGGATCTGCCGGGCGGCAGGGCTCGAGGCGATCGAGACCAGCGCGCCGTTCGAGGCCCTCGAACAGGCCGGCGGGGCCCGGCCCGATCTCGTCCTCGTCGACCTCGGCGAAGGTGGCGAGGGGGCGACGAACGTACTGGAGGATCTCGGCGGCGGGCCTGACGCCCCGCCCGTGATCGCGCTCTCGGCCCCGTCCGACGTCGGCGCCGCCGTGCGCGCGATGCGCGCCGGGGCGGCGGACGTGCTCGAGAAGCCCGTGGCGTTCGAGGCCCTCGAGGGGGCGATGGCGCGGCTCCTCCGCGAGCGGCGCGCCGCCGGCCCCGGGCAGGCTCCGCTCCCACGCAGCGAGGCCATCGTCGGGCGCTCACCGGCCCTCCGGCGCGTGCTCGAGCACATCGATCGCGTCGCCGCCGCGCCGCGCTCGACAGTGCTCATCACCGGCGAGTCGGGCGTCGGCAAGGAGCTCGTCGCGCGGGCCGTCCACGAGCGCTCCGAGCGCGCGAATGGTCCGTTCGTGGCCTTGAACTGCGCGGCTCTCGCCGAGGGCCTGCTGGAGGCCGAGCTGTTCGGCTACGAACCGGGCGCATTCACCGGCGGGCACCCCAAGGGCCGCGAGGGCCTCTTCGCGGCGGCCGCGGGCGGTTCGCTCCTGCTCGATGAAGTGGGCGAGCTCGACATCCAGGTTCAGGCCAAGCTCCTCCGGGTGCTTCAGGAGCGCTGCTTCCGCCGGGTCGGCGGCAACGTGGATCTCGAGTCCGACGTCCGGATCATCGCCTCGACGAACCGCGACCTCGTGGCGATGGTCGAGGCCGGCACCTTCCGCGAGGACCTCTACTACCGGCTCAACGTGCTGTCGATCACGGTGCCCCCGCTGCGCGAGCGGCGCGAGGACATCCCGCTGCTCGCGGAGCACCGCCTCGAACAGCTCGGGCGCGAGCTCGGGCGCCCCTTCAGCGGGTTCTCCGACTCGGCCCTGTCGCTGCTCGCGGCGCACCCGTGGTCCGGCAACGTCCGCGAGCTCGAGAACGCCGTCGAACGGGCCGCGATCCTCGCCCCAGGCGGCGCGATCCGACCCGAACACCTGGGCCTCGCGCCCGGGCCCGTCCTGGCCGCGTCCACCACGCCGGCCCCGGACACCTGGAACCTGAAACGGGCCGAGGAGCGCCTCATCCGGCATGTCCTCACACAATGTTCCGGCAACCGCAGTCGAACTGCCCGTGAACTGGGTATCAACCGCACGACGCTGTACAACAAACTGCACCTGTACGGAATCGATGGCTGACCCAGCCCAGATCAGGGGCGGCAATTATCCCTCAACTACCCCGTAAAAATCCTTTGTAAGTGCGCGCCGCGAACGCGCCCCCGTCGGCGGCGCCCCCCCATGGCTGACCGAGCCCGGGCCCGATCGATGCCCGGTCCTGATCCCGATTCTCCGGGCCGCGGCGGGAGGGGGCCTGGCGGAGACGGATCGGGCACGTCGGGGAGGGCCGAGGCCCACGGCGCACGCCCCTGCGCGCGAGGGGCCCGCGGAGCACGCCTCGGGAAGGCCGGTGTGGTCCGCCGCACGCCCCTGCGCGCGAGGGGCCCGCTCCACCCGCGAGTGCGCACGCGCTTCCGCCCCCGCGGGGACGCGCCACTCGATTGTCGAAAAACACGACAGGTGTGGGATTCCGCGACCCAGAAGAATCGTCGCACGCGGGGTACGGCGCCTTCCCGGGCCGCGAAATCGTTTCTGGATTCTGCCCCCAGACCATCAAGCTCCGGGGGGGCCCTGCCGACATGTGCGCTTGGCAAGTGGGTTGCGCCGATCACGGGCGATCCCACCCGGACAGGCGCCCATGAACCCCACCAGCAACGGCCACCCGATGGAAGGCGCGGAGCCTCCCCAGTTGCACCCCGCCCCGACCTACCGCCGGGAGTACGAGGCGCTGGCGGAGACGATCGAGGTCGGCCCGCGTGATCTCGCCGCCTACGCCCTGCGCTGCGGCATCTCGCCGGCGACCCGCGCCCGCATCGGGACGGCGTGCGCAGAGCTCGTCGAGAACGCCGTGCGCCACGCGTACGGCCCCGGCGGAGGCTCTGTCTTCATCTCGGCGGGCGTCGACGAGCGCGACCTCTGGGTCGCGGTGCGCGACGCGGGCATGGGTTTCGACCTCGCCACGGCCGGGCTCGAAGAGCTGCGGCACTCGCGCGACGGCGGTCTGGCGCGCTGCGCCGCGTTGGCGGAGGACCTGTCCGTGAAGAGCGACCTCGGAGGCGGCACCGAGGTCCTGCTCCGGTTCGCGGCCTACCGCGTGCACTTCGACGAGGAGCGGCACGTCGATCTCTCCGAGCTCGATTTCCTCTGCCCACGGACTGCGCGGCGCGTCATCGAAGCGCTCGAGTTGGGTGGCAACGAGGATCTCTTCCACCTCTCCCCCGCGCTCGCGGTGACCGTGGGCCGGCTGCTCGCGGGCCCTGGGGAGCGCCGGGCGGTCCGGTCGGCCCTTCGGTCCTGAACGATGGAAGGCGCAGAGCTCACCCCCGAAGAGATGCCGGAGCCGCGGGCACCCTTGCCCACGGAACCTGACGAGGACCTCTTCGAGTTCCCCCAGCCGGGAGCCGGCGAAGGCTCCCGCGCCGGCCTGACCGTGGCCCAGGAGGTCGCCCTGGCGATCGAGGGCTCGAACGAGATCCTCGCCCACGCGCCGCGGCCCGCCCCGGGTGGGACCGAGGGCCTCGATCCCGACGAGGACATCTTCAACTTCCACGAGCTCTTCACGGCCGCCGAGAGCCAGGCGGGCGATGAGGTCATCGCCCACTACTCGGCGCCCGAGCCGGACGGCGCACGGCCGGCCGCGTCGTCCGGGCCGGCCGCCGGGCCGACGCGGACAGTCGCGCCGGCTCCGGAGGCCCCGCGATCCGCGCCCGCCCGCGCCCCCGTGGCGCCGCCCGTCGCGGCCCTGGAAACCGGCGGCAGCTCGGGCGCGCTCGAGCACCGCCTCGTCCTGGCCCTGGCGCTGGGCTTCATCCTCGTCAACGCCGCGCTGATCCTCACGGCGTGGCAAGCCAGCGAGAGCTTCCAGAGCACGCTCGACTACGTCCGCACCGACCTGTCGTCGACGCTCACCGACCTGCGCGTGCAGAACGAGCTCCACGCCGCCGCGCCGGCGATCACGCCCGCACCGGCGCCCGCGCCCGACCCGGGTCCCCAAGCACCGACGCCCCTCGGGAGCTTCTCCACGCTCGAGCTCGCCCTGGCCCAGAGAGAGATCGAAGCGGGTGCCCACGGCGCCGCCCGGACGCGGCTCTACCGCATGCTCGCGAACGCCGACCGCCTAGTCCTCGAGGCGGCGGAGCTCGCCGACGCCGAGTACCTGATCGCGGAGACCTACTTCGCCCAGGGCGAGAGCCTCGCGGAGGGACGGCCGTGAGGAGCCTCGCGCTCGCCTGCCTCGTCGCGCTCGTCGCGCCCCTCGCCGCCGGCGCGGACGGGCAGTACGAGGTCCACGTCACCCACGCCGATGGCGAGCCCTTCCTCACCGTCCGCGCGCGGTCGGCACCGGTCGAAGCGGTTCTCCGCGCGGTGGCGAGCGAGCTGGGGCGCGAGCTCACCGGCTTCGATCGCGCGGCGGAGGCGCCGCCGGTCACCGTCTACATCGACGAGCGTCCCGCGAACGTCGCGATCCACTGGATCCTCGGTTCGGCCGGGCTCCGGGCCGTGCTGACGGCCGACTCCATCCACGTCGTGGACGACACGACGCCGTACCCGCGCCGCGCCGAGGTGTTCGATCTGGCCGAGATCGCCTTCCTGCGCGCGCTTCGCCGGCACCCCGAGCACGCGCGGGCGCCGCGGGCGGAGTTCGCCCTGGCGGAGATCCAGGAGGACCGCGGCGAGCTCGCGGCCGCGATCCACCACTACGACTACCTCGTGGAGAGGAGCCCGGCTTCTGAGCTCGTGCCCGAGGCGATGGTGCGCTCGGGTCGCCACCTGACCGCACTCGGGCAGTGGAGCGACGCCGCGCGCCGGTTCGACGAGCTGGCGCGCCTCGACATCGAACATCCCTATCATGCGCTGGCGCGCGTCGAGCTCGCAGGCGCCCTCACGCGGGCGGGGCGGGCGGAGCAGGCGCTCCACATCCTCAATTCGCTCGAGACCTACTACCCGACCGACGACGCGGACGAGCGCGAGGAGCGCCTGCTCGTTCGCGCGCGGGCGCTCGTGGAGACGGGCGCGCCGATCGAGGCGATGCGCGCCCTCGACCTCGCCGCGGGCTACACCGAGACGGGCGGGAGCGCCCCCCGCATCCTCGAGCTGCGCGCGCTATCGACCGCCGTCACGGGCCGCCACGGCGAGGCTGCGGTGGCGTGGATGCGCTACGCGCAGGCCGTCGAGGGCTCGCAGCGCGAGGCCGGGCTCGCCGCCGCGGCGCAGCACGGGCTCGACGCCGGCGATGAGCTGGGCGTGCTGTTCATTCACGGCTGGGCGGAGCGCGAGGGCATGGGCGACGCGACCCGGAGCGAGGCGAGCGAAGCGCGCACGCGGCTCGGGCTCGCGACGCCGAGCGCCTCACCGGTGCCGGCCGAAGAACGGCTCTCCCGCGCCGAGAGCCTCCACGCGCGCGGCCTCGTCACCGAGGCGCGCGAGGCACTGTCCGCTCTGTACGACCGAAGGGTGGCGCTGGACGAAGATCAGCGCGTCCGCCTCGCGGTCGCGTTCGCGCGAACGCTCGCGGAAGGGGGCTCGCTCGAGCACGCAGTCACCGTTCTGCGCGAGATCGCCGGCTCACTCCAGTCCGTGGAGCGGCGCAAAGAGCTGTACGTCCACGCCGCCGAGATGTTCGAGCGGAAAGGGCGGCTCGACGAAGCCCTGGAAGCCCTTCGAGGTCGGCTCTGATGATGCGCTTCACATTCGCCAAGAGCGTCGTCTTCGCCGGGCTCCTCGTCGTGCCCGCGGTCACGTCGCAGTCCGGTCCGGACGCCGGCGTCGCCAAGGCCCTGAGCGACACGGTCGCCGCCTTGGAGGAGCTCGCCGGGCTGCGCGGCCGAGTCGCGAGCGGCGACGCGAGCGCCGTGGAGGACGTCCTCGCGGCCACCGAGCCGCCGATCCTCGGCCCGCGCGTCAGGGACGAGTTCCTCGTCACCCTGCGCGAGGAGGTGAACGGGCTGCGGATGCTCGCGGAGGAGCTCGCGCTCGATCCCACCGCCGGCGCCGGCGGCGCGCGAGCCGACACCGGTGCGTCGGATGCCGCACCGCCGGTATCGCCAGGATCGCCCGCCGATGACCGCGGCGCGCCCATCGCGACCGTCGGCATCGACGATGCCATCCGCGCGGCTATCCGCGGCTACCCCATGCCGCTCGCGCAGCTCTCCCCACGCGCGACGATCGTGCCGGGTGTCCGCGACCTCGAGCCGGAAGGGTTCACGGCCGACGTCGTGCGGCAGGGTCGGCTGTTCTTCATGGCCGGGCGCTACGCCGAGGCGTTCACGGTGCTCGAGACGAGTGACGACCCGGAAGCCGCCTACTGGCTCGCCCGCTGCCTCGAGCGGCTCGAGCGGATCGACGAGGCGCTCGAGGCGTTCCGCGCACTGATCGCGGACGAGCGCGCCTCGACGCTCGCCGACCGCGCGCGCCGCGACCTCGATTTCCTCACCTGGAAGCGCGACTTCATGGAACGCAAGGCGCGGAGAAGCCGGCGATGACACCTGAGCAGCAAGGCACGGGCGCCCTCGCGCTGGAGGACGTGGAACAGGCCATGCGGTCGTTCGCCCACATCTCCGATCGGCTACTCGACGGCTACGATGCGCTGTCGAAGCGCGCCGAGCACGTCGAGGCCGAGCTCTGCCGGACGAACGATGAGCTCGAACGGAAGGTGCACGAGCTCGACGCCGTCAAGCGGCACCTCGAGGCCATCCTCCAGTCGCTGCCGACGGGGGTCGTCGTCCGCGACGCCGAGGAGCGCATCGTGCGCGCCAACGCCGCCGCGCTCGCGATTCTCGGCTGCGGCGAGGACGACCTGCTCGGCGAGCGCTCATGCGCGGGCCTGCGCGGCGCGGAGGCCGACGGTGAGGCGCGCGAGATCGAACGCCCCGGTAGCGAGCCGATCGTCGTCGCCTCGCGCTACTCCCCCATCGTCGCGGCCGGGGGCGAGCAGGCCGGCTCCGTCGAGATCCTCGACGATCGGACCGCGCTCACCCGGATGACGGAGCGCGTGCACCAGCTCGACAAGATGGCCGCGCTCGGCACCGTCGCCGGCGGCATCGCGCACGAGATCCGCAATCCCATGAACGCGATCATGGGCTTCGCGGCCTTGCTCGCCAAGCGGTTCGAGCCCGGCTCGAAGGAAGCCGACTGGGCGAATCTCATCCGCGAGGGCGTGAACGAGGCGGACGCGATCATCACCAGCCTGCTCACGTTCGCCGACCCCGAGCGCCTGCGGCTCGAGACCGTCGACCCTGAAGCGCTGATCGACGATGCCGTCGCCGCCGTGACCCGCGACCTCGAACGGGCAGGCGAGCGGCCCGCGCGCTGGGAGATCGTGACGCGCGCGGCGTCGCACCCGTTCGTCGCCGACCGCATCAAGCTGCGGCAGGCCGTCCGCAACCTCGTGGCGAACGCCGTCGACGCGCAGCCCGACGGCGGCCGCATCGAGGTCGTTCTCGCGCGGGAGGGTGACGACGTTGCGATCCGCGTATGCGACGCCGGCCCCGGAATCCCCGCGGAGCTCGCGCAGAAAGTCCGCGAGCCTTTCTTCACCACGCGCGCCGACGGCACCGGCCTCGGCCTCGCACTCGTACACACCATCGCGCAACTCCATGGAGGTCGCCTCGACATCGAGCGGCGACCGTCTCCATTGGGGGGCGCGGCGGTGATTCTCCGTTTCCCATTCTCTACCGGTTCCCCATCACGATGACGATCCAACGCATCCTCGTTGTCGACGACGATCATCTGTCGCGCCAATTCCTCACCGAAGCTGTCCAGGAGCTCGGCCGCAAGGCCGTCTCCGTCGAGAGCGCCGAGCAGGCCCTCGCCTGCATCGAATCCGAAACCCCCGACCTCGTCCTGACGGACATGCGCATGCCCGGCATGAGCGGCCTGGAGCTCATCAAGGCGATCCACGAGAAGTGGAACGAACTGCCCACGGTGCTCATCACCGCCCACGCGACCATCGACGCCGCCGTCGACGCGATGCGCGACGGCGCGGTCGACTTCCTCCTGAAGCCGTGCTCGCCGGACTCGCTGAGGGTCGTCATCGAGCGCATCGAGAACACGGTGCGGCTCGTCCGGGAGAACGAATACCTGCGCGCCGAGGTCGTGGGCACGGACCCCGCTGACATCATCGCCTCGAGCACGAACATGCTCGACCTCCTGCGCTCGGCCTCGCGCATCTCGCGCTCCAAGGGCACGGTCCTGATCACGGGCGAGAGCGGCACGGGGAAGGAGCGCATAGCGCACTACATCCACCGCAACAGCCTGCGCTCGAACGGTCCCTTCGTTCGGGTCAACTGCGCCTCGCTGTCCGAGCAGCTCCTCGATTCGGAGCTCTTCGGGCACGAACGGGGTGCGTTCACAGGCGCCCACAGGCAGCGCGCCGGACGGTTCGAGCTGGCGGACGGAGGGACGCTGCTCCTGGACGAGCTCGGTGAGATCTCGCCCGGGATGCAGGCGAAGCTCCTGCGCGTGCTCCAGGAAGAAGAGTTCGAGCGCGTCGGCGGTCAGCACACGATCAAGGTCGACGTGCGCGTCCTGGCGTCCACGAACCGCGACCTCGTGAAGGAAGTCGCGGAGGGTCGTTTCCGGGAGGACCTCTACTACCGCCTGCACGTCCTCCCCTTGCACATCTCGCCCTTGCGCGAGCGGCGCGAGGACATCCTCCCGCTCGCGGAGCACTTCGCGCAGCACTTCGCGCGCATGAACGGCGTGTCGACCCCGAGCTTCTCCGAGGAGGCGCAGCGGCGGCTGAAGGAATGGTCCTGGCCGGGGAACGTGCGCGAGCTCGAGAACGTGGTTCAGCGCGCCGTGATCCTGGGGTGCGAGGGCGCCGTGACGCCCGAGGATCTCATCTTCGGACCGGGCCTGGCGGGCTCGCTCGACGGGCTGGCATCTCAGATCGCCAACCTCGGTCTCGACGACCCCGAGTTCGGGCTCGCGCTCGCCAACAACACGATGTCCGACATCGAGCGCGTCGCCATCCTGGCCACGCTCGACTCGACGCGCGGCAACAAGACGGAGGCGGCCCGGCGCCTCGGCCTCACCGCCCGCACGCTCAGCAACAAGATGAAGATCTGGAGGCAGGCCGGCCTGGTCGCCTGATTCCCGAGATGGATCTCTCCGGACCCAACACGAAGCTCCTGCTCCAGTTGATGTCGGCCAGCACTCTCCGCCATAGAGTCATCGGCAACAACCTCGCGAACCAGAACGTCCCCGGCTTCAAGCGCCAGGTCGTCCGGTTCGAGGAGTTCGTGCAGGCGGAGCTGAAACGCCGCGCTCCGAACCTGTCCCGACTGAAGCCCGAGATCGTCGTCGACTACGAGTCGCCCTCCGGTGCTGACGGCAACAGCGTCTCGATGGAGGTCGAGGTCAGCGCCCTGCGCGAGAACCGGCTCCTCTTCGAGCTGTACGCCAGCATCCTCTCCGGCCAGATGGCCATGGTCAACTCCGCCATCCACGGCGATCGTTGATGTGAATCTATGGATAGCCTTCAGAAACTCTTCGCCGGCATGCGCATCTCCGCGAGCGGGCTCAAGGCCGAGCGCGCGCGCATGGACATCATCGCCCAGAACATCGCCAACGCACAGACGACTGCCGTCCCTGGCACGGGCGAACCGTACCGCCGCCAAGTCGTCACTTTCGCGTCGGTCTTCCATCGGCTGGCGGGTGGCGGGTTTGAACCCGGCGGTGTCGAGGTGGCCGGGATCTACGGCGATTACGAGGCCGCGTTCGAAGAGGTGTACGACCCCACGCATCCCGACGCGAACGAGCGTGGAATCGTGCGCATGCCGAACGTGAACACGATGAAGGAGATGGCCGACCTCATCACGGCGGTCCGCGCCTACGAGGCCAACATGTCCGTGCAGGAGAGCTTCGAACGCATGGCGGAACGCGCCTTGCGGCTCCTCGAGTAGCCCCGAGCCTGAGTTGACGCCATGGTGAACGGAATAGGACAGGGAAGCGGTGGGATCGCGCGAGCCGCGGTCGAATCCGCCATGAAGGCGGCCCTCGAGCGCAAGGCGGACAGCCTGCGTCGGATGGACGGTCTGGCGAGCAAGCTCGCGGGAGCGCCGTCATCCCCGCGGGAGGACAGTTCCTTCGGTGAGATCGTGGCGAACGGCCTCGCTGAAATCGACGGCAAGGTGAAGGCCGCCGGGAACCTCCCGCAGACGGTCTTGGCGGGCAACCTCGACTTCCACGAGGTCGCCGCCCAACTCAAGCAATCCGGCATGGCGTTCGACTTCGCGCTCGCGGTCCGGAACAAGTTCATCGACGCCTACCGCGAAGTCATGCGCATGAGCGTCTGAGCGCGCCGCCATGAAGGAACTCCTCCGATCCCTCGCGAGCCTCCTCAAGAGCACGAACGGTCCCACGCGCGTGGTCATCGCGGCGGCCCTCGTCCTGGCCCTGGCGGTCGCCGGCATCGCGGGCTTCCGGGCCAGCAACCCGACCTTCGTGCTGCTCGAGACCGGTCTCGACGCGCAGAAGCTGTCGTCCGTCTCGGCCGCGATCGCGAACAAGGGCATTCGTTTCAAGCCGAGCTACCCGCCGGGTCCCTACACCATCTGGGTCGAAGCGTCGCGCGAGTACGAGGCGCGGAACGCGATGTACATCGAAGGCGCCATGGCCTCCGACCCGCGCGGCATCGAGACGAGCGCGAGCGGCGCCGCGACGGTGTTCCTCGGACACGGCGAACGCCTGCAACAGATGCAGAAGCGCAAGGAGGGCGAAGTCGAGAAGCTGCTCGAGGACTACACCTGGATCGCGAAGGCCACGATCTCCTCCTCGACGCCCGCCCGCTCGAGCCTCACGCGGGTCCTGCCGCCTACGATTTCAGTCGTGCTTCAGCTCCGGGGCATCCTCGAGCCCGACCGCGAGCAGCGCGAGACCGTCGCGACGATCGTCCGGAGCGCCTTCGGGGCGCCGCGCGAGAACGTGGTGATCTCCGACCAGTTCGGGCGGACGCTCTACGACGGGACGCGCGACAACAGCCTCGACGAGCTGCTCGCCTTCCAGCGACAGTCCGATGCGTCCGAGACCGCACGGATCCAGGCCGTGTTCGACGATGTCTACGGACCCGGCCTCGTGCGCGCCTCCGTCAGCTCGGAGTGGACCCACGACCAGGTCGAATCGATCAGCGAGACGGTCGATCCAACGAGCAAGGTCCGGATCTCCAAGACGGAGTCCACCACGGAGACGCCCGTCGGCGGCCCCGCCGGTGTGTCCTCCAGCATCCTCGATCCGAGCGCGAGCGCGCGGGTCCCCGAGCCGGCGACGACGTCCGATACGACCGAAGAGTTCGCGATCGGGCGCAGCACGACGCATACGCTCCAGATGACCCCGGTGCTCAAGCGCCTCACGCTCACGCTGCTCGTCGACGAGAGCCTCGCCGAGAAACTTGCGGACGTCGAGGAAGCGGGCAAGACGCTCGTGCGGTTCGACGAGGCCCGCGGCGACGTCGTCATCGCGATCACCGCGGCGTTCTTCAGCCTCGAGCGCGACCAGGACGGCAACCCCGTGCCGCCCGAGCCCGCGCCCCTGCCCGAGACCACGAATCCGACGCTCGAGCTCCTCATCGAGCACGGCGTGGAGATCCTGGCGGCGCTCGCGTTCCTCTTCGTGCTCCTTCGGGGCCTGAAGAAGGGCACGGCACCCGTCCCACCCGAGGCGGCGACGGCTGCGGCGCACGCCGTTCCCGATGAGGAGATCGACGTGGACATGCTGGCGCGGAAGCACGTCGAACAGCTCCTGACCTCCGATCCGGAGAAGGTCAGCGCGCTCCTGTCCCGCTGGGCGCTCAGCGAGTCGCCCCTCTTGAAGACGGACGCATGAGCACGCCGAAGAAGGTCTCCGGCATGCAGAAGGTCGCGGCTTTCCTGCTCAGCCTCGACAAGGAGGTCAGCGCGGAGGTCATGCGCGGCCTCGACCCGAAGGTGATCTCCGGCGTGGCGGAGGCCATGACGGAGCTCGACCCCGAGCTGTGTACGCCGCAAGCCGTCGACGAGCTCTTCAAGGACCTCGCACGGACGGTCTACCAGCGATCGGGCGTGCGACCGCAGGACGAGATCGAGCTGCACACGATCCTGGCGAACACCTTCGGCGCCGAGGAGGCCGAACGCGTCCTCGCCGAGATCCACGAGCGCCGGCGAGTGGAGCAGCCCTTCGGATTCCTGGAGAGCGTCCCCGTCGGGCACGTCGCGCGCGTCCTGGAGCAAGAGTCGGCGCCCATCGTCGCCCTCGTGCTCTCGCACGTCTCGCCGACCGTGTCGGCGGAAGTGCTCGGCCGGTTCGAGCCCGAAGTCGCGCTCGACATCGTGAAGCGCATGACGACGATCGTGCCGCCCGCCGTCGAGACGATGCTGACGATCGCCGACGATCTCGAGCAGCGCCTCGCCGCTTCGGATTCGGGCGCGCCACGCACGCGCGCGGACAGCCTGCGCACGATCGCGGAGCTGCTGGGCTACTCCGACGGTGAGACGGAGCGGCTCGTGCTCGAGGGGCTGGAGGGCGATGACGAGCAGACGGCCAACGAGATCCGCGACTTCATGTTCACGTGGGAAGACCTCGCCGACGTTGAGAAACGGAACATGCAGAAGATCCTCGCGTCCGTCGACACGCGGACCCTGGCGATGGCGCTCAAGGGTTCGTCCGCGGCGGTCCAGGACAACATCATGAGCAACCTCTCCTCGCGCGTGTGCGAGATGATCACGGACGAGCGCACGCTCCTCGGCGCAGTGCCGTTCAGCGAAGTCGCCACTGCCCGCGACGAGCTTCGAAAGGCCGTCCGTGTCCTCATCGAGGCCGGCGAGTTCACGCCGGCGCGCGCAGGCGAGGAACTGGTCACCTGAGATGCGCGCTGAGCCGTCCATCCGACTGCACGCTCGACCCGTGGGCGCGCACGTCAGCGAGACCTCGCTCGCCGAGGTCGCGGAGCGGGTCGCCCGCGAGCAGGCCGAGGCCGCGTACCTCCGGGGTCGCGCGGAAGGCGAGGCGGACATGCGCGCAACCGCATGCGCGGCCATGGATGCGGCCGCGGCGCGCGTCGATGCCGCGCGCGAGGCGGCCGAGGAACAGGTCGCCGGTTTCGCGGTGAAGCTCGGCGTCGCGATCGCTGAACACCTCCTGCGCGTGGAGCTCGACGCGGGGCGCTACGACCTGGAGCAGATCGTGCGCTCGACGCTCGCGGCGTCCGACGTCGGGCGTGGCGCGTGCGTCGTCCACCTCGCGCCCGAGGACGCCCGGCGGCTCGAGGGGGTGCCGTTCCGGAGCCTCACCGTGCTCGAGCCGGACCCGAACATGAAGCCCGGGGACGTCCACGTCACGACGCCGCAGGGCCTGCTCGTGCGCGACCTCGAAGTCACCCTCGCCTCCATCGCCGAACGCATCCTGGGGGACATCCGGTGATCCCGAGCTTCGAATCGTGCCTCACACACGTCGAGCAGGGCTCGCGGCCCTTCTACCGCGGCCGCGTCGACATCGTGTCGGGCGTCCTCGTCGAAGCGGTCGGCGTCCCGGCGGCGCTCGGCGAGCTGTGTCGCATCGACCGCGGCGAGCTCGGGCAGATCGAGGCCGAGGTCGTGGGCTTCCGCGGCTCGTCGACGCTCTTGATGCCGCACGGGGACCTGGCCGGGATCGCCCCGATGCAGGCGGTCGTCGCCCTCGGCCGCCCGTTCGCCACGCTCGTCTCGGACGACCTGCTCGGCCGCATGCTCGACGGCTTCGGGCGACCCGCGGACGACGGGCCGGAGCTCAGTGGCGGGGACCTGCGTCTGGTCCGCCGCGAGGCGCCGAGCCCGTTGCACCGCGTACCGATCGACCAACGCCTGCAGACGGGCGTGCGCGTGCTCGACGCCCTCAACACGATCGGCCGGGGGCAGCGACTCGGCATCTTCGCGGGCTCCGGCGTCGGCAAGTCGAGCCTGCTCGGCCAGATCACGCGCGGCACCGATGCGGACGTCGTCGTGTGCTGTCTCGTGGGCGAACGTGGCCGCGAGGTGCGCGCCTTCCTGGAGGAAGTGCTCGGCAAGGAAGGGCGCGAGCGCGCCGTCACGGTCGTCGCGACGTCCGACCGCGCGCCGATCGAACGATTCCTCGCGCCGTTCGTGGCCGTCACCATCGCGGAGCACTTCCGTGACGGCGGCCGCGACGTGCTCTTCGTCATGGACTCCGTCACGAGGTTCGCGGCCGCGTCGCGCGAGATCGGACTCGCTGCCGGGGAGCCGCCGACCGTGCGCGGTTACCCGCCGAGCTTCTTCGCCACGATGCCGAAGCTCGTCGAACGCATGGGTCGCACGAGGGAAGGCAGCATCACGGGCCTGCTCACGATCCTGCTCGACGGCGACGACCCGAACGAGCCTGTCGCGGACACCCTGCGCGGCCTGCTCGACGGCCACCTCATGCTCTCGCGCGAGCTGGCGCAGACCGGTCACTACCCGGCCGTGGACGTGCCGAACAGCCTCTCGCGTCTGATGCCGGAGCTCGTGACGCCGGAGCAGCTGGAGCACGCGCGCGTCGTGCGCGAATCGATCGTCGTCTACAAGGACGGCCGCGACATGATCGATATCGGCGCCTACAAGCCGGGCACGAACCCTCGTCTCGACGAGGCGATCCTGCGGATGCCCGCGATCGAGGCGCTGGTGAGACAGGGCGTCTCGGACCTGACGTCGTTCGCGGAGACCGCTGAGCTGCTCGAGTACGTGGCGTCGGCCGGCGGAGGTGCCGCGTGAAGCCTTTCCGGTTCCGGCTCGATCGGGTGCTCCGAGTGCGCGAGGTCGAGGAGGAGACCGCGCGCGCCGCATGGCTGGTCGTGGAGCAGGCCGCGCGGGCGGCCGAAACGCGCGCCGAAGCGCGCGCGCACGATCGCGGGGAGGCGTTTTCGGAGCTCGCGCGCGAGATGGCCGAGTGCTCCCTGGCGCCGGCCGTGATGCTCGTCCGGCACGCCGTGCTCGACCGGCTGGCACGGGCGGAGAGCGAGGAGCGCGAGCGCGCTCTCACCCTGCGCCGCCAGGCCGACCAGGCCCGCGGGCCCTGGCAGGACAGGCGCCGCGAAGTCCTCGGGCTCACGCGCTTGCGCACGGTCGCGAAGTCCCGCTACGCAGACGCCGCGCTCGCGAAGGAGATCGCCGAGATGGACGAGGTTGCCTTGATGCGCGCGGCGAGCCGCCGGCGCGCATCGCGCCGCCGTGCCGAGCACGAAACCGCCCCCCCGGACGTTCCCGCTCATGTTCTCTCCGAAAGGACGGATGACCGATGAACCAGATCCTGAAGTACGCCGCGTTCAGCCTCGGGGGGGTCACGCTCTTCGTGGGCGCGTTTCTCTCCTTCGCCGCCTTCACCGGCGCGCCCTTGCACGAGATGTCGATCGTCGGTGAGTACTTCCCCGCTCCCCCGGGGTCCGTCGCCACGCAGGGCGCCGAACCGAACCTGATCGAAGAGCTGGACCTCGACTCGCGCTCCGTGAGAGCTGTGATCGAGCAGGCGTCGACTCCGCTCAGGGCGTTCCTCCTGGACTCACCGTTCTCGACCGAGGACCTCGAAGGGCTGCAGCGGGAGCTGAAGGCGCGGACCCGAACGCTCGAGACGCTGCAGGCGAGCCTCGAGGGGCGCGAGCGCGAGCTCGCCCTGCGCGAGCGTCAGATCGAGGAGCGCTGGACGGAGCTCGAACGCATCCGCACCGATCTCATCGAGGAAGGTCTCGAGCTGGAGCAGCGCCAGGACGAGCTCGTGCGCGACGAAGGCGTTGCCAGGGATCGCGAGGAGGCGAGCTGGCAGACGATGGGCAAAGTGTTCGAGCACGGTGAACCAGAAGATCTCGCCGAGCGGCTCGTGCTCCTCGGCCCGGAGCAGGCCGCGAAGGTGCTGCGGGCGCTCACGAGCGAGCGCGCGTCCGAGATCCTGAACCAGGTGCCGCGCGAACAGTGGCCGGAGTTCGCCGAGGCGTACCGGCGGGCCGAGCAGTAGGCCCCCACTCGAGTCCGTTCCTGACAACG
>Ga0114950_10001430_pt1 | contig 17953 bp, 11 predicted proteins | sample N075metaG_FD_83503 | JGI IMG/M metagenome (GOLD analysis project Ga0114950, IMG submission 83503) | Deep subsurface microbial communities from Kermadec Trench to uncover new lineages of life (NeLLi) - N075 metaG | ecosystem: Environmental > Aquatic > Marine > Ocean trench > Sediment | place... | reverse complement strand
TACGCAAGCGGGCTGTTCCTCCAGGACGGGCCCGATCCGGACTCCGAGATCGACGGCAACCTGGGTCTGATTGCCTCCGATGAGATCATCATCGACGGAACCACGCTCCCCGGTGGCGGCGGCGGACGCGGGCGCGGCGGCGGCCCGCCCGGCGTCAACAGCAACGTCCAAATCGTCGCCACCCTGTTCGCGGAGAACCGGCTGCGGGTGGAGTCGCGAGCCAACATCGCCGGCACCGTCGTGACCAACGCGATCAACGTCGACAACAACGCCAGCCTCAACATCTGGCACGTTCCGTCGCTCGCCGGCAGAGCCCCCGGCGGAATGCCGGCCGGCATGATGATCGGCGGCGTCGAGGTCGCGATCAGCCGCTGGTTCCAACGCCGCTGACCGCCGCACCAGAACGGCAACTCCACCCCCGGGCGGTGATGGGCGACCGCCCGTGATGAGAGTACGGCGCCGCGATCACGCCCTCGCGCCCGCTCGCTTCGCAACCCGGTGAGATATTCGGGCTAGACTCGCGCCTATGCATCGAATCGCGAAGAATCGCTCGAGCCTCCTTGCCTTCCTTTTCATCGTGTTCGTGTCCCTGTGCGTGGCACCCTCAGCGGGCGCCGGGGCCGGCGCGTCGCCCACCGGAACGTCCGCCGCGAGGTCGGGACCGGCGGCCCAGGCGGCGACGACGACCGTCTTTCTCGTCCGCCATGCCGAGAAGGTCGATCCGGCCGATCCGGAGTTCGCCGGGGCCTCTCCGGACGACCCGCCGCTCAGCGCTTCCGGCGTGGCGCGCGCCAAGGAATTGGCCAGAACGCTCGGCGGGGCCGGCGTCACGACGATCTATTCGTCGCCCTACGAGCGCACCCGGGCCACGGTGCGACCGCTGGGCGCCCGACTCGGTCTCGAGATCACCGAGCACCCGGCGGCGGACGTCGCCGAGCTCGCTGAACGAATCAGGGCCGCCAACCGCGGCGGCGTCGTCGTGATCGCCGGGCACAGCAATACGGTGCCGGCCTTGATCGAAGCGCTGGGCGCCGGTTCAGTGCCTCCGATCGAAGACGCATGGGAGTATGACAACCTCTACATCGTCACCGTCGAGGCGGCCGGCCGGGCCCGCGTCAGCATCCTGAAGTACGGTGCCGCGAGCGACCCACTCGAGAGCTTCTGAGAAGGCATCCACAAAAAAAGCTCCTTCCCTCGTCCGCGGTCGGGGCGCTACTATCGCGCCCAAGGAATGGATGGCTTGCGGAACGGACGGGCCCGATCCAGGGACTGAAGGCACGGCGGATCGAGCTCGGCTCTGACGTGGGGAACCGGGTTTGGGGACCTGGGAAGAACCGCAGGATGGCGAAGCGTGCCGCGCGTGTGCTTGTAGCCGATGATGACTGTCATACTCGCGAGATCCTGAGCCGCTTTCTCGGTGAGCGCGGCTTCGATGTCGCGACCGCCAACGACGGCGAGTTGGCTCTGGCCGAGATCGTGAGATTCCAACCCGATGTCGTTCTCCTCGACATTCGCATGCCGAACATGGACGGCGTCGAGTGTCTTCAGCGAATTATCACCGACGGGGTCGATTGCGGCGTCATCATGATCTCGGGCGACGCCGACATCGATCAAGCCCGCGAAACGCTGACGATGGGTGCCGCGGACTTCATCTTCAAACCCTTCGATTTCGAGTATCTCGAGACCAGCTTGCTCGCCAAGTTGCTCACGATGGGTCGCCCCTGACGAGGCCTCGTTTCAAGCCGGAGCTGAGGCGAAGCGCCGCCAGAACCACGGCGCCCGGCGCATCGCGATGTCGAGCAGGTAGGCAAGAAGCGCCAAGGCGGCGAAAAACGGCCATAACGGGGTGGGCACCGAAGCCGACTCGCCATAGTCCTCGAAGATCTCCTCGGGCTCGGGCAGCACCTTACCACCGGTCTGCTCGGCGACCGCGATCAGAAGCTCGGTATTCGGCGGATAGAGGCGATACTCGTCGGTGTACGCGTAGAAGAGCTCGCGCGATTGGGCGTCGAAATCATCGGCGGAAAGCCGGAACAGGTACGGAGAGTCGGGCGATGTGTGCAGCGGGTACCTGGCCTGATAGGTGCCCGGACCGACCTGGTCGACCTGGAGCACGACGCCGGTGCCGCCCGGCTCGATGACTTCAAGGCGCGGCTCCAGGCCGGTCCGGAACACGCCCTCTTCGGTCACCGCGCTGACCGTCACTACCGCCTCGTCGCCGACGCGCTCCACCGCAAACTCGATCTCGGCGGCGCTGTCGCGCTGCATCGTCTCGCGCACGAGCTGCGACCAGAACTTGCCGTAGCCTTCCCACTCGATCCAATCAGCGGCCCAGCGATTCTTCACGTCCGATGTGAATACGGCCGCCTTGCCGAGGCCGTAGTGCCAACGCGCCAGGATCGGCGCCTCAGCCTCGGACTCGAGGAGAACCTCGGCGGTGTCCTTGGCCTGCGTGCTCACGTAGCCTCTCAAGCTCGGGGCGGCCGCCAGGTCGATGCCGGTGAATGCCTCGACCGGGCTCACGATCCTGGTCTCAACGGCCCCTTCGATCAGCGTCGCCTGCGAGGCGATCCGAGTCTCCTCGATGAAGATCTGCGGCACCCGCTGAGCGTCGCGAATGAAGTAGCTGCGACCGTTGCCCCACGCGGCGATGTTGGCCAGCAGCTCGCGGTCGGCCTCTTCTCCCACGGCGACGCTCGAGACCGTGATCTCGGCCTCGGCCATGCGGTTCAGTAGTGTTTCGTAGTCGTCCGGGTAGGTCTTGCCGTCCGAAAGAAGGATCACATGGCGCACTTCCGCTTCGGTCTCGGCGAGCACCTCGTAGGCCGTTTCGAGCGCCGGGTAGATGTTGGTGTGGGCCGAGGCGATGATGCTGCTGATGTACTCGTTGATCCGTTCCTTGTTGGTCACGAGCTGCAGCGGCACCGTCCAGTAGGGGCTGTGATCGAAGGTCACGAGCCCGAAGCGGTGCGTCGATTCGAGCAGCTCGAGCGCCGCCTTGGCGGCCTCCTTCGACAGCTCGATCTTGGGGCCGACCATGCTGAACGACTTGTCCATGACGATGACGAGCGCCAGATCCTTGCGCTTCTCGTTGACCCGGAACCAGATCGGCAGTGTTTCCTCGATCGGGGTCTCCGCGTAGCCCTCCTCGCCGTAGCTCGATTCACCGGCGGCGAAGATGAAACCGCCGCCCGAGTCACGGACCCAGGTGAGAATCGACAGCATCTGGGCAGCGTTGAGGCTGCTGCGCGGCACGTCGCTCAACAGAACGAGGTCGTATTGCTCGTAGTCTTCGGGCGCCGTCGGCAGGTCGCGGGCTTGGCCGAGCTCGACCTCCATCCCCTCGTCGGTCAGGGCGTCATACAGGTAGTGGGCGCTGGCGGCACGGCCCTCGATGTACAAGATGCGGGGTCGCGGACCGACGGTGATCGACTGGAGCAGCACGTCGTTCTGCGAAAACGGGTCGGCGGCGGTCTGCACGCGGCCGGTGATGGTCACCGGGCCCTCGCCGGTGAGCCGGACGTCGAACTCGATCGGGTTGAGGCCGGGCTGGAGGTCGACCTCTTTCGTCTCCAACGTGACGTCGCCGCCGAGCAACTCGACGGTCGCCGTCGTCGCGACCCGGGAAAAGACCTGCACGGTCGCCAGTACCGGCTCCTGCTCGCGGATGCCGTCCGGCAAATCGATGGTCTCGATCCAGCTATCGCCGGCGCCTCGGACCGTCGCCGGCATGGCGAAGATACGCACGCCCTCTTCCTGGACGCGACCGAGAATCTTCATGATGTCGCCGCTGTTCTCGTTGCCGTCGGTGATCAATACGAGCCGTTTGAGGTAGCGCGGATCGAACGTGCGCAACGCCTGGGCGACCGCAATCTCGAGGTTGGTGGCGCTCCGGTCGATGGAACGATCGGCGCCGCCGGCCGACACCGGAACGGAGCGGATCCCTGCGGCGCTCTCGACGCTGAGGGCGGAGCCGCCGAACGCGACGTAGCCGGCGTGCGCCGGGTTGCCGGCCGCGCTCGATGCCGCGATCCAGTCGATCGCCGTATCGATGAAGTCAGGGTCCACGCTACTCGAGACGTCGAGCACGTACACCACCGAGATCCAGTTGCCGGCACGGTTCCATACCGGTTGGGTGAGAGCCAGAACCAGAAAGACGATCACTGCCGTGCGCACGATCGTTGACGCCAGCAAATGGCGCGCCGACAGGCCGACCGACGTGTGCGTTTTCATCCACCAGACCGGCGGCAACGCCAGCAGCAGCAACAACGGCCAGTAGTGAGAGAGGGTAACGCTCATACCGTCAGCCGCCTGTGGTACGTGAACCACTCCGCGATGACCAACACGGTAGCGATCGTCAGCAGCAGGACCCAGAGCTCGTCACCCCAACCCGGCGCCGGCACGGTGCCGAGGGACTGTGAGGTCGCGGCGGTTTGGACGTCGGCGCCGAAGCTCGTCATGTTGACCGCCGAGCGCTCACGGTCGGCCAGGTTCACGGCGACCCGCAGCCTCCGGGTGCCCCGGGTCGCGGTGTACAAGCCCGGTTCATCGGCCACGAAGACGGTGCGATCCCCGAGCGTCCACGTGACAAGCTCGTTGCCCTCGAGGTCCTCCACGGTCGCCGCCGACAGCGGCACTTCGACGCGGCCGGGGACGCTGGTGAGCGCCACCTGCTCGTCCATCATCCAGCTCAGCGCGTTGCTGATGAAGATCGGGAATCCGGGCTGCAGTGGAAAATTCGAATCCTCGAGCGCGAACGAAACCCTCAAGACCTTCTCCGGGTTCTCCGTCACGACGATCAGCGGCAAGCTCGGACTGCCGACGATGATATCGGCGAGATCGTCGGAACCGTCGGTCGACGCGAGCGGCGAGATGCGGGCGGCGCGATCGACGCGCAGGTCTTCGAGCGAGACGAACTCGAGCAGCGGGTGAGCCGCGTTCCAGCCCGCGACTTCCGGAGACTCGACGATCCCGAGGGTCGGCGTCAGCCATGGAACGTCGTTCGGTAGAAACAGCAACGCCGGCCCCGGCGGCGGCGTCGGCGGGGCGAAGCGATCGAAGATGTACACGTCGGCCGGAACCCCGGCGGCGTATTCCTGCGGCGTCTTGAAATCCACCGCGACGCGCGGCTCGATGAGCAAGAGGTTCTCGAGGTAGATGCTGCCCGGGCTGACCAACACGACCACGGTGCGGTTGCGCACCGGCAAGAACGAAAATGCGTAGTCGTCGGCCGCGAAGGCGTCGGCGTCGCTGGTCACCGCCACCCTCACAGGCCCGCGATCGAAACTCGATAAGTCGATCGTCCGGCCCTGCGACTCTCCCGGCTGCAGCGTAATGTCCTCGCCGAGCCGACCCCCACCGCTACCGCTGAGCCGGATGCTGACGTCCTTGGGCCGCCCCGATGCGTTGGTGACCTCGAGGAACGCCTGGTACTGGAGCGGCGAGGCCGGCACGGAGCGGATCTCGAAGGCAGTGATGCCGACGTTGTCCGCCGCCTCGAACACCGACACGACGGTCGCCTCCGGCGGCACATCGTCGACCATTACGCCGTCGGAAATGAAGTAGAGCTCACCGTCGGACGCCGCCAGCATCGGAAACTGGGATTCACCGCCGAGAGACACGCTCAACCCCTCGAGAACGTCGAGGGCGCTGCCGCGATCGGACGCCGCGATCGGCGGCGCCTGCCCGGCGGTGTCGACGATCAGGAACCTGCCGCCGGCGCTGCCCTGCCGCAACAGCGCGCGCGCCTCGGTGACGGCGTGCTCCCAGCGCGTATAGCCGTCGGATCTGCGCGTCGCCATGGTGGCCGAGTTGTCGATCACCACGGTGATATCGCGTATTTCGTTGTCGCCGGAACTGACTTCGGGGCGCCCCAAGGCGGTTGCCACCGACAAGCCAATGGCGATCGCGATCATCAGCGAGATCCACCAGCGCAGCCGGTCGAGGAAGGTCTTTTTCTTCTTCTCGCGTAGCAGGCGGTTCCACAGCAGGCTCGAGGGCACGATGACCCTCTTGGGCGGCGGCTTGAGCCAGTACAGCACCACGACGCTCGCCGCCGTCGCCGCGAGCAGCAGGCCGGCGACCGCGGGGCTCAACGACAGAAAGCTCATCCGAGGAACCTCCCCTGCCGAAAGACCCGTAGGATCAGATCTTCGAACGGCAGCTCGGTGTTGGTGCGAACGTAGCCGTAGCCGTTCTTGCGGCAGTACGCGCTGACCTCCTCGCAGTGTTCCTCGAACACCTCGGCGTACGCGTCGAGCAGGCCCGGCGTCACCTTGATGCGCTCGGTCTTGCCGGACTCGGAGTCCTCGAGAAGAACCTCGTCGGGCAGGTCGGGACGCTCTTCATCGGTGCTGTAGACATGCACCGCGAAGAGGTCCTGTTTGAAATAGCGCAGCATGTCGAAGGCCTTGTCCCAACCGGTGTCGTCCAGGAAGTCGGACAGGACGACGACCAGACCACGGCGCCGGCGCGCCGAAAAGAAATTCCGGAACGCCTTGAGCATCGAGGTCTCACCGTTTGCCTGGACCGAGTCGAGAAATTTGAAGGCGCGCCAGATCTGGGTTCTGCCCTTGCGCGCCGACATCTCCTGGGTGATGCCGTCGGCGAATCCGACCAGGCTCACGCGGTCGTGATTGAGCAGCCCGATGTAGGCGAGCGCGGCGGCGATTTTGCGGGCGAAATCGTACTTCGACGGGTCGCCGTGGTCCATCGACTTGCTGGCGTCGAAGAAGATATAGATTGGCAGGTCGGCGTCCTCCTCGAACATCCGGAGGATGAGCTTGTCGAGCCGCAGGAACGTGCGCCAGTCGATGTTCTTGGTGTCCTCGCCGGAGACGTACTGGCGATAATCGGCAAACTCGATGCCCGAATCGGTCTTCTTCTTCGCCCGGTGCTCGCCGTGCAGGTGGCCGGGAATCATGTGCTTCGAGACGATGCTCAGGTAGTTCAACCTGTTCATGAACTCGTCGTCGAACAGCGTGCTCGATTCAGCCATGACCTGATGCACCGCGACTCGCCCGGGGCGGGACGATCATTCGGGGGATGGGATCGGATTCTGGTGGGCTACTCGGCCAGCTCCGGCGTATCCTTCATGATGGCGCGAAGGATGTCGTCTCTGTCGATGCGCTCGGCCTCGCCCTCGAAGTTCAGCATCATGCGGTGGCGCAGCGCGGGCAGCAGCATCGAGCGGATGTCCTCGCACGAAACGTGGAGGCGTCCGTTGAGCAAGGCGTTGACCTTGCCGCCGACAACCAACGTCTGGGTGCCACGAGGGCTGGCCCCGAAGCGCACGAACTGGCTCACCATCGGGTGAGCGTACGGCGTGTCGGGGTGCGTCGCCAGGGTCAGCCGGATGGCATAGTCCTGCACCGGCCGAGCGATCGGAACCTCGCGCGCCGTGTCGCTCATGGCCAGGATCTCTTCGCGGCCGAGCACCGTCTTCGCCACGGGCTCCTCGCGCTTGGTCGTCCGATCCATGATCTCGTGCATGTGCTTGGGTTCCGGGTACATGATCCGCAGCTTGTAGAAGAAGCGATCGAGCTGGGCTTCGGGTAGCGGGTAGGTACCTTCCATCTCGAGCGGGTTCTGCGTCGCCAGGACGAAGAACGGCGGCTCCAGCTTGTGGGTTGTCGTGCCGACGGTGACGGTGCGCTCCTGCATCGCCTCGAGCAGCGCCGACTGCGTTTTCGGCGTCGCGCGGTTGATCTCATCGGCGAGCAGGATATTGGTGTGGATCGGGCCCTTCTGGAACTCGAGAACCTTCTCGCCGGTCTCCGTCTCGTGCACCACGTTGGATCCGACGATGTCGCCGGGCATCAGGTCGGGGGTGAACTGAATCCGCGAAAACTGCAGGTGCAGGACGTCGGCAACGGTGGCAACGATCTTCGTCTTGCCGATCCCGGGGATGCCTTCCAGCAAAACATGCCCCTTGGCCAGCAGGCTGATCAACACGCCGTCGATGATCTCCTCGGCACCGACGATGACCTTGCCGATTTCCTCGCGGACGAGCTTGAACTGGTCGGTGAAGGTGCTTATTTGCTCTTCTATTTCGATCGTCATTGGTTCTCACGCGGCCGTATGGCCAGGAAATATCTCTTGACGAGATTTCGGTAACGCCAGGGAATGCGCTCAACGCTCAGCGCCGAACCTTCTTTGTACTTCTGCGGGCCGCGCACATTGCGGTACTCGACTCTCGCCGTCTCTTGCCTGCTGGCTTCTTGGAAAATATCCTCGGGATCGGGTGGTTCTTCGGGTCCGGGCTCTTCGTCCGCTACGACTTCCATCTCGAGTTGCACTTCGAGTGTGGTCGCGGCGCCGAGCTGCATCTCGGCGCCTTCGATCGCCTCGCTCGTCGCGTGGCCCGCCGGTCCGCCCTGTTGCGACGGGTCCCCCATATCACCGCTCGCCGCCGACTTCTGCACCTCGTCGGACGGCATCGCCATCGCACCTTCCTGCGATTCACCGGCCTGCTCGGAAGCCATCGCCTGCTGCGACATCATCTGCTGGGCGAGCTGCTGCTGTGACATCGATTGCTGCATCGCCTGCATCTGCTGCGACGCCTGGTTCATCATCTCCTGGGCGTCCATGCGCTGCGACATCTGATCCATGGCGTCGGCGGCATCCTGCATGGCCTCCATGGCTTCGGCCAACTGCTCGTCGGACATCGCGTCGGCGGCTTCCTGCAGCGCCCGCATGAGCTCTTCCATGCTCGCCTGGTCCCCCTGTGCCGCCTGCTGCAGCTGCTCGGCCATGTCAGCGAGTTGCTGGGCGTCCATCTGCGAGAGCTGCTCGGCGAGCTGCCGCATCATCTCGGCGGCCTCTGAAAGATCTTGATTCTTCATCGCCTCGGCGAGGTCGGCGAACTCGCTGGAGCCCTCGAGGTCCTGGGCGAGGTCCTCGAGCGCTTCCTGCATGGCGCTCATCTCGAGATTCCCTTCTTCGAGGGCGTTCTGAGCCTCGCGCAGCTCGCGCAGGAGCTCTTCCATCGTCAGCTCGTCGGCCTCGAGGGCGCGCATCGCGTCTTCGAGCCGCTGCTGTGCCTCAGCGCTGAGCTGGTCCTCTTCGGCAGCCGCTTCTTCGAGCGCCTGCGCCCGCTCGACGAGGTCACGGATTTCCTCGAACTGCTCTTCCTGCGCGTCGGTGAGACGCGACGGATCGACGGGCGCATTGGTGAAGGCGAGCAACGGCGGGCCGGACGGGGCGAACCCGAGCAGCACGAGAATGCCGCCCAGAGCCAGCGCGATCCAGAATCGCTGCGGAACGATGGTCGGCACCAGCCGCTCGGGCTGCAGGCCGCGCGCCGTCTGGGCGGCTCGTTGCACCTGGGTTTCGGTCCACGCCGTGCGGTGCTCCTGGCGCATGAACCAGTAGGCGCTCTTGAGCTCGTCGTGCAGCCCGCCGGCGTTGTCGGCGACCACGGCAGCCCGGCCAAGGTGGCGGGCTCCGTATTGAGTCCACAGGAGGAAAGCGACGAACAGCGCTGTCGATATCGCCACCACGTTCAGGTTCGAGGGCGCCCGGATGTTTACCAGGATGCCGAGGAGCTTGACGGTGACCAGCGTCGCCAACACGAAACAAACCGCGATCGACATATGGTCGAGGATGCTGTTCAAGCGCACCTGGCGGTCGACGCGCTCGAGGACGCCTCTGATGGCGGATTGTTCTGAGCTGCCACTGGACGGTGCCACGTCACACCCCTTGTTCCACGACACGGGAAAGCCGGGAGAACGAACGACGCCCAGCCCAGGGGCCGGAAGCTCGCTTCGCCGGTCACGCAAACTACAAAATGCCTGATTACAGGATTTCAGGCGGCCCGCCCAATGGGGAAACTGCACGGGGCCTGGGGAGGGTCACACCTCGATGCCTGTGTCGTCAAGACGGCCGATCAAGGTCTGCCGGGGCCACCGAACACGAGTTTGACGGCATCTCCGGCGACGATCAAGTCATCCATCGACATGTGGTTGAGAATGGCGACGATTTCCGGCGCAACCGAGACCTCGGGATGGGCCTCGAGAACCCCGGCCAGCGTCATGGCTTGCGGCAGCTCGATCACCGCGACCCGTGCCGGCTCCGTCTCGAGCACGGATTCGTCCTCGAGCTCGCGGAAGCTGTACATGCTGCGTCGCATCCTCGGGGCGTACCTACGCCAGCGCCCCGGTGTGGTCACCCCCAGAAGCTGGTACAGGCGCCCGTTGAAGGAGATCCAGGTGCCCACGACGGCGTACTCGGTACCGTTGGCGTCCACTGTGAAACCGACCTCGACGGCCTGCAGGCCGTTGATCTCGATGCGCTCGTCGTTGACGACCTCGGCACGCAGCTCTCTCACGTAGGTGCGCACGTAGTCGTACGGCTCCTGACCCATCTCCGGCGCCACCAGTTCCAACTTTAGGTACGCCAGGTCGGCCGGCTCCGAAACGATGATTGCCGAGCGCCCGTTCTCCACGCTCCAGTCGGCCGGGAAGGCGACCCGGAAGCGGAGGTCCGGGTGCACGAAGTCGTCGCCGTCCATGTAGCCCTGGCGCGGGTTTTCCCCGAACACGACGCCGTCGACCTGCTCCAGCAAAGCACGCCGACCAACCAGTAGCTGGTCATCGCGCAGGCCGAGCTCGGCCAGCACCTCGCGCGCCGTCCGGTTGCTGCGCTCGATACGATCGTCGATCTGGGGGTGCGTCGAGATCCACCCCGGCAGCTTCTTGCGGTCGTAGTGTTCCTCGAGGCTCTGCAACGTCTGGAAGAACCCGCCGATGGCGTAGGGGTCGTAGCCCGCCTGGGTGGCGTAGCGGATGCCGCGCCTGTCAGCGTCGAGCTCCTGGCCACGTGAGTATTTCGTCAGCGCCAGGGTGGCGACAAGCTGCGGCACGCCGACGTCGACGAGGTCGCGCACCGTGTCTGAGAGCACGGCGCCGGCAATGATGCCGATCGTCGCCAAGATCGAGCCCCACCGCCGTCCGCGGCTGTGCCGTCCGGTGACGTGGCCGATCTCGTGACCGATGACGCCGGCGAGCTCCGCCTCGCTGCCGGCGTACGCGACCAGGCCCCGCGTCACGTAAACGAATCCACCCGGCAGCGCGAACGCGTTGATCACCGGCGAGTCGAGGACACGGAAGGTCCAGGGCAGATTGGGTCGCTCCGACAGCGCCGCCATGTGGTTGCCGATGTCGGCGACGTAGGCGGTCAGATCCTCGTCCTCGTAGAAGCCGTACAACGCCTCGATCTGCCCGTCGGCCTCACGCCCCTGCTCGATCTCGCCCTGGTCTTCGTTCTCCTGCCAAGACGAGGCCGCCGCGGGCATAACCAGCAACACCGCTACGAATGCCGCGACGACGCGGAAACGCCTCATTTGTCCATCCCCCTTGCCCCCGAATAAAATGGTACACCACGCTTGGGTGCCCATGCCCGGCGGCATTCGGGGCGACTTCGGCGCAAGGTGAATGGACGTCGCGATCCTTGACAAGGAGACACCGGAAGACTCAGCATTCGTGGATCCTCACCGCTTTCCGTAGACGCGTTTCCAGCGGACCGATGGCACCGTCATCGAGCCGCGTTTCGACCACCGGAGCCACACCCATGCGTACCCCGCGAGCCCTCAACCTCTTGTTCGCCGCCGTCCTGACCGCAGCGCTGCTCGTACCGGCCCTGCCCGGCACATCGTTTTCGGGAGCTGCTTTCGCCCAGGAGTCCGCCCAGCGGGCCGTCGACCTGCAAGACATCATGGATTGGAAACGCATCGGCGGGGCGCGCCTTTCTGCCGATGGCGCCTGGCTCGCGTTCCGGTTGGCTCCGGCGGAGGGCAACGGCGAGGTGGTCGTACGCAGCACGCGGGACGAAACCGAGTATCGCTTCCCCGCCGGCTCCGGTGGTGGCGGCGGCGTGACCATCTCCGATGATTCACGCTGGGTGGCCTTCACGATCTATCCGGAGTTCCGTCGCGACCGGCGCGACAACAACGGCCCGCCGCGGCGCAACAAGCTCGGCTTGCTCGATCTGAACAGCGGCGAGATGACCGAGCTCGACGAGGTTCGCGGGTTTGCCTTCTCCGGTGAAAACGCCGAGTGGATCGCCCTGCAAAAGTACTCGCCGGGGGGCGGCGACCGCGACGACGGCGGCGGACGTGGCGGTGGTCGAGGCGGGCGCGGTGGTCGCGGCGGCGGGGCTGGCGACAACGATGACCGATCGCGCGGTGCTGACCTGATCCTGCAGCAGCTCGCCGCCGGTACGCAGATGAACATCGGCAACGTCGCCGAGTTCGCGTTCAACGAGTCGGGCAACCGGCTGGCCTGGGTGGTCGACACCGAGAGCAACGCCGGCAACGGCGTACAGATTCGTCTGATGGATACCGGCGTCGTGATCGCGCTGGAAAGCAGCGATGCCAGCTACCGGCGCCTGAGCTGGACCGACGAGGGCGACGGCCTCACGGTCCTGAAGGGCGTCGACGACGAGGACTACGAGGATCCGCTGTACAGCGTCGTCGCCTTCACCGACATGAACGCCCAGATGCCCACCAAGATCGTCTACGACCCGCTCGAGGACGATTCGTTCCCCGCCGGCATGACGATCGCCGCTACCCGAGCCCCTTCGTTCACCGACGACCTCGCCAGCCTGGTGTTCGGCATCGTCGAGACCGAGATGACCGAGGAGGCCGAGCAGCGCCTGGAGCAAGGCGATGACGAACCCGCCGAGGGTGAGGCAGCGGGTGACGACGAGAGCGAAACAGAGGGCGAGGGCGAGCGCAACCGCCGTGGCCGCCCCGACCGTGGTGACGATGCCGGAGACGCCGACGGTGATGATGATGACGAGCCCGACAAGCCCGACCTCGTCATCTGGCACTGGCGCGACGACCGGTTGCAGTCGATGCAGCAGGTGCAAGAGACCCGCGACCAGAACTTCAACTACCTGGCCGTGTACCACATCGAGGCGGATCGGTTCGTGCGCCTCGCCGATGACGAGGTCCGCAACGTGACGATGGCACCCGAGGACGACTACGCCATCGGCAACGACAACAGCCGCTACGAGCTGATGGGCAATCTCAATGGGCAGCGCTTCCAGGACATCTATGTGATCGACGTCAAGACCGGCGACCGCACGATGGTGCTGGAGCGGGCCCGTTGGTACAACGGCGTCTCGCCGGACGGCACCCACCTGCTCTACTACGAGGACGGCGACTACCACACCTACGAATTCGCCACCGGCAGCACCTACAACATCACGGCAGACGTCGACACGTCGTTCATCAACACCGAGGACGACCACAACGTCGTCGACCCACCGATCCGGCAGATCGGCTGGGTCGCCGGCGGCCGGCATGTGCTTCTGTACGACAACTGGGACATCTGGAAGGTCGCCGTCCACGGCGACGAGAGCGTCAACCTGACCGTCAACGGCAAGACAGACCAGATCCGCTACCGTCGCCGCCTGCGCATCGATCCCGACGAAGAAGGGATCGACCTGGCGGTCGACCAGTACCTGGCGCCGTACGGCGAATGGACCAAGAAGTCGGGCATCGGGCGCATCGCCGCCGGCTCGAACGGCGTCGACATGCTGTTGTGGAACGACGTCGCGTACGCTGGCCTGACGAAGGCCGAGGACGCCGACGTGTTCGTCTACACACGCGCCGACAACGACAGCTATCCCGACTACTACGTCACCGACCTGTCGTTCGCGACATCCGAGCGGCTCACCGACGCCAACCCGCAACAGGTCGACCTCGCCTGGTCGGCGGGGACGCGGCTGCTCGACTACGAGTCCGACAACGGCGACAAGCTGCAGGCGGCGCTCTTTCTACCGGCTGACTACGAGCCCGGCCGGAAGTACCCGACCATCGTGTATATCTACGAACGCCTGTCGCAGGGTCTGAACCAGTACGCCCAGCCGTCAGCCAACGGCTTCAACAAATCGGTGTACACGTCCAACGGCTACGCCGTCCTGATGCCGGACATCACCTACAAGGTCAACGACCCCGGCATGTCGGCGGTGTGGAGCGTGCTGCCGGCGCTCGACGCGGCAATTGCGACCGGCATCGTCGACGAGGACGCCGTCGGCCTGCACGGCCACTCGTGGGGCGGCTACCAGACGTCGTTCCTGGTCACCCAGACCGACAGGTTCGCCGCCGCAGTGGCAGGCGCGCCGCTCACCAACATGATCAGCATGTACAGCTCGATCTATTGGAACTCGGGCGGCGGCAACATGGCGATCTTCGAGTCCTCGCAGGGCCGTTTCACCGGCGATTATCTCGAGGCCACCGACGCCTACATCCGCAACTCGCCGGTCTTCTTCGCCAACCGCGTCAAGACACCGCTGATCATCCTGCACAACGACAAGGACGGCGCCGTCGACTGGAACCAGGGCATCGAGTACTACAACACGCTGCGACGCCTCGGTAAGGACGTCATCATGCTGCAGTACGTCGGCGAGAACCACGGCCTGCGGGTGCCGGCCAACCAGAAGGACTACACCGTTCGCATGCGCGAGTTCTTCGACCACCACCTGAAAGGCACCGAGGCGCCGGCGTGGCTGCTCGAGGGCGTGCCGCACCTGAAGATGGACGACCACCTCGACGAACGCGCCCCGCTCGTGGCGCCACGCCCCCGCGGCGGCGATCGAGGTGGGGCCGACGGCGGGCGCAACGGCGAACGCTGAGAGAGAGGTTATTGCCCGGGCGATCGGCGTAGTTGCAGGGCACTGCAACACCTCCGCCACCTGGGCATCACCCTCGCGTCACAGGCTCTTGCCGCTGAGCTCGCCGTACTTGCCGCGGATGTGCTCGAGCCACGGCTCGGCGGACAACGGCCCGCATCCGATACGCTCGAGAAGCTCCGGCGCGGTGAACTTGCGGCCGTGGCGGTGGATGTTGTGCCGCAGCCAGGCGAGAAGCTCGTCGAACCGCCCGGCGGCGATCTGCTCGTCGAGGTCCGGGATGTCTTGGCGGAGGCGGGCGAAGATCTGGGCCGACATGAGGTTGCCGAGCGTGTAGGTGGGGAAGTAGCCGATGGCGCCCATCGACCAGTGGATGTCTTGCAGCACACCGTCGGCGTCGGAGTCGGGGACGATCCCCAGGTAACGCTCCATGGCGTCGTTCCAGGCGGCCGGTAGGTCTCCGACCGCTACGCGGCCCTCGAGCAGGGCGTTTTCGAGCTCGAAGCGCACCATGATGTGGAAATTGTAGGTAACCTCGTCGGCCTCGACGCGGATCAGGCTGGGACGCACCGTGTTGATCGCCCGGTAGAACGCATCGGTGTCGATATCGTCGAGGGACTCCGGGAAGCTGTCGCGCAATCTCGGGAAGTAGTGGGCCCAGAAGGGCCGGCTTCGCCCCACCAGGATCTCCCACAGCCTTGACTGCGACTCGTGCACGCCGAGCGACGCGCCGTCGGCAAGCGGCGTGCGGGCGAGCTCAGGGGCGAAGCCCTGCTCGTAGAGACCGTGGCCGCATTCGTGCAGCGTGCCGAACAGACCGGCGGGGAGAAAATCTTCGTGGATGCGGGTGGTCAGGCGAACGTCGGCAGCCGAAAAAGCGGTCGTGAACGGGTGCGCCGATCGATCCTGGCGGCCGTGCTCGAAGTCGAAGCCGAAGTCTTCGATGACGGCAACGCCGAAATCCCACTGGGCCGCCGCGTCGAAGACCCGGTCCAGCGGCGGCGGGGCGATCTGGGGCGGCGCCGTCGACCCGGATGCACCGGCGCGGTCGGAGTCGTCGTCGTGTTCGGATCCGTCGACACGGTCTGGACGCTCGGCCTTGTCGGGGGATCCGTCGAGACGACCTGGAATCTCGCCCTTATCGGCGGCTCCGTCGGTCAGCGCCTCGACGATCGGCACAAGCTCTTGCCGAAGCGTGGCGAACAACAATTCAATCTCGCCCGTCGAGATGCCGGGTTCGAACTCGGCGAGCAGCGGATCATAGATCCTGTCGTCGTAGCCCAGGGCCTCTGCCTTGTCGCGGGTGAGCTCGAGAATTGTCCGGAGATGATCTTCGAAGGCGGAAAAATCGGATGCTTGGCGAGCCCGTTGCCAGGCCTGCTGCCCCATCGAGGCGGCGTGCGCCAGGCGAGCGACGAGGTCGGCGGGGATCTTCGTGGCCCGCTCCCAGTCGCGCGTGGCGACGCGCACGAGGCTAGCATCGTCGCTATCGAAGGCCGGATCGTCGCTGCCGAACGAGTCAGCATCGAGCTCGGTAGCGGCGGCATCGAGAAGCCGCCCGATCTTCTCGTCGGTGAACGTCTCGTGGGACAAACGTGCCAGCGTCGTGAGCTGCGCCGCCCGCGCCTCGATGGCGCCGGGAGGCATATAGGTCTCCTGATCCCACCCCAGGACAGCGGCAGCGGCGTCGAGGTCGGCAACGACGCCGAGTCGTTCCCTCAAGTCCTCGAGAGCCCTCATTCACCCCCGCTCAGGTCAAAGTGGTAAAAGGCCGCGATGACCAGGGCGTGGGAAATCGCTCCGCAGCGAATCAGGCCGGGGACGTCGGACAGTGGCACGAGTTTGGTGCGGATTTCCTCGTAGCCCTCGAGCTGTGCCGCGCCGACCGCCTCGACGCCGCCCACCAGAACGGTGTGGCAACGGTTGTTGATGATCGCCGGATTCGGCGCCACGACGCCGATAATACGCCCGTCGGAGCCTTCGTAGCCCGTCTCTTCGCGTAGCTCCCGCAGGCCGGCCTCTAGCGGATCCTCACCTGGGTCGACGCCGCCGCCGGGGATCTCGAGCGTGACCTCTTGCGTGCCATGACGAAACTGCTCGATGAGCACCACATTCTCGTCGGCAGTCAACGCGACGACGTTCACCCAGTCAGGTGCATCCAGGTAGACGAATTCACCGCGACGGCTCGGGTCGTTGGGCGACGTCGCCCACTTTCGGCGCAGGGAAAAGACCTTGGTTTCAGCCAGCGTCTCGGGTTCGCTCGCCTGCCAGTCGGCGATCTCGGGTGTGGGGTCTTCGTGGCTCATGGTGCGGTGCTCCGGATTGCCGGGTGCCCGGCGGACAAGAGCTCAGAAAGCTGCCAGCAGCTCCTTCCAAGCCTCCGCCTCGCGCTCCGGAGAAGCAAGCTCGGCAAGCCCGGCACAATGATCGCGCAAGGACTCGTAGAACCCCTCGTCGGTCTCGGCGCGGCGCAGCAGCTCGCTGAGCGCCTCGGTGTCCTCGACCTCGAAATAGCCGGCGTAGTCGTCGCCGAGGATGCCGACGTTGCCGGCGATGCGACTGGCGACGATCGGCGTGCCCAGGGCCAGGGCCTCGGTCAGGACGTTCGCGCCGCCCTCGTGCCGGCTGCTGATCGACAACAGTCGGGATCGCGCGATCAGCGCCAGCGTCTCGGCGTGGGAAACCTCGCCGAGCCAGTTGTAGCGGGCGTTGGTGCGCTCCTCCTTGGTGGCGCGCTCGGCCATCTCCTCGGAGCTCGCGGCACCGGCGTGGAGCACCCGCACATTGGAGTCAGGCGGCAGTCGGCGGGCCGCGAGACCGGTACGAAACGGGTCCTTGACCTGGCGCAATTCACCGACGACGCACACCTCGAAGCTGTGCTGGCGGCGCCGCGGGAGTTCCTCGGGAACGTTCAGCGACTGGTAGATCACCGTCGCCTTGTCGCGCAGCGCTTCGGGGACCTCATCAACGGCGAGGGAGTGAAACGCGACCAGCTTGGTGGCGAGCTCCATCGTCCGGTGGGCCTCGTCTCGGCCGGCCTCGTCGAACATGCTGCCGAGCCCGTAAATGTCGGTGCCCGTCAACGCCGCGACCACGGGCCGGTCGGGGTGAGCATCACGAAAAGTGCGTACCGAGTCTGCTGACTCGATGGCATGCAACGCGACCAGCAGGTCGCAGTCCTGTCCGTTGTACTCGTTGTCGAAGGTCACGTCGTGACCCAGACCAACGAAAACGCGCCCCCAGCGAACCGCCGTCCGGCGATTACCGCGACCCTTGCTCGATAGCGCCGGGCCGATGATCAGGATGTCCAACTGGGGTT
>Ga0114950_10001427_pt1 | contig 17977 bp, 40 predicted proteins | sample N075metaG_FD_83503 | JGI IMG/M metagenome (GOLD analysis project Ga0114950, IMG submission 83503) | Deep subsurface microbial communities from Kermadec Trench to uncover new lineages of life (NeLLi) - N075 metaG | ecosystem: Environmental > Aquatic > Marine > Ocean trench > Sediment | place... | reverse complement strand
GTATCTTTGTAGGCTAATGGCAACCATGATCCAGTAAAAACCGCTAACTTTCCTCCCCATTCAGACTGTTCAGCGAAATACCTCGCTGTATACTCCATTGTATCTGTGCCATGAATAATGATTAGCGGCTCATCATTTGGATAAGACATCGTAAAACAGAATCTATAAAAGCACTCCCGATCAAAGTCAGTCATTGCGCGAGAATCTACGAGCTTGTTCCACTCAATCACATCTACAGAATCATTCAAAAACACGCCTTCAAATAAATCTTCAATAGCAGACGCATTAGTAAATACCATTGCCCCCTGAAGGGGACAATATTCTTTACTCAATGTTCCGCCCGTAATGATTATTTTCATTTATCAAACTTAGTTTCTTTGACAGCCTTGCCAAGCACATCTATATCCTGCCTAAATTTTTCCAATCTGTGCTGCAACTGTTCAATCTGCTTAGACGACTCTTGAACCTTTCGTTGCAACTCTTTGTCGGCATTCCAAGATTGATAGCAAGCAAAAAAATAACCGCCCGCAAGGGCAACAAGAACTATAACGACCACAGTATAATTTTTCATACCCTATTTATCAATAGAGCTTCAAATGACCCGTTATTTTATCTATCCTGTCAATTTCATCGGGACCAATGGCCAAACAAGTCCTCGTAGCAACACCATGAAACTCAGTTCGACCACTGTCAGTAACTAAATGAACTTCAAGACCTACTTCTTTGGCATTTTCATAAATCTCCATGAGTTCCTCTTCGCTATCCACTCGAACACAGACTTTGGCAAACGAACCATTCAGCCAATCTTTTTCAACCTGTTTCAATATAAATGGAATAAACTCATTTTCCAATCTCCGTGTCAAAAACGCCATAGATGCGTGAGAACCTTGTGCGATTTCTTTCCCGCGTCTCATTTTCAAATCTTTTCGCATCACTATTGTTTGTTTAGTCTTCTTTACCATGACTCTCTCGCATATGCTGCTCGTCGAGCTTTGGTTGTACGCAAAAGCCAATCAGCCCGTTGTCTTTCATCTTCTGACCTGTCTTCCCTTTCATCATATTCCCTTTGAACCTTTTTATTCAAAGCGATTATAACTTCTAAAGACCACATTTGAAAGCCTCTTTTAAAAAGAAATTAAAATTATGGTAAAGTTCCTAAAGCCGCCTCGCTCCAAAATCGGTAAGACATATCCTCGAATTTATCTCGATAAATCATTATATTGCTAAACACTTGCCGACTAAGTTCTTCGTAGCCGAGGTACCTCATGCTGATCAAAAGCCGGGTTATTCGGAGAAAGTTATGATTAAATTCTTTAAGCCACCATTGAGGATTTTTGTGATTTCCCGGTGCTTGCCACACAACCTCGCCGTCTTCGTTGGTTTCCATTCCATAGAAATCTAAAACCTTTATTATCGCATCCGAAACCCGTTCTTTCAAGACCGGATCGTTCTGAAACAAGATTATTTCTTCAATGGTCAATAAAGGTGCATCCACATTATAATTACTTGGCTCCATAAGAGGAAAAACCCATTGAATCCAGGCGTGATCACACTCAAATTCGCCATATTTATACTGCATGATGTCCTTGAGCCAGACACCTTCGTCGTTGGGGATTTCTCCTCGATAAAAATTCACAAGTTCCATATTAAAATAGCTCCGGCTGGATTTGAACCAGCATAACGGCCTTATCGGGGCCTAATCCTCGTTATAAGCGAGGGAGTTTGCCAATTAACCTACGGAGCCTAAATATCAAGCATCAAGCATCACATGAACAAAACCATCTCGTTCTTCACAAGTAACTCTCTCAGGACAGCCCTGCAATAAAGAATCTCCTTCTTTCCTTATAAACCAGCCGGTTCTTGTGCCAACCGGGTTTTGGCTCTCGGCAAAAAAGATTACCTCCTTGTTATCCCAATCTTTGGGAACACAAACTTGCATGTCTAATAAACCAACCTTTGTTACTTCAGCATCCATCACAAATCCTTTTGTGAATAGTTTAAATAAGCCCGACCAAATCAAACTCCAACCACCTCACACATCTCATGGATGTCACCTGGGACAATGTTAAAAGACAGAAATTTTGCCAACTCAAAGGCCACTTCAGTCCTGTCCACTGGCATTTCAGATTGAAGTTCTTGAAACTTCACCGCTTGATTCAGAGCGAGTCGGAATAGTTCCATCTCGCGGTTAGTAAGTAATTTCACTTTAACTCCTTGAATAAAGGAAGCCCCGACACGCCATAGCCCGTGCGCCATCAGGGGTTGGAATCCTTAGACCGTGTGTCGGGCGGGTTCGTTATTGTCGGGTACTTCCCGGTGGAAGTCCAGGTATGTTTATATCTATATCAGATATGGATCGCGCGCGTATCTGGGGAGGGCCACGTAACGCTGGCGCTCGTATCCCTGGAGATTGTGCCGGCGGCGGCAGTTGTGGCGGCATCATCTGTGGTGACATCTGCTGTGGATTGGGCAAACACTTAGCACAACCAAGGCAATTAGGCCCGCACCCATCATCGCCCTTCATGTAAAACACAGCAATTAACGCCGTCATTAAAAAAAAGGCCACTCCTGCCATTATTGCTTTTTTAGAGTCCATATTTCTTTATCGCCCAACTGGACGTCCTTTTTTTGTTGTCATCTACCAAAATCAGAAGAACAACCCGCCAAACTAATCAGAAAGGCCGCTATCGAGAGAGTCAAAATTTTCATCTTCTTCTCCCTCATTCAAGGTCATAAAACTATAATCCTCGCCCAACCACCTTCCTAAATCTACCAAAGAACAGCGTTCGCTGCAAAACGGAAAATGTTTCGGATAGGCTTCCTGATCAAATTTAATTTTGCAAATGCAACATTTCATTATATATGCACCAGATCAATTACTACTTATGTCTTCTGGAACGTGCTTGGACTTGATCTTACACACTCTCTGCATAAGCCTATTGCCATGTTCGTTAAGAGCAATCTTCCATATATTATCATCGGGTGAATCACGAAAAATATATTTCCTGTCGCATATGCTTTGAAACCAAAAGCCGGCTAACATTTCGCGCTCTAGCTGACCAGGCTCCCAACCCGCATAACCTATATAAAAACAAATAGATCCTTCATTCACCACATTAACGAGTGTTATCAAATTAGGCGCTTCAGTAGAAAAATAAACGCCCTCCGCAATTTTTTTGTCTCCCCACATTTCAAATGTGTGCAAAGCCATTATCGGACCAGATATTGGTCCGCCAACATAAAGAAGCTCTTCGCTTAGACACTCTTGCCCAACCGACTCTTGCCAAGCCTCTTTAATAGTCATAGTCGTGAGCCTGTTAAGCACCACGCCCATAACCTTACCCCCTGACACGCTTATTGGCAAAATAAGAGTCTGCTGAAAACTGGAATCCGTCAATTGGGGAGAAGAAATTAAAACTTGCCCCACAAAATCATTCTCATCCGCCATATTCTCTCCTTAATTCCCGAACCGCTTCGGAAATCAATTTACCATCTTGAATACCATCAATAGTTTTGAAATGTCTTATGGCAAGTCCAATAGCTATGCCTTCATTCACAAAATGAATATCCATATTTGGAACAACCACCTTTATCAATTCCTCGCGAATCTGCGCCTTTGACCATTCAGGAGGAAGATACATCTCAAGAAGTTTGTTTTCTTCAATGAGTAAACCATTGTGTTCGTTGGTCACCAAGAGAAGATCATCCGATTCAGACAATCTAGCGTTTGATGACTCGTGCTTTTTATAATTTTTTGTAGCCAAATCCATAGTTTCAAGATTGGCTTTTACAATCTTCTTCAAAACTTTAACAACTATTCCATCCGTTACTTCACCTTTGAAACTCGGACTAAATGTTATAGTCCCTACTTCACCCACAACCAGGCCAAGTAATCTGATCTTCTTTTTTTCGCGAGCTTTGCGGGCAAGCGTAATATCTTGTTTAATTCTTGCTAGCAATTCGCTCATTCCAATCTCCTATCGCCTTCGGAAGATAATTCTCAAGAAAATCATTATCTTCAATGAGTGGGTCAGTAAGTTTATCCTTCAATACTTTATAGGCCATGAGGATCGCGACATCAAAGGTCTTAATAAGATTTGCTGGACGCCTTCCTTGAACCATATCCACAGTCTCTTGATTGACCCTTATAGCATGTTTTACAACTCTAACTACGATCTCATCCGTTACATAACAACCCCCTGCTTCATCTGCAATCAGTCCAAGCATCAGATCAAGCAACTCAACCTTCTTTTTTTCGCGAGCTTTGCGGGCAAGCGTAATATCTTGTTTAATTCTTGCTAGCAACTCACTCACCATTCTTCTCCTCAAAGTTTTAAAGTAAAAGTTTCGCCAAACACCACCATATCAATTGCGACTTCTTGTAGTATGACCGCACCCACAATGTGTATAGAATAAGAAAAACTCTCTATCGTATGCTTTTCTTGCATTGTAGTTAAATATTTTTGTAAATTATAATGAATAAAATTCAGCGGCACTTCATTGTCAAAAACCGACAAGTGCAACAAGAATCTGTATTCAGAAACTATTCTTTCACAAATTCTCACAAGCGTATGCCTATCCCGAATAGAGATGCGGCCCAACAGTTGCTCGTCTACTTTCTGCATCAAATCTGTATCGAGACCGACGCCTGCATTTTCGATATCTGCATCTAGCATATCCTGCCAAGACCTGATCGCTTCCCACACGCTATTCAACATTTTTGCACCCCCTAAGTACCCCAGGCAGGACTCGAACCTGCAACCACCCGCTTAGGAGGCGGGCGCTCATCCAATTGAGCTTCTGGGGCATTATACTTTGTTTTGGGCACCCGGTAAAGCAAGAAACTGACAACTACAACTTTTATAAGCTTTTTCGATCATTTCCTTTTTATCAAGTCCATCAATTAACTCTTGATCAATGCCAGAAAATCCCCAATACGCACCAGCTATTTGACCGCAAACAGCACCCGTGGTATCTGCATCATCACCGAGATTAACTGCTAGCAAAACAGCCTCTTTAAAGGAATCAGCTTTATTGAAAGCCCACATTGCTGCTTCGAGACTATCCACGACATAGCCCGTTCCCCTGATTTCGGGGGGTTCTTTTTTATAACTACCGGCTACCACAGCCTTAATTTCATCATCAAGTGGACCAGAAAACTCAGACGCTTCTTGCCAGCGTTCCAAACAAGTTGCTTTATCTTTCAACTCAACCAACATTTGAATTAAAGTAGCCATCGCACAACAAGCGGAAAGACACTGCGGCGCGGCATGAGTCGTTATACTGGACCCTTCTGCCTTATACTGCAAGTCATAGATATTGCTATTTATGCTATTGATACAATGAATTACAACTGGGGCGAGTCTCATAATTGAGCCATTGCCAGCCTGTTTCGGATCAGCTATCCCTGATGTTAAAGCATTACCTGAATTCTCGAAATTGTTAATCGCTGAATCTGTAGTATTACCTATGTCGAAACAAAAACCATTAACCGAATAAGCCCCCTTACGACGCCACTGAACGTATCTCTCAACTTGATCATTCAGATCCCAACCTTTCTCTCCAATGCTATCAGCAAGCGCCAGAGCCATGCTGGTATCATCTGTCCACTGACCAGGCTCAAGCATGTGTGGCCCGCCATCTCGATAGCCTGTCACTTCTGGAAATGAGCCGGGTGAACAAAACTCAACAGCCGCACCGAGAGCATCCCCGATAGCCAATCCGTACAAGGCCCCTCGACTAGAATCTAACATGGCTGTTGTTGGCATAAACATTATAATTCTCCATTTTCTGCAACCGGATGCCTCTCAAAGCCAGGAAAGCGATTACTTCCCTTCTTTTTAATTCCGCTTACCCAAAATTCATCCGGCTCACTACTTGCATAGTCGTAATAATTGCCGTGAATACAGCGTCGGTAATTCGATGAGGGTCGTTTTAATTCTAATCCTTTATAATAAATTGTACGACCTGTTTTCGAGTAAGTCACATCGGCAACAACGGCTGGCCCTCTGTGATTAAGATACCGACCATCTTGAGTCATTCGCTCAATATAAAGTTTATTTTTCATCCAATTTCTCCCGTTCTCAAGTAAACTAAAAATTGCTCTGCCAAGCCCTTTCTTAGCTCAAAGCCGTCAAGGTCCATACTTTTAATTACTTCATCTGGCTCAAGCTGAGTATCAAAAATGCCGTCACACCAGTCTTCAACTTCGATTCCAACAGGCCAAGGCACTCTAAAATACTGTTGCCTCACCATCGTATCTAAATCTTTGCGTTCCAACTCCCACTTTGTAACAAGCACAATACTTGATTTAGAGCCATCATCCTTGGCGTCTTCCGTTGGGGCAATTACATCATACACAAAGTCAGTTGGCAGGTAAGCGTCACGCTCGTAAGCGGCCTTCTCCATTGCGGTCATTTCTTGATTATCAGGCCCGCCTAATATAGCAAGTAATTCTTTATAGTGTGCCTCGGTTATCTGAGACTCATGTTCAGCAACGCTGATAGCTATTTTCATCAAACTTATGTGTTCTCTACTGAATTTAATTGTGAGATGATAATTTCCCATAGCAATTTCCTCCTAATACCTAACGCCTTGGCTTTTTCCAATTCTGATCAAATACATGCTGCTTAGCGGATCGATGAATGTCGCCCATTATGGTTTTGAAGGGAATATGACACATCATATTTGACATAGCGGTCCCCCAATTATGCAATCCTTGTTCTGAATAAGAATATTTTATAGTTTTTGGCCATTTGCTTAATTTATCCATGAAATCATCAGGATGTATTTCTTCCCAAGAACTATATGATAGTCCGACTACGTTTCTCAGTGTATGCTCGGCCCAACCACCATCAAAATAAAATGGACTATGCCAAAAACCCTCAATACTTGCGGGAGAGCAACATAAAAGCCACTTGGCATAAATATTACTAAGAGTAGGATATAGAAAAACCGACTCCCGAATATCCTTTTTGTATTTAGGCAGTGGTTTCATGCGAAAACCTACATGCAACGAATGCTCTTTATGACCACCATGCGTCGTATGCTCCCTTATGATATGAACAACATATGGAAAATAAAGGAAACGTGTGCGGGAATTATAAAAACTTATTGATCGATAGGTAGGGGAATGTTCAATTATTCTAGCACCAGAAATATCTATCACTCGATCTGTCAAAACAGGATTGCTCAATATCTTTTTTAGCCGTTGAACTTTAGTGACCTTCTTTTTGATGGGCGTCTTTTTAAGAACCTTCTTTTTGACTGATTTTGTTATCGCTTTTTTTTTCATTTCTAATCCTTACAAAAGCCGGTGGTGGGGATCGAACCCACGGCTTTCTTCTTACCAAGAAGATACTCTACCACTGAGTTACACCGGCATTACCGAGAAAACAACCACATAATGCCAGACAATAATATTTGAGTCGTCAAAACGCACCCCTATTTCTTTGTAACAGATAAGCCGCAAATCTTGAGTTTCATGGCGTGTCAAGGATTGAGATTTTATTAACAGTGGATTTGCGATCCGCCAATATTTGTTTTAGTTCGCGCAACATTAACTCTCGCAATGTAGCACTGTAGGAGGCTTCAATCTGCATAGCCAAAGCAACTGCTTGTTGGTGCCAAATTTCTTCCTTATGAGGGCAAATGTATTCATCATAAGAGTGGCCACCTTCTGCCATTGCTTCGGCCCAACCTGTTGGCCCAAATTGATCTCTGACAACTGGCATCAGCGTCTCACAAACACCACATGGATGCGTGTCAGGATGTATTCTTGGGTCTAGGAAAAGGTGTCCGGTATTACCAAAAGGAAGTTCTATAAATTCATCATTATATTCCATTTCTTCATCCTTAAAGGGTGAGTGGGCGATGAGGGACTCGAACCCCCGACATCCACGATGTAAGCGTGGCGCTCTAAACCAACTGAGCTAATCGCCCTATAACTTAGGTATCCAAATATAAAATAATTGAAATATAAATGAACCACAAAATCCAAAAGATGCCATAGCAATTGTCACCAAAGGGGGCAACGTAGCGCCTCTCAAATAACAATCTTCCCGCATAAAAAGGAATCTCATTACATTCCAAATAAAAATTACCACCGCAAGTATGTAAAAATATGTGTTTATCTGCAACGACAACCATGCGTTAAATTCAATTTCCATTAGGCAAAAACCACCGCCAATAACTACCTTTTTTAAATAATCCAATGAACTTGCTCCAAAAACTCTTATGCGGCTAACGATGGAGGCTGGTCAACGTCGCGTGTTCGAGAACTACCCCGATACACCCGCAAAACAAACCAGCCTTCATTTACCTTTCGTGTTTCTAGGTCAGTAATTTTCAGTGGACAACCAAATCGTGCAAGACCTTCAGGAACCCAAGCGAATCTAGTCTCACTGTCCCTCCGAAGTTTGCAGAAAATTAGTGTCTCTGTCATCTCTGCTCCTTCCATTTTAAAGTTGAGTGGGCCGTACTGGACTCGAACCAGTGGCCTCTTGCATGTCACGCAAGCGCTCTTCCACTGAGCTAACGGCCCAAACTGCCTCACTAGGACTCGAACCTAGACTAACTGAATCAGAGTCAGTCGTGCTGCCAATTACACCACAAGGCAAAAAGTGGAGCCTGGGAGATTTGAACTCCCGCCCCGCGCGGTCCTGTCGGATGTCATCACGCGATTCTACCAATTAAACTAAGGCCCCATTGTATTTATAATCCTCCATTGCGTTTTTCAACTTTGCGCCACCCCGACTCTTTGTATTTAAATTCCTCAACCAATTTGATGAGCACGTCACCATGACAAGCGTTTGGCACACACCAACAGCCCAATATCTTTCCTGCCAATTCATGCAAATCACTGAGCAATTTAGGTTGGCCGCGAATCCATACTTCATACTTACGGATGACCTCCTCTCTCGTTCCATCTTTTCCTATTGCAAATGGATTCCCCCACTTGCTAGGCCGACCTATATAAACGTCGTATTTATCACGTTTGCAATGCACCACTTTCATCGAGCTTCTTAACTCCCTTAACAATTAAATCCACTGCCTCCGCAATATCATCTCCATCTATCCACAAATGCACTGTTTTTTGCTCCGCTTCCATGCACAAGTCTACTCGTTGCTCTGGAACATATAAGAACTCCTTTTTGCCAGTTGCAAAGAATAGACTTAAATCATAACTTGCATGATGACAAAAAAAGTGCTGGTCTTTACCTACTAAGAATAGTACAAATCCTGAATTAGAAATATCGCCAAACTCTGGGGAGTTTTTATCTGTCTCTTGGGCAATTTCTAATTCATTTTGAACGTATTCTTTTAACTTCTGTTCATCCCAAGTTTTATTTAAGTCAATCATGTTCTATAGTGGAGGATAGGGGACTTGAACCCCTGGCCTCTTGAATGCCATTCAAGCGCTCTCCCGACTGAGCTAATCCCCCAAATTTACCCTCCATTCTTCAAGCAGTTTTTCCATTTTTGTTAAACTGCGTGGCCGCATGGCGGCCAATACTTTTTTGGCAGGTTGATTCGCCCAATAGTTTTCAAACTGCCTGTTTTGTTCTTCTCGAACATCCCCCAAACTTTCAAAGTAATATTGTTGGCCACAAAGTAGGCAATAGCTATCGTGTTTAATTATATACGGTGGATTTTCTATTCGGAACCACGGAACTTGTCCAACACAAACATCACACTCCATAAATCCTCCATCGCCGGGGTATTCATCTTTTTCAATTACTGGATTGCTAGCATTGAGTGGCAGGCGGATTACACGGTAACCATTATCTGTCATCATTTATACTCTTTGTTATGGAAAATTTGGCACCGAAACAGGCCCGCCGCCGGGCGAATAATTTTCAACATGAACAACTCCACCAATGCTATGTATATAAACACGAATCTTATCGTAGCAATCTTCGCACATATGGCAGGTATGTGTCTCGCAATCTTTACGGGAATCATATCCCCAAGTTGCCTTGAGTTCGGCAAACTCGAAATCACAATCGTCAGAAATAGACTTATTACACAAGTCGCATATTATTTCTACAACTTCTGTGAAATTCCTTCGTTTACCTTTTACGATTTCTTCTATTTTCATGTTGTTCTCCAAAGCTACCTGTGGAAATCGAATCCACATTTACGCCTTACGAAAGCGTTGTCTTGCCATTAGACGAAGGTAGCGATAAAATATCATCCTATGAAGATGATTCCAACAAACCATATTAAAATCGCAATCAAAGCAAAAAACAATACAGCAGTCCCTGGCTGTGTATCAATACAATTCCATAGCTGCACACCGAGACGGTTAAAAAATTTATTGACACTTGCCTCCAAGTTGCAACACAAACTCCACCACACGGGCGTTTTATTTTGTTGAATCCTGGCTGCCTCTTCTTTCCGTCTAATTTCTGCCGCTATGTTACGTTTGCGTGACACTAGAATATGCTCTGGTTTAATCTGACTTCCTATATTACGCTTGACCCCAGCTATTCGATTCTTTCTCACTTTTGCGTTATACGCACATCTGTCTGAGGGATACTTCTCTAAATCATATCTAATGCCGCGTACCTTCAATGTTTCGGTAAAACGAGACTTTAAAATCTTTCCAATCTTGAAATGAACGCCAGGATAGAGCTTCTTGCAACGCAGTTGATCGCCTTTGGCATCCGCATACGCGCTTTTTATTCCGCTGTGAATATGATTATCCACATAAACGAAATACCAATGAGATTGTATGGCAACAGTCAAAATGAAACTCCTTTTAACCGCGCATAATCATCGAGTAAAACACAAACACAAAAAGAACGATGATAAAAAACCAAGTAGCAATATGAGTAAAAGGTCTGTTAAATGTGCGCTCCCACCAACTTTGAGGCCAAGTAGGTGGCTGCAAAATATCTGTTGCTATTTCCCTCGTAGTAGGCGGCTCAGGCTTGTAACATACAAAACGAGGTTTCAAAGCCTGAATTTTATTCACATATTTTTTCTGCAATTCTTCAAAGGTCGGGGCGTCTTTTTTTCTAACCTTTGCGAGATATGCAGTTTTTTGCGCGAGCGCTTTTTTGAGATACGCAGTTCTTCGCGCGAGCGCTTTTTTTGTGGGGTCTTTTTCTATGGTGTAGGCGTCAAAATCATATTTAATACCGCGTGCCTTCAATGTCTCGTTAAAACGAGATATTAAAATCTTTCCAATTTTAAAGTCAACTTCTGGATAAAACTTCTTGCGAAGCAATTGATCTCTTTTTACGAGCGAATATTCCGAAAACAACCCACTGCAAATACTTTTATTCACATAAACAAAGTATTCGTAGCCATTCTCCCTGCGCATATCAACAATTAAACCGGAATCGTCCAACTCCTGAATATAGACTCTTTCTGAATTTTCCCAAACATGCTGCATGAGCTTAGCTCCCTTGCCTTAATTGCTCTTCTTCATACTCAGCATCTTCTCTTGCCTCTCTGGCAATCTGTCTTCGTAAATACTGCCTATCAAGCCAATTCATCACTGAGTCACAAAAGAAAGGAATCATCATTATAACGATCACGCCAACTACGGCAATAATCGCACACGCAGCAAGATTACCCCACCATGACAGGCAGTTCGGACAATACGACAAAATAGCCATTTAACCACCATGAGCCATTCGTTTAGCAATATCAACCAAACTATCTCTGGGGTTTACTTCAACTCCCAACACTTGAGATAATTGTTTACGAAAATCAACCTTTTCGGCTTCAGAATAACTGAATATATAGAAAGAAAGCGTTGATTCATCTGTTACCAACGATTCTGCAAATGAAGGTTCATTCGCTACATCGGCAATTGCTTCCAACAACTCTTCGATATATTCGGATAGATATGCAATTCGATCCCGTGATCCCAATTCTATTTTGCGACCACTGTAATCTCGATGCCAACCATCTAAATCCATAATTCAACCTTTACAGTTTTCGGGATCGCCCAATTGCTCTTTTAGCTTTTTATTTTCGGATTTCAAAGCACGATTGTCATTTTGTAAAGCAACAATGGCATTTAGTATGCCCGCCAGTTCTCTTCTAGCCTCGCCATCGGCATTTGTCATCATTCTTCTTAATTCATCTACTTGAATTTGCTGCATTATAAAGTCCTTTATGAATTATCTTTTTTAAGTGCTGCTGTAAGTCTTTTTTTAACTGTCTCTTCAACACGAGACTTAAACATAACCGCAGCCATCGGCAATATAATAGTAACATCAGCCAAAGCTTCTTTAATTTCCACACTACCAGTAATTTTTAAACCCATAGATGTACATGAAAATTGACACTTTGAACCTTCCCAATCCATGTTCACATCTTTGCCTTGAAAAGATTCAAGACAACTAATTAACACGGGTTCGGCTTTCGCCTTGGCATCTTCCACGGTCAATTCATTCTGAATCGTTATCTTCATTTCCATTCTCATCTCCCCATTTATGTTTACATTTATTACATTTAAAATACGACGGTTTCATAATCCCCATCTCTGTTAAATTTCGCGTCCAAATATCATGCAACTCAGACTTAGCCGTCTTATTAACAATGGCCGTAACCTTGTCTGAATTGCATTCAGGACACTGCACGCCTTCTACTTGGCCCCAACCAATTGTACTTTCGCTCATAATACCCTCTTGTTGCAGTAATCGTACATGACAATACCAGAAGCACAACCTACGTTTAGACTGCGGATGCTCCCAAACTGTTGAATGTACACTAAATGGTCCGCAAGATCAAGTATTTCATCTGGCAAACCAATCTGTTCTTGCCCAAAGGCAATTATAACATGCTTATCGGGCCAAATAAAGGTGTCTAAACTCTCCGCATGATCCAGGTTATCAACGGCCACCAAAACGCTGTCGCAAACGATCTCAGCTATATCCTGAGCTTCTCGGACGTGCCGAAAATGAGTGTAGTGATGGGTGCCGATAGTGCCTCGCCGATCATACTGCTTTCGCCCATAAAGAATAACCTCTTGCGCTAAAAAAGCATTGGCGTTACGGATAACAGAGCCAATATTAAAATCATAAGAAAGATTGCTGGCAAGAATAGAGAAATTGTGTCTTTTTGTGTCTAAATCCGCTGTAATTGCGTCTGTTTCCCAATACTTGTAATAATCAATCACATTTCTTGTATCTTCCATTTTAAAAAACCTTTTTTATTGCTTTGGGTTCTACATATTATAAGGAGTTAATTCAAATGCCAGACATTACTGACGTAAATTTAGTGTATATAGAAGTTCTTGCAGAAAGCAGCACTGTGCAGAATTCAGCGGTTAGCGAAATATATGTGGAGGTTGTTGGAACTACTACTAATCAAACAATAACTAACTTTATTTATGTGGAAATAGTAGGAGATTATAACTAATGGCCATTTTGTTTACTGAAGGATTTGACATCTATAGCGCCGTAACAGATATTAAAACGAAGTGGGACTCATCTAGTATTACGGACGGCTCTTTTGATGACGCAAGAATACAAGCTGTTGGCGGCAAATCTTTTAGTCAGTTATCCGGTGGGCCAAGTGGGCTAATTACGCCTGATCTTGGCAACTCCACAACTATGATTGTTGGCTTTGGTTTTAAAAATGTTGATCGTAATGGCAATTTTCCATTGGTAGAACTAAGAGATGGCACTACCGTTCAAGTAGCTTTACGATTTAATCCAACAAGTGGATTGCTCAATGTATTTTCAGACACCGTACTTGGTGAAGGCACCGCTGTTCTTGCTATAGACACTTGGTATTACATAGAAATTAAAGTTCTTGTAAACACTACCACTGGAACTGTTGATGTAAAAGTGAACGAAACAAGTGATATTGCTTTAACAAGCCAAGATACTCAAGTTTCCGGTTCGGCTCAAATCAACCGAGTAGCCTTTATTGGCGCAACATCGAGCACTAAAAAAAATATACTTGACGATATTGTTATTCTGAATGACACTGGATCGATAAATAACGATTTTATGGGTGACATGAAAATTGAAACCCTTAGAGTAAACGCTGCGGGAAACGCATCTGATTGGGCAACTACTCCTGGTGTTGACGGCTTTATTGCTGTGCGAGAAGGCGACAACAATTCCCTCATTGGCAGTTCAACTGCCAATGATATTAGTCAATTCACAAAAGAAGCTCTACTAAAACTAGACACAACCCTTAAAGCCGTTGTGACTAATGTCAGCGTTAAAAACAGTGATGCTTCCACACACACTATTAGAGACAATATGCGTGTTGGGGGAGCAGATTATACAGGCACCAGTCAAACTGTAAACAGCACAGGATATAAAGTTAAACAATTCATCAGAGAAGCTGACCCTTCTACTTCCAACGCATGGGCGAATGCAGCAGCGGTAAATGGAGCAGAAGTCGGCGTTGAATGGCTTAGCTAAAGTCTTGCGGGCAGGATTTGAACCTGCGGCCCCTGCCTTATCAGGGCAGTGCTCTAAACCAGACTGAGCTACCGCAAGAAGTGCGACAATTGTTACCGCAACGGGCTGTCCCAGTAGAACTCCTCGGCACCAACATAAGTGATTAGTGCGCAAGTCGCGGCGGATATACCTAACACCCACGCAGTGGGAAAAATTAAGAGGCAAACAACTGTCCCGAACGACAGGGCTACCAGTTTTCGTTTGGTATATTTTACAGCATCAATTTTGCGTCGGAAATCTTGAAATCTCGTCATCATTCCCCCGATTTCGTTGTCTCATCTTCCCCTACAACGAACTTCCTACATTTTTCAAAAACATCATTGATTCTTTTCTGAATAGGAAACTCTGTTGCATTATGCGCATCCAAAACTGTTTGAATCAAAGCCTCGGATGGTTCTTCGCCATTTTCCTCGCTATAAATTCTGACAAAGCTTTCGCGAATTTCAGCGGCTGTCATCTTTTCGTTTTGAAGTCTTCTCCACTTTTTATAACCCATCCAACTTATTCGTCCAACCCAATACATTGTTGCCGCCGTATTTAAGGCGTAAAAAGCTGATCCAAAAACTCTGAGAATTCCTATCATTTTAACCCACCTCGCCTGAAGCTTCATTGAATAATTCATAATGAAAATTACAAAAACGACCAGCCTCAACAGGAACGCTGTCTTCCTGCCCCATTATTCTAAAATAGGCATAATTATAACAATCCGTACAATCACACAGCCCTTCTCCCCGTGCCCGTGCCGGTGCAAATGAAACACTATGACCGCCGTAAAACAATAATATATCTAGCCTTTCGGCATTTGGATTGCCTTCTATTGCTTCTCTCCATCTATCGTATGCAGATTGACCATCTTCTGCCTGCTGAAGACGATCAACCGGCACTTCTTTAAATACGCTTTCAAGCAATTCACCATCAACTTGGGCAAGCATTTCATCAGTAAATTGCTCCAAGGTATGCCACAAACCGCATTCACAAGGACCAATTAGCATATTGCATTCCGGCCTGGTTTGATGTGCAAACAGATCACACCTCCTACGAGGCCATTTGTCAGGATATTTAACCTCACCCACACCAGAAAAGTCGACCATAATTCAACTCGATGGATTTATCTTTTGTTCGTTGGAAAGACCTTCAATAATCATACGACAATGAAACTCTTCTTCAATGATAGAAACACAACTCAGCATGTCTCGCTCACGGATTATGCCAGCAGAAAGTAACGCCTCAGCCGCTAAATTAGCCGCAGTGTTGGAAATTGAGTCGTTATCACCGCCTGTGCTTTCCGCCGGTGCCTCTTTGCGCTCACGAAGTACCCACTCTTTTTGCCAACTGGGCGGTTTTTTATGACCATAATATCCCTCGGCCTCCAACCCACATTGCTCACAGCCATATGCCTGCTTTTCTCTGCCGTTGGCTACATCACAATCCTCCTCACCATATTTACAACCGTGAACTATACAGCAGTGCGTTGTATGTGTATCATCCATTCTAGTCTCTTTCTTAAATTAAAAAGGAAGGACCGGTGAACCGGCCCTCGTAATTGACTCAACCAGTAGGATATTTTGGTCAATTACATCTTTTGGCAGGGCTACGCTTAGGCTACTGGACTTGAGCGCAATTACTAACAACCTACCGTCCAATCCTCAAGCTCATCAAGGCTCATTATTTTGTTGTCTACATCAATGCCAACAACAGGTATTTCATCCTCTAAAAACCTGCTTGACGCGCTTTCTCCTACATTGCACAAAAAATCCTCAACATCGTTGCAGAAAGTGATGTATTTAGAATCACGCTCTGCTATGGCTATTGTTTCTCTTAACTTTTCGGCGAATTCCAACATTGTATCAAAAGACAAGCATTCTATTGAACGTGTGTTGTTAATTTTCAAAAGTCTAATTTTATATTCTATCATACTATAAGTTAGTTACTTTTCTGCGTATATTGCAAATCTACTATCTTGGCCTTGATCTTGATCTTGATCTCGGTGGTCTTGGTGTTTTTTCTCTCGCACCAAACCAAACGGGAGATACTGGCAGGGGGCGATATGGACTAAGTTGTTTTTGCCTCACGGTTGTTTTTGACTTCCAATTATTATTCCCCCATTTGTAACCTGCTGTCTTTTTCCTGGGAGGGAATAAAGCTGAAAATATACCCGCCACAAATTTAACAAGCACCCAGTAGACTAAACCAATGGTCGCCTTTTTCAATAACTCGACGATAAAATAGGTCATTTTTTCGGACTCCATTCTCGACAATGTTATAGACACTCACTAATTAAAAACCCCCATCCATGCTGATTCGTATATAGACTCTTTTTTAAAGTAGGCGTACTAGGAGTCGAACCTAGTCTACAACCTTATCAGGGTTGCGTGCAAACCATCACACTCTACGCCTTCACTTTAACTAATATTTTAAAAAAGAACAGATCAATCTCAAATAAACGAACTTTTATCCGTTTTTAAATGTGACTCTACGGAGAATCGAACTCCGGTCTCCACCTTGAGAGGGTGGTGTCCTAGCCGCTAGACGACAGAGCCGTTTTCCAACATCCGTTGCAGAAGCACATTGATGTCGGTGCAGGGGAAACGAATGGAGACACGGAAGATGAATTCCGGTGCCCCGGTCGGTTTTTCATCGATATTGTCATCAACGTACCACTGGCGAATCGACATATCAACGGGATGGATGTCGAACTGCCACTTTCCTTGCACGGGATCACTCGTCCTGCTCCACTCACCTCGAATACGGTTGTAGAGGCTGTCAAATTCGTCACTGTACTCGCCCGCTACAATGTCTAAGAACTCGGTGGCATCAATGCTGGAAAAGAACTCAATCCATGCGACACCGGGTTGATTCTCCTGACATGAATTCGCGGTCGAAATACCCGCCTTCCAAATTTCTTTAACGAGCGGAGCAAGCATTTCGTCAATGTCGGCTTCCAGATCGCCAATATTGACATGAATGGTCTTGTGCTTTGGCATGACTTTGGTCAACGTAGGAAAACTTAGTCATATATGACTAGGTTTTGGCGTAAATCATGTCACAAATGACAAGTGGACCTTGAGGGGATCGAACCCCACTTGCCCAGAGTATAAATTGGTGAGAGAAATAAACGGTAAGAGCGATCTATCTTCCCAGGACTTGAACCTGGAACCGATACCTTTGAAGGGTATTGCTCGACCAATTGAGCTTGAAGTAACTCTTTCCTGCACCATCTCACCAAAGTCAGAATGACTGGACTTGAACCAGCGACCTCCTGGTCCCCGACCAGGCGCTCTACCAAGCTGAGCTACATTCTGTTTATTTTTTATCTTTTTCAGCAACCGATACCATACGTTTAAAATGACCACGATGAAGTTCTAAAAATTCGCCAAACGCTTTTTGAACGGAAATATTTCTTCGCTTTGCCTCTGCAACAAAAGCCTCTCTTAGAAGTGAAGCCATGTCTTCTGACACAGCCGTCGCAAAATATTTTGAACCATCCCTGTCATTTCCCTCGTCATTTCCTTCAAGAATGACCTTTGTCATTCCTTTGG
>Ga0114950_10001426_pt1 | contig 17997 bp, 13 predicted proteins | sample N075metaG_FD_83503 | JGI IMG/M metagenome (GOLD analysis project Ga0114950, IMG submission 83503) | Deep subsurface microbial communities from Kermadec Trench to uncover new lineages of life (NeLLi) - N075 metaG | ecosystem: Environmental > Aquatic > Marine > Ocean trench > Sediment | place... | reverse complement strand
TGGTGTCATCGGCGTGATCTCGATCGTCTACGGCGCGTACGTCGCGCTGGGACAGACCGACTTCAAGCGGATGATCGCCTACAGCTCGGTCAGCCACATGGGCTTCGTGCTGCTCGGCTTCGCGGCGCTCACGGAGTGGGGCATGAACGGCGCGGCGCTCCAGATGTTCAACCACGGGACGTCATCGGCGGCCTGCTTCCTCGTCGTCGGAGTGATCTACGACCGGGCGCACCACCGCGACCTCAACGGTTTCGGCGGCCTGTCGCAGCCGATGCCTGTCTACTGGGCGCTCTCGACCGTCGCGTTCTTTGCATCGATCGGCCTGCCCGGTATGGCTGGCTTCGTCTCGGAGGCGATGACGCTCATCGGCGCCTTCCAGGCGGATGACACGCGCTTCCGGATGTTGGTACTCATCGCCGTCCTCGGCGTCGTCCTGACGGCGGCGTACCTGCTCTGGGCCATGCAGCGCGTGTTCCTCGGGCCGCTGAACGAGAAGTACAAGGATCTCAAGGACATCAGCGCGCGCGAGATCTTCGCGCTCGCGCCATTGCTCTTCCTGTGCATTTTCCTCGGCATCTTCCCGTTCTTCCTCCTCGACTGGATGGACAAGAGCGTCGTGAACCTGATGAACATGCTGGGCACCTGAACGCCATGATGGGAACCGAGACGGAAATCGAGCCGTGATCGAAGCAGAAACTCTTGGCCTGGGCGCGATCGCTCCCGAGCTCATGCTCGTGTTCGTTTCGCTCGTCGTGCTGGTGATGGACCTCGTCATGCGCGGCCGCGACTCGCGGCGCCTCGGCTGGGCGGCGCTCGTCGGGCTCGCCATCACCGGTTTCATGCTCATCGCGCGGTTCGACCAACCGAGCGGCACGGCGCTGGGGATGGTGGCGATCGACAAATTCGGCAGCTTCTTCAAGCTCTTCACGGTCGCCGCCCTCGCGGTCGTCATCTACTTCGTGATGAGCGACCGCCGCGAGCGCAAACACCAGATCGGCGAGTACTACTTCCTGCTCCTCGGCGCGGGCATCGGCATCTTCTTCATGGTGGGGACCAACAATCTCCTCCTCTTGATGCTGGGCCTCGAGCTCCTGTCGCTCGCTTCGTATTCGCTGGCCGGCTTCCACAAGGGCGAGAAGCGCTCGGCCGAAGCCGCCATGAAGTACGTGGTATTCGGCGGTCTCTCGGCGGGCGTGATGCTGTACGGGATCAGCCTGCTCTACGGGCTGACGGGCACGCTCGACCTCGCCGTGATGGCCGGCGGCGAGCTCAGCGCCGGCGTCGTGGGCGACCCGGACACGTTCCACCGCAGCCTCGGCGTCGCGATCCAGGAGAGCCCGCGGATGGTCGGGGTCGCCATGGTCCTGATCCTCGCCGGCTTCGCCTACAAGATCACGTTGGCGCCGTTCCATTTCTGGGCCCCGGACGTCTACGACGGCGCGCCGACGCCGGTCACGACCTTCCTCGCCGTCGCTTCGAAGGCGGCGGGCTTCGGCGCGCTGCTCCGGTTCCTCTGGGTGCTGTTCGGCGCGGAGGGGACCCAGGCTGCCATCCACGACTACGGCCTGAAGATCGGCCAGCTCATCGCCGTGCTCGCCGCCGTCACGATGACGCTGGGGAACCTCGCCGCACTGCGCCAGGAGAGCATCAAACGCATGCTCGCGTACTCGTCGATAGCGCACGCGGGCTACGTGCTGATGGGTGTCGTGGGGATGACGATGGCGGGCTTCGAGGCTTCGCTCTTCTACCTCGCCGCCTACTACTTCATGAACCTGGGGGCGTTCGGCTTCCTCCTGTACTTCGAGGGCGTGACGGGCAAGGACACCTACGAGTCGATCAAGGGCATGGGCTACCGCGCGCCCCTCGTCTCGATCGCGATGGTGGCGTTCCTCGTGAGCCTCACGGGGATACCGCCGACCGTCGGTTTCGCCGGAAAGTACATGCTGTTCGCCGCCTGCATCAAGGATGGCTTCCTCTGGCTCGCGGTCGTGGCGGGCATCAACTCGGCGGTCAGCCTCTTCTACTACATCAAGGTCGCGCGCTATCTCTTCCTCAGCGGACCGACCGAGGCGACAGCCGCCCCGCAGCCGGGGCTCGTCGGCTTCGTCGCCGTGCTCGCGGTGCTCACGGTCCTGCTCGGCGTCTACTTCTCGCCGCTGATCGAATTCGCGCGTGAGGGGATGCAGGTCCTGACCGCGGGCTAGGTACGGAGGCGGGAACGAATCCGCCGCCACTCGCCGCCGCTGCGGCGGCGAGTGGCGGCGGATTCGTTCCCGCCTCCGTATATCATCTCGCGGCGCGCCAGGCCGCCATGCCGTCGATGACGTTGTGCACGCGCTCGAAGCCCGCGCGGCGCAGGAGGCTCGCGAGCTGGCTCGAGCGGTAGCCGCCCTCGCAGATGATCGCGTATTCGAGCGCCCTATCGAGCTCGGAGACGAGCGCGGGAGCGGCGTCCTGTTCGACGAGCCGCGCGCCGTCGATCGTCCCGGTCGCCCACTCCCCCGCCGTGCGCACGTCGATCACGACCGGTGGATCGTCGCCCGCGAGTTGCGTCAGGAGCTCGGAGACAAGGAGCGTCGGGAGCGTGGCCTCGTCCGCGCCCGGCTCGGCGAGCACGATGTCCGTGTAGCCGAGGTCCGCGAGCACGCCCGCCGCTTCTCGGGCCTCGGCAGCATCGCTGGCGCGCACCGCGATCGGCGTTTCGCGGTCGGTGACGTACGCCCGCACCCTGTCCCGGAGCTGATTCCAGCCCGACTGCAGGTTGATCGCGCCGGCGCGGTGCCCGGCCGCAAATGCGTCGGGTGCGCGCGTGTCGATCACGAGCCGCTCGGGTTCCCCGCCGACTTCCATCGGCACCGGGTCGGACGTCGTGCAGCACCCGAGGCAGGCGAGGATGAGCGCGACGAAAGCGCGGCGCGGGATATCGTGGGCGGGGAGGTTCATCCTTCGAGTGCGCGCATAGTACGGAGGCGGGAACGAATCCGCCGCCACTCGCCGCCGCTGCGGCGGCGAGTGGCGGCGGATTCGTTCCCGCCTCCGTATACCCGTCAGCGGAACACGTACGGCCGCGGGAGCGATGGCGGAACCTCCATGCGCTCGAACCGTCGCCCGAGCCAAGCATAGCCGGCACCCGCGATCACCGCGGTGAGCAGCACCACTCTCCACAAGTGGCCGCCCGTGAGGTCGACGAGGGTGGCACCCGCGACGAGTGGCAGGCTCGGGTAGTGGAGCCCGAGCAGGAAGGGAAACATCGTCACCGCCAAGGCCGCCAAGCCGGCGCCGTACATGGCGAGGGTCGCGGCTCGCCTGCGTTTCCAGCCCGCGCGATCCCGGGGTGGAACGCCCCTGCGCGTCACCAGCGCCCCCGCGGCCAGCCACAACAGCACGCCGATGAGGCCCGCCGCCGTCGCCAGCCCGGGGCGCGCGGGGCGGTCGAGCGCGGGGTGCGCCGTGACGAACCTCTGTCCGAAGAACGGGCCGATCACCCGTCCCTCGAGCACACCCAGGTACTCGTCGCGCAGCGAATCGGCGTCCACCTCCACGCCGTGGGCCGCGTGCAGCGCGCGCGCGAGCTGCCAGGCGACGAAGTCGATCGAGCTCTCACTATCGATCGCATAGGGGTTCACTATGCGCAGCGGCAGGCCGGGCAGGACCCGCGGCGGCTCGACGCGCGCGACCTCGCCCCATGGCGATCGGATCTCGCGCACCTCATCGCTGACCGTGAACCGACATAGCGACCCGGGGACCTGAATGCTCTGTTGCCGCGCCACTTTGCCGGCCAGCCTCGGACCGGTGCCCACCATGTCGACGTGCTCGCGCATCTCGGCGGAGGTGAGTGGCTGATAGAACGAGCCGCAGAGCATCCCTCCAACGAGGGCGATACCCGCAGGCAGGAACACCCAGGGCGCGATGCGGGCACGGGGGATCGGGAGATGGTCCGTCTCGCGGAGGATACGCGTGGCGCAGAACATCGCCATTCCCACGGCGTACGGGCCGAACCATAAGAACGCGGAAGTGGCCCCATGGGCCGTGGCGGCCATGAAGGCTCCAGCGACGAACAGCACGAGTGCGCGCGGCTGCAGCACCGTGCTTCGGGCGAGCCAGAAGTGCAGGCCGCGCGGCCGGACGTCGCGGCCGGCGGCGATCGATTCGGCGCCCCGGCCGGTGCTCCCATCGGCGACGGTTCCCGCAGCGGCGCTCGTCGCGACGAGCAGGAGTGCGCGCGGCAGTCCGCGCCAGATGCACACGCCGGCGGTCGCGGTGGCGGCGAGCGAGACGGGTAGGGAGATCATGGGTCGCCAGAAGGCGAGCGCCATCAGGCCCACGCCCAGCGTGACGAGCGTTGCCAGAGCACGCGGCGAGTCGATGCGGCTGCGTTCCGGGCGCCATGCGAAACAGGCACTGATCCATGCCGCCCAGGCGGCGGCCGCAGCCGGCATGATCATGAAGGTCGGTTCGTGCAGGATGTCGGTGCCGACGATGGTCGTGTACACGAGGGCGGCGATCGCGAGCGGCAGCCAGCCGACGAGGGCGCACGCGCCGAGGCGCAGGGCGACCCAGGTTCGGGCATCGATCGGAAACGCCAGTTGCATCTCGCTGCACCGGCTACGCATGCTGGCCGGGCCGATCATGACCATGGCGGCGAGCGCCACGCACTGGAAGGCGATCGGGAAGATGAAGAACCCAGCCATCGAGTCGCCGGGGCCGTCCAGCGCTAGCGTGGCGACGCGCGAGGCCGACCATGCCAGCATGCCCGCGATGCAGAGAGACTCGTCGGAATGGCCCACGCCAACGCGCGGATCGCAGGGTCCTTGCGAACGAGTACGCCGATCATCGCGCCTGACCCTCCACCGTCTCGACGAACAGGTCCTCGAGCCCGAGCCGCGTGACCGTGAGAGCGGAGACTTTCAGCTCGCTCTGCAGGGTCGCTCTGGCGACCTCCGGGTCGACCCCGAACACCGCACGCAACTCGCCCGCGTGCGCGCGCGCCGCGAGGCAGCCCGCGGTCTGGCGCAGCCGCTGGACCGTGGTGCCGTTGGTCGGCGTCAGCACGGCGAGCGACAGCTCCTCGCGCAGCTCGTCCAGCCCGCGGTCGATCAGGACCCGGCCGGCGTGGATCAGCACCACCCGCCCGGCGATGCGCTCGACGTCCTGCATGTAGTGCGAGGAGAACAGGATCGTGCTCCCGCCGTCGTGCAGGGAGTCGATCGCGACCTCGAGGAACTCGCGGCGAGCCGCGGGGTCGAGGCCGCCCGCCGGTTCGTCGAGGACGAGCAGCTCGGGCCGGTGGCACACGGCGCAGAGCACTGCGACCTGCCGCGCCTGGCCCTTGCTCAGGGTGGCGATCTTCGCGCGCTCACGGACCTCGAAGCGCTCGGACAGCCGGCGTTCGAGGGCGCGGTCCCAACCGGGGAAGATCGCGCGGTGCATCGCGAGCACGTCGGCGACGCGCAGGTAGGCCGGCAGGATCTGGTCCTCGGACACGTAGCCGATACGGCGCTTGATCGCGACGGCGTCGCGCGGGTGCTCCATCCCGAACACGCGCACGCGTCCCGCTTGTGGCTCGATCATGCCCATCGCGATGCGCAGCAGGGTCGTCTTGCCCGCACCGTTCTTGCCGAGCAAGCCGACGACCGCGCCTGATTCCAGCGTCAGGTCGACGCCCGAGAGAACCTCCTCGCCGCGCTCGTACGTGCGGTGGATGCCCGTCAACTCGAGTACATTCATGATGTTTCCGTTTCGGTGGGGTCGTCGCCGCGATGCGCCGCGATGCGCGTCTGCTCCTCGGCGAGGAGCGCGGAAAGCGCCTTGGGCGGCACGCCGGAGAGGCGCGCTTCGTGCACGAGCTGCCGCACGATCGGCCGCAGCCCGTCGAGGTTCGCGTCCCGGCTCGGGGTGGGGAGATCGTGCGCGACGAACGTGCCCTGCCCGCGCGCCGTGCGAATCAGGCCGTCCCGCTCCAACTCGTCGTAGGCTTTCTTGACGGTCAATGGCGACACGACGAGCTGCTGTGCGAGCTGGCGCTGGGACTGCAGCCGGTCGCCGGGGCCTAACCGGCGGCCCGCGATCGCCTCGCGCACCTGGCGCACGATCTGGCGGTAGATCGGGGCGTCAGCGCCGGGCGAGATCGTGAGGTGGAGCGGGGTCTGCATTGCTATGGTGCTATGGTGGACTATAGCACCATATCGCGCAAGGGGCTCGCGGGCACAAGCCCTGGAATCGTCGCAACATCCTGTGGTCGCTAAGCTTACGACGTCATCAAGGTGACACGCCGCGCCCCCGGGACGAGTCGGAGGGCCTCTGGAAGCTCGGCCGCCCTCCCGGGGCGTGGCGTCCCCGACCCGGCTCGGCTGACCGATTCCCGGCCGACCAGGGCCGTCAGGCGGGTTTCACGGCGTGGATCCAGAGGCTCCCCGCCTCGTGCAACTCGACGCGCGTCCGGTAGTCGGGGCAGTGCGCGTCGGGCACGAAGCTCGCCTCGTCGCCGGGGCCGCGGGAGTCGAGGAGGCGCTTCGTCACGACGTCCGTGAACCCGGCGGCTTCGAAGGCTGAGCGCCATCCCGCTTCGGGGAGGAAGTGCATGTCGAGCTGCACGGTCGCGCTCCAGCCCTCCGTATGCACCGACTCCTCGAACCGATCGATGACCACGTCTGCCGTCCCGCCCGGCTTCAGGACGCGCAGGAGCTCCGCGAGCGCCCGCTCGAGGTCGACCGCGTAGTAGAACGCCTCCATCGAGAATGCGCGCTCGAACCGGCCGTCCGGGAAGTCGAGCGCCTCGAAGGTCCCGTGCTCGTAGCGCGCGCGCGACGTCAGGTCGTGCAGCTCTTCCGCGCGGGCGATCATGCGCCGCGAGACATCGATGCCGACGGCCCCGGCCCCAGGTGCTGCTTTCGCGAGCATCCGAGTCGCCCAGCCGGAGCCACAGCCGAGGTCAATGATCTGGTCGCCGGGTCGGATCCCCATCTGACGGACGACCTGGCCCACCACGTCCCCGTGCCCGCGCTCCATGCCTTCGGCGCGCCCCGACTCGGCCCATTCGTCGAACGTCTCGGCGATCCTCTCGTGGCTCATGATTCCGTCACTGGGGCCGGCTGCAGGCAGTCTGTCAAGATGTCGTCGAGGGGCGCGAGCGTCACGTCCCAATCGTAGTTGGCTTCGACGAGCCGCCGGCCCCTCTGCCCGAGCTTGCGCGCCTTCTCGGGGTCGGAGAGCAGCTCGGAGATCGCGCGCGCCTGATCCTCGGCGGAGTCGGCGCGCACGTAGTCCCGGCCCGGCTGTCCGTCCACCCCCTGCGTCGCTGACTCGGTACCGACGACGGGGAGGCCCATCGCGAGTGCCTCGAGGACCTTGTTCTGGATGCCGCGCGCGATCCGGAGCGGAGCGACGCTGACCGCCGCCTTGCGGAGGTACTCGCGCGTGTCGTCCACGAAACCCGTCACCTCCACGCCCGGCTCCTCGGCGAGGCGCTCGACTTCGCGGCTGGGTCGGGAGCCGACGATCGTGAAGCGCGCCTTCGGGTGCCGTTCGCGGACGCGCGGCAGGATCTCGCGCACGAAGTGCACGCAGCCGTCGACGTTCGGGTAGTAGTCCATCACGCCGACGAAGACGAGGTGCCCGGGCTCGGTCTCGCCCGCGCCCGGCCGGTAGTACTCGAGGTCGACGCCGTTGCGGAGCACGACCGAAGGCCAGCCGGGGACGTCCCGCTGGAAGACCGCCTCCTCGAGCGGCGTGCAGAACACGTTCGTCCGCGCGGCGGCCGCGAGCTTGCGTTCGAAGGCGAGGAGCGTCAGCCACTCGCGCTCGTACACGTAGCGCATGGGGAAGCCCTTCCGGCGCGAGTACTGACGCCACTTGTCGGAGTCGAGCTCGGCGAAGTGCATCACCCAGGGGATCCTGTGCGGGAGTAGAAACGCGCCCATCGAGGACGAGTACGCGTACGCGACATCGGCCTCCGCGACGTGCCGGTCGACCTCGGCCTGGAGCGCCCGCGAGCTGTAGACGCCGAGCGTCAGGGGCTTCGTCGTGAGGAGCAGCGGCAGCGAGAGCAGTTTCTTGACACGTTCGCGGTGGGGGACGGCGATGCAGTGGAAGCCTCGCTCCGCGAGCGTCCGGGCAGCGGCGAGGTCCGCCTCGTCGTGCGCGAAGGCGATCACGGTGACGTCGTGTTCGCGCTTCATCCGCTCGATGAGGCGCCATGTCGTGATCTTGTCGCCCCGGTTGGGCGGGTACGGGACGCGTTGGGCGAGGAGGAGGATTCTCACGGGGCGGGAGAGTACCGGAAGGGTCGCGGCGCTTCAGTACGGCAGGTCCTCGACCGGGATGTCGAACGGCGGCGGCTCGGGCCTCCGGCGCGGAGACGATTCGCCCCCGTCCACCCAGGGCCCGCTGTGGCTCGGGGGCCCCATTTCGACCGGCGTCTCGCGGACGAGGGACTCCGCGCTGCCCCCTCCGAACGTACTCGTGAGGCCCCGCCGCCGGACGTCGCTCAACATGTCCATGTGGGCGAGCGCCGCCTGGACGCAGTGATCCGTGTCGCCGCGCACGAACTTCGCCGCCGTCTCGCCGTCCGCTGCCCCGCCGTCCGCGGCCCCGCTGACGGGGCCCTGTGCGAGCGGCAACTCGCGCAGGAACATGCGGTGGCGGGGCTCGAGCACGCGCCCGTCCAGGATGAACACGCACCCGCGATCCGTCGTCTTGCGCATCAAGCGCCCGAAGCCTTGTCGGAACTTGGCCAGCGAGCGCGGGAGGTAGATGCGGCGACGTTGGTCGTCAGCGCCGAGAGCCGCGCACTGCGCGTGGTGGTAGCGGTCGGGTACGCCGTAGGGCAGCTTCACGATGACGAGGTACTGGAGCGTCTCCCCCGGGAAGTCCGCCCCGAACCAGAACGTGTCGACACCGAGCAGGATCGAGTCCACGTGCGACCGGAACAGGCCCGCGAGCTCCTCCTTCCCGGCCTCCTCCATGCCCTGGTACCAGAGCGGGATGTTCCGCGCGCGGAAGAACCCGCGCAGCTCTTCCCCGACCTGCTTCACGTCCATCGCGTTGGTGAAGAGGACGAGCATGCGCCCTCGCGTCCGCTCTCCGAGAAAGGCGATGAACTTCCGCACGTACGCGAGGAACGCGCGCTTGTCCCGCGCGAACGAGGGCGCATCGCGCGGGACGCCGACGAGCACGCGGCCGTAGTCGAAGACCTCGGGTGACCGGAAGGTGCGGACCGTGCAACCGACGCGCTCCTCGTCCTCGGCCGGTTCCGCCGCCCGGTCGAGTCCGAGGTAGCCCTTCGCCGCTTCGAAGCCGCCCCCGAGCCACGTCGTCGCCGAGAGGAACACGCCGTTGCGGAGCCCCGGGTAGTAGTTGCGGCCGAGGTACTCGTTCGGGAGCAGGACCCGCGCGGCGAGCACGTGCTCGCCGCGCGCGTTCGTCTCCACGTCGTAGAAGGTCTCGGGCCGGAACGCGGCCTGCCCGTCCTGGAGGGGGAGCCAGGAGTCGACGGCGGCGAGCACGTCCGCCAGGTCGGAGCGGGCGAGATCGAGGCCGCGCCGGACGGTCCGCCCGCCCCCGATCATCTGGTCGAGGTGCTCGGCCAGCTCGGCGAGCGAGGCATCCAGCTCGTTTCCGTTGGCCGTCACGCGCCGCCGCGCGAGCAGCAGCTCCTCCGCATCGCCCGACTCGACGTACTCCCGCAACAGGGAGTGTTCGTCGCGCTCCGTGCGGCTGCGGCTCGCGCGCTGGCGCCAGCCCTCGAACACGCCCGTCGCCGTCTCGAGCTCGGAGAAGGCATGCGCCGTGCTTTCCCAGGCCCTCAGGCAGTCGTCCAGGCTCGCGCGCGGGCGCGTCGTGGGCTGGAGCTGGCGCGCGAGCCGGTCGAGGGGCGCGCGGGACGTGCCGCGGCGCGGCGCGTGCATGCGCCCGAGGACGTCGCGCGCCGCCTGGAACGAGAGGCGGTGGCTCCACGCGCTGTGCGCCTGGTCGTGCAGGTGCTCGCACTCGTCGAAGATGATGTGCTTGAAGAAGTCCTGACGTGCGAGCGCGAAGCTCTGGTTGGTGAGGACGACGTGGCTGCGCTCGGCCCGCCGGCGCGCGACCTCCGCGGCGCACGTCTCGCGGTCGGACTCGCGCGTGCAACAACCCGTCTGCGCTCGTACGTGCCGCACGAATGTCGCGAGCAGCTTGCGGTAGCGCTTCGAGGACGCGAGCCGGACCGGCGGCCGCAACGGGAATTGGTCGAGGTCGCCGTGCTCGTCCGTGAGCGCGAAGAGCGCGAGGCTGCTCCACGCGAGCCACGTCTCCGCGTCCTCGTCGACCGCCGGTGCGAGTGAGCACAGGGCGCGCCAGCACAGGTAGTTCTCGCGGCCCTTGAGCACGGTGACGCGAATCCCGTCACCTGCGCCCGCCCGGTGCAGGGCCCCCAGCGCGCGCGGCACGTCGCGCTCCATGGCCTGCTCCTGCAGCGCGCGCGTGTACGTCGCGACGCCCACGCGAACATTGTTGCGCCGTGCCCACAACATCGCCGGCAGGAGGTACGCGAGGGTCTTGCCCGTGCCCGTGGGCGCGTGGACGAGCAGGAGCTCCGGCGCGCCGAGCGTGCGCGCCACCTCGGTCGCGACGGCGTGTTGGGACGCGCGGTAGAAATCGTCCGGCGCGCCGGGCTGGTCGTCCCGGAACTGCCCCGGCAGGTGGACGCGGAAGAGGTCGTCGAGGAGGCGCTCGTCCGCCGCGTCGAACGGCGTCGGCGCCTCGGAGTACGGGGGCACCGTGGAGAATCCGCCCCAGTCCTCGTACACCACCGCGCACCGCGGCTGCAGGTCTTCCAGCGCGGGCGGCTCGCGGCCCGCTGCCGCTGCGGCTTCGGAGAGCGCGCCGTCCGCGAGCTCGCCCGCCGCCGGGAACAGATCGTTCGACGCACCGGCCCAGGCCGAGGGCCGCTCGAGCAGGGTGAGGGCGAGCGCGAGCCGTTCCGCGGCCCGCTCGTCCGTCGCGCGCAGCTCGCTCCAGGCCCGCCCGAGTCCGAACGCGAGAACCTCCAGCACCCGGGGGTCCCGGGCGAGGACGCGCCGCGTGAGCTCACCGAGCGCCGCCTGGAGCTCCGGCGGGTGGATCGCGCGCGGCGGTCCGCTCGCGCTCGGGAGCAATGCCTTCACGAGCGCCCCGCGCCTCCCCGCCAGACGTCCGGGCGTGAAGAGGCTCGCCAGCTCGTCGAGGCCGATGCACGCGGGCGCGCTCCCCACCGCCCCGGAGAGGTGTTCCCACCACGTCACGAACGCCTCGCCGTCGGGGACGACGACGGGTCCGTCGCCGACGAACTCCACGAAGGCCCGCCACGCGTCCTTGGCTTCGCGCGCGCCCGCGAGCTCGGCGCGCGTGACCCCGTACTCACGCGCCATGCGCGCCGTGGCCGTGGCCGATGCGTCCTGCTCGGAGGGGAAGGGGTCGCACGTCTCGTCGAAGACGCGCCACGCGCCGGCCTCACCCGCCTCACCCGCGCGCATGGCGAGCAACCGAAACACGCTGTCGAGCGTCGTGTCCGGCCCGGTCGTCCAGAGCGAGCAGAACGCGATGCCACCCACCGCCCGTGTCCAGGGAGCGGGCGGAGCGTCCAGGCCGTCCCCCGGCCCGCGCGGTGGGCGGTGTTGGATCATGATCGAAGGCGTGCCCGGCCCGGACCTGGTGGGTTGACCCTGCGCCGCGCTGCTCCGAGACTACTCCGCATGCCCGCCGATGACACGCTGGACGCGACCGAGGGGACCGCTTGGGTGCGCGCTGTCCGGCGCGATGAGCTGCCGACCGATGGGACCGGCCTGGCGCTCGAGGTCGCAGGCCGCGCGGTCGCGCTCTTCAGCGTCGATGGAGAGGTGCGCGCCATCGACGACTCGTGTCCGCATCAGGGCGGCAGCCTGGGCCTGGGGGTGGTGCTGGAGGGCGAGGTCACGTGTCCCTGGCACGGCTGGCACTTCGAGCTCGCGACGGGCCGGAACACCGATGGTCTGGCCGCTTGCGTCGCCGTCCACCGGACCCGGATCTCCGCGGAGGGGGACGTCGAGGTCGCGTGGGGGGATCGGTCCGTCCGACCCGAGAGGAAATCGGAGCGGCGCGAAGGTTGCTCCTAAACCATTGATGTATCATGACTTAGGGCTCCATGGCGGCCGGCGCCGCTTCGATTGCGTGGCGCGGCCGGTGCAGGAACCCTAAACCGCGTCCGATACAGCACTTGCAGCCGGCGGGTGGCGGACTGCGGACCATGCCGAGCCCGGCCGGCGCCGGACCGCGAGCCTTGACTCGGAATCGACTCCACCTATTTATATCGCCCCCCGCCAGGGGCCGAGAGCAATCGACATGGTGAAGGACGACGCACAGACAAAGCCCGGGAAGCCCGAGAAGAAGAGCCCCAAGGCCGTCAAGCCGGCCAAGGCCGTCAAGCCGGCCAAGCCGGCCAAAGCAGCCAAGCCGACCAAGGCAGCCAAGCCGGCCAAGGCGCGGGGCAAGTCGCTCGTGATCGTCGAGAGCCCGGCCAAGGCGAAGACGATCAACAAGTACCTCGGCAGCGACTATGTCGTTCGCGCGTCGATGGGCCACATCCGGGACCTTCCCAAGGGCAAGTTCGGGATCGACATCGAGCACGGGTTCAAGCCCGACTACACGACCATCCGCGGCAAGGCGAAGGTCATCTCGGAGCTGAAGAAGCTCGCCAAGTCGGCGCCGTTCTTGTACCTGGCGCCCGACCTCGACCGCGAGGGCGAGGCCATCGCCTGGCATCTCTTCGAGTTGCTCGACGTGCCGGAGGAGCGCGTCTTCCGCGTCGTCTTCAACGAGATCACGAAGACCGCGATACTCGACGCGTTCGAGGAGCCTGGCAAGCTGAACATGGCCAAGGTCGACGCCCAGCAAGCGCGCCGCGTGCTGGACCGGATCATGGGCTACAAGCTCTCGCCGCTCCTCTGGAAGAAGATCGCGAAAGGACTCTCCGCGGGGCGCGTGCAATCGGTCGCCGTGCGGCTGATCGTCGAACGCGAGCGGGAGATCCGGGCTTTCATCAAGGAGGAGTACTGGCGCGTCACGGCGCACTTCGACCTGGACGGGCACCCGTTCGACGCGGAGCTGCGCCGCCTCGGCGGAGACCGGATCGAGAAGAACCTCCTGGAGGAGCGGGCCCGCGGCGTGGTCGAGCGCATCGGCTCCGAGCCCCTGAACCTGGTCGAGCTCGAGAGCAAGCCCAAGACGCGCCGGCCCACGCCGCCCTTCGCCACGAGCCATCTGCAGCAGAAGGCGTCGACGATGCTGCGCTTCAGCACGCGCAAGACGATGATGATCGCGCAGCGGTTGTACGAAGGCATGGAAGTGCCGGACGAGGGTTCGGTCGGCCTCATCACGTACATGCGCACGGATTCGGTCCGCGTCTCGAAGGACGCCCTGGAACAGGCGCGGGCGTACATCGAGGGCCAGCTCGGGAAGGAATACCTGCCCGGCAAGCCCAACCAGTTCGCCAACCGCTCCAAGTCCGCCCAGGAGGCGCACGAGGCGATCCGGCCCACGATGGTGTCCCGGACGCCGGAGGCCATGCGGAGCTCGCTCACCGCCGACCAGTTCAAGCTCTACAAGCTGATCTGGGAGAAGTTCGTCGCGAGCCAGATGAAGCCCGCGGTGTTCAACGTGACGACGGCCGTCTTCGAGCACGGGGACGCACGCTTCGTCGCCCAGGGGGAGATCGAGGTGTTCGACGGCCACCTGCGCATCTTCAAGCAGGGGGGGCGCCCGGACCGCGATTCGCAGGCGCTCCCGAAGGTCTTGAAGGCCGGTGAGGCGTTCAAGCCGACGAGCATCGACCCGACCCAGCACTTCACCCAGCCGCCGCCCAGGTACAGCGAGGCGACGCTCGTGAAGGAGCTCGAGAAGAAGGGGATCGGCCGGCCGTCGACCTACGCCACGATCATCTCCACGATCCAGGATCGGGGCTACGTCACGCTGGAGAGTCGGGCGTTCGTCGCGACGGAGCTCGGCGAGATCGTGACCACCCAGCTGGTCGAGCACTTCGGCGACGTGATCAACACGGAGTTCACCTCGAAGATGGAGGCCAACCTCGACAAGATCGAGGAGGGGAAGCTGAAGTGGGATCGCGTCGTGCGCGACTTCTACGAAGTCTTCGCGACGGACCTGGAGCGCGCCGAAGGTGCGATGCGGAACCTGAAGCTCGACCCGGAGCTGACGGACAGAGAGTGTGACAAGTGCGGCTCGAAGATGGCCGTGCTGTACAACAAGCGCGGCAAGTTCCTCGGCTGCTCGAACTATCCGGAGTGCAAGAACACGATGCCGGTCGACGGCCCGCGCGAGAAGGCGGAGGTCATCGAGACCGACTACACGTGCCCGAAGTGCGAGAAACCGATGGTCATCCGCACGGGCAAACGCGGCCGTTTCCTGGCGTGTACGGGCTTCCCGAAGTGCAAGAGCACCGCCTCGGTCGATGACGACGACAAGATTGTCGAGCCCAAGAAGACGGGCATCGAGTGCGACAAGTGCGGGTCGGAGATGGTGATCAAGGGCTCGCGCCGCGGACCCTTCCTCGCATGCTCCGGCTATCCGAAGTGTCGCAATGCGAAACCGCTCCCCGATGAGTTCCGCGAGAAACCGCGCGAGACGGGCGAAGCCTGCAGCATGTGTGGCGCACCGATGGTCGTGAAGACCAGCCGCTGGGGCAAGGAATTCATCGCGTGCTCGGCCTATCCGAAGTGCAAGAACACGATGGATCCGTCGAAGACTCCGGACGACGACGGCGAGGCGACGGTGGCCGGCGGTGAAGCCGTTCAAGCCGGGCCCGCCGACGGCGTGAGCACCGAGTAGGGCGCCAGCGCGCTGCGCGCCGTCGACTGCGGGACTCGTACGACTCGGAGGACAGCGCTCCGGGTTCGTGGACACCCTGGGGTAGAATGTCCAGCCCCTGTCCCCGCGCGACGGTCGGGTCCCGCCACCCCCCCTCGGCCACAGGAGCCCCATGGAGATCTCAGAGATCCAGGTCGACGGATACGAGCAGGTCGTGCGCTGCCGCGACGAGGCTTCCGGTCTGCACGCCTTGATCGCCGTCCACGACACGACGCTGGGCCCGGCCCTCGGCGGGATGCGGATGCTGCCCTACGCCTCGGAGGACGAGGCGCTCTTCGACGTCCTCCGACTCTCCCGGGGCATGACCTACAAGTCGGCCGTCGCGGACACGGGCCTGGGGGGCGGCAAGTCGGTCATCCTCGGCGATCCGAAGACCCGGAAGTCGCGCGCGCTCTTCGAGGCCATGGGCCGGTTCATCGACTCCCTGGAGGGCAAGTACATCACCGCGGAGGACATGAACATCGGGATCCCGGATCTCGAGTTCGTCAAGACGCAGACGCGATGGGTGACGGGTCTCGCGCGCGATTCGGGCAGCTCCGGGAACCCCAGCCCCTACACCGCGCGCGGGTGCTACGTGGGCATCCGGGCTTCCCTGGAGGAGGCCTTCGGAGACCCCGAGTGCAAGGGCCGGCGGATCCTCATGCAGGGGATCGGTGCCGTGGGAGGACAGCTCGCGATCCGACTGAAGGAGGCCGGCGCCGAGGTCATCATCTGCGACATCAACGAGAAGCGCGTCGCGGAGTTCGAGGCGCAGTACGGCTTCGAGTCCGTCCCGGACGATACGCACCTCGAGGTGGAGTGCGACGTCTACTCCCCATGCGCCCGTGGTGCTGGGATCAACGACGAGACGATCCCGAAGCTCGCATGCCGGATCGTCGCTGGTTGCGCGAACAACCAGCTCCTGGAACCGCGGCACGCCGACGCCCTGCGCAAGCGCGGGATCCTCTACGCGCCCGACTACGTGATCAATGCCGGCGGAATAATCAACGTGTCCATCGAGCTGTTCCCAGGCGGCTACGACGAGGAACTCGCGATCGAGCGCATCGATCGGATTCACGACAACCTCAAGCGCGTGTTCGCGATCTCGAAAGCAGAGGACATCCCGACCAACGAGGCCGCGGCGCGACTTGCAGCAGAGCGCCTGGCCGCTGGTCGCGTGGAGAAGGCGTGACTGTTGCCGCTCATCTGCCGTTCCCGTCGGGCCGACGCCGAGTCTTCCAGCCTCCTCGGGCCCGAGCCCGACCGGGCGTGCCATCCCACCGATCGATCGCGCCCGCATGGACGTCGTGTCGCCCATGATCGATGTAGGTGATGGTCGGGAGTTGAGGTTGGGTCGGGGCCCGGAACGGAAACCGGAGACGGCGACCGGATCGGGCCCGGGCACGATGGCAAGCCCCTGACGGCCGCGGGCAGATGGCAGGCGAACCCGAGCAACCTCCGGTGAACGGAACGACGCCGCGCAGGGGCGTGCTGATCGTCGCGATCCTCGTGTGCCTCGGGTTGCCGCTCGCAGTCGTCGCGCAGCTCTACTCCCCGAGCTCCCTCGCGACGGTGCCGAGCGGGGATCAACCCGGAGGCCGGATCACGGGTCGCCTGGTCACGGAGGACGGTCGGCCCGTCGCCGATCACACGCTCGAGCTCCATCTCGTAGGTCCGGCGGGCCGCAGAATTCACGGGAGCACGCGGACGGACGCGCGCGGGCGGTTCGAGATCACGGCGCCACCCATCGCGGGCTACTACCTGCTCGAAGCCGGCGGTGGGGACTTCCAGCGCGTGGTGCGGGGCGTCTCGTACCTCACGGAGGAAGGCGAGCTCCGGCTGCCCGAGCCGCTGGAGCTCGTGTTGCCGCCCGGCGCCACCCTCAGGGTGACCCTCACGCGGGCGGATGGACGACCGGCGTCGGGCGGAACGCTCTACCTCGAGGGTCGCGTCGCCTCCGACTTCCTGTTCGGCCTGGTGCCGGCTGGGATCCGGCTCGAGCGTAGCTTCGACGCCGGGGCGGTCGTGATCGACGGCCTGCCCTCGGCGCGCGGGAACGTGCGGATCGTGCTGGAGAGCGGGGACCGCGTCGAGTTCCCGTTCGAGCTCGAAGTCGGGCAGACCCTCGAACGCGCGTTCGAGCTCTAGCGTCGAGGACCCCGCCCGGAGGATCGGGTCCGCGTCAGAGCCTCAGTCCTTGCGCAGGAAGTCGACGAGGTCGACCTCGAGCTCGGCGAGTCCGTAGTCCGGCACGGTGAGGCAATGGTAGACGATGCGCGCCAGCGCCTCGGGCGTGTTCGGGTTCAGGTCCTTCGCCGGTGGGTAGGAGAGGAAGTAGGAGAGGCTCATGCGCTCGACTTCACCGCCCTGCTCGCGCCCGGCGTACTGCCACGGCACCTCGTCGAACGGCAGGACGCCCGTGAGGATCTCGTAGAGCATCACGCCGATGCCCATGACGTCAGCCTTGCTGTCGCGCAGGAGCAGTGGGTTGTAGTGGGGCGTGGTCGTGATCACGCCGCGCTCGTCCGCGCGCATCGCCGGGTCGACCATGACCACGCTGCCGGACGGCTTGATGATGATGTTCTCCGGCTTCAGGTCGCCGTGGTAGGTGAGCAGGTTCGACTTCGAGAGCTTCTGCAGCGCGCGCACGATCGTCAGGAACCAGTTGAGGCGGATCCCTTCCAGGGCGCGGATCTTCTCGCGCAGCGTCTTGCCGCGGATGTAGTCCATGACGGTGACCGGCCGCCCCTCGTGCTGGAAGCACTCGTGGACCTTGACGAGGTTCTGCCCTCCGGCCTTCTCCAGCAGGTCGGCCTCGTTCCGGATGAGATCGTCGATCTCGTGGACGTCGAGGAAGTCGATGCGCACGCCGTCCTGGCGAAAGAAGATCGCCTCGGCCGGGGTCTCGTCTGGACTGATGCCTTCGGGTCGGCGCCGGCTCGTGATCTCGAGGAAGCGCGTCACGTAGCGTCCCCCGCCGGCGACGTCACCGAGCTTGAGCGCGAACTTGCGGCCGCTCTTGTCCTCGGCGAGGTAGACGAGCGAGAAGCCCCCGCGCGCGATGAAGTCCAAGACGCGGTACGCTCCGATGCTTTCACCGACTTCCAGCTTGATCATGGGGTGAGATCCTTGGCGCCTGTTGAGGGT
>Ga0114950_10001425_pt1 | contig 17999 bp, 23 predicted proteins | sample N075metaG_FD_83503 | JGI IMG/M metagenome (GOLD analysis project Ga0114950, IMG submission 83503) | Deep subsurface microbial communities from Kermadec Trench to uncover new lineages of life (NeLLi) - N075 metaG | ecosystem: Environmental > Aquatic > Marine > Ocean trench > Sediment | place... | reverse complement strand
TCCCGAGACGTCGTGATGTTGCAGGAAGAAGGGGTGGATATGACGAAGGGACCCCGCAAGGTCCCTTGGTCGGGAAATGTTGGTCTAAACCCGGTCGCCGAGTCAGCCAGTCTTCAGTAGATCCAAGCCTTCAACTTCTGAGTAAGTATTAACGGAAGGGGTCTCGCTTCCAAGCGTCGAGGGCCAGGCGGGTATCCGGGCGTCGATCTCACGCTCACACAAATGGCGAACCCATCCGCTGACAGTCATGCCGTCGTCATTAGCCAATTGCTTGAGGGCTTCAAGGCTTTCAGGTCGAAACCTGATTGGTACGTGCGTTGTCAACCCTTGCGTTTTGCGACGAGTGGGTTGCTTGGCGGCGCTCGATCGATTAGCTGGATCCGCATAGAACTCGGCGGCCTTTTCGTCTTCGTACTTCTGTCCCATGATCACCTCCATCGGTCCAAGTCTTCCAAATATTGAATCTTGTCATGGTAAGCAGTCTCATACAACCCTATCGGACGGCACTTATTCACGAAGCCTGACCGAGACGGAGCGAGTGGGACGTCCAGGATGACATTGAGGGTCTCACCACGCATGATCCAGTCGGCGGTGCCCGTTTCGTGAGCTTCGTAGAACAGAGGCTCACCGAAAAGGTAGATGTCATAAACGAGATCTAGATCGGTCTGAATCTTAAGATAGGCCATACCGTGCTTGAACAAATGCGGAATATTGTCTTTGTCGAGCTCGAACGGATCAACCGGGTCGAGATGATCCACTTCAAATCTCTCTCGCATGTGTTACAGTGTACCACATGGAACTTTCAGCCGCTCTTCTGGCCGACGCAGCCAGGGTCGTAGATGGAAAGCTATATGTCCACGGAGGCGGCTGGGATCGAATAACAGCAGCGAAATTCCCTGCTCGGCATGTGAGCATGGCCGCAGCTTTGGTCTTCCGTGTCGAGTACGACGAGGCGCTCACCGGTCAGGCAATATCAATCTCGATTCATACTGAGGACGGCAAACAGATCGTCCCGAGTGTGAAGCACGAAATTAATGCCGGACACGCCCCGGGGACCCGACGAGGGGCGCCCACCTTTGTGTCGTTCACGCTAACGATGAATCTTGTGCAATTCGACGAACCAGGTAGCTACTACATCAGCGTGATGCACGAAGAAGACGAGATGACTCGAATACCCATAACGCTTCAACTGCCGCCTGCCAAAACCCAAATCGAGAGTGAGGGACCGGATAAGGCCTAGCCCTCCTTGGGTTGGTAGCGAGGGACCGAAATCGAACCGGCCAACCTCTGGGTTATCCAGCCAGGGCCCAATCGACAGTAACGCCGAGCGGCCGAAGCCCTAGCACGCAAGAAGGGCCGACTGGACACATTCTGGACACGGACTCCACGGTATGGGGCGGCATCAGACGGTACGCCCCTCCCCCGTCTATCCCCGAATCGCCTGCTAGAACCTACGAAACGGGACGAGCCGGAACAGGACGGTATGAGCCTTGTTGGACTGGGGGTCAAGAGGTCGGGAGTTCAAATCTCCCCAGCCCGACCACCGCAACCCCTCGTCAGATGGGTTTCTTGCTTTCCGTCTCTTGACGGGTGAAGGCCCTGCCGCCTATTCGCCGCCTAACGAGCGTCGAACACCTGTGCGGCCTCCTGCATGTGTCCGCAGGTTTTCGCTCTTTTTTGTCAGAATCGGAGGATGCCATTGACAACGTGACGCCGATTCGGGGACGACCCGAATCCGGGCCAGCCCCTGTGCAGAGACGGCGAACTCGGGCGCCAGTCAAGCCGCGCTGGCTCGATCCTTACGCCTCGCGAGAGTGGAATCGGGTGGTCGCCGAGCTTGAGCCTCTCGGGATCCTCAATCCATCAATGAGGGAGATCCTCACCGTTTACTGTGAAGTCGCCTCGGTCAACCTCGCTGTCTGGAAGACCGTATCAGGCAACAAAGACGGGCCCGAGATCCTCATACCATCCGCTCGGAAGGATGGTGCACAGGTCAAGAACCCGGTTCTGACCGTCCTCAACCAATCCGCGAGGCTGCTCGACCAGCGCTCCAGGTCACTCTTGACAAATCCAGCCGCGCTCATGCGCGCCGAAACCCCCGACCTCGAGACCGGCGACGAATCCAACCTCGACTAACCGAAGGAAGTCCCATGACCACAACTTGATGAGTCGATGAACCCGATGAACTCCGACCTCTGTTCGCGGTGGCGGCCATCTCGTGGGACGGCGTTGCTAGCCACTTGCAGCAATTCGCTACGGCGAACTTCTGATCAGCGGTGCTGGGACTTCTGCTCCCGCGGGCGTCTCGGCTAGCTAGGGAGCTTTGAGCGTCCAGTTTCCGTCGGCTGCAATATCAAAGATGGCGGTGGCGGAGTCGACGAGATCGGTTCCCGAATACGAACTGATCTCGTTGACGATCAGGCCACTTGGAGCACTTCTTGCTGCCCTCGTCAGCCCACTCCGTGCACTTCTTGTCGACGGTTACTCCCCACAGCTTGCACTTGATGACCGTGCGGTCGACCCATTGGATGCACTTCCGGAATACGCGCTTTGGATTTCAACTACGTTTGGCAGACCGAATCAGGTGGGCTCAATCTCCTCACGGAACTCTTGGTAGTTCCAGATCTGGAAGAACCGGTCCTGATCCAGGTCGGCTCGAATCCACACATTCGCGATTCTCTCTTGCGTAAACAGGTCGGCGAGGAAACCGGCGATCTCAGAGGTCGCCACAAGCTCAACGTTCACTGAACTCGCCTCGCCGGGCCAGAGTTCCTGGTCAGGAAGATTGAACCAACGATTGCCGCCCACGACGTCTGTGTATTGCGTTCCCTGCACATACACGCGTGTGCGGTCGAAGACGATTCTGGGCTTCCCGACGAGATTTGCCGCGTACGCAGTATTGGACCCTGTGACTCGCAGCGTGAAGCGCTCGTCGACATTGATGTCGCCGCCCGCCTTCTCGGTGACACGGGCCTGGACCCTCAAATAACCGCGGACGTTGTCATAAAGGGACTCGGCAGACATTCGTTACCCCTTTTTCTTACGGCAGTCAGCGCTCGGGCCAGCTGCCTGTAGATCCTGTTCGACTAGATCCTTACTCGACTCTATCTCAATCAGGGCTTCAGTGTTTTCGAACCGACCGCTCATGGGAGGGGAGGACTTGGTAACGACCTGAAGTCGCTCACACAATGTTGGCGGGACGGCTTTCCCTCGAAGAATCATCGAAATCAGCCTGAATCACAACCAAGAAGAAGGAGGGCGTGGGTAGCCCGCGAGGAGGATGCGGAAAAGCTCCGGGCCGCGAAGATCGCGTTCTCCACCGCCGGGAGGACCTGGCTGCGCAGTCTGAAGGCCACCGAGGCAGGGAACTAGACCGACTGATGGCCCTACTCGAGACTTCTCCTCGTACGCGATCCGCGATGTGAACAGGATCATGCATGAAAGATCCGACGACTACGCCTTCGTCTGGACAGTCGCTCCACGAGCCCACACGGCTAGCGCCTCTGGGCGTTCGTAGAGGACTTCCCCGAGGCTTGACGCCGCCTCACCTGTTGGGCCGATATGTCGAGGCGGGTCTCGACGTTGACGCCTCAGGGTTCTCGGAGGCTCGGATCCTCTCGCGGACAGGTTTCGCCCACTCGAGCAGTTCGGCCAGGATCACTCAAGCAACGGTAGCCCACAGGACGACTCACCTCAGGTGGGATGCCGCGCCTGACCGTGTGGTCGGTTGGGACAGCAATTCTTATACGCATAGTTCGGGCCACTATCGGGCCACTATGGGCCAGGAAACCAGCCGACACGGGTTGGGACGCGCTGGGACGGGTTGTGAGCGTCACCTCTGGTAGAGGCCGCTGCTCAGAATCAGGCCACCTCGCTCCGTACTGTCAACCGAGTACACGGTTCGCCTGGTCCAGAAGCTCCTCAATGTCTGTTCCGGTCTCCTCAGCGAGCACCCTCCGAACTCCGGGAGAAACCGAATCGAGGGTGGTTGTCAAACTTCGCAGCGCAGCGCGTTGGGCCTTCATCCGGGCGGCCTCCTCGACAGGAGTCACCAGATCGTCGATGATCGAACCCTCCGCACGCGACGCGACAAGCGGGTCGGGTAGTCCACGCACCCACACCAAGCTCCGTCTACCCGGACCTCGACCTTCGGTGATCGGCTCGATGGCGACTACCTCCTCGGACCGGACATATTTGCCATATCCCAATGCCACTAGTTGGCCTGACTGAACCCGCATCTCGCTTCTTCCTTCGTGGTCGAGACAGTACCCAGCCAACACGTCCGCCACTCGTTCAGACGCTGACCTTTATCACCGGACTGCCGCCCATAAGTGCTGTCGGCTCAAGAGGCCGTTGCAACACTTCGGTGAGTTTCTCCTGACGTTGTCATCCAGTCGAAGGTATGTCGAGGTCGTCCGTTGAGCGAGTGTGTAGCGTCGGCCAACGTCAGAATCGAGCCGATCACCAGCCGGTACTTGCCCCGCTCGGTCAGGTCGAGCGGCTTCTCGTAGCTGAGGTCAGGGTTGGGGCTCCGAATCCAGAGATGTGCCCGTTCCGCGCGAAGTACACGTCGCAGGATTTCGCCTTGTTCCCCAACCTGCTCGGCTCGGGACTCTTCTCGATGAACTCGTGGGAGCACTGGGGGTCTCTAGATCATCTGTGGAGTCACGGCCGATTGCTGGGTCCTATGAGTAGCAGCGCATCATCGGCTCAGACCTCGCCCCATCACCCATCGAAAGAAATCTGGGACCTGCTCGGTCACCATCTCGTTCTCCAATGGTCAAAAGATCCAATCGGCTAACCAGATGACCCCCTGGACGAAACGCCACCCTAGGTAGAGGACCGCCAGCACGATCATCAGCTTGAATGTGAACGGCGTCTTGACTTCGTCCTGGCCGGTGCGTTCCGAATCGCTCATCTCTTCGCTCGATTGCGAGTCACGAAGTGAATTGGGTTGCCAACAAAGTCGTACTTGTCTCGCAAACGATTCTCCAGAAACCGCAGATAGTCCTCGCCCAGGTCTCCACCGGAGATGAAAATCACGAATGTTGGAGGAGAGACTCCAGCTTGGACCACGTAATGGATCTTCGGCCTCCTTCCCTTTCGCACCGGAGGTGGATGAGCCTGAGTCCAGTCACGTATGTCTCGATTGAGCGGGCCGGTGGGAATTCTCCTCACCCTGGTCTCGAAGACGGCCTCGATGGCAGCACCCAGCCGGCCAACCCGGGCACCGGTCAATGCCGACATTCTCGGGGCCGGCGCCCATGAGATGAAACCAAATCGGTCGGGCAGCGAGCTTTCCGTCAACTCACGTTGCTCTTCATCAAGCACATCCCATTTGTTGAGGAGTATCAGAATCCCGGCGCCCGCTGCAACAATCTCACTGGCAATCCTCTGATCCTGATGTGTCACGCCCTCACCCGAGTCGATCATGAGCAGAGCCACATCGGCCTCCTCGAGAGCCTCTCGAGCACGGAGGACAGCGTAGAAGTCGACATCCTCGGTGATCTGCGGTTTACGTCTGATACCTGCGGTGTCCACAATGCGGTAGGTCTCACCGTTTATCTCAACATCGACGTCGATCGGGTCTCTGGTTGTTCCGGGGACCGCGGAAACGATCACCCGTTCTTCCCCAAGCAGATGATTCAGGAGGGTGGATTTCCCGACATTCGGTCGACCGACGATCGCAATCCTCGGGAGCTGATCCTCCTCACCCAGCCCTCCGCTGTCGGGTAAGACAGCAACCAACTCATCAAGAAGATCACCTACTCCCCTGCCATGGTATGCGCTGATGGCTTGGGGATCTCCCAGCCCTAGACCCCAGAAACGGTCGATGTTCCACTCAGCGGTTTCATCATCGATTTTGTTCGCAGCGAGGAGGATGGGGATGTCGGCCGATCGGAGAATCGAAATCACACCCGTGTCGTCATTCGTGAGTTCGGTGGTGCCATCAACCACAAGAATCACCGCGTCCGCGCCGGACACTGCACCCTCGGCCTGTTCGCGAATGGAGCGGTTGAGATCACCGTCAGGCTTCACTTCCCAACCGCCAGTGTCGACCAAGATGAAGTCGCGACCGGCCCAGTCTGCTTCGTACTCCCGACGGTCACGGGTCACCCCCGGACGCTTCTCTACGACCGCAGACCGGGATCCAATGATTCGATTTACCAGCGTGGATTTGCCGACGTTCGGCCTCCCCACAACCGCCACAACCGGTTTTACGCTCATCGGTGGTCCCTGATCACAGTGCTGGTCATTGTTGGCTGGAGCGCGATCAGGTGCTGATGAGGTTCAGTGCCTCGGTCGCCGTCCATTCGCGGTCCCTTTCGATCCAGGACTCGCTACCGAGCGTTCTCGCAGTGACCCCGGCCTCAACCAGTTGCTGAAGGGTGGTTACAAATGCACGTAGCTGCGGGGGAAGTGGGAAATACTCCTGCTCCTCGGTGACCCGCCACAGATCGAAACCATGGACCGGAGAAAGACGGTCGATGACATCCTGGACCAGATGGTCGGGCGCCGAGGCTCCCGCGGTGAGCCCGACCGTGGTGGCATCGGTCAGCCACTCCTCCTCTATGTCCACCGCGGAATCAATGCGGTGGGCCGCCACTCCATTCTCGTGAGACACCCGCACCAGAGCCTGAGTGTTTGAGGAGTTGTGTGATCCGACGATGAGAATGAGGTCACACTCGGAGGCGAGTTGCTTGACCACCTCCTGGCGGTTGGTGGTGGCGTAGCAAAGGTCAGACTTGCGTGCGGTCTTCAGTTCGGGAAACCGCTCCAGGGCATCGTCCATGACATTTTGCCACTCGTACAGGCCGAGCGTCGTTTGGGCGACCAATGCCACTTTCTCGGGGTCGGCGGGAGCAAAGTCCCCCAATCCGGTTTCTGGTTCGACCAGGCTGATTGCGTTTGGTGCCTCGGCCACGGTGCCTACTGCCTCGTCATGGCCCGTGTGGCCGACATAGATGATGTCGAAACCCTTCTTGGACATCTGCCTCACCTCATGGTGAACCTTGGTCACCAGAGGGCAAACGGCGTCGATTACAACGGCTGCTCTGTCTCCGGCAGCCTCGACCACTTCCGGCGCGGAACCATGCGCCGACAACATGATCGGCGCACCCTCTGGCACCTCAGCAATATCGTCGACGAACACCACGCCGATACGTTCGAAGGCACGGACAACCCACTCGTTGTGAACGATTTCGTGAAAGCAGTAGACGGGCTCGTCGAAGATGCGGGTCATCCAGGTGAGGGCCTTGATCGCCATCTCCACACCGGCGCAGAAGCCCCGAGGCTCCGCCAAGAGAACACGTTCAACTGTCATCAGGATCTAATGGTAGAAGCGCTTTGAGAAATCAGGACTTCGCGGAGATGAGTGAAACGATCTTCTCGACGACCTCGTCGAACGTCAAGTCCGAAGTGTCGACGATCACCGCCCCATCCGGAACGGTGAGAGGGGAGGCTTCTCGGGTGGAGTCGAGATGATCTCGTCTGGCGAGGTCCTCGATTACCTGGTCCGGATCATCCCCTACCTGGCTGGCACGTCGCATCGCCCTGACCTCGGGGCGGGCGTCCAGATAGATCTTCAATGTCGCGTCCGGGAAGACCACCGAGCCGATGTCGCGTCCCTCCACGACGGCTCGACCCTCGTGTTCAGCTACCCAGCCTCGCTGACGGCTGACGAGGATCCGACGAACCTCGGCGTGCGAGGAGACCTGAGAAACGGCGTCGGTGACCCGTTCTTCCCGAATCTCAACCGAGACGTCGTCCCCGTCGAGAAACATGAGACCCCTGTTCTGATCTAGAGATATCCCACTGACCACGGCGCCTACCGCATTGGCATCTGCGAGGTCTATCGCCTCGCTGAGGGCTGCAAGAGTCGCAGCACGGTAGAAGGCCCCGGTGTCGAGATGGGGCAGACCGGCCATGCTGGCCACGGCTTTCGACACGGTGCTTTTCCCCGTGCCGCTGGGGCCATCGATGGTGACGATCATCTCATTCACGGTCGCCGAGATTAGGGGAGAGAGCAATTCATCAGATTTCTTTTGGATTTGGGGTCAACCCTCTTGAATTTGTCACTGGTCGAACGTATGTTCGACACTATGGATTGGTCTCATGCGAATGGAGATGAGATCGACCGGGGTTTCGATCAGTTCGGCGGTTTACAGGCTGCGGCTGCAGCGGAGATCTGTCGTCTGATTCAGACTGCCGATATTGCCCAGTTGTGGATGGCCGACGGGGCGAGGAGTCTGCTGGATTGGGTTTCGGCTCGGCTGCGGATACGTCATGCCACCGCCGGTCAACTGGTTTCGGTGGCGCGGAGGCTTTCCGATCTTCCTGTTTTGTCTGCCCGGTTTGCCTGTGGTGACCTTTCGTTGGATCAGACCGACGCCATCTCGAGGATGGCCACCGCTGACACTGAAGAGGGGTTGATCGAGGAAGCGTTGGGACTTTCCAATCTTGCTTTGGACGGTATGGCGCGCCGGTCGGCGGGCCGGTCGACCGAGGATGAGCGGTCTGTGTGGGAGCGGCGTCGTCTGGTGAGACAGTGGAATCTCGATGAGTCCGAGTTGAGATTCCACGGCAACCTGTCTGCCGCTGAGGGGAAGATGTTCGACCAGGCGATCGACGACCGGGTGAATGTGATGGGTCCCAATCCCGAAACCGGCATGTTCGACCTCTTCGAAACCAGGTCCGCTGATGCCCTGGTCGAGCTGGCCGTCACCACCGGTGACCAAACTGTGTCTCTACCTCAGATGACTGTCTTCGCCGACCTCGAGGCACTGACTTCGAAAGCCGATGGTGTCGCCGAGTTGTCCAACACGGCTCTGATTCCCAACGAAACAGCCAGAAGACTCTCCTGTGACTGTGTTCTCGAGACTGTCATCACCGACGGCAGCGCCGTGGTCGGTGTCGGTCGGAACAGCAGGACCATCCCCGGCTGGTTGCGAAGACTGGTAAACCACCGCGATAGCGGGAGATGCCAGTGGGTCGGCTGTAGCAACACACGCTGGCTGCAAGTTCATCACATCCAACACTGGAGCCACGGTGGTCCCACCGACCTGGACAACCTGATTCTCCTCTGCGGATTTCATCACCGGTTTGTCCACGAACACGGATGGCACATCACCGGAAAGCCGGGAGACCAGGTGGTGTTCCGTAGACCCGACTGGACACCGTATCCCGGTCCAATGTCGAAACTGCACCCCAGACTCGACGCCCTGGTAGGCACCCGACCTAGCTAGGAGCAGCCGCCCCCGCCCCGGACGCAAGCTTCTCCAACATTTCCCAGTAGCCGGGCCACGTCTTGTTGACCACGTCTGGATCGGCAACGGAGACACCGTCGACGCGAAGCCCGACCAGGGCACAAGACATGGCGATCCGGTGATCACCATGAGGATCGATGGTTGCGCCTACCAAAGGGGCGGGACGAATCACCAGACATTCATCCTCAATCGATACTGAGCCACCAAGTGAGGACAACACATTCGACATAGCCGACATGCGATCGGACTCCTTGAAGCGGAGGGATGAGAGACCACTTATGCGACTGACACCATCGGCGAACAGACAAGCGACGACAAGAGCCAGAGCACCGTCAGGTGCCGCCGACATGTCAGTCTCAATCCCCTTCAGGATTACGCCGTCGGCATCCACGACCAGGCTCTGTTTCCCCTCTGAGATCGCACATCCCATTTCGCCAAGTCGACGAGCCACCAGCAAGTCGGGATGCTCTGAATCATGCGTCAGCCCTTCGAGTTCGATCCTCCCACCCGTGATAGCCGCGGCGACCATCGGGTAGACGGCAGATGAAGCATCTGGCTCGACCACAAAGTCGGTCGGCTGGTAACCGTTGTTGGCCACCTCGAACCCGGTGAAGGTTGGAGACACCTCGGCTCCAAAAGCGTCCATGACCTGGAGCGTCAGCGCGAGATACCCGAACGAGCCCTCCAGTCCTTCGACTCTGAGCGTCGTGGGTTCGCTGGTCATTGGAGCCGCTATCAAAAGGGCAGTGGCGAACTGACTGCTCTTCGAGCAGTCAACCGTCATTTCACCACCCCACAGACCCCCCTGGCCATCGATGTAGGCCGGAAGGAAGCCCTCGGTGGTGGTGACCCGCACTCCCTGATCCGTCAGGGTTCTGACCAGTGCCTCAATGGGCCTTTGGTGAAGATGCCCCCGACCGTCGACCACCGTCGGACCTTCGGCCAGGGAAGCAAGGACCATGGCGATGCGGGCAGTTAACCCGGACTCGAGGACATCGAGTGAGGCATTGGGCGCCTGGAGACGACCGCCGGTTCCGTCAACCGCCCACGGCTCTTCCCTGTCGTCGACAGCAATGCCAAACGACCGCAACACACCGATCATGGCCACGGTGTCATCGGCCCGGAGGGCCCCGTAGATGTGGGACCTTCCTTCGGCGAGAGCAGCCACAGCCAGGGCTCTGATCGTCGCCGATTTGGAGCCCGGCGGCCTCATCGCCCCATCAACCGGCTCCGACGCCATAAGGACTCTCAAAACAGCTGTCACGTAGGGTTCCCTGATTCGAGAAGGTCCCGGACTTCGGTTGCCAACAGAACCCGGGACTCGCCGGGTTGCAAGTCTTGGTCGATGATCGGCCCAATAGCGGTGCGCACCAGGCGAACAGTCTCATGCCCGATCGACGCCAGCATCCGCCGCACTTCGCGGTTCCGCCCTTCCACCATCACCATCTCCACTAATGCTCGACCGTCGGATGAGTCCATGAGACGAGCGGACAGCGCCTGTGCAGCTCCATCTTCAAGCTCAACACCGGAGACCAGTCGCTTCAACTTGGACGTCGACGGTACGCCGTCGACCAACACCAGATACTTCTTGGTTATCCCGTATCGGGGGTGGGTGATCCGATTGGTGAGATCACCGTCGTTCGATATCAGGATCAGACCCTCGGAGTCGGCGTCCAATCGGCCCACGGGATACAAACGCTTTTCCGACGGGATCAGGTCCACAACAGTCTTTCTGCCACCTGGATCTGATGCGGTGGAGATCACCCCAACCGGCTTGTAGAGAAGATGGGTCTCGATCTCCGGGTTGACCGGCAGCGGAACTCCATCCAGCGTGAGGATCTGGTTCTCGACGTCGACTCGATCACCGAGACGCGTGGTTTTGCCATCCAAATGAACCCGGCCCAGTTCGACAGCTTCCTCGGCCTTTCTCCTCGACATCAGCCCCGCATTTGCGATCGCCTTCTGGATGCGGATGCGTTCCGCCATGGTGCTAGTGGCAGACCACTAGGCGTTTCCGGGCCGGAGGCTCTCCTCCAACGAGTCAACGAAACTGGCAGGCGGCACGTGGTCTGCCAACGGTGGCAGTTCGTCCAAGGAGACGAGACCGAGTTTTTCGAGAAAGAGCTCCGTGGTCTGATAAACGGCGGGGTTACCTGGAAGGCTGAGGCGCTCTCTCTCCTCTACGAAGCCCAAGCGCTCGAGGGTGCTTATCGCTGAATCAGAATCCACACCGCGTACCTCAGAGACCTGGGTACGGGCTATCGGCTGGCGGTACGCCACTACCGAGAGAGTCTCCAGAGCGGCGCTGGAAATCTTCCGAGCGGTGGCCGAAGTCACAAATCGCTCGAGGTGCGCGTAGGCATCGGGATGGCTGTATAGACGCCAACCCCCTGCCACCGACCGCAACACCAAACCGGAGCCACGTATATCCATCTCCTCACGAAGCTGTCCCAGGAGATCCTCCACATGCGTTGTCGAGACTTCGAGTACTTCCGCCAGCTCGCTCACGGGCACCGGCGACTCAGTCACGAACAAGACGGCTTCGAGGGCGGCAAGTTCGTTCACAATGCCCACTCTGAGGTCAAGTTGACGATGCCATCGTCGCGATGACGGACCTCGATCGACGACAGCCAATCATCCTGGGCCACTTCGATCAGGCCCCATCGGGCCATCTCGAGGAGGGCCAGGAAGTACGCAGCGACCTCAACCGGGCGGTCGCAGTGCTCGATCAGATCCTCGAAGCTGGCAGTAGTGGCTGCCTCGATACGAAGACGTAGGTCCTCTATCGCCGATTCGATATTTGGCAGGTCGAGATCGAGGTGATCGAGATCGAGCTCTTGCGATGGTCTGATGAAGACCTTGGCCGCGAGAACAGCCAACCCTTCGGCATCGATCGGCATTGTCACCTCGGACAAAGGCGCCCGGACATCCTGGTCCAAACCGGAAACTCGGGGTACGTAACGATTTCCGTCCTGAAGCCTTCGCCGCAGGACCGCGGCGACATCCTTGAAGGTGACACACACAAGCAGCCGCGAGAGAAGCCGGTCACGCTCCTCAATGAGGGCCAACTCGTCGTCGAGCTCGAAGTCGCCAGAAGTTGGAAGCAGAGATTGAGCTTTCAACTGGATCAGCGTGGCTGCGATGAGGAGAAACTCGGAGGTGACGTCGATGTCCATCTCTCGCATTTCGTCGAGAAAGGAGAGGTACTCCCCCACTACCTCGGTGAGACCTACAGCTGCTATCTCGACCTCATGCTTCGTTATCAATTGAAGAAGCAGATCGAGGGGCCCTTGAAAAACAGTTGTCTTGACGTGGAATGCCATTGCCGGGTCGAGATTATTCAGAAATCTGTCGTTGTTCTGGCCTTTGGTGCCTGATCGGCCAGGACAAGGACTCTCCAAAGTTGGATTTCAATGGTCTGAGGCCTCTTGCCTTGATGATGAAGTGCGAACTCAACAGCAAGCGACGGTGCTCCCAACTCGACGAGCTCCCGGGCTCCGCTCCTTCCGTGGTCCCTGTAAAGGAGCATTCGCTCGGTGAGTGGAAGCCCGAGAACAATCATGACAGATGCAATGGATCGACCGATCACACCGAGGTGGGCATGCATTGCTCAGCGGGCTCCTAGTCAGGAATTCGCTTGGGACTTGCAGTCGACACAGAGCACGGACGCGGGTCGAAATTGCATTCGATCAGCTCCGATCTGTTTGCCACAGTTATCGCAGGTGCCGTAGGTCCCCGCGGCAATATGAGCCAAAGCCCTGTCGACATCATCCAGTTGGTGTTTCAGCGAGTCAACCACTCCGAGCACCTCAGTTCGCTCGGCAGTCACCGCCGCAGCGTCGGCGAAGCTCTCCCCGAAATCGAGGTCGGCTTTGAGATCCCCCGATTCGACCGCGCCGAGCTCATCCAATTGGTGGACCAGATTCTCTCGCTCGTTTCTGAGCGCTTTCTCTGCGGTTGCGATATCGAGGGCCATCACCTACTCCTCGGATGTGCCTGGACGTAGATCTCCATCACGTGGGCGGGACTTACCCTCGTGTAGACCTGGGTTGTGCTAATCGTAGCGTGCCCCAACATCTCTTGAACAGTTCTGAGGTCCGCTCCCGCCTCGACCATGTGGGTCGCCGCGGAATGCCGCAAGACGTGGGGCGACACCCGTGGTGCGTCGATTCCTGCCCTGGCGGCATGCTTCCTGACCACATCAAACGCCCCCTGTCGAGAGAGCCTGCCTCCCCTCATGTTGAGAAATACCGGATCCCCTGGCTCGGAGATTCTGATGAGCGTCAAACGGTCCGGCAGCCATCGCGTCATGGCATCGACGGCCTTGACCCCAAGGGGCACCAGACGTTGTCTGGAGCCCTTTCCGGTCACCAGGACGATCTTGTCGGTCAGGTCGAGGTCCCCCAGGTCCAGGCCGACTGCCTCCGACACTCGCGCTCCTGAGGCGTAGAGGAACTCCAAGAGGGCAGAGTCGCGGCGGGCGCCCGGAGTCTCGGCGCCCGGAGCTTCCACCAGGGCGACAACCTCCTCGATGGTGAGGGCCTTGGGAAATGGATCTGGGCGACGTGGAGTCTCGATGAGACTCGTTGGATCGGATTCCCTCAACTCCTCGATCAGCAGAAATCGATGTAGACCCCTTATTGCGGCGATTTTTCGGCCGATGGTCGCGTTTGCCAGGTGCTTCTGTCTCAACTGGCTCACGAACTGGTCAACCAACTCATCAGTGGGCTCGCTGTCGGCCAGGAAAGCCATGTACTGATTGAGGTCCCGCTGGTATGCGATGAGCGTGTTCTTTGCCAGGCCCTTCTCAACCCGAAGCGAGATGAGGTACTCCTCGATGCACTCGGCTATCGAGAGGTGACCCGAGCTCACACTCCGGCGAGAGCCTCGGCCGCAGGGACGTGTTCTACACCGAGACTCTCAGCGACGGCGCGGTGACACACGCTCTCACCGACGATATTCACTCCCGACTCCAGTTCCGGGTGGGCGGTCACGGCGAGTCGCACGCCTTCGTCGGCGAGGGCTACCGCATAACGCATCGTGGCGTTGGTCAATGCATAGGTAGACGTGTGAGGCACTGCACCAGGAATGTTCCCTACCGCATAGTGCAGGACCTCGTGAACTGTGTAGACGGGATCGGTATGTGTCGTCTCCTCAGATGTCTCGAAACAGCCCCCCTGGTCGATGGCAACGTCGACGAGCACAGCGCCCCGCTTCATCGATCGCACCATTTCCTCGGTGACGAGTTTGGGTGCGGCGGCACCGGGCACCAGAACCGTCCCGATGACGAGGTCGGCAACGAGAACCTGATCCTCCAGTGTCAGCTTGTTGGAGTGAAGAGTGACGATCCGCCCCTGGTAAAGAGAGTCGAGCGATCGAAGCTTGTCGATGTCGGTGTCGAGGACGACCACGTCGGCCTGCATCCCCATGGCGATCACCGCGGCATTCGACCCGGCCATGCCACCACCAATCACGACAACCCTGGCAGGGCTCACACCAGCCACGCCTCCCAGGAGAATTCCCCTCCCACCCTGCGCCTTTGTGAGAAAGTAGGCACCCGCCTGTGTGGCCATGCGGCCCGCGATCTCGGACATGGGAGCCAGTAGGGGCAACGACCGATCCGACATCTGGACGGTCTCATAGGCGATTGCGATGATCCCCTTCTTTCCCAGACCTGCGGCCAGCACCGGGTATGCGGCGAGGTGCAGATAGGTGAAGAGGATCTGACCTTCCCGAAACATCTCAACCTCCGACGCCTGGGGTTCTTTCACCTTGAGGATCATCTCGGCGCCACCGAACACGGCCTCGGCGTTGGGAACGATGGTGGCTCCTTGCGCCTCGAATTCGCCGTCGTGAATGGTTGAGCCTTCGCCGGCGTCCTTCTCGACGAGCACCTCGTGGCCACGGTCGGTCAGTTCGCGTACGCCAACAGGTGTGATGGCCACACGATCCTCATCGGTTTTGATCTCCCTCGGTACGCCGACGATCACAGATGAATCCTCCTCAAAGGGTGCGCAAAGGCCCCAACAAGGTTAATGGTCCGCAAAATGCCATTGGTCAGTCGACAGCGACTCCTTGGGCCTTGTCGGCGGCGATGGCGGGCCGCGATGCTCGCTTTATCCCTGCAGCTTCGACCAGACCGGCGAAGAGTGGGTGTGGGACATCCGGCCTCGACCGGAACTCTGGGTGAGCCTGGGTTGCGACAAAGAACGGGTGATCCACTAGTTCGATGTACTCGACGAGGTTGTCATCGGGGGACAGACCGGAAAGACGCATACCGGCCTCTTCGAGATCCTTCCGGTAGTGGTTGTTTACCTCCCAGCGATGGCGGTGCCGTTCGTACACCAACTCCTCGTCGTAGAGCGATCTGACGAGGGAGCCTTCGGCAAGCTTTGCCGCGTAGAGACCCAACCGCATCGTCCCTCCCTTTGCTTCGACCTCCTCCTGGCTTTCCATGAGATCGATCACCGGGTGGGGCGACGACGGGTCGAACTCGGTGCTGTTGGCATCAGTCAACCCCAAAACCGCCCGGGAGAATTCGATGACAGCACATTGCAGCCCGAGACAAAGACCGAGAAACGGGATGTTGTGCTCGCGGGCGTATCTGATCGCCTGGATTTTTCCTTCAACGCCTCGGTAGCCGAAGCCTCCCGGAACCACCACACCGTCTAGATCTTCTAGATATGAATCAGAGAGAAGCCCCGTCAATTCATCGCTCGGGATCCAACGGAGGTCAAGTTTCAAACCGTGGGCAGCAGCCCCATGTCGAAGAGCTTCGACAACGGAGAGGTACGCGTCAGGTAATCCCACGTACTTGCCCACGATCCCCACGGTCACCGGGTCGGTCGCAGCCAGGGATTTTTCCACCATTGCCCGCCACGCATCGAGGTTTGGTGGCCCGGTGACAAGGCCGAGCCGATCGCAGACGACAACGTCCATGCCACCGGCATGTAGTACCAGTGGGACCTCGTAGATGTCCCGCGCGTCAGGGGTGGCTATGACTGCACGCGGCTCGACATCACAAAACAGACTGATCTTCCTACGCACTTCCTCGTCGATGTCTCGATCGGAGCGAACAATGATCAGGTCAGGGTGGATTCCCTTGCTTCGGAGTTCGGCAACTGAGTGTTGGGTCGGCTTGGTCTTCAACTCATCAGATGTGGCGATGTATGGCACGAGCGTTACATGGACGTAGAGAACATTCTCTCGTCCCACATCGTTTCCGTACTGGCGGATCGCCTCCAAGAAGGGAAGACTCTCGATGTCACCCACAGTCCCGCCCACCTCCGTGATGACAACGTCGACGTCTTGCGAGCCGACACGCTGGATGCGCTCCTTGATTTCGTTGGTGATGTGTGGAATCACCTGCACGGTGTCGCCCAAATAGTCGCCCCGTCGCTCCTTCTGTATCACGGACAGATAGACAGAGCCGGATGTGACGTTTGACGACCTCTTCAAGTTCTCGCCGGTGAATCGCTCGTAATGACCGAGATCGAGGTCAGTCTCGCCACCATCGTCTGTCACGAATACCTCCCCATGCTGGAAGGGGTTCATGGTGCCTGGGTCGACATTGATGTAGGGGTCGAGCTTTTGGTTGACGACCTTCAACCCTCGTGCTTTCAGGAGGCGGCCGAGAGATGCCGCCGCTATCCCCTTGCCAAGGCTGGAAACGACCCCTCCGGTCACGAAGACGTACTTTGTCTCGGTGTGGGCGGGCACGGGACTGTCGGGAGTGGGTTCCGGAGAAAAAAGAGGCCCGCTCATCACGGGATTCCACAGTAGCACCGTGGTCTCACGATGCCACCCATTGGTCAGTCCGATACTGCGGCGAGGAGTTCGGCGGCCGCCTGATGCCCCGCTGTGCTCTCCGGCAACCCGGCGAGCATGCGGGAGATCTCCCGCAACCTGGTATCACCATCAACGGTGTAAACCCTTGCGGAGGCGCCTTGGCGCTCGACCACGTAGTGAATATCGGCATACGCGGCGACCTGAGGGAGATGGGTAACGCACAGGATCTGGCTGTCCTTTGCGAGGTCGGCCAGTTTTCGCCCGAGCGCGAGAGCGGTCGCCCCTCCAACTCCGGCGTCTACCTCGTCAAACACCAACGTGGCAGTGTCAGGTCTCTGAGTGGCCAGTCTGACTGCTAGAACCAGACGCGACAGCTCGCCCCCAGAGGCCACTGAGTTAACGGGCCCCGGTTCCAGCCTCTCGTCAGAGCTGAACCAGAGTTCGATCCGATCGGCACCATTGGGCCCCGGTTCCACAGATTCGATCCGGAACTCGAGGCTTGCCTCACTGAGACCCATATCCCCGAGATGGGAAGCAGCCTCCTTGGCGAGTCCCGATGCCGCGTGCAGTCGTGCCTCCGTGAGGTTGGAGCCGGCCGAGGCGAGAGCCCCTCGAGCCCGGCTCAAGACCGCCTCGAGCTCCCCTGCGGTGGACAGGAGGGAGTCGAGTTGGCCAGCCCTCTCTTTTGCCTGCTCGCCAAAATCGATCACATCGCCGAGAGTCCTCCCATACTTGCGTTTCAGATCTCCAATAGCGGTGAGACGATCTTCCACGCTGTTGAGAAGGCTCGGATCGAAATCGAGATCGTCGGCCGCTCGGCGTACCTCTCGTCCCAGTTCGGCAATGTATGCTGCCGCGGCGTCAACCTCCTCTGTCAATGATGCCAGACCCGGATCTAGGGTGCTGACCTTGCGAATCCTGGAGACGGCCTCGCCACCGTCTTCC